>LNFM01000669.1_pt1 | contig 109230 bp, 77 predicted proteins | sample 596031 | NCBI WGS metagenome assembly LNFM01 (sample SAMN04254537, study PRJNA301005) | activated carbon metagenome | isolation source: dual media filters at the Ann Arbor, Michigan drinking water treatment plant | place: USA: Ann Arbor
CGACGCGAGCCCATCCGGAACGCCATCGTCGTCGTCGTCATCGAGGTTCAGCCCGATGAGCGCGCGCGGCGGATTGGACTCGCCCGTCGGCCAACGCAGTGAAATCGCAGTGACTTGCGCGCTCGCAGCGCTCGGGATCGCCGCTGCACAGAGCCCGGTCGCGAGCGACGCCGCGACGATCGCCCAGCCCGGTACGAACCTTGAAGGCATTCTCGAGCCCCAGACGGTAGCGCAGTGCCGCGCCTCGCTTCGGTGATTTTTCTGCGAGCCCGCCAAGAACCAATCCCCTCCTCGAGCGTCTACCATCCTTCGATGGCGTACCGCGAAGACCGACCCGCGCTCGAGGCCCGAAAGTCCGAACTCGAAGCTCGTCTCGCCAGCGTTCGCGAGCAGCTCGGCGCGAACCAAGGGCTCGAAGCCGAACTGCTCGAGACCATTCGCCAGCTCGAAGACACCTACGCGAGCCTCAACACGGCGGGCGCGCCCTCCCGCCGGTCGCTGCCGCTCATTCAGCGCATCCACGTCGCGTCACCCTGCAACGTCCCATGGGACTCGATGGAGGGAGACGGTCGCGCGAGGCACTGCGCGAGCTGCGACACAACCGTGTTCGACCTCTCGTCCATGACGCGCGAGCAGGCCGAAGCGCTGCTCATCGAGAAGAACGGAAAGCTCTGCGTCACGTACTTTCGCCGCGCCGACGGCACGATCCTCACCGCTGATTGCGAGGTCGGCGTCGCCAAGAAGAAGAAGGCGCGCCGCGCCGCAGCGGTCGTGGTCGCGGCGTTGAGCGCGCCGATCGCCGCAACGATCGCGGCGGTCGGAGTCTTCCGCGATTCACACGAGGACTCGACGGGCGGCGACGCTACGCCAAAGACGCGAGTCATCTCGACACATTCCCCTACCCCGACGCTGCCCGTCCAGAGCACGCCCGTCGTCGCCGACCCGCCGGCGACGCCGACCACCCCGAACGTCCAACCGATCCGACATCGATTGATGGGTCGACCCTCGATCCGAGACACACACAATCAACATCAGTCGTCGACCGCTCCCGCGGATCCACCCCATCGAACGAATCGCAGCCGGATGTTGGGTCAACTCGGCTGGAAGTAACGACGAGCCTCGAGGAAAAACACCATGACCTACCGAAGCCCCGACGACGCGCTCGCAGAACGCAAGGCAGAACTCGAAGCGCGGCTCTCCGAGCTCCGCGCGAAGCAGAAAGAGCACGCGAAGCTCGCTCAGGACGCGACCGAGATCGTCAAGGAGCTCGAAGAGACGTACGCGCGGCTCAACACGGCGGGCGCGTCGAAGGGCGCTCGTCGATCCCTGCCGCTCTTGCAGCGGTTGTATGTCGCGTCGCCCTGCAACGTTCCGTGGGAGTCGATGCGTGGCGACGATCATGTGCGCCACTGCGCGAGCTGCGACAAAGAGGTGTTCGATCTCTCGTCGTTGACACGCGAGCAGGCCGAAGCGTTGCTCGTCGAGAAGAACGGAAAGCTCTGCGCCCAATACTACCGCCGCGATGACGGCACGATCCTCACGGCCGACTGCGAGGTCGGCGTCGCCAAGAAGAAGAAGGCGCGGCGCAAGGCAGCGGTGATCGCGGGAGCCTTCGCAGCGGCGGCAGCGGGCGCGGTCGCGGGAGCCTTCGCCATGCGCAACGACAGTGCTGGCGAGGTCGAGCAAGGCTGCGAGCAGAGCGCGCACTCGAGCGGAGCGCAGCAGCTCGGCGTCACCGCGACGCCGACCGCACAACCAGCCCGTCCTCCGTCCCACGAAATGATGCGCGGCGATGTGGCCTTCGAGCCGAGCGAAGCGCCGCCGGTCGAGCACCGCATCGTCCGAGGCGCTGTTCGTCGAAGGTGACTTGCGGGCTTCCCTTCGGCGGGGGTCGTGCGTAGAGTCCGGCCTCGCGACGTCGGGGGAGACGGATGCTCGCCGGGTGCGCAATCACCGGGAGGAAAGTCCGAGCTCCACAAGGACCGAAGGGTGCTGGCTAACGGCCAGTGGGCGAAAGCCCGAGGAAAGTGCAACAGAGAACAGACCAGCCCGGCGCCCGCAAGGGCCTCGGACGGTGCAGTGAAACGGTGCGGTAAGAGCGCACCGCGCTGGCGGTGACGTCAGCGGTCCGGCAAACCCCACCCGGAGCAAGATCGAACAGGGAGTCATCCTCGTGAGAGGTCGGAGCGTCGGTCCGCTTCGTGTGCTCCCGGGTAATAGATCGCTGGAGCCCATCGGCAACGATTTTGGGCCTAGAGGAATGAGCATCCCCCTGCGAAAGGGCGACCAATCGCGGGAACAGAACTCGGCTTACAGGCTTCCTCGGCGTCGCGTTATTTTCGTTGTTCGTCCGCGTTGCGACTGGGGGTGTGCCTCGTCGCTCGCGGCGCGCTCGAGCAGAGCGCTCGCGAGTCGCTCGGTCGCTGGCGACGGGTTCGTTGTCGTCACGAGCTTGTACGTCACCGATCCGAGCTCGGGGATCGGCCGCGAGACTGCGCCCTTCGGCAGCGCACAGACGCCATTGGCGATCGCGACACCGACGCCCATCGCGGCAAACGCGAGCATGAGGGGCCATCCGTCCGCCTCGATCGGCGGCTCGCGCGACGATGCGCGACCAGCGCTCGAAATCGCCCGCGTCACGATCGAGCGGTGGCTCTGACCATCCGGCGCGAGGACGAGCCTCTCGCCGCTCAAGTCCGCGAGCGAGACGCGCGCCTTGGCGGCGAGCGGATGTCGACGAGACATCACCGCGCACACCGGCGCTCGCACGAGCTCTGTCGCTCGAAGCCCACGGGGAACGACGTCGAGCACCGCGACACCCACGTGCGCTCGCCCTTCGAGCACGGCGGCCACGCACGCAGGGCCCCCCAAGGTCAGAAGCTCTAGCGTCACGCCGGAGCGACGCACGAACGCTTCGATCGACCGCGACAGCACGTAGAGATACGCGCCCTCCCCTGCGGCCAGCGTGACGCGATCCTGCGCGACCGATCCGCGAAGCGAAGCGAGAAACTCCCCGGATCGATCGAGCGTCCTGCGCGCGAACTCCGCGACCCGCGCGCCGTCTTCTGTGAGTTCGAGCGCGCGACCATCGCGACGATAGAGCGCGACGCCGAGCTGATCCGAGAGCTTCTGCACGCGCTCGTGCAGCGCCGGCTGAGAGAGCGCGCAGCGGCGCGCGGCGCGGGTGAAGTTCTTCTCGTCGGCGAAGGCGACAAAGGCTCGGAGCAGCTCTCCGTCTAGTATCGGCGATGGCGATAGCATATCCAATCATACGAGTTCTCTCCGATAGTCCAAGGCGCCAGACTCCTCCTCGAAGCCGACGGTTGAAAGAGGACACGCAACGAGCATCTCCTTGGAGATATCCAAGAACACTCGGCCCGCGCGTCGCCAACCGGAGGCGAAGTTGCTGGATCCAAACGAGAGGTTGAAGCGATGAGCGACGCGAGAGACTCGACGACGTGGTGGCTGGAGACGCGAGACGACTCCGCGCAGTTTCAGCGATGGTTGCTCGATCAGCTCAGGGGCGAGCGGACAGCGAGCGACCGCATCCTGGCGCTGCGCGACCGCTTCGCGACCGAAGACCCGCGAGCGTACAAGCTGCTCACGGTGATCGCGGCGCAAGAGCGAGCGCACGCCGCCTGGGTCGAGGAGCTCCTCCGCGGCCGCGGGATCGACGCCTCGCCGCACAACACCAACGAGCGCTACTGGCCGCACGCGCTGTCGGCCATCGAAGACCTCGAGACGGGCTGCGCCGTCGGCGCGCACGCCGAGAAGATGCGCCTCGAGCGAATCGAAGCGATCGTGAGCGATCCCGAAGCGCCCGAAGACGTGCGCGCGGTTTTCGCGAAGATCCTCACGCAGGAGCGCTTTCACGCCCGAGCGTTTCGATCGATGACCACGGACGAAGCGATGTCTCGGACGCGCGACGCGCACGAGCTTGGCCGCGCCGCGCTCGGACTCCACCCGTAGATGGTCGGTCAACGCGAGAAGGTCTGCACGGCTCGCGCCCAGTTGAGCCCGAGCCCCACTTCGACGTCGTTGGCGAAGCCGAACGCGCTGTTCTGCCCCTCTGCGTTGCGCTCGAAGGCGACGTATCGCACAAAGAGGTCGTAGCCGATCGACAACGAGAGCGGCCCGATGAGCGGAATGGAGACGCCGACGTGGCCGCGGAGCTGGACGCCAGGAAGCCGAAACACGTCGCGCATCGCGAGGTCGAGCGTCGAGTCCCACTGGATGTCACGACCGCCGACGGAGAAAAGCGTTCCTGGCTGCAACACCCAGCCGAGCTGAAACGTGCTCAAGACCGGGAGCTGTCCGGGCGGCAGGTCCTCTCGACGTGCCAGTACCTCAGCGGACGCGCCGTATCCGAAGAACAAGCTGAATCGGTCGTTGAGCTGAAAGCGCGCGCCGCCGGTCGGACGCAGCTCGAGGTGGTGAAACGCGCGCGCCATCGGTCGCGTGAACTCGCTCTCGACGTAGAGCTCGGCGTACGGAGACGGCACGTACCAACGCGGCACGCGCGAGCGCAGCCCGCGCCAGGCGAACACGCTTCGAAGCGCGAGCAGGTCCGCGGTCTCGTTGATCGGATCCGCGGGCGTCATCGGCATCATGCCCATCATCGCGTCGAGCGTTCGAACGAAGCCGTACTTCGCGGTGAGCGTGTTCTCCCAGGTGTAGTCCGGGTGATCGGCGTTGATGCGCCCGTCGAACGAGATGTTCGCGGAGATCGCCTGCGACCGCGTGAGCTGCGCGTCCGTAATGACCGACGTGCTCGGGTTGGTGAGCTGCACTGCCGTGAGCGAGCCGTTGACGCCCACGCGAAAGGTCCATCGCGTGTGCCGCGAAGGGTCGTCCGCGTCGAGCCTCGGATCGTGCGGGCGGGGAAGGTCGAGGTAGCGCAAGAGCGAGTCGCGCGCGGTGTGCGTTCCGAAATTGCGCCACACAACCGCCGCGCCGAGCACGGCAGAGTCCGCGACGAAGTCCGTCGCGCTGACGACGTACTCGGTCTCGTCGTCGAGCGCTCGGCCGTTGACGCGAATCGCGTCGCCCTCGAGCTCGAGCCCGCGAAAGACGAAGCGCTCCCTCGTCGCCGCGGAAAACGCAGCCCGCAGCACGCTGCCCTTCACGCGGGTCACACGGATCCCGTTGTCGAAGGGGATCGCGAGCAGCACGTCGACTCGTCGAAGCTGCCCTCGAAGAGGTCGAAAGTGGCGCCGATCGACGACGCCGAGGTTCACGATCGACACGTCGGCCCGCGCGTAGTGCCGAAGGACGTCCGAGAGCATGCCCACGAGGCCCGGCGCGTCGAGCGGCCTCGACAGCCGCGCTCCATGAAGCGTGCGGGCCTCTTCGCGGCAGATCGTCGCGGCGACGGTCGATTCGAAGTTGCGCGCGCTGTCCAGGCTGACCGAATCCGTCGCGTTGGTCGCGCGGACGATGTCGCCGACCACGTCGACTTCGAGCACTCCGTCGCTGCGCGTCGCGACGATGTGCATGCGCCCGTGATCGCCAGCGAGCGCGCGGGTGACCGAGGAGGAGATTCCGTTGACGAGCAGCACGTCCGGCGCGTCTGCGGGCGGAATGGCCCTCGCCACGTCGAGCGCGTCTTGCAGCGAGTCTTCTCGCCGCGGATCGTAGATCGCGACGACCCGCTGCGCGCCCGCGTTGCGCGCGGCCCGCACGGCTCGGGTGAGCGCCGGAGCGGAGTCTTGCAGGGAGATTCCCGCGGCGCGGTCATGGGCGACGTGCGTGAGCGCGCTCGGATGAATCGCCGACACGACCGCGACGCGCTGACCCGCGATGGTCGTCACGAACGATGGATCCGAGGCGTCGACGATGGCGCCGCACACTTCGCTCGCGGCGGGCTCGCACGCGAGGTTGGACAAGACGTACGGCACACCCGCCTGCTGTAGCGCCCGCCCGGCGGTCACGAGCGTCTCGCGCGGCATCGCGAGGTCCCGACGACCGATCGAGAGCGCTGACAGCCCTGAAGCTCGCACAGCGGCGGCGAGCCCTCGGGCGTCGTGCGAGACCGCCATCTGGCCGATGGCGGCGACGCCGAGAAACGACCCGGTGTCGACCGCGATCGCGCCGCGATCGACGGCCCTGCGAATGGTCGCTGAACGGGCAGCGAGCTCCGACGGTGGAGGTGACGCCACGCAGCGCGGCGAGGCAAACGCCCCGTCGATGCCATGGTTTGCCGCGACGCGCAGCGGTGTTTCTGCGGCGGGCGTCTGTGCTTGGACCGACTGCCCAGCGGTGGTTGTGACCGCAGCGGCGAGCGCGATCAGCGCGCGGAGTGCGGGAGCGGAGATCCTGGTTGTACTCATTGGGTTCGGCGAGTCCGGCGCGCACTCGATACAACAGTCCGCTGGGATTGCGCTGGCCAATCCCACGCACCCCCCGACGAACGATGCCGCGCCGCCCCGCCGGCGGTGCGAATCAGTTGATGCTCTCGGTCCGCGTTCCGCCGGCGTAGCCGTAGCCCACGAACGAGTCGAAGCCGCTGACGATCACGAGCACGCCTTGATCGCGGTCGCTGCTCTCGACGATGTGCACGCCGTCACCCTGGCGACCAGGCCGAATGTTCATCGGCGGCCGCTGCGTCGGATCGACCGTCGGAAACGACAGCTGGCAGCGATAGGTGAGATAGCGCGGCGCGGGGCACGGCATGTTGCGACGATCGACGCACGCGTCTGCGCGGGTGACGGGGCAATCTGCGAAGGGCAACGGCGTGCCGTCGAGCGTCACCGTCGTCCCCGCGCGCGCCACGATCGTGACGAAGTCGAACGCGTACTTGTCCGGGGTCAAGAACACGTAGCGCTGACGCCACTGACGCAGCGGCGGCACGAGGATGAACGACGGGTCTCCGCCGGGCTGATCGAAGGGAATCCCCGTGGTCTGCTGCGAGCCGGTCACCGTCGAGGCGAGCAGCGGGAGCGTCGAGGTGACCTCGAAGTCCGAGAGCGCGCGGATGGTCCGCTGCTGGCCCGGCATCAGCGTGAACACCACGGGCTCGCTCATCGGATCGCTGGCGTCCGACGGCAGCGTCGTGGTGACCTCCGCAGGATCAGCGCTCACGTTGAGCAAGCGAAACCACTGCGGCTCGTTGACCTCTGCGACCATCCCGCCCGCCGTGCGCACAGCGCGCGAGCGGCTCGGCATGCGAGGCATCACGAAGGTCTGCCCAGCGGTGCGGCGAGGAACGAGCTGCTCCTCGAGGTGGTCGGCGCAGCACGCTCGCTCGCTGAGCGTGCTCCACACGGGCGAGTCGCTGGCCTCGCTGCCGGTGAACACCGCGACGGCGCCGCTCATCGGCGTGACCGTCGAGCCCGTGAAATCCGCGCCGAACGCGCCGGTCTCGAGGTTGAGCACGTCGAACGGCCCGAGCGTGATCTCGAAGTCCCTGCCCGGCATCAGGCCCATCGGGAGCGGGCCCATCGCGCCGGACGGGACGACCTCCGCCGTCGTGCGAATCCGCACGCGGGTGTTCGGCTGCGTTCCGACGATCGTCAAGAACGCGCGGAGGTGCTCGTCGAAGTTGGTGTTCATGTTCGACGTAGCCGCGATGGTCTGCGGCCACGACGTCACCATGTAGTCGCCGCTCAAGCTGTTGGTCGGGATGAGCAGCGAGGCGTCATTTGAAAACACGCCCACGTTATCGAGCGGGTTGAACTGATACGCGATCACCGGGATGGTGCTGGTGATTCGGTACGCGTTCGACGACAGGCACGTGTGCGTTCCACGGTTGAAGGTGCCGGGCGGCGAGCAGTCGAGCTCGCGCGCCGGGAGTCGGAACGTCTCGAGGTCGCCTGGCGCGATCACGCCGGACTCGACGCGCGTGGTGCGCGGCGCCTGCCCGGGGGCGGCGGTGTTCATCTCGATCACGACTCGCGCGGTGAGCACGGGATCGGGGTTCGAAACGACCACCGCGTACGGCTGCGACGCTGCAGAGCGGCCCTCTCCCGTCACGGCGTTGTCGAGGTCGGCCGCGAAGTACTCGCACCCGATGTTGGTGTTCTGAATCGAGTTGTCGCGGCAGAGGTTGACGCACTGGGCGTTGCGACAAGCCTCGCCTGCCTCGAGGTTGCACTCTTGCGCGAGGTCCCAGCCTGCGCCGTTGGACGCGCAGGCCTCGACGGCCGACGAGTCCTCCGAGCAGCGTCGAGCGCCGGGACGACACGCGAGGCACTGCGCCACGGTCAGCCCGTTCGTAGTCGTCTCGAAGCAATCGAGCCCGCGAGCCTCGCAGTCGCTCTCAGTGAACGTGCTGAACTCGCCCTGCGCGACGCAGGTCTGCGCGATGCGTCCGAAGCAGCGCTGCTGCGTCGGAGGACAATTGAGCCACTCGCGGCGCGGTCCGCCGTCGGGCTGTCCCAGCACGTCGAACACGACGTCCGGCGTCGCGCGCGTCGGCCCGCAGCTCGCGATCACGCTGAAGACGCCAAGGAGTCCAAACACGCCGAGCACGCGCACAGCGCGTGAAGAAGCCGCCGTAGGGTTTTGCATTGAAGCCCTACGAGGCTACGAGACCGATCCCCCCGTGGCAATCACCGCGCGATGCGGACGGCGTTTGCCGAGTACGCGGTCCAGTAGAACCGGTTCAGCCAGCGGTAGTTGAAGTTGTTGAAATCGAAGCCCTGGACGCGAATGCCGCACACGCTGAGCTGGTAGATCCCGCGCGGCATGTCCGAGAGCATCGGCACCATCGACAGGTCCGGCAGCCCGAACGTGCGCGCGGTGCCCGGGAAGTGGTGCTGCCACCACACGACGTCGCCGAGGTAGAATCCCTCGTTGCACGAGCTTCCGGACTGAGAAATCACGCTCCAGAAGAAGTCCGGATCGGCGCCACCCTGCTCGATTCGGACGCGGCGGGTCATGTCCAACATGCCGCCATCGCCCGGCTCGAGGATGCGCGGGATGCCAACCCAGTTGCGCACCACCACGGTCTCGTCGGGCGAGGTGATCCCGCCCAGCAGCACGGTGGACGACGGCGCGTCGAAGCCGGTTCCGGTCCCGTACTCTGCGCGAACGATCATTCGGGCGTCCGAGAGCGTTCCGCTGAACGCCGGCTGCGCGACGAGGCGGAAGGGGTCAGCAGAGCTCGATCGCTCGAGGTCGACGTCGGGACGCGGAATCACACCCTCGCCGCCGAGGTCGATCCAGTTGGCGACCGAGAAGCGGTTGGGACGACCCATGTCCTGCGCGGGAAGGTCACGGAGCTCGATCGACATCTCGTGATCGAGCGGGATGTTCATGTCGATGTTGATGTTCGACACCGTGGCGCGAGGCGAGGCGAGCACGCTGCGGGCCACACCCATGACGTACGGCGTAAACCGCGGCGGCATCGTGTCGGTCCGCTCGAGACCCGCGATGGCGTACACCGCCAGCGCCGTGGGTCGCGCGACGATGCGGTACGGATAGCCGCGCGCGCCGGCGGTCATCAGGTTCTCGAGGACGACTCCGCCCATTCCGGGGTCGGGGTTGGACGAGAAGATGTTGCCCGTCGTGGTCATCACGTAGGCGATTCGACGCTCGTTCGAGCGCGGAAACGGAATGTTGCTCCACTGGTTGGGTCCGAACTCACGCGGACCCGCCCACACGAGCTCGCCCTCGATCGTGGCAGCGAACACCGGGGGACGCGGCGGACCATCGGGCGGCATGCCCATCCCGCAGTCGACTCCAGGAACCATCCCGAGCCACGGAATCAAGAAGATCGTCGCGTCGCGTCCATCGATCGAGATGAACTGGCTCGTGGCGAAGCACCTGGCCGTCGCGGTGATCGTCACCGGTCCGCGAAGGTCGGGCGCGCTCAAGGTGAGCTGCCCACGCATGTTGGTGAGGCCCGACTGCGGAGGCACCACGCGGGGGTTTTCGCCCACGTACACGAAGGCGCCCGGCACGGCGTCGCCCGTCAGGTAGTTGAGCACCGCGACGTTGATGCTCCCGCGGATCGTGCCGCCTCCGAAGCCGCCGGAGTTGGGATCGCTCGCCTCGTAGTAGGTGAACGCGTCGGACACCGTCACGGACTCGGCACCCGTCGTCACGGTCACCGGAACAGACCCTTGCGCGTGCGCCGGGACCGAGCACGCGAGCTCGTTCGGCGACACGAAGGTCGTGTTGTTGCACGGCGCGCCGTCGATCTGGATGGTCGAGCCCATCGTCCAGTTCGTCCCCTGCCCTCGCAGCGTGATGCGCGTGCCGCCAGCGATCGATCCCGTGGCGGGATCCACGTAGAACGAGTCGTACGTGTACGCCATCGGGAGCCGCGTCCGAAAGCCTTCGCCTTCGATCACGACGTCGACCGTGCCGGGCATTCCGCCGGGGACGCCGACCTCGACGCGGTTGCCGTCGACGAAGCGGTTGTTGCGCGGCTGCACCATCGACTCGCCGAAGCGAACCGTCATGCCCTCGCGAAAGTTGGACCCACGCAAAACGACGGTGTTTCCGCCGGTGAACGGCCCGTGATCGGGCCGGACCGCGAGCAGCACCGGGTTGGTCGTGCGACTGGTCTCGCGCCGGTTGACGTCCTGCGCCGACGAGCCGTCCTCGACGGCAGCGTCATTGTCACCGCCGTCTTGCGACGGCAGCGAATTGGGCGCGCAAGATGTCGTTGCCGCAACAGCGACAGCGGCGAACAGGCGAAGCAACTCCGAACGAATCATCGAGCGTCCTCCGTGGGGAGCCGTTGTTCGAAACAAATTCCTCAGCGGCGCGGCGCGAGCGCCGGCCTCGCGACGAATTATCGAGGACTTGGGGCCGTGCCGCAACCCTCACCCCTCACTTCGAGGCTCGGCTTTCTCGAACAAACGCCCCGAAGCTCGATTGGGATTGGACGATTGGGCTGATGGACTTACAACCGCCGCCGTCGGAGGCAGGTCCTGAATGTTGTCCCAATCGCCGGTCACCAAGGTCACCGAGGCCACGTTCGAGCAAGAGGTCTTGCGGAGCGAAATCCCCGTCCTGATCGATTTGTACGCAGACTGGTGCGCCCCGTGCCGCACGTTGTCGCCCCGCGTCGAGGCCGTCGCCCGCGAGTACGCGGGCCGTCTGAAGGTCGTCAAAATCAACACCGATGAGTCGCCGCGAATCGCCAAGGCGTTTCGCGTGCAGAGCATCCCGATGCTCGTCCTCATCGCCGAGGGCCGACCGGTCGGAATGCTTCAGGGCGCGGTCCCGAAAGAAGACATCGTGAAGCTCGTCGACGAGCACGTCGGCGGCTCCGTCGGTCCGGGCGGAATCCAGAACCTCAAGGCTCCAGAGCTCGCCCAGCTCATCAAAGAGCGCCGCGTCCTGGTGGTCGACGTTCGAGAGGCCGCGCCGTATCAACGCGCCCACATTCCGACGGCCGTTCACGCGCCGCTCAGCGACCTCGAGAGCAAGCTCGCTGAGCTGGCGGTCTATCGCCGACCGATCATCGTCTACGATCGCAGCTACGGCGACGACGCGAAGAAGGCGCTCGAGGTGCTGACGGCGAACCGCGTTCCTTCCGCCGCGCTCGAGGGCGGGCTGCTCGCGTGGGAGTCCGAAGGCTTCGACATCGAACGCTCGAACTGAGCCGCGGACGACAGCGACTGTCAGCGGGCTACTTTGTTTTGATGTGCGCGTAATTCGTCGCGGAGCACTCGCCCAGTCGCCGTGTCGCGCGCGGCGATCTGCGTGGGAGTCGCTGCGGCAACCACGCGACCGCCGTGCTTTCCGCCGCCCGGCCCGAGCTCGATGAGCCAGTCGGCAGCGGCCAGCACGTTGGGGTGATGCTCGACGACGAGCACTGAATCGCCGCGGTCCACGAGGCGCTGCAGCACGGCGACCAGCCGCTCGACGTCGCCCACGTGAAGACCCGTCGTCGGCTCGTCGAGGACGTAGAGCGTCCCGCCCCCTCGACCCTGGAGCTCCGTCGCTAGCTTTACCCGCTGCGCTTCGCCGCCGGACAACGTGTGCGAGCCCTGCCCGAGGGCCATGTACCCGAGCCCGAGCGAGCTCAACAGCTCGAGCGCACGCGCCAGCGACGAGACCTGCGAAAACACAGCCTTCGCCTCGTCCACCGTGAGGCCGAGGATCTCACCGGCGTCGTAGCCGTGGAGCTTCACCTCCCGCGTCTCGCGGGAGAAGCGCAGCCCCTCGCACACATCGCAGGGCACAACGACGTCGGGCAGAAAGCTCATCTCGACGTGCTTGACCCCAGCGCCCTCGCACGCCTCGCACCGCCCTCCCCCTTGCGTCGTGCTCGTGTTGAAGCTGAAGCGCGTCGGGCCCCATCCCTTCGCACGCGCAGCTTGCGTGGCGGCGAACATCTTTCGAATCTCGTCCCACAAGCCCACGTACGTCGCAGGGACGCTCCGCGGCGTTCGCCCGATCGGCGATTGATCGATGCGCCTCGCCGCTCGAAGCGCCGAAGCGCCGAGCAGCTTGTCGATCCCGAGCGGCGGCTCGCACTCGAGGCCCAGCTCCTTGCACACCGCGGGAAAGAGCACCTTGTCGACGAGCGTGCTCTTTCCCGAGCCCGACACGCCGGCCACGGCGACGAGCCTTCCGAGCGGGATTTGCACGCGAACGTCGGCGAGGTTGTGCGCAGTGACCCCGCGCAGCTCGAGCCACGACACGCCCTTGTCATCGATCGTCCGTCGGCGCGCGTTTGCGCCAGGGACCACCTCGAGCGCCTTGGCCGTCGGAGAGTTCGGCGACGACAGGACGCGCTCGGTCGGACCCTCTGCAACGACGAGACCTCCGCCGCGACCGCCGCTCGGGCCCATGTCGACGATCCAGTCCGCCGCCCGAATCACAGCCGCGTCGTGCTCGACGACGAGCACGCTCGCGCCGCGGTCCACCAGCTTTCGCATCGCTCGCACGAGCCTGTGCGTGTCGCTCGCGTGAAGCCCGATCGTGGGCTCGTCGAGGACGTAGAGCACCCCCGTAAGGCCCGCGCCGATCTGCGCCGCCAGTCGCAGCCGTTGCATCTCGCCGCCCGACAGCGTGTTCGCGCGCCGATCGAGCGCCAGATAATCGAGCCCGAGCTCGTCGAGCGTTCGCAACCGCGCCTCGAGCTCGGTCATCGGCGCGCGCGCGATCGAGCGACGACGCTCGTCGAGGCTGAGCTCCTTGACCGCCGCGCGGAGCTCGCTCGGGCTCATCCCGACCACTTCGTGATAGCGCCTCGCCCCGAGCCGAACCGCTCGCGGGATCGGCGCGAGCCGCGTGCCCTCGCAGCTCTTGCAGCGACGACCGTTGTCGTCGACGCCCGCGCCCTCGCACTTCTCGCAGCGACCCTGCGCGGTGTTGAACGAGAAGTGCCTCGGGTCGAGCTCCGGAACGCCGCGGCCGCATTTGGGGCATGCTCGCCTCGTCGAGATCACGACAGGGCCGTCTTTGGCAGACTTGCTTGAATTCGTGGGCTCGATGATCGCGTGCCCCTGCGCGAGCGCCGTCGCCCGCTGCAAGAGCGCAACGAGCTTCGAGCGCTCGCCGAGCTTCACGACGCCGAGGTCGTACTGAACGTCGTGGACCTTGCTCTTGGCCAACGGCGGAACGCTCGCGGGCGCGAAGTCCTTTCCGTCCACGCGCACCGAGGCGATCCCCGCGGCGAGCGCGCGCTCCATCGCCTCTTTGTGAAGGCCCTTTCGCGCGCGAACGACCGGAGCGAGCACGCGCACCGAGTGACTCGCGCCGCGCTCCGCGTGCAGGTCCTCGGCGATCACCTCCGGCGCCCGCGCCCCGATCGGCAGATCGCAGGTCGGACAATGCGGCACGCCCACCTTCGCGAAGAGCAGTCGAAGGTAGTGCGCGACCTCGGTGACGGTGGCCACGGTGCTCATCGCGCCGGCGCGCGCCGTGCGTTGCTCCAGCGAAATCGCCGGTGGAATCCCGGCGATCTGATCGACGTCCGCGCGCCCGAGCGACGGCAGGTACTGCCTCGCGTACGGCGAGAGCGTCTCGAGAAAGCGACGCTGCCCCTCGGCGTACACCACGTCGAAGGCCATCGAGCTCTTGCCCGAGCCCGAAGGGCCCGTGAACGCGACGAGCTTCTCCCTGGGAATTTCCAGGCGTCCGACGCGTAGATTGTGCTCACGCGCGCCCACTACGACCACCGAGGTGCGCGTCGCTGGGTCTTCGGCGCGCGTCGTCGAGGGATCGACGGCGACGGCGCTCGCCACGGTGCCCGAGAGCGCTTCTCGCAAAAACGGCGCGAAACGAGAGTGCTCCGAGCGAGCGACGAGCTCGGGCGGACCTTCGGCGACGAGCGCTCCTCCGTCGTGCGCGGCCTCGGGCCCGAGGTCGATCACCCAGTCCGCGCGCGCGGCGACGTGCGGGTCGTGCTCGACGGCGATCACCGTCGCGTCGCGCTGAATCAGCGCGTCGATCGCCTCCAAGACACGATCGACGTCCGCGCGGTGGAGCCCCGCCGTCGGCTCATCGAGCACGACGAGCGTCCCGGGCCCCGCCTCCGAGAGCGACCGCGCGAGCTTCAATCGCTGCGCTTCTCCGCCAGAGAGCATCGAGAGCGGCTGCCCGAGCGGCAGATAGCCGAGCCCGACGTCGACGAGCGGCGTCAGCGCTCGCACCAGCGGTTTGACCAAAGGAAACGCCTCGATCGCGCGCGCCGCGCTCATCGCCAGGACGTCCGCGACGGTGTGTCCCAACCACCGCAGCTCCAAGACCTCGTCGCGAAACCGCTTGCCCTTGCAGTCGGGACACGTGAACGAGACGTCCGCGAGAAACTGCATCTCGACCGTCTCGAAGCCCTCGCCCTGACAAGCCACGCATCGTCCGCCCTCGACGTTGAAGCTGAACGTGCCCGGCGTATAGCCGCGCTCCTTCGCCTCGGGCAGCGCAGCGAACGCCGCACGCACCGCGTCCCACGCGCCTGTGTACGTCGCGGCGTTGCCTCGCGATGTTCTACCGAGCGGCGATTGATCGACGAACGTGACCCAGTTGAGCTGCGAGATTCCGTCCAGTCCGGTGAAGGGCAACGGCGCTGCGTCCCAGGGCGCACCGAGCATCCGCGACGCCGCGGCGACGAGGGTCTCGCTCACGAGGCTCGACTTTCCCGAGCCCGAAACGCCGGTCACGCACGTGAAAACGCCGAGCGGAAACCGCGCGTCTTGCCCCTTGAGGTTGTGCCCCGTCGCGCCCTTCAAGGTCAGCCACGCGTTGGGAGTGCGCCGCGCTCTCTTGCTCGCGCCCGCCGGTCGAAGCGCGCGTCCCGTCGGCGTATCTTTTGCGGCGAGCGCCGCGGGCCGACCGTCGAACACGATCCTTCCGCCCTGCTCGCCGGCGCCAGGCCCGAGCTCGATCACGCGATCCGCGCTCGAGATCACCGTGAGGTCGTGCTCGACCACGACCACGACGTTTCCCAGCCGCGCGAGGCCGCGCGCGACGTGCACGAGCTTCGCTGCGTCCCGCGGGTGAAGTCCCACCGTCGGCTCGTCGAGGACCATCAGCGTCCCGGTGAGCGACGTTCCGAGCGCGGCTGTCAGCGCGACTCGCTGCACCTCGCCGCCCGAGAGCGTGCGCGATGGCCGCTCGAGCGTGAGATATCCCAGCCCAACTTGTTGCAGGTAGCTCAACCGCTGCTGAATCTCTGACAACACGCGGTCCGTCGCCTCGTCGGCGCCCTCGATCTTCGCGAAGCGCTCGCGCAGCGCGCCCACCGGCGTGCGCCCAGCCTCGACGAGCGACAGGTCCGCGACGCGATACCGCTCGACCTCGGGCTTGAGCCTCGATCCGTTGCACTCGCGACACGTCTCGTACTTGCGAAAGCGCGAGAGAAATACGCGGACGTGCATCTTGTACGTCTTGGTCTCGAGCCAGTCGAACCAGCCCTTCACGCCGATCCAATCGCCGTCGCCCTCGAGCACGCGACGTCGCTCTTTTGCGGTGAGCGTCTTCCACGGAGCGCTCGTGTCGATGTCGTTGGCCGCGCAGTACGCTCGGAGCTCTTTGCGTTCGGTGGCTGATTTCGGCCCGGTCCAACAACGGATCGCGCCCCCGTCGATCGAGAGGTTCTCGTCCGGGACCACCTTCGCCCAGTCGAGCTCGATCGTCCTGCCAAAACCCTTGCAGCCCGTGCACGCCCCCAGCGGCGATTGAAAGTTGAAGAGCGCCGGCGCCGGGTCGGCGAAGCTCTTCTTGCAGTGCGCGCACTCGAGGCCGTGCGCGAAGCGCGCCGCGGCGCCGCCGTCCTCGAGGTGAACGCGCGCGCGGCGCCCCTTGATCATCGCCGTGCCGATCGCTTCGGCGACACGAGCGCGAGCGCCTTGCTCGACCACGAGTCGATCGACGAGGACCTCTACCTCGCCTTGCGAGACCGCGACGCTCGGCGCGAGCTCGTCGATGTCGACCGCCTTTCCGTCGACGTACAAGCGACGGTAGCCCTGCTCGACGAGCGACTCGCGAACCCCGAGCCAACGCTCGGGATCCGTCGCGGTGACGGGATATGTCACGACGCCGCGAACGCGGTTTTCTCCGACGCGGTCGAGCACTGCGCGCGTCGCTCCGGTCACGGTTCCTCTCGCGACGACGTTGCCGCAGGTGTCGCAGACGATCGTGGCCGCCCTCGCCCACAGCAGTCGAAGATAATCTTGCAGCTCGGTCATCGTGCCCACGGTCGAGCGCGACGTGCGAACAGGCGCCCCGCGATCGACAGCGATCGCAGCGGGAACAGGGTCGAGCTTCGCCACCGGCGGTCGATCCCGACGCTCGAGAAATTGTCGCGCGTACGCGCTGAACGACTCGACGAAGCGCCGCTGGCCTTCGGCGTAGAGCGTGTCGAGCGCGAGCGAGCTCTTGCCCGCGCCCGAGACGCCCGCAACCACGACGAGCTCGCCGGGCCGAAGCTCGAGATCGACCGACTGAAGGTTGTGTGTGCGCGCGTCGACTAGAACCGTGGACTCCATCGCCTCGACCTGCTGCTCGATCGATGCTCCTGCCGCGCTTTCGGTGCTCGCTATCGCAACCGATCGACACATACGGAACATCCGTTTAGTATTACTGGGCGACTTCGTATAACAGTTCCCGCAGAAGCTCGCGCGCGTTCTTCGGTCAGTCGTGCATCACAACGCTCACCAAAGCCGTACAACGGCGAGAGAGCTCGCCGAGATCCATGCGTTCTTCTGCCTTTGAATCAGCGCTCGCGGTCGCGCTCGTCGCGTGCCTCGCGCCTCGCGGCGCCTTTGCGCAACGGCGTCCGACCGCGATCGACAGAGCGATCAGCCAATGCGACAGCGACGCCCCTCGCGTCTGTGTGCGCGCCATCAACCGCCTCCCCGCGCCCGCGCGAGCGCGGCCCGAGGTGCGGCTGCGATTGCTTCGCGCTCAGTTCGAGGGTGTGTCGCCTGCGCTCGAACCGGATGGCGCCCGCGCGCTCGCCCCTGCTGCGCGCGCCGAGCTCGACCGCGTCTACCGCGCGCTCGTGTCGTTCAGCGAAGCGCAGCGGACCATCGGAGACGCGTGGCTCCTTCGAGGGCGAGCGGAGCTGTCGATCAATCAGCTCGACGCCTCGGCGACGTCGCTCGAGCGTGCCACGCAGCTGCTTCCGCAAGACCCGACGCCCGCCAACGACCTCGCGATGGTCCTCGTCGCGCTTCGTCGCTTGCCTGATGCTGAACGAGCGCTCGTCCGCGCCACCGCGCTCGCACCCAACGACGCCGAACCGTGGTCGAACCTCGGCGCGGTACGGCTGGCGCGAGGCAACGCGCGCGCGGCGGCGGATGCGTTTCGCGAGGCAATTCGCTGTGCACCCACGATGGCGCGGCACGCTTCGGACCTCGGCGCAGCGCTGTTGGCGGCGGGTCAACCCGAGCCCGCCGCGAGGGCGTTTGGTGATGCCGTGCGTCTCGCCCCGGCCGATCCGCTCTTTCGGGCAAACCTCGGGTATGCGCTCGCGCTCGGCAACCGCCTCGACGACGCGCTCGCGGAGCTCCGGCGCGCGACCGAGCTCGGCCCTCGCTCGTCGACGGCGTGGAACAACCTGGCGACGGTCCTCTCTCGCCGCGGTGATCGCGCCGGCGCAGAGACCGCGCTGCGACGCGCGCTCGAGATCGACCCCACCGACAGCCGCGCGCGCGCCAACCTCGAAGCGCTGCTCTCGTCGCGCCCAGCGCAAACAACACCGCGAGACGGCGGGCGCTAGTCGCTCGAATCAGCGCTCGACGCGAACCTCGGGGTCCAGCGATCGCGCGACGCGCTCGACCACCGTGGACCACGCGCGCTCTCCGTCGACCGCGAGCGCGCCGATGGCGAGACCCGAGCGGTTGCCGGAGCTCCAAACGACCCGCGCTTGAACGGCAGCACGTCCCGAGTCGACGTCGACGAGGATGTCCGAAGCACCGACGAGCGGTGACGGAGTGACCAGCAGCGCGCCGCGAGCGCTGACGTCTTCGAGGGTGCCGTAGACCAGCCGCTGCGTGGCCCGTCGGCTCGAGCCTACCAGGGACACGAGCACACGTTCGGTGCACGGAAACCGCGGCGACTCACGGGGAACGGTCGGAACGTCGCCCTTGGCCCATCGGAGCAGAAAACTGAGTCGGTCGCCGTGAGGAGTGAGGACGCGGACGCCCGTTCCCTTCGCGAGCACGCCGGCGGCCTGGACGCGGCGCCACGCGACGACGCCCTCGAGAAACACCCCGCCGAGCAGCCCGTGCGCCGTGACCTGGATCAGAACCGGCGAGCCGATCGAGACGTCGACAAACTCGGGAACGAAGAACGCCCCGTCGCCCACCCCCTGCTGGGAGCTCGACAACGCCGCACGATCGCGGAAGTTCGCTGCAACTCGAATCATCGATTCACTCCTCGGAGCTCTGCGTTCTCGACCTGTCAACCAAACCGAGGCCACGAGCAACCATCGTTCATCTCGTGTTGGGCTCCATTGCCGATTCACGGTCCCTAGTGGCACGATCATCCCGTGCGACGATCGCTGCCTATTGGCCTTTCTCTTTTCACACTTCACGCGTGCCGTGTCTATGACCCGGCGTTGCTCAGCCAAGACTCCACGCGCATCGACGCAGCAGATGTTCGCCCCAGCGATGTGCCAACCGATCTTCCAACTTCGGACGTAGATGCACAGGTCGACGTCATCGCAACGGACGACCGCGGAGATACCGTCGACGTCCCCGACGCCATGGTGCCCGGCTGTCCGGGCGTCCTCGCGCGCCGAGAGGCCTGCATCGAGAGCGTATTCGGCGACAGTTATTCAGCATCGACGCCTGAGCTCGTCGCGCCAGACGCGCTGGTAATCCAAAGCGAATCTCCGCTCGTCGCATACGTCGGCGACTCGGCGACCGGGCGAATCTTCGAGGTCCGCGAGGCGCCAGGAGGCCTACGCACTTCGTTGGTCGCAGGAGTCGCAGTCTCGGGTTCGCTCGGCGCGGCTGGGGTCGCGACGACCCGTCCCCTCGGCGCGATCTCCGGCCTCTCGTTGCAAGCAGGTGGCGGAGCGACCCTCCTCGGCGCCGATCCACGCAACCACGTCGCGTTTCGGGTCGACGTCCGACAGGACATGCCTGCGATGTCCATGATCGAGCGCATTCCCCTCACGATGACGCTTCCGACGTCGGGCCCGTTCGACATCGAGCAGGCGTACGGATCCTTCGCGTTCACCGCGAACAACGCGATGTACCTCGCGGGCGCCGCGTCTCCCACTTTGCTCGCAGGCGTGCCGTGCACTCAACCCTCGGGCTGCGAGGGGTTCAACGCAGCACCCGCGCTGCCACCCGCGTCGGTCTTCGCGACGCCCACCGCGCTCGAGGTCAATCGAAGCACTTCGCCGGCGACCACGTTCGTCGCAGACTCCAACAACTGCCGCATCCGTCGGTTCACCAGCGCGACGAGCAACGTCGATGTCGTCGCCGGCAATGGTTGCTCTTCGGTGGGCACCGTGCACGACGGCTCTGGTCCCCCCGTCACTGCGGCAACCGTGCGGCTCGGCCCCATCGGCTCGATGGGGCTCGCTCGCAATCGGTTCCTGTATTTCGCCGACGCCAACGCGCGCTGCTCGGTGTTCTTGGTGGACCTCGGGATCCCGACGCCGACCGTCCGACTCGTGGCCGGACACGGCGCGCTCTGCGGACAGAACGCGCGCACTGGTGGGGACTACCGCCTCGGTCGCCTCGGCGGCGTCGCCGTGGGCCCTGTCACCCAGGCGGCGTACTTCATCGACTCGCAGAACCGATTGCTCTACCGCGCAGACGTCTCTCCGACGGGAGTTCCCGGCTCGGTCGTCGCAGTCGGAGTCCTCGGTCCCCGACGCGGAAGCGAGCTGCTCGCCAACTTCCGCACCGGCGGCATCCGCGGGCTCGCGGTGGTTGGACCGATGGGAGCGACCGCGACGCTGCCGGAGCTCGTCTTCAGCGCCCCGTTCGAATCTCGAGTGTTCGGGCTGCGCGATCGCGCGACCCGCGTCCTCGCAGGAGCCGGATCGGACCCGCCCACCGCTGCGATCGCCGCGGTGCAAATGGAGCCCGCAGTCGTCGACGCCGTGGTCGCGCTGCCCACGCCCGTCTCGCGCACCGACGCGCTGTTCGCAGTGCGCGATCGGCACGTCGTGCTCCGCGCAAGCACCGCGGACTCGATCAGCCTCGCGGCCGGTCAGTACAACGTCCGCGGCAACACTGGCGCCGCGGGAATGATCGACACGATGCGCCTCGATGACCCGTCGGCGCTCGCGTTGGCCAACGCCAACACTGCATACGTCGCCTCGCGCAGGAGCAACGGCCGATACCTCGTCTACCTGCTCAACTTCTCGGCTCGCACGTACTCGACGCTCGTCGGCCCCGCGCCGACGGACACGAGCGAAGGCGACGCGCCGATGGGCGGCGCGGCCGTTTCGGCGTCACGACTTCGACTCGTCGAGGTGTCCTCGATCGCCTACAACACGGCGCGCGACGAGATCTACGTCGCGGACCCCAATCAGCACGTCGTGTTTCGCGTTGCCCGCGGCGCCATGGCGCTCGAGGCGACGGTGCTCGCCGGCAACTACACGAGCAACGGGACCGCGGTCGAAGACGACATGCGCGTGGACGGTCAGCCCGCGACGAACGTTCCTCTCGTTCAACCGATGTCCCTCACGCTCGACGCGACGGGCAACACGCTGTACGTCGCCGACGCGGGAACACACCGCGTTTACTCGGTCGACTTGAGCGCGATGACGCCGACGATTCGACGCGTGGCCGGCTCTGGCCCCGCGCAGCCGTCGGTTCCAGAGACCCTCGGCGACAACGGCGCCGCGCGATCGGCGCGGCTCTCCGAGCCCTCGGCGCTCGCCTACGTCCCCGGCACGGCCAGCGTGGGTCCCTCGCTCATCATCGGCGAGAACGGCTCGGGTCGGCTCCGCGTCGTGCGCTTTCCGCGCTGACGCTCAATTGACCCCGCGCGAGAGCACCAGAGAGGGGTCGGTGCTCGCCGCGCGCCGCGCCGGCAACAGCGCGCTCAGCGCGCACGCGAGGACGCCGAACGCACAGGAAATCAAAACGTCCCTGGGCGTCCAGACGAACCAGTTGTCCGGCTTGAACGGAAACGCTGGCAGCTTCGCCGCGAGCAGTCGGTTCCAACCCACGCCGAGCGCTCGGGCCCCGAGCGCTCCGATACCAGACGCGATAAGCCCGACGACCAACGCCTCAGCGATGACCAGCAAGAACACGTCCGCGCGCCGCGCGCCGCACACGCGCAAGAGAGCGATCTCGCCCTCGCGCTCGCGCACCCGCGCGCCGAGCGCGTGCGCGATCGACAGTGCAGCAAGCAAGACGATCACCGCGCTCGTCAGAGACAACACCGCGGTGATGACCGAGACCAAGAGCCCCATCTGCTCGGCGCCCGAGGTCCGCACCTCCAGGCCGAGCTCGCGGACCTTCTGCGTGATCGTCGTGGTGTGCTCGGGGTGAGACACCACGATGATCAAGCTCGTGTACTGCTCGGCCGCGGCCGCGCCCGCGTACTCCGCGTTGAGCCTGCGCGCGACCGAGAGCGGAACGGTGATTCCCAGGTCGATCGCGCGCGGCGTGACCCCGACGATCCGCGCGTAGACCCTCCGCTGCGTTCCGCGCTGCGCGAAGCCGAGCCCCGCGCGGCCGAGGTCCCACTCGAGCTCGATCCCTCGCGCGTGCTGCGCCAGCGACCTCGCGACCGGCGGAAGCCCGTGCGCCGGCGCGATCGCGCCGTCGAACACCTCTAACAAGTATGGGCTGACGAGCGCAGGAATCGGCACAACGCAGCGCCCTGGCAAGACGCTCGCGCCGTTGGGCGCGATCTCCGTCGAACACTTCTCGCCGTCAGGACACTCGTCGTGCCGTCGACACTCGCGGCCAGAACCTTGATTCTGTGTGTCCTCGAAGCGGACCCCCGGCGCAAGCTCGCCCCGGACCAACGCCGGATCGATCCCGTCTGCCACGAGTTCTCCAGCGCCGATCATGCGACCGAACACCTCCTGCCCTCCTCGCCCCGAGTGCGGAAACAAGAGCCGAAGCTTCGGATACACCGCGCGCACGCCCTCCGTTCGCGCGAGCGTGTCGACCGAGGACTGAGGGATCCCTTCGGCTCTCGCTCCGAGCAGCGCGGCGAGTGCGCCGACGCTCTGGTCCCGCGGCACCACCTCGATGCGATCGATCGGAAAGATCCGACCGAGCACCACCGATCGCATTCCAGCGCCCAGCGCGAGAAAGAACACCAGCGCCGCGATGCCCACGCTGATCCCGATCGCGGCGAGGATGAACGACCCGCTCGCTCGGCGGAGGTCTCTCGCGAGGATCGTTACGAACGCGCCCGGTCTCACGCGCGCACCTCGCGGCGCTCGTCGCGCGCGACCTTTCCGTCGCCGAGCGTCACCACGCGCCCGGCCATGTTCGCCACCCGCTCATCGTGCGTGACGACGACGAACGCCGCGCGGGTCTCCTCGTGGATCTTGCGAAACAGCTCGAGCACCGCCGCGCCCGTCTCGTTGTCGAGCGCGCCCGTCGGCTCGTCGCACAACAGGAGCGGCGGCGAAGAAAACAGCGCGCGCGCGACGGCCACTCGTTGTCTCTGTCCGCCCGACAGCTCGACGGGCTTTCGATGCTCGAAGCCCTCGAGCCCCACCTTCGCGAGCACTTCGCGCGCCCGCGCCGCGGCGCCATCGACCCGCTCGCCAAACAGCGAGGGCAAGCTCACGTTGGCCTGGACGGTCCAGTCGGGCACCAGGTGATACATCTGAAAGACCATCCCGACGGTGCTCCGTCGAAGCTCGGTTCGCGCGCGATCGCTCAGCGAGCGAAGGTCTCGTCCCCGCAGCTTCGCGCTGCCGCGATAGCGGGTGTCGAGGCCTGCAGCGATGTTGAGCAACGTGCTCTTGCCCGAGCCCGAAGGGCCGAACACCGCGACGAACTCGCCTTCTTCCACAGTGAGATCGACGCCGCGCAGCACAGCGACTTCGTCTCGGGGACCGAAACGCTTTTCGATCTCCTTGAATTCGAGCAACGCCATGGTCGCGCCAATCGCCGGTCAGCGCGCGACCGCGCCGAGGGCGCCGCCCGCGAAGAGCAAGATCGTCCGGAGGTCCTCGTCGCGGAAGCGAAGCTGCGCCCCGAGAAACACGTCCGTGCGCTGAGGGTTGAGCACGTCGTCGACGCCCGCCAGAATGTAGACCCGCTGCAACAGCGCGTAGGCTCCCATGAGGCGAAGCCGCGGCAGCTGGCTCGTCGAGAAGTCGAAGACGTCCGAGCGAAACTCGAGGCGATCGCGCATGGCGTTGAGGTCCATACCGACGCCGCCGGTGGACTCGAGGATGCCGAACCGAAACGTCGCAGGCCCGAGTCGGCGCGCGAACTGCAACGTGAACCGCAGGCCGCGTCCGGTCGTCTCCGTCGTCTCGCGCCACATCGCCGGATCGGCCGGGTTGGTGCTGGTGCGAATGACCGATCGACGGTCGATCAATCCGCGCGGATCGTCGACGATCTGAAAGAGAATGTGCCGATCCTCGCGAGGTTGAAGCCGAAACTCGAGGTAGCTCTTCAGGCCGTTGGCCACGAAGTTGTACTCGGTTCGAAGGCCCACGATCGTCTGGAGCCGGCCGATCGGCGCGACAAGATCGTTGACGCCCTCGGCGACGCCCTCGACTTCGTTGACGAGGTGATCGTCGCGAAGCAGTCGTCCTACGGTTCCTTCGCCGCGGTCGACGCCGGCGGTGATGCTGTTGACGTGCCCGAGCGCCTCGCGCAGATCGCGCGACGCGGCGTTGGCGTTGCGCACGGTCTCTTGCACGTTGCGGACGGTGTCGTTGATGTTGGGCTGGTTCTCCGCGAGGATGTCATCGACCCGTCGCGAGGCCCGCTCGAGGTTGGCGAGCAGCCGCTGAACACGCGGATCGGCCTCGGTCGTGATGTGGTCGACGTTGCGGATCGTGTGGGTGATCGCCTCGCTGTTGGCGTGGACGAGGCGGTTGATCTCTTGCGTGGTCTCGGTGAGGTTTCGCAGCGCTTCCGCGAGCTGCCTGCGACCTTCATCGTTGCCGAACACGTCGCCGACGCGATCGGTTACGTCTCGCACCCGGCGCGTGATCGCGGCGACGTTCTGGATGATGTCATCCGTGGTCGAGCCCTCTTGCAGCACCCGAACGCGATCGCCGTCGACGATGCGACGAGACCCTGCGCTTCCTGGCGCTAGCACGAGCAAGAACTCGCCGAGCAGCGAGCTGGCCTTTCGAGAGACCGTCGCGTCGTCCCAGAGCTCGACTTCGCGGTTGATGACCATATCGACGCGGGCCATCCCGTTCTGCAAACGAATGCCGTCGATGCGTCCGACAGGGATGCCCGCCATCGTGACTCGCGACCGAGGGACGAGCCCCGAAGCGTCTCGAAAGATCGCGTACACACGATATCCGCCAGCGCCCGAGCCTCGTTGGACGATCGCTCGATACAAGACGACGCTGCCGATGATCGCGACGATCATCAGCAGTCCGACTTTGAAAGCGCTCGAAAGATTACGCATTCCGCTGACTCACTCTACCGCGTCGCCGCGTTTCGCAGCAGCGTGATCCGCACTTCTCCGACCGGCGCGCGCGGAGGCGGCGCGGGACGACGGCCAGCGCCCGGCTGGGGGGCGGTCGGCGGTTGGGGGAGAATTGGACGAACTTCAACGAGCGCCCGCGTCACGCCGTTTGCGATCAGCACGTCCGCGACGAGCTGCGCGAGGCGCTGCGCTTCGCGTCCCTCGCGGTCGCGCGCGTCGGCCACGACACCGACGGTCACTCGAGCCAGCTCGGCGCCGAGACCGCGCAATCGCTGGGAAGCCTGCGTAAACAACGCGGTCTCCGCCGGCCTCAGCGCTCGAGCGCGGGGCGCGAGCCGAACGACGTTGCCGAAGAGGACGGCTCCGCGTCCGACGGTGACCGCCTCTTCGCCCGCGTCGGGACAACCGTCGGCATCATCGACGCCGTTGATCGTCTCCGCTTGCGGGCACGAGTCGGTCTCGTTGGGAACGCCATCGTGATCGACGTCCGGATCTGGGCAGCCGCGTCGAAAGCGATCGGGGTTGTCGCCTGCCGGGTCGCTCGCGCACTGATCGACGGAGTCGCCGACGCCGTCGCGGTCGCGATCGGGCAGCGGGCAGCCGCGCCGCGCTGGGTCCGCGCGTTGACCGACGGGCTCTTCGGGGCACTGATCATCGACGTCGAGCACCTCGTCGCCGTCGCGATCGCGAATCGGGCAGCCGCGATTGTCGGGGTCCGGGCGCGGTCCCGCTGCTTCGTCGGCGCAACGATCATCCGCGTCGAGGACGCCGTCTCCGTCGTTGTCGGGCTCGGGGCAGCCGTCCTCGTCGCGAAAGTTGTCCGCGTCTTCGGGCTGATTCGGGCACCGATCCCGCTCGTCAGGAATGCGATCTTGATCGTTGTCGGGGTCGGGACAACCGTCGTTGTCCTCGAAGCTGTCGCGGTCTTCGGGCTGACTCGGGCATCGGTCGTCCGACTCGCGAACGCCATCGCTGTCGTCGTCGAGCGCGCGAGGAGTAAACGCGATGCCGAGCAATCCGCGGACGATTGGGACGCCCGCCGCTGCGGTCAGGGGCGCCCCTACGCCTGCGGTGACTTCGACGTCTCGACCGCGATCGACGGCGTAGCGAGCGCCAACGAAGAGCTCGCCGGCGGTCGTCGCCGTCGACGAGTCTCCGCACGGCGGGACGAGGCACGCGTTGACCTGCGGCCGGCCCTCGATCGGAACAAGGAACTGCGAGTCCACCGCGACCGAGAGCCTCGGGAGCGGCGAAGGCCGATACGAAACGCCCAACGACCCGAGAAGCTGCGGGGGAAAGTACGCGCCTGCCCACGAGCGCGACTCGAACCCGAGCCGCGCGCCGACGTTTGCGGTGATGGTCAGCCCCGCGAAGCGCACGTCTGCGACGACGACCGGCTGGAGCACGACGGTCGCGTTGCTCTGAAAGCGATCGTCGCCGGACGGAAAGGTGACTCCGACGTCACCGCGCAGCGCGAAACCGCTGGCGTTGGTGCGACGCGCGCGCTTGACGATCTGCACGGCGACGTCGATGCGCGGGTCGCGCAGGGCGATCAACGAGAGCTCGTCGCCGATGCCGCCTCCGGTGATGGGACGGATTCCGGCGCCGGTCTGCGCGACGACCATGGGCAGCGCAGCCATGATCTGGACCCGGTCGAAGAGGCCGAACGCCCAGAGAAAATCCACGGTGTACGCGTGGTCGATCGCCGCGATGGCGTCCATCGGCGCGGCCATCGGCCGGTACACGAGCGGCCGATAGCTGTAATTGCTCAGGACGGTGAAGCCGAAGTTCAGGTGCGGCTGCACCTCAGCGCTGCGAAGCGCGACCCCCTGCTGCGGTCCGGCCGCGGGCCAGAACGTCTGCACGTCGATGTTGGGCTCTCGCGTCTGCGCGGACGCAGCGGACGCAGAGACAACGGCCGCTGTGGCGAGCGCGGAGGCGACAACGTTGCGAGCAATCATTGCAGTGGATCCTCTGTCTTTTCAGCGGCCGTTGTACAGAGCATCCGAGCGCACCGTCGCCTCGAACGCCGCCGAGCCCGAACGTTGGATCGCGAGGGTGACGTCGGACATCATGACGCGATCGAGGGCCTGGCGAACCTCGAGCTCGGACAGCCGCGAGACGTCTGTTCCGTTCACGCGAAGGATGCGATCGCCGACACGGAGCCCTGCGCTCGCCGCGGGGCTCGCCTCGGACACTTCGACGAGCACCGCGTAGTCGATGCGGTACTCGAAGGTCACGCCCATTCCCAGTCGCGCGCGGGGCGGACGAGACGAGAGAAACACCGTCGCCCCGCCTTCGAGACGAAGTTGCCACCGGCCCGCATCGCGAGCCTCGCTCGGAACGCCTCCCCTGAGCTCGACCATCCCGACGAAGTCCGACGGCGCGAGGGCGCCATCATCGTCGCGCAGCTCGACGCGAAGGGTGTCCTCGGGTCGGACGAACAGCTCGATCGCGTCCGCGGCGCTGTCCCACGAAGGCGCGAAGTTGTTCTCGATGGTCCTCGAGCGAAAGACCTCTTGGCCGTTGCGAATGAAGACCACGTAGAGATCCGGTCTTCCGTCGCCGTCCCAGGGTCGACCGTCCCGCGTGAGCTGCGGGCATTCGGCGGACGCGACGCCGAGGTGGTGCAGCGTATCGGGCGGCGGCGAGAGGCCGCCGGACTCGAGCATCGCTGGCGGAATCTCTCGCGAAGCGGTCGTGTGCCGCGGAAAGATCGCGGCGCACCCGGCACCGATTCCGAGCGACGAGAGAGCGAGGATCGGCAGCAAAGAACGGCGCATCGAGCCGAAAGACCGAGAAGCTGAATTCGACTGCACGACGACGCTATACAGCACTCGACGGTCGCTGTGCATCAGCGGCGTGATCGGTCACCGGTCACGCAAAACCAAGCCGAACCTGCAGGATGTGCGCGGGGCGAAGTCTCGTCGCCCAGCGACGTCGACGCACGATTGTATGAGAACGCCGGAAGCGAGCCCCCAAACCCTATTCGAAGCGAGAGGCCGGTGACCGGGAGGGGACCGACATCGCACATCACACGAAATCAACGGTGCACTCCATGCTCGTCTCGACACGCTCGCTGTTTCTTCCATCGATCACCGCTCTTCTGGCGCTCGCCTCGGGTTGCGCCAACATCGATGGCGTCCCCTCGACCATGCAGCCAGAGCCGAACGACACGGTTCGCCGCGCGCAGACGATGGCCTCCCTCGGCCGACACACGATCACCGACCGACCCGAAAATCGCCCCTCTGTCGTGAGCCGATCGGTCCGCCTGTACAACCGACGCTCTCCGACGAGCTTCTCGGTGCTCGTGGAGCTGCCGCCCGAGTTCACCGAGGGCCTCGTCGTCGCCTACAACGCAGAGGGACAGATGCTCGCGCGACGATTGTTTCAGGGCCCGGTGCGCCGCGAGACCTGGAGCATCGAACCTCGCGACCCGAGCCATGCGGTCTCACATTTCGAGGCCACGTTGTATCCGCGAGACGTAAGCGTTCTGCCCGTGGTCGGGCGCGTGCTCGCGACCGATCGCCCGGCGGTGGCGGTCGGCGAGCCCTGCGACCCGTCAGGCGTCGCGAACCTCTGCGCAGGCGCGAGCGCCTGTCCAACGTCCCGGGATCCGCGCTGCGTCGCGCTCGATCCCCCCGCGATCGAATCGAGCGAGGTGTGGACCAACGGTCTCAGGCTCCTCGGTCGTGCGACCCTGCGCGCACCTGCGCCCGGCATGGCGATCGAGTGGCGTCTGGTCGATCCGGGCGAAGCGGCCGCCGAATGGCGGACCGACGGTCTCGGGCAGCGCAACGATTCGAACGGCGGCCTCGGCATTACGCTCGACGTCTCCTTGGCCGGGTCGAGCGCGGCGAGCGTCGAGTGGCGCACGATCGTCCGCGCGAACGATCGCGGTCCGACCGCGGACGTCACGAGCACGACCACCGAGAGCCCCATCCAGCGGGTGAGCCTCGGCGGCGTGGGTAGCCCGTGCCTGCAGAACGGCGCGAGCGTCTGTGATACGGGGCTTCGTTGCGTCGCCGACGCGGTGGGCGCGTTTGCGTGTCGCGCGGTGCCGCAGCGCTGCTCGTGGCAGCTCACGCAGTTCGGTGAGCTCCCCGTGCCCGCCCCCGGCGCGACCGTCGCGCTCGCGATTCGCCCCATTGGAAACGGCATCGCCTGCGTGACCTCCTGCGGCGCGACGGGCCGCGGCGCAAACGTCCCGACCGCGTGGCGCTTCATCGCGCCGAGCGACGGGAGTTACGCGTTTCGCTGGACGCCCGCCGCCGGATCGACGTTTGGCCAGGTCGCTCTCCGACACAACTGCCAGGCATACCAGGAGGACCCGCAGGAGAGCTGCCTGCCGACTTCGGGTCCCGACGCCGGGCTCACGCGAAGGATGTTTCGCGCGGGCGAAGAGATCCTCGTCATGCCGCACCAGAACGCAGGCGCTGGGACGATCTCGATCACCGCGGAGTGACTCGAGCTGCCGCGCTCAGCGTGGCGCGAGCGCGTCGGCGACGTGATCCCACGTCTCTCGCTCGAACAGCACGGCGAGGTGCCCGACGCCGTGCACGCGAACGTTGCGGGCGCCTTCGAGGTGCGCGCTGTCCGCGGCAGACACGAGCGTGTCGTGCGTCGCGATCACGCACGTCACATCTGTCTGCGCCAGCCGCGGTCTCGTGGCTTCGAGCAACGCGAGCGTCGAGGAACCGGGCGCGAGCTCGTCGACCAGCGGCAGCGCGCGAAACGCGCTCGCTCTCGGCACACCGCGGTGCGGCGTCGCGATGCAGACGAGGCGCTCGACCGGGCGTCCGAGCACCTGGCGGTAGTACCGAGCGACGAGCCCGCCGAGCGAGTGGCCGACGATTCGAACCGGCCCGTCGCCGCGCTGGGCGCTTCGGATGATCGCGTCGAGCTTTCGCGCGTGGTCGGCGAGCGAACCCGTGGGCGCAAACGTGAAGTGCACCTGTCGACGCGCGACGCCCTGCGCTCCGAGGTACTCGCCGAGCGGCCGAAGCACGCCGCCCGTCGCGAGATAGCCGTGGACGAACACCGTGAGGGCGTCGCCAGGGGTACGATCGCCGTACTCGACGACATCCGTCGAAACCGCGGGCATGAGCGGAACGTGCCGCGCGAGCGCGAACAGCTCACGGAGCTTGCTGCCCCGATGTGCCTTTTGTGCGCTGCCTCGGTGATCGTCGCTCATTCAGCGGTCTCGACATCCTAGCACTGACCCGCGGTCACTGCCCTTTGCTACAGCCCGACGACGGCGGCTCGCTGCGCGCGCGCTGCACGTCCGACTCGAGCTGGGCCATGTCGAGCGCGACCTGCCGCATCGACCGCAACGTTCGCGACAGCGACTCGGCGTTTTGCTCGGCGAGCGCGTCGGCGAGCGCCGTCGTCGTCTCGGCGCGACGCGCAGTGAGCTGACACATCGTCGTTCGTAGCGTCCTGGCCCTGGGGTGCTCGACGCGCGTCGCGCCGGCGCGTTCGGCGTTCGCGCGGGCGCGCGGAACGACCTGGTCGCGGAGATTGCGCGCCGCGGACTGATGATCGCGTTCGCCGAGGTCCATCGCTTCATTGAGGAGCGTCACGAGGTTGGAGTCTTCTTCGAGGATGCTCTCGAACGATTGAACGTCGGGGCGGCCCTGGCCGCGACATCCCACCGCCACAGCGATCACGGCCACCGCAGCGAAAATCGCGCTACGCCGCGCGAAGCGACTCGGCGAAGCGGGCGAGCGTGGCTCGATCGAGGGGGTCGACGCCGACGAATCGGAGCGCCATCCGCCCGGCGTCGGTCCACACGGGACGGGCCCAGAGCCACATGCGGGCTCCGCCAAAACGCGCCGGAAGCGAAAGTTCGAGCGGGTAGAGGTCACGCTTTACCTCGGGTTCGAGTACGCGCTCGAGCAGACAGCCGAGCGGGCTGATCTCGATGAGCCTGGCGACGTGCGGCAGACCATCGATGAACTTGTTGACGAACAGGTCGGCTCGGCGTCGTACGGCACGGCGGCGTTCACGTTCCATGCTTTCATAGCTCCGATTGCGGGCAAGCACTCGCGCTCGCTCTGCCTCCTTTGCAAAGACCAACGCGGCCCGGCAACTTCGTGACACACTCTGGTGTTCTGTCGTCTCGCGGAGTTGCGCAGAGAGTCCGACATGCTCTCTGTGCCTCGGCGGTCTCGAATTGCTCATCGATAGCAGCGTCACGGTCGTGTTCGCTTGACGCTGAAATGCGCGCGACGATAACGTCGCAACCCTCAACCGGAGCGGAGAAATGGCCGAGGAGAAGAAGCCGAACCTCAAAGATCGTCTGAAGAAAACCCAGGTCGGCATGCAGAATCCCGCTGCGGGTGCAGCGGCTCCGGCGCCAGGCGCCCCTGTCGCGCCCCCGGGCGCAGACCTCGTCGCTCCGCCAGTCGCAGCACCAGGAGGCGGTGGTTTTCCAGCGCCTTCGATGCCAGCGATCCCTGGGATCCCTGGGCTTGGAGGCGATGTCGCGCCTCCGCCCTTCGTCGCTGAACAGCAGGCTGCACAAGCCGCTGCAGCCAAAGCCGCAGCGCGCGCGAAAGCCGCTGCAGATGACCCCTTCGGCACCTCCACCGCTGCGCCTGGACCTCAAGAGGTCCGGATCGTCGTGGACGAGCGTCCCGTGGACGACAAAGAGGTCGGTCGCAGCAGGACCGGTCTCATCGCTGGCATCGCCGCATCGCTCGTCCTGGGCCTCGGCCTCGGATACGTGTTCGGCACGCAGAGCGAAGTCAGCTCTCAGGGCCGACAGACGCTCTCGGCGCTCAACGGCGTCCGCGAGAAGGCGCAAAACGCCGGCAACCAGCTCGCGACGGTCAAGACCAAGATCGAGCACGCGTGCGAGCGCGCCAACGTCGCGGCGAGCGAAGAGCCGCAGGGCGCTCCGCAACAAGCCGCCGCACATCCGCCAGAGATCGACATGGATCTCGTCACCTGGTTTCGCCAGGAAGGCGGCGAGAACGCCCCGTTCGGTCCCGACGTCTTCGCTGCACGCATGGGACGCCTCGATCCCGCGGTCTCTCAAAAGATCGCTGCGGTGCACGTCATGTTCACCCAGCTGTGGAACGACCTCCGCGCGCACGAGCGCGCCACCGGCAACGGTGACTCGGTTCGTGAGTCGCTTCGCGCGGCCGCGGACAACAGCGCGATGACCTTGAAGCTCGGCATGATCTTCAAGCAGGCCCAGGCCAACGCGTGGGTCGGCGTGGTCACCCTCGCGCAAAACGTCGATCTGCGCACGGGAGCGGTCACGCTCGCGGCGCTCAACGGCATTCCAGAACCGACGCGACCGCGCGCGATCTTCACCGGGCTTCAACCGCTGACGACCGCCGCGCTGCCCAACACGTTCGTGAGCGTCAACGTCGCCGACGGGCTCGGCCCGGCGCTGCAGCGTTCGTCCGCGATGTCGTGGCTGCAATACCGCGATCGACTGCGCGGACTGCGCACCCTCGTGAACCAGCTCGATCAGGCCCAACAGGGTCTGATGGGCAAGCTTAGCGGCCGACGCTGATCGGTGTGCGCAGCGGCTGGGGGCCGCGCGCACGATCGAGCGAACCGACGCGAAGGGGCGCTACGCGAGCAGAACGCGCATCAGGCCCTCGACGCGCTGCAACGCGAATTTCTCCGCGGGGCCGAGCAGGGCGACCTGGTCCTTCATCTTCGCGACGTAGTTCTTGAACGACGGCGTCACGGGATATCGAATCTTTCGCGCGAGCAAGTAGAGCTCATCGACCGTCGCCGCGGGCGGGACCTTCGAGAGCGCCGCGTGCGCGTTGAAGACCCAGTCGACCCACTGGCTCTTTCCCGTCTCGGACGCGAGGCGAAGCGCGAATCGCGTCGCATCAGGAAGCGCGCCGTTGTCCCGCTTGCCCGCTTCGAAGCCCGCGAGCATATCGGTGAGGAGGTTGGACAAGATTCGCTCTGCGTCGTCGATGCGATTCATCGCGAACGCCTTCTCGACGACGCCGCCGAGGAGCGCGAGCGGCGTGCCCGCTTCGCCGAGCTCGCTCGTCATGGTCACCGCGACGCGCCGAACGTCGCGCGGGTTGTCCGCCTCGCCCACAACGACGGTGAACACCTGGCTGCCGATGGTCACGACGTCGTCGATCGTGAGCTCTTTGACGCCCGAGAGCTTGTTGTCATTGACCTTGACGCCGTTGCGCGAGCCGAGGTCTTCGACGACCAGCTTGCCGCCGCTCCTCCGAAACGCCGCATGACGACGGGACACGAGCGGATCCTCGAGGGCGAGCTGACAGTCGCGGCTGCGGCCGACGACGAACTCACCGCTCGCCGGCACGTCCAACAGCTGACTGAGATATCGCAGGCGAAACTCGGTCACCGCGTCATCCCTCTCCGCCGCTCCTTGGAGCGAGACTCTCCAGCGCGGAAACGACAACGGCCTCTGAAGCGCCCAGCGGTTGCTCGCGAAGCGCTCGGGTGAGGCCGACGATCAACCCCCGACTCTCTGCGTTCGCCGCCGCCGCCGCAGCGAAGGCAGCCTGCAACGAACCGTTGGGAACAGCACGGACCGTCGCGTGCGTGTCGGTGACCCAACGAACCCATTGCGGGTCGCGCTCGCTCGCCGCCAACCGCAGCGCGTACTCGCTGATCTGGGTCAACGCGCGCACGTCGACTTGCGAGTCGTGCCGGACGCGATCGGAGAACTCCTCGGCCGCGCGGGTGAGCATCCTCGCTGCTTCTTGTGTCTTTCCTGCAGCGATCGCGCGCTCGAGCACTTCGCCGACGAGCTCGAGCACCCACGCTCGCCGTGGCTCGAAGACGACGCCCGACATCGTGTCCTCGTCCTTCGTCGCGGGCGATGCGCAGTGCGGACAGACCTCCGCTCCTTCGGCGTACGGACTGCCGCAGTGCGCGCACAACCGCATCGCTCCAGTGGCGCGCGTCTGTCGCTTCTCGACGCTCATCTCGAAGAAGACCAGCTCCTGCGCGCCGATGCGAATGCGGTCGGCGTCCTTGAGTTCGACAGGGTCCTTCACGGGGCGTCCGTTGAGCCGCGAGCCGTTGCGGCTGCTCAGATCCACGAGCGTGCAGCGCGCTTCGTAGACCACGATCTTCGCGTGTTGCCGTGAAATAAGGGGGTCCTCGATCGTGATGTGACAATCAGGGCTGCGGCCGATCACCACCTCTCCGACCGGGAGATCGAACTCTTGCAAGAGAAACCGCAGTCGAAATCGAGACACGCCGACGGTTATGCTAGGTCGCGCGGCACGAGCGAGTCAACGAACCATCGCGACTCCGTGGCCTTGTGGTACGGTTGACGCGCATGATGAACGAGCAGCGGAGCACGGCGATCGATCCGCGCATCGTGGTCAGTGACGTTCTTGCGCCGTTGATCGAGCGGGACGGCGGCACGATCGAGTTCGTCCGTGTCGACGGCGCAACTGCCATCGTGCGCCTCGGCGGCGCTTGCAACGGTTGCCCTGGTCGAACAATGACCATCGCGCAGGTGATCCTCCCGGCGCTTCGCCGAGCCAACGGCGCGATCGAGCGCGTCGACTGCGAACCGTCCCCCTGACGAATCGCGTCGATCGCCCCCCCACCCGCGACCGGAAAGGTCAGAGGCCGCGCAAACCGCCGAGCCCGTCGCCTGGGTTCGAGCTTCCGCTGTTCGACCCAGAGTTGAGGCTCGAGCCAGTGCTCGTCGGGGTGCTCGACCCCGAGTTGGGTCGCGCCGAAGCTGCGGCGCCCGCATCCGCCGACTGAACGCGACGAATCTTGCCCGTCACGCGATCGACGATGTCGGTGTTGTTGTCGGTGTCGACGTTGCCCATCACGGTTTCTTGCGGCAACGAGCCCGGGGTCCCGTTGTCGACCTTCGCGGGCATGTTGCGGCGAAGCTCGCTGAGCCTCGCCAGGACGCTCTTGTCCTCGTACACGAGGCAAAACGCTCCGTAGAACGTCGAGTGGTCGATCACGCGAAGCCGCGTCGCGGGGTTCTGCCAGAACACCGCTTCGATTCGATCCGCCTGGTCTGTTCGCATCCGGCGCAGGCCGGGCGCGCCGAAGAGGCCGTCGAGGCTCGTGACGAACGTGCTGAAGTCCACCTGTGCGCCGCGGGGCACGCTGCGGGCTTGAAAGCGCTTCCAGAGCCGATCATTGAAGAAGAAGAAGAACTCGCGCACGCCCGTCCGAGTGTCCTCGTAGACGAGCATGCTCTCGTTGTTGTTATGCGTGTACTCGCTGCCGACGAAGCTCGTGTCCCAGCGCCGCTGGGGCGGGGTGCCGTTGAGCAACAGGTAGCTTCGGCGGAAGCTCGCGATGACGGCGTCGCGTTGCTGCATGAGCCGGTCCTGCTCGACCTGCCCCTTGTTCTTGAGCAGCGGCAGGTATTCGGCCGCCAAACGCCGCCGATACGTCTCGATGACCTGATCGTGGGTCCAGCCCCACTGAATCACGCCGAGCTCCGCAGCGATCTGCTCGCTGTTGGGCGGCTCGGTCGGCTGCGCTGCAGCCTGGTTGGTCCGACCACGACCACGACCCCTGCGCTGCGCTTCGGCTGACAGGGCGAAGACCCCGACCGTGAACAGCACGAACGAAACCTGGATGAACCTGCGCATCGTCCTGACCTCTCTTGGACTCTTACCGCTGCGGCCGGTGGACCCTGTCGCCGCAGCGTGCGACGGTTTATACCGCATCGCGCGTAGTGGACGGACTACTCGCGTGTTGCATTCAGCGGCACGTCACGACCGCCCCCGAAGATCCTTCGCCCCACACGCGATATCCTACACACCATGGCAACGAAATTCCTCGCTCGTCGCCCGGCTCTCTCGGCGCTCGCTGCATTTGCGCTGACAACGCTGCTCCCAGCGCTCGCCTTCGCAGGGACCAGCGACGGCTCGCAAGACCTGTTTTCGCGGATGTTGGCCCGATACGGCCTCGTCGCCGCGCTCGCAGGCGCCTTCGTCGGCGGGCTGTTCACCGCTGGAACCGGCTGCGTCTACCCCATGATCGGCATCACCGTGTCGGTCTTCGGGGCGAACAAACAGACCTCGCGGGCGCGGTCGATGCTGCTCTCGACGTCGTTTGTGCACGGAATCGCCGCGTTTTACGTGCCGCTCGGCCTCGCCGCCGGACTCAGCGGCGGCCTGTTCGGCGCGATCGCCGGTCACCCCGTGGTGATCGTCTTCGAAGCGCTGCTCATGTTCGCGATGGCCCTGTCGATGTTCGGCCTGTACGACATCCAGCTCCCGGCCTCGATCCAGACGCGACTGTCGTCCATGGGCGGGTTGGGCGTCCGCGGCGCGTTCGTCGTGGGCCTCGTCCTCGGTCCGATCGCAGCGCCCTGCGCGACCGCCCCGTTGGCCGGGATCCTGTCGTTTATCTTTTCCACGAAGAACGCAGGCTTCGGTGCGCTCTCGCTCTATGTGTATTCGCTCGGCCTCGGGCTGCCGTTCTTTCTCGTGGGAGCGCTCGCGATGGGCCTGCCCAAGCCCGGCCGATGGATGAACCTCGTGAAGTCCGTCCTCGGGTTCGTCCTGTTGGTCGTGGGGCTGTGGTATCTCCGCCAGCTGGTTCCGTTCTTCAAGCATCCGCCGGCGGTGATCAACACCATCGTGCAGGTGGTCTTGTTGGGGCTCGGGCTCGGTGGGGCGATCTTCGCCGCGATGAAGGCGTCGGCGTCCCGCGAGAAGGCGGGCAAGATCGCTGGCTTTGCCGTCGCGTCGATCGCGACCGTCTGGCTCCTCGGCGCGGAGCCCACGGTCAACGCAGGCGCGTGTGGACCCGTCCAATGGCGGACCGACCTCGCCGCAGCCCGAGCGGTCGCGCAGCGAGAGCGGCGCCCGATGCTCATTGATTTCGGAGCGACGTGGTGCCGCGCGTGCGAAGAGCTCGCGCACCAAACGCTCCCTGCGCCGCAAGTCGCCTGCGCGCTCAGCGAGCTGCGCTTCGTCAGCGTCAAGCTGTACGAGCACGAGCAGGGCGACGATCGCTTCGAGACCCTTCAGCGCGAGTGGAACGTTCGTTCTTTGCCCGCTGTCATCGTGCTCGACGCCAACGGTCGCGAAGTGGCGCGGGTCACGGAGTTCATCGCTCCCGACCGAATGGCCGCCATCGTGCGCCGCGTCGAACAGCGAACCTCCCAGCGCTGAGCGCCGAACACCGAGACGTCGTTGGCACACCGCGGCGCGAATGCCGCAGGGACAGACGGTCCGTTCGCGCCAGAATCGCCGCGAAATCGAGGAAACTCGGCGAAAGACGCCGACGCGTCGCTCGTGGCACGATGCAGGCAGAGAGGAGAGCCATGGCATCGAACACGAGCCGATTTCGACAGATCGAGGGCGTTCGCTCGCTTCGTTCGCTCGCGCTCGCGGCAATGCCGCTCGTGAGCGGCTGCGCGCCGGCCATCGAGCCGTACGCTCCGCCCGTGCTCGCGCCTCCTCCCGCGGGACGAGGCGTGCAGCTGCGCGTGGCGTTCGACGTTCCCTCGGGGTCCGAGCAGCAGCGCTGTTGGACGTTCAGGCTCCCGTCGATGCAGGACCTCGAGGTGGTGCGATACGAGGTCGCGTACAACCGCGGCTCGCACCACATGAATCTCTTTCGGGCCATCCCGACGGTCGAGCAACAAGCGCGGCGCGACGGCGTAGACCTGCCCGCGGAGACGGGGCTCTCTGGACAAGGCGTCGAGTGCTTCAACGCGATCGACTTCGACCGGTTCGACCTCGTCGTCGGGTCGCAAGACACCAAGCTGGACTGGTCCCTCCCGCAGGGAGTCGCGTATCGATTGCATGCAAATTCGCTGATGATATTGCAGTCGCACTTCGTGAACGGACGGACGCAAGCGACGCCTGGCGATCGCGCCGAGGTCCTCATCAACCTGTGGACCGCGGAGAACCCCGCGACGATTCAGCATCACCTCGGGGCGATGTTCGCGAACAATCGCCAGCTGAACATCCCGCCGCGAAGCACCAACGTCCCCTTCTCACGCGGCTGCGATCTGCCCGCGGGCGGAACGTTCGTCGCGATGACGGGACACTTTCATTCGAGGGGAAGAACGTTCACCGTCTGGGATTCGACAGACGGGATCACGCCGCAGAATCAGTGCTACCGCTCGGCGAATTGGGCAGAGCCGCCGTTCGTGGTGATGGACGGTCGAGAGGGTCGTCCCGCGCCAGTGACCGTTCCGCGAAACGGGGGGCTCTTCTACACGTGCTCCTTCGACAACCCCGGCAACACGCCGATCACGTTCGGGCCGCACGTCGAGTACGAGGAGCACTGTAATCTGTTCGCTTACTACTACCCGTCGGATCCCGATGCCCGCGCGCGCTACTGCTTCTGAATCGATCGCCGCGCTCTTCGTGCTCGCCGTCACATCGGCCAGCGCGTGCACGCCGCCTCCCCCCGTCGAGCCGGTCGATGACGCGGGCGCTTGTCGTGCACGGGTGAGAGCCTTCGCTGACGGCGGCCTCGATCGCGGAGCGTGCCCGATTCAGGGCTGCGAGGCCGACAACGGCATGAGCCTCGTCGTCGGGACCGGACGCGACGGAACGACCGATGGCTACCGCCCCCTACGCGACGGCGACGAGCTCTACGTGATCCCTGGCGAGCAAGGCTTGCAGCACCTGCTCGTGGGCTTTCGCGGCGCCGGGTTCGACGGGCGACTCCCGCTCATCGAAGTCCGCGCCCGTCGCGCGAGCGACTGCGTCGAGGTCGGCTACGTGCGCTTTCGACTGACGTTCGAGCCGGACCCCGCCGATCCATCTCGTCTGGCGATTCCCGGTATCCGCGTGGTGCTGGACGACAACGTCGACCGCCGCGAGTACTGCACGATCCTCGGACGCGACGTCGTTCTGGTCATCGACGCAACGACACCCGAGGGCCAGTGGGCGCACCGCGAGGTGCGCGTGCGGGTCGCTGACATCGACCCGAACACACGCCCCGAGCTCCGCGAGGCGTGGAGAAACGCGTGCCTCCGCGTCGACGGGGGCACGACGGACGCGGCTGTTCGAGACGCGGCGAACGTCGATGTTGGCGCCGCGGACGGCGCGAACGTCGCAGACACGAGCGGCCCAGACGCGTCCGACTTCGACGCTCGGTGAAGCAAGCACCCATGATTTCAAGTCTCTCGTCGCGTTCGCTCCTCGCCCTCGCCTCGCTCGCCGCGCTCGTGGCGGGCTGCGGCCCCGACTGCACGAAGTACACAGGCGACCTGACGCTGGTGCTCGGCTCAGGAAACGCCTCGAATCCATCGCAGTTCGCGGCGCTGACCGACGGCGCGTCCGTCGAGCTCGCTCGCGGCAATCAGGGAGGCCAGCACGTGTGGCTCCTCGTGTACGCGGGCAACGCCTGCCCGTCGCCGCCCCGCGTTCGCGCGGTGGTCCGCGGGGTCGACGGGACCAACCTCGGCTTCGCGTTGAGCGAGGGAATTCCCTGGGTTCCCGCGCCGGACAACCAGCTCGCGACCGAGCCGCTCGCGATCCCCGTTCAGCGCGACAACATCTGCCGAATCATCTACCAGGGCGCGACGCTCGAGGTCACCGTGACCGACGGCTCGGGACGTATGGCGCAGCGCTCGGTGCGCATCCACGGCGCGACGTTCGCCGGGTTCGTCCCCGAGCGCGACTGCGTCGCGACCTTTCCCGACGGCGGCGCGACGGACGCCGCGCGGGACTGAGCGATCGATCAGCTGCGGCCGAGCGCTTGATTGATGCGCGCTGGGTCGAAGCCCACCATCAGCCGCCCACGAATCGAGATGATCGGAATCGAGCCGGTCGGCACGCCCTGCTCTCTCGCGCGCGAGCTCAGCTCCTGCGCTGCGCTCGGCTCGCGCTCGATGTCGTGCTCGACGAAGGGAATCCCCTGCGAGCGCATCCACGCCTTGGCTTGATTGCAGGCGCCGCACCACGAAGCGCCGTACAACACGATCTCGGGCGTCGCGTTGGCGGGCTGCCCATTGTTGCCTGTGGCGCTCGCTTGCTGCGTGCGCGCCGCGAGCGACGGGTCGAGCTCTGCCGCGAACGCTTCGCTCGAAACCGCGCGGACCCCATAGCGACCGTCCGCGTTGAGCTGACGCAGGTCCGCGACGTAGACCCAGCCCGGCGCGCGAAGCTCGGGTCGAATGGGATCGACCCGCACCCGCCCGCGACTGGCCTCGGGGACTTCGCTCGGCCGCGTCACAGCGTGCGCGTTGCCGACGTTGTCGAACCAGAAGAGCGTTACGTCGGCGCTGTCCGCGGTGAGCACGAAAGGAATCGCCGGAGCCGCCGCGGCCTGCGCTGCGTTTTCGCTGGCAGGCGCTGCGTTCACGCTCGCGCTCGACCGACGACAACCAGCCAGCGGCGCGCCGAGCGCCGCCACAGCGAGACATGCGCCGCAGATCGCCATCCGCGCGAGCCGTTTAGCAAACTTCGAAACAACAGGCTTCTCAAGGCTCACGACAAGCTCTCCTCGGACAGCTTCATCCATTCTTCGGTGAAACGGTCGACGCGACGGACCACTTCCTGCTCTTTTTCTGCGAGCGCTGCAATCTTCTCCCAGTCGCTTCCGGGGGCGTCCTTGAGCTGCCCGCGGAGGTTCGCAAGCTCCGCCTCCCCGTCGGCGATGAGCTTCTCGAGGTCCGCGATGCGCCGGGCGCGCTTCTCGGCCTCGCGAGCCTTGCGCTTGGTGTCCTCGTAGCTCTCGCGACCCTTGCTCGCTGGCTTCGCCGCTTCGACGGGAGCGCGCCGCGCCCCGCGGTCGTCGACGGGCTTGCTCGCGGCCTCGAGCTTCTGTTGGTGCGAGACGTAGTCGCTCCACGAGCCCGAGTAGAGCGTCGCGGCTCCGCGGTCGAGGTGGACGAGACGGGTGGCGACGCGCTCGAGAAAATAGCGGTCGTGTGAGACGAGCAGCACCGTTCCGTCGAAGTGAGAGAGGGCCTCTTCGAGGATCTCGCACGCCGGAATATCCAAGTGGTTCGTCGGCTCGTCGAGCAGGAGCAGGTTGCGCGAGACGAGCAGCAGCTTGGCGAGCGCGAGCCTCGTCCGCTCGCCGCCCGAGAGCGATCTCACCGCGCGAAACGGGTCGTCGCCGTAGAACCGAAAGCGCGAGAGATACTGCCGCGCCGCGTCGACCACCATGTCCGGCCGCGCCACGCGGATGATGTCGATGCACGACTTGTCGGGGTCCAGCGACTCGAGGTGCTGATCGAAGTAGCCGATGTCCAGGTTGGTTCCCTGGCGAACGTCGCCGCGATCACCCGGCTCTCCGTGGCCGGCGAGCAGCTTCAACAGCGTGGATTTTCCCGCGCCGTTGGGCCCGACGATCGCGACGCGATCGAGTCGCTTCACGAGCAGGTCGACGCCGTCGAAGAGCACGCGACCGCCGCGCTCGGCGCGCAGCCCCGTCGCTTCGAGCACGATGTCACCCGAGCGTCGCGCGGGGGCGAAGCGCATTCCGAGCTTTCGCGCGCTGGACCAGATGTCCTCGGGGTTATCGAGGCGATCGAGCTTCTCGAGCATCTTTCGGCGCCCCTGAGCGATCTTGGTGTTCTGCCCGGCGATGTTGCGCCGGATGAACTCCTCCGTCTTCGCGATGAAGTCTCGCTGCTCCATCACGGCTTTGCGCTCGCGCTCGAGGTCGATCTCTCGCGCCTCGACGTATTTGCTGTAGCTCAGGGGATAGTCCCGAAAAGAGAACATCCCGAGCTCACAGGTGCGCGGGCACGTCGCGTCGAGAAAGGCCCGATCGTGCGACACGACGATCACCGCGCCGCGAAACGTTCGAATGAATCCCTCGAGCCAGTACACGGTCTCGAGGTCGAGGTGGTTGGTGGGCTCGTCGAGCAGCAACAGGTCCGGCTTGGACGCGAGCACGACGGCGAGCTGCAGTCGCCCGCGCTCTCCGCCAGAGAGCGACGAGACGAGGCGGTGGAGGTCCGCGTCGCTGAAGCGAACGCGATGAGCGATCGCGCTGACCTCGCGCTCGATCGCGTCCGCGCCTGCGCGCGCGAAGTGCTCTTGCGCGGTCGAGAGGCGCTCGAGGGCCTCTTCTGTGCCCGACGCGGCGGCCTCCTCCGCGGCGGTGAGCCGATGGCGCGCCTCTCGAGCCTCCACGAAGGTCGCGAGCAGCGCTTCGAGCACGGTGCCCTGCGGGTCGGGCTCGTGAGACTGGTGCAGGTACGAGACCCTCGTTCCCTTCGGGACGAGCACGCGACCTTCGTCGGGGGTCAGCTCTCCGGCGATGAGCTTGAGGAGCGTGCTCTTTCCCTGCCCGTTGGGCGCGACGAGGGCGATCTTCTCGCCGAGCGCGACAGAGAACGAGACGTCCTCGAACACCGTGTCAGCGCCGTACGAGAACGTGCAGTGATCAACTTGAAGTACCGTCATGACAGCAGCAGCGTCGCTCTGTGACCCATGAATTCAATTGCTGCGCGGGCGCTCGAAGGACAGCCCGAACCGTCGCGCGGCGATCGCGTACAAATCGTGGCATCGGTTGCGCGTCGCGCTCACGCGCTCGCGTTGCTCGTCGGCCTCGCGCAGAAGCGTCGAGGCGCGCGCCGCTTCGATGGCGTTGACCTCGCTCTGCGGGCGCATCCCGCCGTCCGCTTGCACGAGGATCGCGCGCACGGCGTCGAGCTTCTCGGCGGTCAGCAAGAGACCGCGGTACGTGCTGACGCAGGCGTCCTTGAGGTCGCGCGCGCCCGCGCTCTGCACTGCGAGCGACTCGAGCACCTCCACGGCGTTGACGTGCGCGCGTCCCTCGGGCGCGGCGATGATGCGCGAGACGGACTCGGTGACACGGCGAAGCTCAGCAGCGTCGGTCGTCGTGGGGTCGAACGGTCCGCCGCGGTCTTGCGGCCGCTCGTCCTGCTTCTTCACGACGTAGCCGATCACGACGAGCATGAGCACCACGAAGACGCCCGCGGCGAAGCGCTGCCATCGACCGGGGTCTCGCTTTCGACGGGGCGGCTCGTCGTCCGTCGGTGGTTCGGGGGAGGCGCGCCGCGGCTTGTCCGAAACTTCGCTCACGAATGACTCGATTGTACGCGATTGGCTCAGCGCTCAAACCGGCGGAACGATGTGCTTCTTCGCGGGTCTCGCCTCGCGCTTGCGCTTGGTGCGCTTGAATCGGATCACGATTTCTCCGCGCAGAGACTCCCATTGCACGACGGCGTCGACGACCAGCTCTGCGGCGAGCTTCAGCAGATCGATGTCCGAGCGGTACTCGTCGCGGAGCTTCTGCACGAACGCGTCGCGCTGCGGCCCCTCGGGCACCTCTTGGATCTTGTTGAAGTAGACGGCGTTGACCGCGGCGTTGGGGCCCATCACCGCGATGGAAGCAGTCGGCAACGCGATGCACGCGTCGGGCTCGAACGCCGGCCCGCACATCGCGTACAGCCCCGCGCCGTACGCCTTGCGGACGATCACGCTCAGCTTCGGAACGGTCGCTTCGCTCACAGCGGCGATCATCTTGGCGCCTGCGCGGATGATCCCTTGTTGCTCGACCTTGGAGCCGATCATGAAGCCCGGGACGTCCGCGAGATACAGCAGCGGAATGTTGAACGCGTCGCAGAGCCAGATGAACCGGGCGGCCTTGTCGGCGCTGTCGACGAACAAGACGCCGCCCTTGTAGTACGGGTTGTTGGCGACGATGCCGACGGCCATTCCGTCGATGCGCGCGAAGCCCGTGAGAATCTCCTGGGCGAAGAGCTTCTTCACCTCGAGCCAGCTGCCCTGGTCGATGAGCTCCTCGATGAGCGCGATCATCTTGAAGGGCTTGTTCTCGTCGACGGGAACGAGCTGCTCGAACGTCTTTCCGCTCTGCTTGGGGGCGACCGCAGCGACGTCGGGCGTCGGGTCTTCGAAGCTCGTGGGCATGTACGCGAGGTAGCGCTTGCACCACGCGATGGCCTCGTCCTCGCTCTTGGCGAGCACGTCGCCGCAGCCAGAGACGGAGCAGTGCATCTTGGCGCCGCCCATCTCTTCGAGCGTGACCTTCTCGTTGATCACCATCTCGGCCATGCGCGGCGAGCCGAGGTACATCGACGCGTTGCCCTCGACCATCACGACCACGTCGCAAAACGCAGGGATGTACGCGCCGCCCGCGGCGCTCGGTCCGAAGAGCAGGCACACCTGCGGCAGCTGCCCGCTCATCGCGACCTGGTTGTAGAAGATCCTGCCCGCGCCGCGCCGGCCCGGAAACATCTCGATCTGGTCGGTGATGCGCGCCCCGGCCGAGTCGACGAGGTACAGCATCGGACAGCGCTGCTCCTTCGCGATCTCTTGGATCCGAAGGATCTTCTCGACCGTCCTTGCGCCCCACGAGCCGGCCTTCACGGTCGAGTCGTTGGCCATGATGGCGACGGGACGACCGTCGATCGTCGCAGTGCCCGTGACGACGCCGTCCGCGGGGAGCTCGGGATCGGAGTTGTTTGCGAGCGCCGCCTCTTCGACGAACGAACCGGCGTCGATCAGACGCGCGATTCGCTCGCGGCAGAAGAGCTTGCCGGTCTCGGCGTTCTTGGCGTGGTACTTGGGGTGCCCGCCCTTTTCGACACGGGCGAGCGTCTCTTCGACGCGCTTGGCGGTGCTCATTGGCGCCCGTTCGCTACCACGAACGCGGCGGTCCGTGAATGGTCGCGACGGGCACCCCGTTGGATGCCGCTCATTGACGCGCTCGAGCGGGCGGCCGAAGCTCCCTGCTCCATGACTCGGGGACACGCGATGGTCGACTCGTTTGCACGCTTCGACACCCGGTTGGGTCCGTGCGCGCTCGCGTGGAACGAGCGCGGGATCACCGCTGTTCTCCTGCCCGACAAGAGCCCCGCCGCCCTCGTGCGACGGGTGCGCGAACGGCGAGAGGGCGCCGTCGAACGAGCCCCGGACGCGCGGGCGACCGCGGCGATCGACGCGATGCGCGCTCTCATCGACCATGGCGCTGGGGACCTTTCGGGCATCGCCCTGGATCTGCGCGGCGTGCCGCCCTTTCACCAGCGGGTGTACGACGCGGCGCGCGCGATCGCGCCGGGAGAAACGCTCACGTACGGAGCGCTCGCCGAGAAGCTCGAGCGCAAGGGAGCGTCGCGCGCCGTCGGGCAAGCGATGCAGAAGAACCCGTTTCCCATCGTCGTTCCGTGCCACCGCGTGCTCGCGGCGGACCGAAAGCTCGGCGGGTTCTCGGCAGAGGGCGGCGTCGTCACCAAGCTCCGGATGCTGGTGCGCGAGCGCGACGCGATGCTCGCGCGAAAGTCACCCGTCGAGCTGGGGTACGACCCGAAGGCCGCAATCGAGCACCTGAAATCAAGTGACCGCAAGCTTCGCTCGCTGATCGAGCGCGTCGGGCCGTTCGCGCTGCGCCTCGATCCGACGCCCACCGTGTTCGCCGCGGTGGCGCAGGCGATCGCGTACCAGCAGCTCACGGGGCGCGCGGCAGAGACGATCTTCACGCGGGTGTGCGCGCTGTTTCCGTTCGACGTCGAGGGGCCCTCACCGGCGCTGGTCGCGCGCACCAGCGACGACAAGCTTCGCGCGGCAGGGCTCTCGACGGCGAAGACCGCGGCCATCAAGGACCTCGCGAAAAAGTGCGTCGAAGGCAGCGTCCCGTCGCTGAGCGTCCTTTCGAAATTGTCCGACGACGAGGTGATCGAGCGGCTCACCGCGGTGCGCGGCGTCGGCCGCTGGACCGTGGAGATGCTGCTCGTGTTTCGCCTCGGTCGCGGCGACGTGCTTCCGGTCGACGACTACGGCGTCAAGAAGGGCTTCGCGCGCACGTTCGGCGGAGAGCTGCCCTCGAAGGCCGTGATGATCGAGCGCGCAACCCGGTGGGCGCCCTATCGCAGCGTCGCGAGCTGGTATCTCTGGCGCGCCAACGAGCTCGACGACGCTGCGCCCGCGGTGTGAGGCGAGAGGGCGCTGCGGATCACTCGCCCTTGTAGCTGGGCTTGCGCTTCTCGGCGAAGGCCGCGAGCGCCTCGCGACGGTCCGCGCTCACGAGCGTGCGCTCGTAGCAGAGCTGCTCGAGGTCGAGCCCTGCCTCGAAATCTCGCTCGAATCCCAGGTCGATCGCCTCCATCGCCGCGGCGAGCGCGATGGGCGCTCCGTTGGCGAGCGGAGCGGCGAACTCCTTGGCTGCGTCGAGCACGGGCTGCCCTTCGCGCGCCACCGCCGTCACGAGGCCGAGCGAGAGCGCCTCTTGCGCGGTGCACTTGCGCGCCATGAGGATCAGCTCTTTGGCGCGGCCTGCGCCCACGAGGCGCGAGAGCCGCTGCGTGCCCCCTGCCCCGGGGATGATCGCGAGCGACGTCTCGGGCAACCCCACCACTGCGGTGGGCGCGCACACGCGGAGGTCGCACGAGAGCGCCACTTCGAAGCCGCCCCCGAGCGCGACGCCGTTGATCGCCGCGACGACGGGCTTGGGGCAACGATCGATGGCGCCGAACGAGTCTCGGTAGAGGCGCAGCAGCAGTCGAACGTCGTTCTCCGTCATTCCCTGGCGCTCTTTGAGGTCAGCGCCCGCGCAAAACGCCTTGTCGCCCGCGCCCGTGAGGATCACGACGCGCGCGGATTTGTCCTCGGCGAGCGCGCGAAACGCCGCGCCGATCTCCTGCAACAAGACGCGCGAGAGCGCGTTCATGCGGTCCGGGCGGTTGAGCGTGACGACGCGAAACGGTCCGTCTTCCTGAACGGTGAGTGCTGTGTACTGAGTCATGGCTTTGTTCGGGCGCGGACAGTACCGCGAATGGCGGCGCCCGACGCGGCGGGCGATCCATCACTCGGTCGATGCGCGATCCGAGGCTCGAACGCCGTCGAGGATGATCGTGATCAGCTCCATGGCCACCGACGGGTCTCGCAACGACTGGTCCCCTGCCAGCGCCATCGACGCCAGGTGCTCGGCGGCGCCGACGACCACCGCCGCGCTCACCCGCGAATCTCCTGGCCGCGTGAGCCCTCGTTGGCACGCGAAGCTCGCGAGCTCGAGGGCGCCCGAGTCCACGAAACGCGCGAGGTCCGCGATCGGAGCGCGGGGTCCCTCGCCCGGCGCCCTGCGCTCTTGCAGATACAATCGAACCACCGCCCCGTGCTCGAAGATCACGCCCGCGAGCTCGGCCGCGAACAACCCGTACGCGGCGGCGAGCGACTCGGCCGCGCGGGCGTCGCTCAACGCGGATTTGCAGCGGTCGAAGGACTCTCGCAACGGCCGCTCGAGCGGCGCCACGATCGCGCGCACCAGGTCCTCTTTGTCTCGGAAGTATCGGTAGAACGAGCCCTTCGCGACGCCCGCCTTCGAGACGATGTCGTCGATCGTCACCGCTTCGACGCCGCGCGTGAGCATCAACGAGAGGGCAGAGCTCGCGAGGGTCGCGGCTCGGGCCTTTCGATTCGCGTCGCGCTTTCCGCCCTCGGGTCCGGGGCGCTCTGTCGGCAGCACCGACGGCGCGGCTTCGACCTGCACGCGGGGGCGCCTTGACTTTCGACTCTGCATCGGTTGATATTATGACTGTTCAGTCACGATTTCGAAAGACCGGTTCGGCTGCCGCTGCGACGGCAACTTCGACAACCACCCGCCGAGCGGTCGTTCGGCGGGCATCCTGGAGCGAGCGATGATCGGATTTCCTCTGGCGCTTCTCTATTCGAACGCGGGCGAGTGGTTCATCCACAAGTACATCCTCCACGGGCTCGGCAAGAAGCGCCGCTCGTTTTGGAACTTTCACTGGCACGAGCATCACTCGGTCGTGCGCAAGAGCAAGGGCCTCGACGAGGCGTACCTCGCGCCCTTGTCGCCGACGCTCAACGCCAAGACCAAAGAGGTTCTGGGCGTGCTCGCCACCGCCGTCGTGCACGCGCCGCTGCTCCCCGTCGCGCCGTTCTTCACGCTCGGGGTCTGGTACTCGGCCGCGAACTACTACTACGTGCATCGCAAGTCGCACCTCGATCCCGAGTGGGCGCGCAAGGTCGTGCCCTGGCACGTCGATCATCACCTCGGCCCGGATCAGGACAAAAACTGGTGCGTCACCAAGCCCTGGTTCGACTGGGTCATGGGCACGCGCGTCCCCTACGTTGGCACCGTAAAAGAAGCGGCGGACATCGCGAAGACCCACGCGGCGCCCGCGGTTCCTCCGCCGACGAGCTCGACCGATAGCGCTGCGGCCGATGGCCGCTTCGGCGACGCTGTCCCAGCGTGATCCCCGCGCAAGCGCCTCGACAGAGAGAGAGAGTTCTCTATTCTCGCGGGCCGTGAGCACACAGAGCAGCTTCACCGCTGAGTCGGTCCAGTCACTCTCGGGCCGGCGGTTCATCGTCACCGGCGCAAACAGTGGAATCGGCCTCGACGCCGCGCGCATCTTCGCCAGCAAGGGCGCGCACGTCATCCTGGCCGTTCGCAGCACAGACAAGGGCGCCCGCGCCAGGGAGCAGATCCTCGCGCAACACCCAGACGCTGAGGTGCACGTGCGCGCGCTCGACCTGGCGAGCCTCGCGTCCATCAAGCGCTTCGTGGACGAGTACCTCGAGAGCTCGCGCACGCTCGATGTCCTCGTCAACAACGCTGGCGTGATGGCGCTGCCTCGCACGCTCACGGCGGACGGCTTCGAGATGCAGCTCGGAACCAACCACCTCGGTCACTTCGCGCTCACCGCGCGGCTGTTTCCGGCGCTCGTCGCTGGCAACAAGCCGCGCGTCGTGACGGTCAGCTCGCTCGCGCACGTGCAAGGTCGCGTCAACCTCGACGATCTGCACGGCGAGAAGAGCTACCGCAAGTGGGGCGCGTATATGCAAAGCAAGCTCGCCAATTTGTTCTTCGCGTTCGAGCTCGACCGCCGCGCGCGCGCCGCGTCCATCCCGGTGATGTCACTCGCGTGTCACCCTGGTTATTCAGCGACAAACCTTCAGTTCGTCGGACCGCAGATGGAGCAGAACTCGCTCGTCGAAGGCGTGATGCGCTTCGCGAACAGGTTCATGGCGCAACCCGCGGCGATGGGGTGCTTGCCCACCGTGTACGCGGCGGTCAGCGACGATGTCGAAGGTGGAGACTTCATCGGTCCCGACGGCGTCGGCGAGATCCGCGGCTACCCGCGCAAGGTGAAGGCTTCCGCGAGGGCGTACGACCAGATCGGCGCGCGGCGCCTCTGGGAGGCCAGCGAAGCTGCGTGCAAGCTCGTGTTCGACCCGCGCGCGGTGCGACCGTGAGCCGCGGGTACGACTCGAATTCCACGATGCTCTTCACCATTCCCTTCAGTCACTTCTGCGAGAAGGCGCGATGGGCGCTCGAGTACGCGGGCGTCGCGTTCGAAGAGCGCGGTCACGCGCCGGGGCTCAATCGCATCGCGACCGCCCGCTTCGGCGGCACCACCGTCCCGCTCATGGTGCGCGGCTCGATGGTGCTCTCGGACTCGACCGCCATCGTCGCGCTGGCAGACCGCGAGGCCGCCTCGCGCGAACAGCGGCTCTTGCCCGATGAGCCTGACGCGCTCGCAGATGCGCTCGCCCTCGAAGACCGCTTCGACCGCAGGATGGGCGTCGCGTCGCGCGCCTGGGCGTATTCGTATTTTCTGCCCGAGCTCGACACGCTGTTGCCGTACGTCGTCCGCGGAATACCGCCGCTTCAAGCGGCGCTCATCAGTCGGTTTCCGGGCGCGCTCGCCGCGGTCGTCCGGCGCGGTCTGCGCATCGGTCCCACGACGCGAGCGTGGGCTCGCACAAGAATTCAAGAAGACCTGGATTTCGTCAGCGAGCGCCTCGCTGACGGACGCCGGTATCTCGTCGGAGAGCAGCTCTCGACCGCGGACCTCACGTTCGCTGCGCTCGCGGCGCCTGCGCTCTTTCCCGAAGAGTACGGAGGACCGCTCCCGCCGATCGAGGCGCTGCCCCGCGCGATGGGCGACGAGGTGAGCGCGCTTCGTGACAGCGTGGCCGGAGCGTTCGCGTTACGGATCTACCGCGACCATCGGCGCAGCAAGGCAGAGCGGGGCGCTCGACGCTGATCTTCCCTGACAATCGCCATGCAATCGTGGCCTCGCGACGGGTGGATGCGACTTTGCAAGGTGGCTGACCATGGTCGGACGTTCGAGACGAGAGCGAGTGCGCCCTTCGGGGTTCTTCGTGCTTGCTGGAGCGATGTTCACGGTGGCCCTCGAGGGCTGCGGCGCCAAGACCGGGTTGCGCGTGCCGGACCCCACGCGTGACGCGGCCACCTTCGACGTCGCAGACGTTCGAGAAGCCGGCGCGGACATCGTCGATGCAGGCCCTCCCCCGGACGTCCGGCCAACTTATCTCGGAACAGAGTTCTGGGCGGTATCGACCACCAACTCGCAGCTCCCCGATCCAAACCCGTTCAACTTCGCGATCGCCGTCGGAAACCCGAGCACGGCCTCGGTCGACATCACGGTGACGGGCGGAGCACTACCCGCTCCGAGGCGCTTCTCGGTGGCGCCCGGCGGCGCGCACACCGAGCGCTTGCCGTGGGTGCAGGCGCTCTCCAATCACTCGTTTCAGCTCGCAGCATGCCAGCCCGGCTGCTGCGACGCCGAGTGCTGCGAGAGCAGCGCTGGCGTGCCGAGCTCTGCGTTCGTTCGCGCCGGGGCGTACCGCGTCGAAGCGTCGAGCCCCGTGACGGTGTACCAGTTCAATCCGCTGGAGTTCGAGACGCGCAACGCCCAGGGATGCACCGCGCGGTCGTTCACCAACGACGCCTCGCTGCTGCTTCCGACGCCCGCGCTCGGGACGGACTACCTCGTCCTGGCGCACGGGACCTTCGCCGCGGGCTCGTTTGTGAGCGTCGTCGCGACCGTCGAAGAGCCGACGCAAGTGACGATCGTCCCGTCGACGCCCGTGACGGCGAGCACGCGGGGATCGATGCCGATTCGTGCGATCGCAGCGCGCGAGACCGCGACCTTCACGTTGTCACGAGGCGACGCGCTGCAGCTCGTGTCCGACGGCGCAGGAACGGACTTCACAGGGACGACCGTGTCCGCGACGCGTCCAGTGGCGGTGTTCGCGGGCGTCGACTGCACCAACATCTCGCGCGACGGCTCGCTGGGCGCGTGCGATCACCTCGAAGAGCAGCTCTTTCCCACCAACACGTGGGGGACGCAGGTCGCCGTCAGCGCGCTCCGCGATCGCGGGCCGAGCGAGAGCTACCTCTTGCGCGTGCTTGCCTCTCGAGATGCAACGACGGTGCGCTTTACGCCTTCGTGGACGCGGCCACCGGTGACGCTCAACCGCGGGCAGCACGTCGAGTTCGAGCACCGCGCGGACTTGCTTATCGACGCGACCGCGCCGGTGTTGGTGGCGCAGTACATGGTCGGCCAGGCGGCGACGCCGGGCGCGACCACGGGCGACCCGGCGATGGTGCTCGAGGTGCCGACGAGGCAGTACCGATCGGACTATGTGTTCGTCGTTCCGGGCACGTATACGACCAGCTTTCTGCAGGCGGTCGGACCGACGGGGAGCGAGCTGTTGATCGACGGCGCGCCGTGGATGGCCTCGCGCGAGTTCGTCGAATCCACGCAGTGGACCGTGCACCGCGGCCGCATCACACCGGGAACACACAGAATCAACTCGCGCGACGGAAGACCGTTCGGAATCAAGGTCATCGGCATCGCCCCCTACACGAGCTACATGTACCCCGGCGGACTGGACCTCGCCCGCTAGCGCGGCTCGCGCGCGGTCACACCAAGAAGTCTTTGTCCCTCAGCTTCTTCGGCACGTACTCGTTGGAGATGAAGCTCGTGTCCTTCGTGAGGAGACCGTCGAGCTCCATCTTGAACCCGTTGGAGACGAGCGCGTCGATCTCGCGCTGCCACTGTTTTTCGGCGAACCAAGGGTAGGCGCGGATCTGCTTGGCGCGCTCGAGGTCCTCTTTGCTGAGCTTGATCTGCACCGCGTTGGAGAGCGTGAACTTCTTGTAGTCCATCGCGCTCATCCCGAGGTAGCGCACGCCCGGAACGGCCATGCGCATCGACTCGTACGCCAGGTTGATCGAGCCCTGCTTGAGCACCGAGTAGATGTAGAGCCCCCACGGATCGCTGTCGACCAGCACGTAGATGGGCAGCTTGAGCTCTGTCGAGATGCGCTGCAGGAGCCGACGCGAGCCGCGCGCGGCCTGCCCTTCGGTCGTCATCAAGATGCACTTCTGGCGCTCCCAGAAGCGGTCTTCATTGAGTCGGTGCCAGATCGCTTGCTTCTCGACGACGAGGACGAACTCCGCGTCGCAGCGGCCGAACTTGAGGGCGTCCCCTTCGCAGATCGAAGGGATGCCCCAGCCGCCGCGGCCCATGCGCCGCAGGTCGATCTCGTCGCCCGCGTCGTTGACGGTGAGCTGACCGACGACGAGTCCGCGCTTGTTCGCGAAGAGGTGGAGCTCTTCGCGGAGCGCGTCGATGGACACCTCGACGTCTTCGATGATCGGGTCGCTCTCGGCCTGCTCGTCGAAGGTGTTCTCGCTGGTGCCGCGAAGCGTGTGCTTCGTCTTGTAATACATCTGACGAATGCTGATCGTCTTCTGCTCGGCGATCAGCTTTCGGCACTCGTTGGCGACCAAGAAGGTCTGCATGAACTTCTTGGCCATCGACACGTTGAAGAACTCACGCGACGCCTTGCGGTCGCCGAGCTCGATGATCCGTCGATCCTCGTTGAACTGCACGTTGGACAGCGCGCGGACGGGGATCTCGATGGTCGGGTTCTTTCCTGTGCGCGCCGAAACAACGGCGTTGAGCGCCAGGCGCTGGATCTTGTCGATCGTCTCGTGGTCGCGGTTTGTGGGCGTGCCCGGCTTGCGCTCGCCGCTCTTCTCTTTGGCCATGGGTGCAGCTCTCCGAATCTCGAGATCGCTTCGAGCGCTGGCTCGACGCGCCGCTGAAATCTGTGGAACGAAGTGACGAGGTGGTCCGTCTGGGACCCGTTGAATTCATGTGTCTCGGTCAGCTCGAGGCGCGCTAACGCCGCCCTCGGCGCGGGGCCGAACCCTTGCTCGAGCCGCTCTTCTTCTTGGCCGGCGCCTTCGCGGGCCCGGCGCTCTTGGCGCTGCGCTTGGGCTCGGGCGACTTCTTCTTTTCGGCGCCGCGTCGGGCGCTCGCGACCGGCGCTTTCACCGTTCCGACCGACTTGGTTGCGCTCGAAGAGCCCGCTGCTCGCACTGCGTTCGCGAGCCCCGCGGGAACGACGCTCTTGCCCGCGCGCATGGTCCCAGGCCGCGCAGGCTCTTCGCGACGAGCGCTCGGCGCGGGCGCGGCGCTCTTGCCGCTCGGCGGCGCGACTCGCGACGGCGCGACGGGGGCGCTCTTGGCAACGGAAGCCGGTGCGCTCTTTGTCACCGCGGTCACCGCAGGCGCAGCGCTCTTCGCCGTCGCCGCAGGCGCACTCGCCTTCGCGGTCACCGCTGGCGCTGCGCTCTTCGCGGTCGCGACGGGCGCGGCGGCCTTCGCTGCGGGCGGAGCTGCGACGGGAGCGCTCTTCGCGCTAGCCCCGGCGGGGCTCGTCGATAATGGCGCAGCCTTCGGCGCGGTCGGCTTGGGATCGGGCCCCTTGGCTTCGGGCGCGTCCTTGGTCACGGCGCCGATCTTCTTGGCCTTGATGCGCGCTTCGAGCTCGGCTTCGAGCCACGATTGCGTCCCTGGTCGAGCCTCGACGTTGCTCGCGACCGCCGACGGGCGCGAGGCAGCAGCGGCCGTCGCCGTCGCAGGCCACTCCCCGGCCGCGCTGGGCGAAGCAACCGCAGTGGGCGCGGCGGGCGCAACGACGGCGCTCGGCGCAGCGACAGGGACCGGCGCTGGGCGCGGCGGGACACTTGATTTCGTGGGCGCAGTCTCGAGCGGCGTCGCGGCAGGCTTGGGCTCGCTGCGGTGCTCGGCGCGCTCTTCGCTCTTCGGCGCGCTCTTCGCTTCGGTCACTGCGATGGGCGCGGCGGGAACCTCGCCTTCGGCGATCTCTGCGGGCGGCGGCAGGCTCTCGCTCTTCGGCTCGAGCTCGTCGAGGTGAACGAAGCCGGCCATCGCCGAGAGAAAGTCGCCGCGCACGCGGTCGGAGCTCATGCTGGTGATCTCGCCGATCGCGACGGCGATCTCCTCGATGTACTTCTCGAAGAGGCTCTTGCGCTCGCGCTGCAGCTTGTCGGCCACTTGCGAGTTGAGATAGGTCGCGAGCTTTCGGCCGCACTCCATGAGCGCCGTGCGGATCTCGTCGACGATCTCGTCGTAGCTGGCGATGGCCTCCTTCGCTTCGTTGGTGAACGGCACCCAGACGCTCGCGAGGTGCACGAACACCGCGAGCGGACCGACGGGCAGCTCGGCGCCGCGCTGGTTGATGCCGCCGTCTCTGGCGTACGCCTTCCAGCTGATGCGCACGACGGCCTCGGTCGTGGCGCACGCGCGCGGCTGATACAAGAGCGGAACGCGGTTGGCGAACCGCAGCACCTCGGCGCCCTCGTCCTTGGCGAGCTCGCCTCCGTACGCGATCCCGACCTCGACGACGAACGGATTGCCTCGATACACCGCGGGCGGCCGCGTGTGCGACGCGAAGAACTCGCCCTTGAACCGTCGCTTGAGGCCCTCGACGATCAGCGTCTCGCCGATCGGCGCCACGCACGTCGCGGGCGGCGGAAGGATCCGCACCTGCTTTCGCTCGAGCGCCGTGGTGAAGCGCTCGATGTTGCTGAGCTCGACCTTCTTGGAGGGCGTCGTCGCGTCGAAGCCCGCGCGGCGGCAGAGGTCGTCGACGAGGACCGGCGTGAGGTTCTTGCCGAGCTCTTGAATCGCGGCGACGAATTTGTCCTCGCGCTTCGAGAGCATCTTGAGCAGCTTGCCCGAGGTCGGCACGGACGCCTGCGACACCTGAATGACCCGGTGAATCGACTCGATCGCGGGCCCGTCGAGCCGCGAGGCTCGCGCGTCCACGTCCACTTCGGCCTTCTTCAAGAGCTCGGCCGCGACAGGCTCGGTGACGCGCGAGTAGTCATCCATGAGCACCTGGCGCGCCGTGCGATCGCCCGCTTCTTGAAAGCTCTTGATGAGCATCCCGAGTTCGACGCCGTACGGGTGCGGCTTGATTTCGACCGTCTCGGTCGGGAGCTGATCGCTCGCCCGAGGAAAGTGCAGCGACTCGCCCTTCGGCGGCACGTACGTGAGCTCGAGGTGCGGGTTGGCGACGACGGTCTGCTCGAGGTAGCTCGCGACCGAAGCGCGTCCGCCTCGGTAATTTCCAGACATTTCGATGGAGACGATCGTCCCGTGCTCTTGCTCCCAGGGCACGACCTGCTCATCGAGCACCTCGGGCGCGTTGGTCCTCGCGTCGATGCGAACCGCCATGCGGTAGGCGGGGCGGCCCTTGCCGATCTTGGACGTGATGATGATCGGCCGACCCGTCGTGAGCTGCCCGTACATCCCAGCGGCGGAGATGCCGATGCCCTGCTGTCCGCGCGACTGCTTGAGCCGGTGAAACTTCGAGCCGTACAAGAGCTTCGCGAAGATCTTTGGGATCTGCGCCTTCACGATGCCCGGACCGTTGTCCTCGACCGTCACCCGAAAGCGACCTTCGCTCACCTCTTCGATCGTGACCTTGAGCGTCGGGAGGATCCCGGCCTCTTCACAGGCGTCGAGCGAGTTGTCGACCGCCTCTTTCACCGAGGTGAGCAGCGCCTTCTGCGGGTTGTCGAAGCCGAGCAGGTGACGGTTCTTCGTAAAGAACTCGCTCACCGAGATGTCCCGCTGCTTGGTGGCCATCGCTTCGGCCGTCGCGCGGCGCTTGGAGCCACCTTCTGGGGTCGCGTTCAGGTCGGTGCCATCGGTCGTCATGGTCTGCTCCGAGTAGCCCGCACCTGAATGCCCGTCAAGCATTCGACGCAGCGGACCGTCGGAGAAACACCAGAAATTTTCCGCGCGGATGAGAGAGTGCGCGCTCCCTGCGCAGCGCTGAACATAGGCTCCGTAGTGACATTAAATGTCACTCGTTGGCGCTTCGATCATCCTCGGGGCGGCCACGCCCAGGTCGGCGCGGCGAGTGACCAGCGAGGCTCTGCGTCGAACTCCGTGGGCGCGTTGAGTCCGTATCCGAGTCGGCGGATGGCGCGCAACGGTCGCGTGATGTTCGGCAGCGACGAGACGGCGACCCGCGCGGCCGCGAGCGAGTCGCGCGCGGGAAGCGTCCAAGAGAATCCATGACGGGAGGCGATCTCGAACCACATCGCCGCGGTGCTCTCTTCGGCAGCGGCCTCCTCGAGGTCGTCGCGCTGAAGTCCGTTGTTCGCGGCGACGACGGCCCGTGACACCGCGACGGAGTGCGCGCGAAGCGCATCGCGCTCGGCCGTGTGCTGCTTGCCGAGCTCGCGGCTCCAAAACGGATCGACCAGCGCGCCGACGGCCACCGTTCCATCCGCTGCGATCCAGCGAAGCTCGTCGCCAAGTCGCCCCCAGTGCGCCCGAAGCGCGCGGAGGCTCGAGACGTACTCGCGCGCGAGCGACTCGGCGGCGCGCACGTTGTCCCAATCACTGGCGAGCATCGCGAGGTGCGCGGCGCTCTTGACGAACGTCGTCCACGACCGCGGCATCTCGGCGTCGACGGGGACCACGTTGTGCACGACGAGGCGCTCCCACGCGTCTTCGATCGAGTCGACGATCGCATCGAGCTCGAGCCCCTCGACCACGAGCCGCACGCCGCTCTCTTCGAGCCACGGAATCAGCGCGCTGCGCTCGACGCCCGACACGGCAGAGAGCGCGTCGACGAGCTTCGTGCGAGCCGGCTTGAACACGGTCGCGGGGTAGGCCTCGACGTCGCTCGCGGGGTCGGGATCGAAGTCACGAAACGCCTCGGCGCTGTCGACCATCACGTCACCCGATGATCGGGCCTCCGGGCGCCTTGACCTGCACGACGACGAGCGGCCGTCGTGATCCGAGGCGATAGACTCGGCGAAGCGCGCGCGCGGCGGCGTCGCGAGACTCTTCGGGCGTCAGCGACTCGCGAGGGCCCTTCGCTTGACGGAGCTGCTCGGCGACCGCGTCGCGCGCGAGGGCCTCGATGCTGTGCGCGGGCTCGTCGAGGAGCACTCCGCGCGTGGACACAGCGAAGGGCGTCGAGAGCATGCCGTTCTTGTCGAGCGTGATCTGCGCGAACACGGTCCCGCTGTCGCCCATCGCGCGGCGCTCTTCGAGGATCGACGGCGCGATCGAGACCCCGCCGTCGATGAACACGCGGCCGTGCGGGACGCCTCCGTCCATCGCGAGCTTTCCGCCAGGAAACCACTTCGCGACGTCGCCGTTCTCGAGGACGACGGTGTTCTCGATGCCCATCGAGCGCGCGAGGTCCGCGTGCCGCTTGAGATGATGAAACGTCCCGTGGATCGGCACGAAGCTCCGCGGCTTGATGAGGTCGATCATGCGCTTCTGCTCGGCGCGCGCGGCGTGGCCGCTGACGTGAACGTCGCTGTCGGTGCTGCGAAAATGCACGTCGATGCCAGCTCGCTCGAGGTCGCAGATCAGCGAGAAGACCGCGCGCTCGCTGCCCGGGATCGTCCTGGAAGAGAAGATCACGGCGTCGCCGCGCTGGAGCTTGAAGTACGGGTGATCGTTGCGCGCGAGGCGAGAGAGCGCGCTGACGGGCTCTGCTTGCGTTCCTGTCGCGATGGCGAGGACTCGGTCGGGATCGAGGCGCATCGCGACTTCCGGCGCGACGAGGGCGTCCGACGGGATCCGCAGCTTGTTCAGCGTTTGCGCCGCGCGCACGTGCGTCTGCACCGAGCGGCCGAGCAGGCAGATCTGGCGATCGCAGTAGAGAGCGGCGTCGACGATGGCTTGCAGCCGATGGACGTTGGACGCAAAGAGCCCCACGACCACGCGACCTTCGAGCTTCGCGACGAGCTCTCGAAGCGCGCTTCCCACGCTGCGCTCGCTGGTCGTGCGTACCTCGACGTCGACGTTGGTGCTGTCGGACAGCAGCACGTCGACGCCGTCTTCACCGAGCTCGGCGAAGCGCTCGACGTCCGACGGCTGATCGTCGGGCGGGTCGTCCTCGAGCTTGAAATCTCCCGTGTGAAAGATCCTGGCGCCCGGCGTGTCGATGCAAAACGCGTTGGCGTCGGGGATCGAGTGCGTCACCCGCAGCGGCTCGATGCGGATGTTTCCGACCGAAAACGCTCGCCTCGGGACGATCGTTCGCAGGTCGGGGTCGACGACGTCTTCGTGCTCGGTGAGCCGGTGCTCGATGAGCATCCGCGCGTAGGCCGGCGCGTAGACGGGCACCGACATCATCTTGAGCAAGAACGGGATCGCGCCGATGTGATCCTCGTGCCCGTGCGTCACGAGAATGGCTCGCACTTCGTCGCGGCGCTCCCACAGGTACGAGAAATCTGGGTGCACCAGGTCCACGCCGTAGTTGTCGTGCGGAAAAGTCACCCCGCAGTCGACCACGACGATCCCGTCATCGCTCTCGATCGCAAGGCAATTCATCCCGACCTCGCCGAGGCCACCGAGCGGAACGATTCGAGTACGGCTCACGACCGAGGGACATACAAGACTCCCGCTCGCAAGTCACCGACTGCGTCCCGCGGCCGGACGCACGACCCACGAATTCATCCCACCGGTGACAAACCAACGCTGTCGCGCCCCACCGCTCGGATCGCGCGCCGTTGGGCGCGTCCGCGTCAGGCTCGACGTGATTCGCTCTGGTTTTGGCGCGGAGGAGCGCGGCCAGCTCCTCGAGCGCGACGCGAGGAGAGTACGATTCTCGCGGCGGGCGCGGCGCACATTCGTCCGGGAGAAATCTGCGCGCCGCCCAGCGACGAAGCGACGCGATCGCAGGCGACGATTCCCCGCGTTTGTCCGGGCCCGGTCGGCGTTTTTCGGGGCGCGATGGTATCGAAGGAATATCTTCGCCCCTCGCGCGTGCCGCAGACCGCCCTGCGAGCGCGTTGACGCGCGTTTCGCGCGAATGCTACACGGCCCGCGCGAACGTCTATCCATCGCGCCACGACGGTCCCGCCGCGAAGCGAGCGACCGCTGTCGTTGCCGATCGAGCGACGATCGATCGAATCGGAGTCTCATGCGCCGCGTCGTCTCAGTCATCGCCCTCGTGGCATCCGCGATCCCCTCACTCGCCCACGGGCAGGCCGCGCCGTCGACGGACGGCTCGCAAGCCGCGGGGGCCGGCGCGAGCGCCGCGCAGACCCCCGACGCCCCGCCTGCGAATCCCAACGGAGCCGGCGCGGCAGCGGCCACTGGCGTCGAGGGCACGCCGAGCACAGCTCCCCGGCAGCAGGCCGAAGTGACGCCGACCGCCAGCGAGCGCCGCGACGCTCCGGCGCCGACGCCCACGCCGACGCCCGCGGCGATCACGCCGACTCCGGCCCCGTCGGACCTCGACCGTCGTGCGTTGCCGGTGTTCGAAGCGCACGGGTTTCTGCGGACGCGGTTCGAGATGTTTCACGATTTCACGCTCGGGTGGGATCGGCTCTCCAACGCCGCGGGCATTCGAATGACCGACGAGGCCACGTATATGGGCTCGGGCATTCCGTGGATTCGCAACCCGGACAACTACACGCAGTGGTGCAACGCCGTCGCCGACGCGATGGGAGTGTTTAGCATCGGCGCGATGACACAGCCGTGCGCCAACGGGACGCAGCTCATGGCGAACATGCGGTTTCGCTTCGAGCCCGAGCTGCACCCGGTCGACTGGGTCACGATTCGCTCGCAGCTCGACGTGCTCGACAACCTCATCATGGGCTCGACCCCCGAGGGCGGGTTCAACGGGGGATTTCGCTCGCCGTTCGCGCCGAACAACTTCTTCTCGACCACGCAGGTCTCGCCGGTCTACGGGCTCAACACGCTCTCGGACAGCATCCTGGTGAAGCGCGCGTGGGCCGAGGCGACCAACTCGACGCTCGGCACGCTGCGCTTTGGCCGCATGCCCTGGCACTGGGGCCTCGGAATGCTGCAAAACGCCGGCAACGGCGTCGACTCGGACTATCAGACCACCGTCGATCGCATCGGCTACCAGGGCCGCTACCGCCCGTTGAACCTCTCGTTCGGCGCGGCGTGGGACTTTCAGAGCGCTGGCGTGTCGAGCCAGCGACGCGCGATCGATCCGGGACAGGGTCAGTCCTACGACCTGTCGATGTTCGACAACGTCCACCGCGTGATGGCTCACGCGGGAAGGCAGCTCGACATCGACGATCAGCGCGCGGCGATCGCCCGCAACGAGGTCGTGGTCAACGCTGGCGGGTACGTCTCGTTTCAGTGGCAGTACCTCTCGGGCGAAGGCGTCGTGGCCGATCGCTCGACGCGCGGCACGATGATCGACGGACTCGAGTCGGGCTTCATCAACGGCAGCTCGATGAACTACGGCGTTGGCCTCGCGCGACGCGACGCGTGGGCGCTCACCGCCGACGGGTGGTTTCAGATCCTCGGGCGGATCTTCAGGATCGAGGGCGAGGTCGCGTACACGCGCGGGTTCATGTACTCGGCGGACAACAGCGCCGCGAGCCGACGCGACGGCTTCATGATGTCGCAGTTCGGAGCGCTGCTCGAGGCCGAGATCCGACCGATCCCGCGCCTGCGCATCGAGCTCAAGATGGGCTACGCGAGCGGCGACGCCGAGACCGAAGGGCTCAACTATTCGAACGGCGTCGCGCAGTTCAACGGCGACACGCTGCTCACGACGTTTCGCTATCACCCCGACTACCGCATCGACCTGATCTTCTGGCGAAACATCATGCGGCAGTTCTCGGGCGCGTACTTCTTTCGCCCGAGCGCGCAGTACGACTTCATCTCGGACCCCGACGGAAATCTCTTCAGCGGCCGCGTCGACGTGATCTGGTCGCGCGCGTCCGATTGGGTCTCGACCCGCGGCAACCGCGCGGACCTCGGCATCGAGATCGACGCCACGCTGCGCTACGAGAGCAACCACCGCCGCGATCCCAACGACCGAAGGCCCGCGCCGGGCTTCTTCGCGATGGCGCAGTACGGCGTGTTCTTTCCGCTTCCGGGCATGGGGCCGCGCGACGACGAGCGAACGAACAACAGCTCGATGCTGCGAAACCTCGAGATGCTCCCGGCGCAGACCGTGCGCGCCGTGCTCGGCGTCACGTACTGAGCGTGGACGTAGTCTGTCCGCGCCGAACGACCTGCGATTGCATGCGGTTGTTCTGACGCGTAGACCGTCTGCATCGTGAAGGGCACCGTTTGGTTTTGCAACGAGTGTGGGGGTGAAGCGGCGAAGTGGTCCGGCCAGTGTCCGCACTGCAAGGCGTGGAACACCCTGGTCGAAGAGAAGGTCGCCCACCGCGGCGCTGGCGGATCGCGCGCGAAATCCCGCGGCAGCTCGCTGCGCGTAAGCGATGGTGGCGGCGCGGTCGCGCTGACCGAGGCCATGAAGGACGAGTCGGTGAGGCTCACGACGGGGATGGGCGAGATCGATCGCGTCCTCGGCGGAGGGCTCGTCGAGGGCTCCGTGGTGCTCATCGGCGGCGAGCCGGGCGCCGGCAAGAGCACGCTCGTCACGCAGCTGAGCACGCAGCTCTCGAAGCACGGCCCGGTCTTGTACGTGAGCGGCGAAGAGAGCACCGCGCAGATCGCGTCGCGCGCGAGGCGCCTCGGCGTGAGCGACGACGCTCCCGTTCGACTGCTCGCGAGCGGCGAGGTCTCGGCGGTCGAGCAAGCGGTGCGCATGCACTCGCCGCGGGTCGTCGTGATCGACTCGGTGCAGACGCTGCGGGTGGACGAGCTCGAGAGCGCCGCGGGCAGCGTGACGCAGCTGCGCGAGGTGACCGCGCGCCTCGTGACGATGGCCAAGCAAGAGAAGCGCGCGGTGCTGTTGATCGGACACGTCACCAAGGACGGGATGATCGCGGGGCCGAAGGTGCTCGAGCACCTCGTCGACGTGGTGTTGTCCTTCGACGGCGATCGCTCGGGCGGACCGCGGGTGGTGCGCGCGCTGAAGAATCGCTTCGGCGCCACGGGAGAGCTCGCGGTGCTCGAGATGACCAAGGACGGGCTGCGCGAGGTTCCCGATCCGAGCGCGTTGTTTCTCGCAGAGCGCCCGAAGGACGTCCCCGGCTCGGTGGTGCTCGCGAGCGCGGACGGCGCGCGACCGCTCTTGCTCGAGGTGCAAGCGCTGGTCACTCCGACGGCGATGCCCTCGCCTCGACGCGTCGCGACGGGCATCGACCCGACGCGGCTCTCGATTTTGTGTGCCGTCCTCGCGCAGAGGGCGCCGCTCCCGCTGAGAGAGCACGACGTGTTCGTGGCGATGGCGGGCGGAGCGTCGGTCGACGAGCCCGCTGCGGACCTGGGAATCGCCTGCTCGATCGCGTCATCGGTGGTCGAAGTCGCGCTGCCGGCAGACCTCGTGGTGTTCGGCGAAGTCGGGCTGGCGGGAGAGATTCGCGCGGTGCCGCGGGCGACGATCCGGCTCGAAGAGGCGGTGAAGCTCGGGTTCAAGCGAGCGCTCGTTCCGCGGGCCAACGTCGAGCGCGGCGAGATCCCGCCAGGGATCAAAGCGGTGGGCGTCGGTCACGTCCGCGAGATCGCCGCGTGGATCGAGCGCAAAGCCGAAGGCCGCTGAGCCCTCGCCGAGCGCGATGCGCTCAGCGGGTCACCACTCGCCAGTGTTCTTCATGGAAGCCCAGGGCTCGGCGGACGCGAGGGCCGCGCCCTTCTGCAACAGCTCGATCGAGTGCCCGTCGGGAGAGCGCACGAACGCCATCCGTCCGTCGCGCGGCGGGCGGTTGATCACGACGCCCTTGTCCGCGAGCCGCGCGCAGGTCGCGTAGATATCGTCCACCTGGAACGCGAGGTGCCCGAAGAAGCGGCCCGTCGAGTACGGCTCCGCCTGGTCCCAGTTGTACGTGAGCTCGATCTCGCCGTCGTCGCCCGCGGCTCCGGTCGACAAGAACACGAGCGTGAATCGCCCCGCTTCGTTGGCGTTTCGTCGTGTTTCAACGAGGCCGAGCTTGTCGCAGAAGAACGCCAGCGCCGCGTCGAGGTCTTTCACGCGGAGCATCGTGTGGAGGTAGCGCATGCCCGAGAGCATCGTCGCAGCGCAGCGAGAACGAAAGCCCTGCGAGTCCTGGAGAGCCCACGAAATCTCGGTACGAATCCACCGCTCAGTCGGTATCACTGAAATATCGGTGCCCGTTCTCGATCCGCGGCGCGCACGAACGGCAGCAAAATCAGCGCTCGCTTCCTGGAGTTAGCGCTTGGCACGGCCAGTGCTTTTCGATCCACTCGAGGAACCCGCCATGTCTGCGAACAACACCAAGAAGCTGGCCCGTTGGGCCGTGGTCGCTGCAACGCTTTCGATCGCCGTTGCCTGCAAGCAGCGCCCTGCGAGCACCCCGCCTCCCCCGCCACCAGTGAACAACACGCCGACTCCGCCGCCGCGCACGCCGCGGACGGGCGAGCCCGTCGCGGCGCTGCCCGAAGTGCAAATCAACGAGCAAAAGATGCTGCTCGGTCGAAGGCTGTTTCACGACACGAGACTCTCGGGTGACAACACGATTTCGTGTGCGTCGTGCCACTCGCTCGACACGGGCGGCGCCGAGCACCGGCGCGTATCGACTGGGATTCGCGGCCAGCAAGGGCCGATCAACGCGCCGACGGTGCTCAACTCGGCGCTGAATTTCGTGCAGTTCTGGGACGGCCGCGCGGCAGACCTGGCGGCGCAGGCGGCGGGCCCTGTCGCCAATCCCGCCGAGATGGGCGCGCAGTGGCCCGAGGTGGTCGAGCGCGTGCGCGCCGACGCGACGTATCTCGCTTCGTTTACCGCGGCGGGCTTCGCCGACGGCGTGACGCAGAACAACATCACCGCGGCGATCGCCGAGTACGAGCGCTCGCTGCGAACGCCCTCGCGCTTCGACCAGTGGATGCTGGGCGACGACGACGCGATCACCAGCGCTGAGCGACGCGGATACGACACGTTCAAGTCGGTGGGCTGCACCTCGTGCCACACCGGCGCCGGCATCGGCGGCGCGAGCTACCAGCGCATGGGCGCCGTTCGAAACTACTTCGCCGACCGCGGAAACCTCACCGAGGCGGACAACGGCCGCTTCAACGTCACCCGTCAGGAGGGCGACCGTCACATGTTCAAGGTGCCGCTGCTCCGCAACGTGGAGCTCACCGCGCCGTACCTCCACGATGGAACCCAGGCGACGCTTCCAGACGTCGTGCGAACGATGGGGCGCTATCAGCTCGGCATCGACCTCACGGCGGCGCAGGTCGAAGACCTGGTCGCGTGGTTGAAGAGCCTGACGGGAGAGCTTCCCGCGACCGCTCGAGAGCCTGCGCGACCGGCGGGGACGCAAACACCAACGGCCAACGGTGACGCGAGCGCGCCTGCGCCCGATGCCGGCGCTGTTGCTCCGCGCCGCGGACGAGCCGGCTGAGCACGGCCTCGACTTCGGTCGAGTCACGCACGAGAGGGGGAGAAACGCGAAGGGCCGGGAGTGAGCCCGGCCCTGATCGCGTCGTTGAGCATGTGGTGGGTGATGAAGGACTTGAACCTTCAGCCAACGGATTAAGAGTCCGCTGCTCTACCGATTGAGCTAATCACCCAGATTTGTACTCGAGACTGCCGCCGTCTACTTCGTTCGCGTCGCTCTTTCGAGCTGCGCGCCCGGCCCGATTCGAACGGGCGACCTACGGATTCGAAGTCCGGCGCTCTATCCAGCTGAGCTACGGGCGCTTCGACGGCGCGGTCTCTATCACCGGCATCTTCAGCTCGTCAACATTGCTGTCTCGAACTTTGTCTGCCGATGACCGGGGTGACCAACGGGATTTGAACCCGCGACATTCGGAACCACAATCCGACGCTCTACCGACTGAGCTATGGCCACCATCGTTGCTTCGTCTTCAGCGCTCTGCGCCTCCGACGATGCTGTGCTCTCCCGAGGACTTGCGTCCACCGTTCGAGCACGGGGCGCGGTGTATAAATGCTCTGTCGCAGGTCGTCAACATCCCGACCTTCGATGGTGAACGATCGCGGTCGTTCGTCGGCGACGGCACCTTCTCGGCGACAACGTTTGTCGATGCGAACATCCGCAGGTGACAGCGCGCAATTGCGTTGTTAGGGTCCGCGCCCTCGATACGAGGTCACCCTCGGGGCGTTGCACAGCCTGGTAGTGCGCCAGCTTTGGGAGCTGGATGTCGTCGGTTCGAATCCGGCCGCCCCGACCACACGCAGACAGCCAACGGATTCTGCGCCCGTAGCTCAGTTGGATAGAGCAGCGGCCTTCTAAGCCGACGGTCAGGGGTTCGATTCCCTTCGGGCGCGCCATCGACCGTGTCGCGCCAACAGCGTCGCTGAAATGCGACCGATTGGTTGGTACGGTCTGGTCATCGATGTACGCGTTCGTTCGCTTCAAGCTTCCGAGCGGTGCCTCTGTCGACCTGGGACACGGAGACATCATCGGTCGACTTTCGACCGCGGCGCTTTGCGTGGACGATCCGCGGGTCTCCGAGGCGCACGCGATGGTGAGCATTCGCCGCGGCGAGCTGGTGCTCTTGTCGCTTCGTCGAATGTTCTCGGTCCGCGCCAAGCCGCTGAGCGAGGTGGTGCTGCGCGACGGCATGTCGATCGACCTGGCCGAAGGGGTCACGCTGGTGGTCGAGGACGTTCACGTCCCCGACAAAGTGCTCGCGCTCTCGATGGAAGGCATCGGCTCGACGATCCTTCCTGCGACCGCGAGCCTGAGGATCGAGCCTCTGCCGACGCTCTTGCCTCGGTTCGAGCACGACGCTGACCTGCACCTCTGGTGGAACGGCCACGAGTGGCGCGCGCAGCTTCGGGGCGCGAAGGTGCGAGCCGTCAACGACGGCGACGAGCTGGTGCTCGGCTCGAAGCGAGCTCGCTTCGAGCTCGTCGAGAACACCGGGAGCGAGACGACCGCGATCGCGCGCGCGACGAGCGCTCCGCTGCGGATCATCGCGTGGTTCGACACGGTCGAGATTCACCGCGAAGGAATGCCCGCGGTCACGATCTCTGGCGTCGGCGCTCGCGTGCTGAGCGAGCTGGTCGCCTTCGACGGCCCGGTCGAGTGGCAGATCGCCGCGCGCGAAGTCTGGAGCGATCCGAGCGACGTCGCGCTGGACGCGCAGGAGCTCCGACACCGTTGGGACGTCACCCTCGCCCGCTTGCGCGCAAAGCTCCGCGAAGCCGGGGTGCGGGCGGACCTCGTTCGGTCGACCGGCGCGGGCCTCGTGCAGCTCGTTCGATACCCGAGCGACGTGCTCGAGGACCGTCGGTAGCGCGCATCGAAGAGCGCGCTCGCGCGCAGGGCCTCTCTCACATCGCCGACGCGACGAACCGCAGCGAGTAGCTCACGGGGTTGCGTGGCCACGACGCAGCTCGCAGCGCACGGTCGACGCAGGTGAACTCTGCCTGGGTTCCGACCATCTGCTCGTGGCGCTCGTTGCGAACAACCGTCCCGCGCGCGTCGATCGTGAGCTCGACGCTGACCACTGCGTCGCCGAGCGTGTGCGATGCGAGCTCGACGCAAGCAGCGATCGGCCCTTCGATCCTCGGAAGGACGTCTCTCGCGGCCTCGTCGTCGTTGACGCCGCCAAAGTTGAACTGAAGCCGCGTCCCGAGCGGCGTGTACCTCGGGCCCTGCGCGGTCTGATCGAAGCGAAGGGGAACGGGCGACGGTCGGTCCGGCACGACCACGTCTTCGCGAACAAACGGCGCCATCGGCCGCGCCTCGCGCGGGACCAACGCGCTCGTCACGACGCTCGAAGCGACGGCGAGGAGCACGACTGCGACGACCGCCAGCGCGACTGTTTGGGTGCGGCTCGGAGCGACCGCGCGGATCGTCGGCGACCCTGCGCTCGGCTTCGAGGGGAGCTCGTGGGTGCTCGCGGTCGCGATCGCCAGTGAATTTGCAGACTGTGCGCCATGCTCTGCGCGAACTACCGGCGCGCCGACGTATCCGCCGTACGACGAATCAGGCGGCGTCTCGGGCTCATCGCGCGTGGTCGTTGTCCGCTCGGCGAGGATCGCGCCGATGGCCGCGGACACCGCTTCGGCGCTCGTGGGTCTGGCGTCGCGCGATCGCGCGATCATCGCCGTCACGAGCGCTTGCAGCGCGACAGGAACATCCGCAGGCCACGCGTCGATCGTCGCCGACGGGTCGAGGGGCGCGCGCACCATGGCGTGCGCTCCGAGCACCATCTTGGCGACGAGCAGCCCGAGCGAATACAGGTCGCTTCGCGCGTCGACCACGGCGCCATCGAGCTGCTCGGGCGCCATGAAAGCCGGTGTTCCGACGACGTTGCCGGTCCACGTGAGCGACTCCTGGCCGTCGATCGACGCGACGCGAATCACGCCGAAATCAATGATCTTCGCGCGCTCACCGCCAGACTCGCGCACGAGCATCACGTTGGACGGCTTGAGGTCTCGGTGCACGACGCCCGCCGCGTGGAGCGCGCCGAGGCCCTCGGCGACGTCGATCGCGATGCGCGCGGCGCGCTCCCAAGGGAGCCTGTCAGCGTGCGCGAGCAGCTCGGAGAGGGTCGGTCCATCGAGCAGCTCCATCACGAAGAACGCAGGGTCGTGGTCGAGCACGAGGTCGAGCGTCGCGACGAGCGAGGGGCTCTTGACCGTCGCGCTGACGGTCGCCTCTCGTCGAAACCGCTCGAGCGAGACGCCGTCGCGCAAGAACTCGTCTCGCACGACCTTGAGCGCCACGCGCCGCTGCGCGCGCAGGTCTTCGGCCTCGAAGACGGCGCCCATCCCGCCCTTGGCGATGGGATAGAGCACACGATATCGACCCGCGAGTGTTTTTCCGACGAGCTCGTCGCTCATGAGTTTCCCGCGTGAGTCATGGCACGAGCGGCCGCTGTCCGCGCGCAAACACCGGATTCTTGTGAGACCGCTGTGAGCGCCAGCGGACGCGCGCAGTGGCCGGTGACCGAGGGAGCGAGCGACGCTCCCGTGCCGGATTGCTGGCGCAGCCGGGCATCGCCGAGGACCGCGAGGGTCATTTCATGCCGTCATCGTAGCGACGACGGGTCCACTGGATGGCGCGGCGATCGTTGAGCCAGCGCGCGGCCTGTCGCCATCCTCCACGCGCGTCTTCGCCGACGAGAATGAGCACGGTGCGATCCGTGTCGACGCCCGGAAACGGAATGGCCATTCCGCACGGCTCGGAGGCGAGAAGGTGCTCGCCCGCCCGCGCTGCCTCGGCGATTTCGACGCGGCACGCCCTCGCGCTGTTTTCGCCGTCGCAGCGCACTCGCACGGCGAGCTCGACGCCGAGCGCGGGGCGCCAGACCCCCTGGCGGGCGACTCGACCGGCTGGGGCTAGCTCGAGGTACGCGGCCCCGCCCCCGACTGCCACCCCGGTCGAGCAGGCGGTGACGAGCACGAAGAGCGGCGCGAAGTTGAGGAATCGGGCGGATGGCACTATGGGAAGATCGTGCCACGAGCGAGCGCCAAATGAACCTTCCTCCGCTGCCAGTTCTCGGGATGGTCTTCGCCGTCGTCGGCGGGGTGTCGGGCTACCTGCTCTTGCCCGAGCAAGGCGTGAGCGCCGCGCAGCGTCCGAGGATTCGAATTCTGGGGCGTGAAATTCAACCGGGCCGCGACGCGATGGCGACCGCTCGCGAGGTCGCTCGAGGATTTCTCAGAGAGCACGTTCGCATCACCGCGCGGGTGACGGTGACCGTCCAGCAAGGCGAGTCCTTTCAAACCCGAGAAGAAGACCGGGTGATCGATCGAACGCGCGCGGACCTCGGGGCGCGCGTGGACGAGCGCATGCTCGCGCACCTCATCGCTGCCGCGACGGACCCGACCTCGCCGCTGCTCCGCCACCACGCGACGATCGCCGCGGGGCAGCCCGTGGATCTGCCGATGCCCGCGCACGTGGACGGCGCCGTCGCGATGCCGCTGCTCATGCAGCTCAAAGAGGACATCGATCATCAGCCGGTCGACGCGCGGCTCGACGTCGAGAGCCGAGCGGTCGTTCCTGAGCAGGCTGGGCGGTACATGGACGTGTACGCGACGCTCGCGAAGCTCGACGAGGCGCTCTCGCGGGGACAAGCAGAGATCCCTGCGGTGATCAGCACGACGCCCGCTCGCGTCACGCGCGCGCAGCTCGCGGGAATCGAGATGCGCGAGGTGCTCGGCTTCTTCGAGACCAACTACAACGCGGACGAGAGCAAGCGAGACCGCACGTACAACCTCCACCTCGCGGCGAGCAGGATCAACGGCTACGTCTGGATGCCGGGCGAAGTGTTCGACTTCAACGGGGTCGTCGGCGATCGAAGCGAAGCCAACGGCTTTCGGATGGCCACCGTGATCTCGGCCGGAGAGCTCATCGACGGCGTGGGAGGCGGCACCTGCCAGATCGCAGGAACGCTTCACGCAGCGAGCTTCTTCTCGGGCATGGAGATCCTCGATCGACGGCCGCACACGCGCCCGTCCGGCTACATCAAGATGGGCCTCGACGCGACCGTCGTGTATCCGTCGATCAACCTCCGGATGCGCAACAACCTGCCGCACCCGGTGGTGATTCACACGAGGCTCGGAGGAGGCCTCGCGCGAATCGAGCTGCTCGGCCCCAGGCGAACGCGCTCTGTCACGTTCGTGCGAAAGATCATGCACGTCGATCGGTTTCCGACGAGGGACGTGCCGGACGTGAACCTCGCGCCTGGGCAGCGCGTGCTGACTCAGCGTGGGATTCCTGGGTTTCGCGTGCGTCGATATCGAATCGTGCGCGACGGTGACCAGGCGGTGCGCGAGCGCTGGGAGGACGTCTATCCGCCGACGGTCGAGATCTGGCACGTCGGGACCGGCGGCGGCTCTGGCAACGGTCCCAACCCCGACGATCACAGCGAGTACACAGCGGATCAGTACATGGCCACCTCGCAGAGCCCTGGCGAGACGCGCATGCTCGAGGTCCGTCGACCCGGCATGACCGGAACGCCAGGCTGGACCGTCGCGCAAGGCTTCACGCGGCTGCCGCCGACCGCGCCGACGCCCGCGCCCGCGGCGAACGCAGCGCCACGCGGCGGTCGTCGATGAGCGGACCGCTCGCTGGCCGAGAGGTGCTGCTGGTCGTGGGCGGCGGAATCGCCGCGTACAAGAGCGTCACGCTCGCGCGCGAGCTTTTGCGCGCAGGCGCAAAGGTCGAGACGATCCTCACGGACGCAGCGCAGAAGTTCGTCGGCGGCGTGACGTTCGCGGGCCTGACTGGCCGCGCGGCGCGCAACGAGCTCTGGGACGCGAGCTACTCGGGCGAGCTCCACGTCGAGCTCGCGTCGAGGGCCTCGATCATCGTCGTTGCGCCAGCGACCGCGGACCTGATGGCGCGCGCGGCCAACGGAATCGCCAATGACCTCGCGACGGCGACGCTGTTGTGCGCGAAGAGCTCGATCGTCTACGCGCCCGCGATGCACCCTCGCATGTGGGAACACCCAGCGACGCGCGAGAACGTCGCGCGCCTCGTCGCGCGGGGCGCGCGCCTCGTCGGCCCGGTCATCGGTCCCCTCGCGAGCGGCGAGGTCGGCGTCGGACGCATGGAGGAGCCAGAGGTCATCGCGCGGCGCGTGGTCGAGTTGGCCTCGAGCGCCCGAGACCTCGAGGGCGTTCGCGTGCTCGTGACCGCGGGGCCCACGCACGAAGCGATCGATCCCGTGCGATTCATCGGCAATCGGTCGAGCGGCAAGATGGGGCTGGCCATCGCGGACGCCGCGGTCGAGCGGGGCGCGACGGTGACCGTCGTTCATGGGCCGATCACGGCGCGCGCGTCGCACCACGAGTCGATCACCCGCGTCGCGGTGCGCTCGGCGCTCGAGATGCAAGCGGAGGTCGCCGCGCGCAGCGAAGATTCGGACGTGATCGTGATGGCGGCGGCGGTGGCCGACTACCGCCCGGACGTCGTGGCGACCCATAAAATCAAAAAGGGCCAGGATCGCCTGGTCCTCGAGCTCGTGAAGAACCCGGACATTCTCGCGGGGCTCGGCGCGTGGCGCGGGGCGAACAAGCGGCCGGTGCTCGTGGGATTCGCCGTCGAGACCGGCGACCTCGTGGGCTATGCGCGATCGAAGCTCTCGCGAAAGGGCTGCGACATGGTCGTCGCCAACCTGGCCGAGCACGGGTTCGAGGGCGACGACAACACGGTCACGATCGTCACGCGCGAGACCGCGGAAGAGATCAGTCGACGACCCAAGCGGGAGATCGCCGACCGAATTCTCGACGCCGCTCGAACGTTTCTCGATTCGTCGCAGAGCCGCGGCTGAGCCTCTGGTATCATCGCGTCAAAGATGAAGCTCGAGTGTCAATCGTGCTTGCTGCAGTTCGATGCGGTCGGCGCAGGACCTGATTCGAAGTGTCCCCGCTGCGGTTCGACGAACGTGACCGGGGCGGCCAGCGCTCCCGCGATGCAGAGCGGCCCCGCTTCGGGGCAAGCGGCGATCGCGGCGACGATCGCGCAACCCATGATGCCGCCCGCTGGGGCGCCCGCGGGTTTCAACCCCGTCGGAGCGCCCGCGGGTGGCGCGCCGTTCGGCGGAGCGCCCGCGGGTGGGGCGCCGTTCGGCGGAGCACCCGCGGGTGGCAATCCATTCGGCGGAGCGCCGGCGGGAGGAAGTCCCTATGGCGCCGCTCCCAACGCGCCTCCACCGGGAGGCCAGTACGGAGCTCCGAGCCCGTATGGCGCACCGCCAGGGGGAGGAGGATTCGGAGCGCCGCCGTCGCCGTACGGAGCGCCGCAACCCGCCCCGTCGCCGTATGGCGCGCCAGCGTCACCGTACGGTGCGCCCACGGCGCCTGTCGGCAACCCATTTGGCCAGGCGGGCGCGTCGTTCGGCGCAGCGCCCATGGGCATGGTCGCGGTGACGCCGTACGGCAACGCGCAGGTCGACGGCGAGCAACGCAAGGCGATGGTGTGGGCGGTCGTCGCGCTGTTGTTCTTCTGGCCGGCCGCGATCGGCGCGTTCGTTCAATACAGCGCGTCGATGACCGCTTCGCGCATGGGCGACTACGGGACGGCGCTCGCAAAGGCGAAGAGCGCACAGATGTGGGGCATCGTCAGCACGGCGATCATCGCGGGCTTCGTCGTGCTCGGCTGCCTCGCTGGGCTGATCGGCGCGACCGCTGGGGGCTGAGCCGCGCGCCGGCGCTCAGCTGGTCTTGGCGTTGCGAACGAGCACGCCGAGCACGGCGGGGTTCATCGCGGCGCGCTCTTCTTCGCTCCACTCGTAGCGACGAAGGATTCCCGCGAGCACTTCGATCTGCGCGTCCACCTGCGCGCGATCGTCGACGAACACCGTGGGGACGCCCTTGAGCACGCACAGTCCCCCCTGGGTCAGCGCGCCCTTGAGCGCCTCGCGCCGGATGGCGAGCCCCTTGTTCTTGGCGACCTCGATCATGGCGTCGAGCAGAGGTCGCCCCTTCATCGCATCGTCTCCGTGGTCAACACGGGGGCGATGTGTAGCTCAGAACTGAGCCTTTTCGGTGGAGCCCGTGAGCGCGAGGGTGCTCGAGGCGCCGCCAGAGATCACCTCGCTCACCGCGTCGAAGTAGCCGGTGCCGACTTCGCGCTGGTGACGCGTGGCCGTGTATCCGTGCGCCTCCGCGGAGAACTCCGCCTGTTGAAGGCGCGAGTAGGCGGACATGCCCTCTTCCTTGTAGCCCTTGGCGAGCTCGAACATGCCGAAGTTGAGCTGGTGAAAGCCCGCGAGGGTGACGAACTGAAACTTGTAGCCCATCGCGCCGAGCTCGCGCTGAAACTTCGCGATCGTGGCGTCGTCGAGGTTCTTCTTCCAGTTGAACGACGGAGAGCAGTTGTACGCGAGGAATTTTCCTGGGAATTGCTTGTGCACTCCCTCGGCGAACTCCTTGGCTTCGTGCAGGTCGGGCGTGCTCGTCTCGCACCAGAGCACGTCCGCGAAGGGGGCGTACGCGATGGCGCGGGCGATCGCGGCCTTCACGCCAGCCTCGACGCGGAAGAACCCTTCGGCGGTGCGCTCGCTGCTCTTGATGAAGGGCTTGTCGCGCTCGTCGTGGTCGCTGGTGATGAGCTTCGCGCTGTCGGCGTCGGTGCGCGCGACGAGGACGGACGGGACGTTCATCACGTCGGCGGCGAGGCGCGCGGCGACGAGGGTGCGGATGAACTGGCCGGTGGGCACGAGGACCTTTCCGCCCAGGTGGCCACACTTCTTTTCGCTGGCGAGCTGGTCTTCGAAGTGAACGCCAGCGGCGCCCGCTTCGATCATGCCCTTCATGAGCTCGAAGGCGTTGAGCGGTCCGCCGAAGCCAGCTTCAGCGTCGGCCATGATGGGCGCGAACCAGTCGCGCTTGGGTCCGCCCTCGGCGGTCTCGATTTGATCCGCGCGCTGCAGGGTGCGATTGATGCGGCGAACGACGGCGGGAACAGAGTCCACGGGGTAGAGGCTCTGGTCGGGGTACATCTGACCGGACGTGTTGGCGTCCGCCGCGACCTGCCAGCCCGAGAGATAGATCGCGTCGAGGCCCGCGCGCACCATCTGCATGGCTTGCGCGCCGGTGAGCGCGCCGAGCGCCTGGACGAAGGACTTCTCGTTCATCATCTGCCAGAGCTTGCGCGCGCCGCGCGTGGCGAGCGTCTGCTCGATGAGCAGCGAGCCGCGCAGCCGCTGGATGTCGGCGATGGTGTAGGGGCGCGTGATGCCCTTCCATCGCGGCGAGTCGAGGCGCTCACCGCCAACGATCGTCGAGGGGCTGGTGGCGGCGGCGGTGCTGGGAACTGCTCCGATGGTCATGTCGCTCTCCTTCGTTTGGATCGATCAACGTTTGGACGCGTCGCGTCTCGAAAACTGGTGCGTGTAATGGATCAGTCGTTCATCGTCTGCCGCAGCGCTTCGTACGCGGGCAGCGTGAGAAATTCTTCGAACACCGGCGCGGTCACGAGGCGGTCGAACATCGCGCGCGCCTCGGCGAAGCGCCCGTTGGCGAAGCGGTCCTCGCCGACCTCGTCGCGCACGCGGCGCATCTCTTCGTCGGCGATCTTGGCGTACGCCTCGGGCGTCAGGACGCCGAGGCCGTCGACGGAGATGCCGTTGCGGACCTGCTGCCAGAGCTGGGCGCGCGAGATCTCTGCGGTCGCGGCGTCCTCCATGAGGTTGTAGAGGGGCACGCACCCGACGCCGCGGAGCCAGGCCTCGAGGTACTGCACGCCCACGCGGATGTTGTGTCGAACGCCGTCGACGGTCCGCGCGCCCTCGTGCACTCGAAGGAGGTCGTCGACCGAGACGCTGACGTCGTCGCGAAGACGGTCGAGCTGATTGGCGCCCTTCATGTGCGCGTCGAAGATCTCTTTCGCGATCGGCACGAGGCCGGGGTGGGCAACCCACGTTCCGTCGTGGCCGTCGGTCACCTCGCGGAGCTTGTCCGCGCGCACCTTGGCGATGGCGACCTCGTTCGCGGCGGGATCGTTCTTGATCGGGATGACCGCGGCCATTCCGCCCATCGCGTGGGCGCCGCGCTTGTGGCACGTGCGGATGAGCAACAGCGAGTAGGCGCGCAGAAACGCCTTGTCCATCGTCACGAGCCCGCGATCGGGGGTGATCGCCTCGCGCTCGTGCGCGCGCTTCTTGATGAACGAGAAGATGTAGTCCCAGCGGCCGCAGTTGAGCCCGGCGGAGTGCTCTCGGAGCTCGTAGAGGATCTCGTCCATCTCGAACGCTGCCGGGAGCGTCTCGATGAGGACCGTCGCCTTGATCGTGCCGCGGGCGATGCCGAGGGCGTCTTGCGCGGCGACGAAGACGTCGTTCCACCAGCGGGCCTCGAGGTGCGACTCGAGCTTGGGGAGGTAGAAGAACGGGCCCTGTCCGCGAGCGAGCTGCTCCTTGGCGTTGTGAAAGAAGAACAACCCGAAGTCGAACAGCGAGCCAGGAGCAGGAGCTCCGTCGACGACGAAGTGCCGCTCGGGCAGGTGGAGCCCGCGAGGCCTGACGAACAGCACCGCGGGCTCGTCCACGAGCGCGTAGCGCTTGCCGCTCTCGGGCGCGGTGTACTCGATGGTCTTGCGCACGGCGTCGCGCAGGTTGCTCTGCCCCGACAGCTGGTTGTCCCAGGTGGGGGTGTTGGCGTCTTCGAAGTCCGCCATGAACACGCGCGCGCCGGAGTTGAGCGCGTTGATCACCATCTTGCGGTCGACCGGACCGGTGATCTCGACGCGACGGTCCGCGATCACCGACGGAACGGGCGCGACGCGCCACACTCCCGCGCGGACCGCCAGCGTCTCCGGCAGAAAGCCCCAGGACCGGGTGTTGGCGACGCGCTCTCGCTGAAGGTCCACGCGCCGCGCGAGGAGCGCCGTATGTCGATCGCGAAACCGCCGAACGAGGTCGGCGACGAACGCCACCGCCTCGTCGGTGAGGATCGCTTCGTAGCCCGCTCGGATCGGCCCGGTGATGTTTACGCCCTCGACTGCCATGTGCGTCTGGGCCCATTCATTGACCGTCTGCGTCATGCTCGCAAGCAAAGTTCGAGTGTGCGATCGAAGCGCATGTCAATGGCTGTCAACGACAGATTGTTGTACTGTTAATGTTGTCAATTTTCGATCAGTTGTGACGCATTCGGTGCGCGGCTCGCGCAAAACTCGGAGGCAGCTCGAATGGTGCGAAGCAATCGCGAGTCGCGCGATGGAACGAGGCTCGGCGCGAAGGTCAAAGCGCTGCGACGACAGCACGGGATCAGCCAGGCTCAGCTCGCGGAGAAGCTCGACGTTTCGGCGAGCTACCTGAACCTCATCGAGAACAACCGGCGTCCCTTGCCGGCCGCGATGATGATCCAGCTCGCGCAGGTGTTTAGCGTCGAGCTCGGGGCGTTCGTCGCGGACGACGACGCGCGGCTCAGCGCGGATCTGCTCGAGGCGCTCAGCGATCCCCTGTTCGAGCACCACGAGCTGCACGGCGCCGACGTGAAGGAGCTCGTCACGTCGAGCCCCAACCTCGCCCGCGCGATGCTCGCGCTCTACCGCGCCTACGAAGACACCCGCGAGCGAGTCGAGAGCCTGGCGAGCCGCGTGAGCGAGGGCGAGGACAGCGGCGGGGCGCGCGCGATGCTCGCGCCGAGCGAAGAGGTCAACGACCTCGTGCAGCGTCGCGGCAACTACTTCGCCGCGCTCGAAGAGGCAGCAGAGGAGCTCTGGAAGCGCGGACGCATCGACGGTGACGACCTGTACGGGGCGCTTCGATTTCACCTTCGCGAGGCGCACGGGCTGAGCGTTCACATCGCGCGGTGGGACGAAGAGCACGGCGTGTTGCGCCGGTTCGACCCAGAGAACAAGCGCGTCGTATTGAGCGAGCTTCTGCCCACGCGGTCGCGCAATTTTCAGCTCGCGCACCAGCTCGCGCTGCTCGCGCATCACTCGCTGCTCGACGAGATCCTCGACGAAGACGGAGGCGTGTCCGAAGAGGCGCGGCCCCTCGCCCGCGTCGCGTTGGCCAACTATTTCGCAGGCGCAGTGCTCATGCCGTACCGGCGCTTCCTCGAGGCCGCGCGGGGGACGCGATACGACCTCGACGTGCTGGGACGACGCTTTCGCGTGGGGTTCGAGCAGGCGGCGCACCGACTCACGACGCTGCGCAGAAAGGGCGCTGAGGGCGTTCCCTTTCACATGTTGCGGATCGATGTTGCGGGAAACATCTCGAAGCGCTTCTCGGGCTCGGGCATCCGGTTCGCGCGCTTCTCCGGCGCGTGCCCCCGGTGGAACGTCTTCGCCGCCTTTCAGACGCCGAACATGATCCGCATCCAGGTCTCCAAGATGCTCGATGGTCAGACGTACTTCTGCATCGCGCGCACGATCCAGAAGGACTCAGGCGGCTTTCACCAACAGCACCCGGTGCTGGCGATCGGCCTCGGATGTCGGATCGAGCACGCGCGCGAGCTCGTGTACTCCGACGGCGTCGCGCTGGACGGCGCAGGCACCGCTGTTCCCGTCGGGGTCACGTGCCGTCAGTGCGATCGCGACGAGTGCGACGAGCGCGCGGTCCCCTCGATGCGCGCGCCGTTGAGGATCGACGAGAACATTCGCGGCGCGTCGCTGTACGCGATCGGACGCAAGTAACAGCGAGCGCTCTCGCGTGTGTGACTCCGCCTTCCGTTGGAGACCCGCTCAGCGATCTTCGCCGTCGCCGATGAGCGGCGCGGACTCGACGTGACCCGGCCCTACGCGTCGCACGCCCTTGATGTGCTCGATGAGAAGCGCGCGATTGTCGGTCACGCTGAGGTTCTGGAGCTCGAGCGCGCCGATGCGATCCTCGGGCGTGAACATCGCGTCGACCTTCTCCATCGAGAGCTTGTTGGGGTCGTAGGACATGTACGGCGCCTCGGTCTTCATGATCGTGTAGTCCTCGCCGCGGCGCAGCTCGAGGGTGACCGTGCCCGACACCGTCGGCGCGACCCACTTCACGAGGGCGTCCTTCAGCATCATCGCCTCGGGGTCGTACCACTTGCCCTCGTAGAGCAGCCGCCCGAGCCGACGGCCGAGGGTGCTGTAGAGGTCCGTCGTGTTCTCGTTGTGGATGGCGCTGATCAGCCGCTCGTAGGCGATGTGCAGCAGCGCCATGCCTGGAGCCTCGTAGATGCCGCGGGATTTCGCGTCGATCACGCGGTTTTCGATCTGGTCGCTCATGCCGAGGCCGTGCCGACCGCCGATGCGATTGGCTTCGACGAAGAGCTCGAAGGGCGAGGCGAAGGTCTTGCCGTTGAGACGCGATGGCAGTCCCGCGTCGAACGTCACGCTCACAGTCTCGGGCTCGATCACGACGTCGCGCTTCCAGAACGCGACGCCCATGATCGGGCTGACGATGGTCATTCCCTTGTCCAGGTGCTCGAGGTCCTTCGCCTCGTGCGTCGCGCCGAGCACGTTGGCGTCGGTCGAGTACGCCTTCTCGGTGCCCATGCGATAGGGCAGCCCGACGGACACGAGGTACTCGGACATCTCCTTGCGGCCGCCGAAGGCGTCGACGAACTTCTGATCGAGCCAGGGCTTGTAGATCTTGAGCGCAGGGTTGGTGAGAATTCCATAGCGGTAGAACCGCTGAATATCGTTGCCCTTGTGCGTGCTTCCGTCGCCGAAGACGTCGACGCCGTCCTCGCGCATCGCGCGGATGATGGCCGTCGTCGTGACCGCTCGGCCGAGCGGCGTCGTGTTGAAGTACCGACGACCGCCGACGCTCAGGTGAAACGCGCCGCACTGAATCGCGGTGAGCCCCTCGCGCACGAGCGACTCGCGGCAATCGACGAGCGTCGCCTTCACCGCGCCGTGCACGAGCGCGCTCGGCGGAATGTCAGAAGGATTTTCTTCGTCGGGCTGCGCGAGGTCCGCGGTGTACGCGTAGACCTGCATGTCCTGGCGAGACAGCCACGCGACGGCGCAGCGAGTGTCGAGGCCGCCCGAAAAGGCGATGCCGAGCTTCGTTCCTGCCGGGGGCAGCGTGCGGTAGATGCGACTCATGGCGACCGCGCGAGTATCACGCGCGAGCCAGATTGTCAGCGGTCCGCCGCGGTCGCGAAGCCGAGCGCCTCGAGCGCCCGCGCCGCACGGGCTTCACGGGCGCGCTTCGCGATCGAGAGCAGGGCGCGATCCCGTCTCCATCCGTCCCTCTGCGTCGGCTCGACTGACTCCCAGTGCGGCTCGATGGCGTCGAACGTAGCCCGCGCCGTAACGAGAGCCCCGGCGAGCGCGACGTGCACCGACGGCGAGTCGGGCGGCTCGATCGCGAGCGCGCGAAAGGTCGCGATCGCCCCCGACAGCCGCATGATCGCGTCCGACGGCCAGCGCGAGCGGCGCGCGATCGCGAGCAGATACCCGAGCAGCGCGGCGAACACGTGGATGTCCTCGAGCGTTCGAAACGGCTTGACGTACCGCGCGTACCCGTCGCCCTCGAGCACCTCGCTGTCCGCGACGCGCACGCGGTCGAAGCGAATCGAGCCGTGAAGGACGTCCGGAACGATCGTCTCGAGCTCCATCGGCGTGATCGCGACGCCCTCGCGCACGCTGTCGATGTGCACGACGCGAAGCCGCGGACGACCGTCGGGCAGCGCTCCGTCGCGCGCGACCACGAGCAGATCCACAGGACCATCGGCCAGCGAAATCCAGCTCTTTTCGCCGGACAAAACGCGGTCGTCCGACGCGCTTTCGAGCGTCGTCGCGATCGCGCGCGGATGGGCTCCGCCGACCTCGGTGACGCAAAACGACGCCGCGTCGTCGACGGACAACGTCACGAACAACCGCTGCATCGCCGACCGATAGCCGCCGACGAACGCCTGCCCGACGGTGTCCGCGAAGAGACCGGCGATCACAGCACGGTCGAACGGGAGCGGGCTCGCGCGAGCGCGCTCGATGTGTCGCCGCCAGAACGCGTCGAGCGTCGCGTACGGCTCGTGCTCGATCGGCTCGGCCAGGGCGCGATCCAACAGTGATCGAAGAGAGTCGTCGGAGGTCACCGTCCGATGGTCTCGCATTCGCGGGCGCGGATGAACGGCCCCCCCCAAGTGCCCAGACGTGAGGTCGAAACGGCTACTCGCCGAGCTGCGTGAGCAGCTCGCGCGCCGCGGAGAGGTCGGCGTCTTCGCTGAGCGCGCGCTTCGCGAGAAACGCGGCCTTGCGCGGGTCGCCCTGCTTGAAGGCGATCACGCCCTGCCTGTAGAAGGCCTCGGCCCGAGTCATCGGGCCAGGCGCCTTCATCAGGGTGAGCGCGCGAAGCGCCTTGAGGGCGGTGTCGAGGTCATCGAACGTCATGGCGAGCTCCGCGAGCTCGCTCGCGACCGCGCCGTTCTGGTGATCGCTCTCGAGCGCGGCGTTGAGCCACGCGAGCTGCACGCCCTGGTCGCCCACCGCCGCTGCGGCGCGCGCCATACGGTACTGAAGCGCGCCGAGCTCAGCCGAGCGGCGGTTTCGGTGGCCGTTGATCGCGGTCTGCAGAAGCGTGGACGCCGAGTCGATGTTTCCGATCGCGATGTACGCGTCGACGAGGCCGACGGTGCTCTCGTGGTCTCCAGCGCGAAGCTTGAGCGCCTGCTCGAGCGGCGCGACGGCGTCTTCGTTGCGGCCCGCGAGCACGAAGAGCTTTCCTGCCTGGCGAAGACGGTCGAAGCGAATCGCTTCAGCCGGCGCGTGTCGAGCGTCTTCGAGCGAGAGCTCTGCGAGCTCGCTGTGCGCGTCGAGCGCTGTGTACACGCGGCGAAGCCACGCGCGCGCCGGCTCGTTCTCCGGCTGTTCGCGGAAGATCTCCTCGAGCGAGCCGCGCGCATCTCCGAGACGCTCGGCGCGCTCGCACGCCTCGGCGAGGCGCAGGGTCGCGTCGAGCTTCTCGCTGCCCTCCGACGCGTTGGCGAGGCGCTGGTAGACCGACACGACCGCGTCCCAACGAGCCGCGTCTGCGTGCAGGCTCGCGAGGGTCCGAAGCGAATCTTTGTCGGTCGGTTCGTGCTCGACCCAGGACTCGAGCGCCGCGCAGGCGCGCGCCGAGTCCCCTGCGTCCGCAGCGAGCGTCGCGACGCGATTGGCAGCGGCGCGCTCCTGTGCGCGATCGTCGCGAGCGCGAGCATCGTCGCGAAGGGCGTCGAGCGCGTCGAGCAACACCGGGAGCGTCACTTCAGGCTCGCGAGTTCTCGCGAGCTCGAGCTCAGCGACCGCCTCGGCCACGCGGCCCGCAGCGCGAAGCACCGCGCCTCTGGCCCGTCGAAGCGACGGTTCGGAGGCAGATCCCTCGCCCGCTTGCGCGAGCGCCTCGTCGAGCGCGGCCGCCGCGGCGTCGTTGTCTCCCGCGGACGAGAGATCGCGCGCGTGCTCTTCGACCAGGGACACGTCGCCAGGGGCTCGCCCTCGAGCCTTGGCGATGCACGCCGCCGCCGCTGCGAAATCTCCCAGCGAATCGCGGTAGATCACCGCCGCCTCTCGCAACCGCGCGACGGCTTCCGTCGCGGACTCGCGGTGCTCGGCGTCGAACGCGATCGTCGCCGCGAGCGCGCCTGTGTCCTCGGCTTCGCGAAGCGCCGCCTCGAGCCTGGTGCGAACGTTGGCGCTCTTGGGCGCGGCGCGAAACCCTCGGTCGAGCGCGCGGATGGCGCCGTCGCGATCGTCGTTGACGACGCGCGCGTCGGCGAGCTCGATCGCGTACTTCGCTGCTTCGTCGCCCTCGGTGCACTCGAGCAGACGCTCGAGCACTTCGTGACGATCGTCCGCGGAGTCCGAGGCCGAGTACTGCGCGAGCAGCGCGCGAAGCACGGTGGCGTCCTTGGGGGCCCAGTCGAGCGCGCTGCGGTAGAGCGCGATGATGTCGTCTCTTCGATCCGCGCCCCACCGGCTCGCGAGCCTGAGCGTGAGCGCGACGATGGCGCGGCCGCCGTCCTGCGCGCCGCGATCGCGCGCGCCGTCGAGCTGCCAACGCAGAAACTCGTCGAGCTCGTGGTCTTTTCCGCTCTTCTCGAGCAGGTCCGCGAGGAGCTGCGCCGCCTCGACGTCGCTCGGATCATCCTCGAGGCAGCTGCGCAAGCTCGCCGCTGCGTCGTCGACGGTGTCCGGCGACTCCGCGAGGAACCGCGCTCGCTCGACGCGCAGCTTGTTTCGCTCGCCCACGTCGTAGACGTTCTCGAGCACGATGTCGATTCGCGCCGCGAGCTTGTCCTTCGCGCCGAGCCTTCGATAGGCGTCGAGCAGCGGCTCCCAGACCGCGCGATCGGCTGCGTCCCGCTCGGCGAGCGCCTCGAGGATCGACGCTGCGAGCGCGAGGTCTCCGAGCGGGTCCATCGCGATCTGCGCAGCCTCGACGCCGAGCGGAATCGCCTCGGATGCCTCAGCGAGCTTCGATGCGCGCGAGAGCAACTCGACAGCCTCGCGAGAGGCTCCCGCGGTGACTTTCGCGCGGCCGAGGGCGACGAGGGCCCACGTTCCGTCAGCGCTCTCTCCGGCGCGCTCGATGGCGCGCTCGAGGAGCGCGACTTCTTTGTCCGAACGCGACGAGCGCTGGGCGACTTCCACCGCTTCGCGAAGCAGCTCTTGCGACGCGTCTGGGAGCGCCGTCGCTCGGTCGAGCGCGTCGAGCAGGGCCGCGTCTTCTCCGAGCGAACGTGCGACGCGCTCGTAGAGCGCGACGAGCTCGGCGTCGTCCGGCGCGCTCGCGCACGCGGCGGCGAGCATCGCGGCGGCGCGATCGTACCGCGCGTCATCGTCGAGCGCAGCCTCGAGCGTCTGGCGACCCTCGGTGCGGGTCTCGTCGCGGCTGAGGTCGAGCTCGGCGAGGCGATAGGCTCTTGCTCGTCTTCGGGTCCTTCTGGATCGGCGCGGCGCGCGAGCACCGCCCGCAGCGGCGCGACGGAGTTCTCGACGCCAGCCGCTCGGTACGCGCGGTCGAGGGCGCGCAGAACGTCTCGTTCGGGAGCGCCCTCGGCGTGCGCCTTCTCGAGGTCGGCGACCGCGCCGCGCGCGTCGAGCAAGTCCTCAGCGGTAGCTTCGCCGGCCCGCAGCAGCAGTCGTCCTGCGATCGAGCGATCCTCGATCGACTTCGCGAGCGAGCGAACCGCCTCGACGTATCGAACGCTCTGCTCGGTGCGCTTGGCGAGCTCGCGTGTCGCGCGATGCGCGGCGTCGTCGTCAGCAAAGGACGGAAGGGCCTCGAGCCTCGCGTCGAGCGCCTCGCCGCTTCGACCCAAGGTCTCGAGCGTCGTCGCGACCGAGTCGAGCGCGCTTGCCTTCGCCGAGCCGTCTGCGGTGCGCGAAAGGCGCGCGCGCAGCGCTCGAAGAAGGAGCTCTTGCTCGTTGGCTGCGAGCAACGCTCGTTCGAACGACTCTGCCTCGAACGCGCTCTCGGTCGCCGCCTCGAACGCGCTCTCGAGCACCTCCGCAGCGCGGTCGGTTTGCCCCTGCGCCCGCGCGATGCGGTGCAACGCGAACAGCACCTCGGACTGCGACGGGCCGTCGTCGGTCGTCGCCTGGCGTCGCACGACGAGGAGCAGCGAGCGGTATGCGTTCGCCGCGCGCTCTTGTTCGCCGAGCTCGAGCGCGACGTCGCCGACCATCTGGAGTGTTCCGGGATCGTCGAGGTCGATGTTGGAGGCGAGCTCGAGCTGCGCGAGCGCGCCGCTCAAGTCGCCGCGCGCCCTGGCGATTCTCGCGAGCGTGCGGTGAACGCGAGCGCGCTCGGGCGGCCTGCGACGACCGTACTCAGTGAGCAGGGCCTCGAGGATCTCGCTCGCGCCTTGAAGATCCTGCGCGTCGCAACGAGCGTCCGCGAGGGCCACCCGCACGGATCGATCCGTCGGCGCGAGCAGCGCCGCGCGCTCGAGCACAGGAACCGCGCGGTCCGCAGCGGAGAGCTTTCGGACGAAGACATCGGCGGCCTCTCGGAGCATCGCGACGCGCTGCTCGTCGTCCGCAGCGAACTCGACGCCCGCGGCGAGGAGCTCGGCGAGGGCGTTCCACTGGCTCTGCGCGCGGTATCGCTCGGCGAGGAGAGAGCGAAGCTCCCGCGCGTGCGGCGTGGTCGAGAGCTGCGCCTCGAGCGCCTCGACCGCGCGGTTCGACTGTCCCGCAAGCGTGTACTCCCGCGCGAGTCGCGCGACGACCGCGATGCGATCGTCGTCGCCGTCCGCGAGCTCGAGACGCTTCTCCAGCCACGACACAGCGCGGTCGTGCTCGCCGCGTCCAGCGTGGAGCGCGGAAAGGGCGTCGAGCGACGCGGGGGACTGCCCGAGGGCGACGACCCTGGCGTGCGCCGCGATCGCTTGGGCGACGTCTCGAAGATCGCTCTCGGCGATTTGCGCAGCGCGCGCCCACAGGCCCTGCGACACCGTCGGCTCGCTCTCCTCGAGCGCGCCACCCTGCGTTGCGTAAAGCGAGTAGAGCTCGGAGCTCGCGTTTCGAGCGGCGATCCGCTCTGCGAGCAGCCGAACGCTCTCGTCGTGGCCAGGCCGCTCGGCGAGGTTGTCCGAGAGCGCCTTCTCGGATTCTGCGCCGAGACCGAGGAGCGACCGCACCCGAGCGAGCTCGAGGCGAAGCGTGATCCGCGCGTCCATGTCAGGAGCGCGTCCGAGCTGCGTTTCGCGAAGGGCGCGAAGCTCGTCGAGCGCCCCGCCCTGTTCGTAGAGCGCAGCGAGGCGAGCGCCTGCCTCTGCGTCATCGGAGTCCTCATCGAACACCGACCGAAACAAGCGAACAGCGCGCGCGCTGTCGTCGAGCGAACGCTCGCAAAGAGCGCCGGCGCGACGACGGAGCGACCTCGACGTCTCCGGCGAGAACGGCAGCGCCGAGGCCGCTTCGAGCAGGTCAACAGCGCGGTCGATCGCGCCCTCGGTCACGTACCTCGCGACGAGCTGCTCGAGCGACCACGCGCAGTGCTCCGAGCCGGCTTCATCATCAGCGCCAGTCCAGGCCTTCGACGCGGCGTTGTAGAGGCGCTGGAGAATCGCGTCGGCGCGCGGATCGGCGATCGGTCCGACCGCGAGCTCCGCCGCTTCGCGCAGCGCCGCGAGGTCGTCTCCCGACGCGTCCGCGAACATGAGCAGCGTCTCGACGAGGGCCGAGGACGGCGAGCGTCGCTGGAGCTCGGCGAGCGCGTTGAGCGACGCCGCGACGGTGCGGTCGTGAGCGACGGCGCGGGCATAGGCGGCTTGTGCTTGATCGGGATCGTCGCGGCGATCGCGGTGCCACTGGCCGACGCGCGCTTCGAGGTTGTGAGCGACGGGTCCCGAGAGGCCGCTCGACGACACGGCGTCGGAGAGCGCGACGGTCGCGCCGTTGAATCCTTCGCTCGCGACGGCGCCCTGCTCGAGCGTCTCGAGCAGCGCGGCGAAGTCGCCGGACGCAGCCGCCACGCGAACGACGGCGTCCGCAGCGACCTCCCACTGTCCCAACGCGGACGCGACGCGAACCACCGCGTTCGCGGCGTCAGCGTGGGCGATGTTGGACTCGAAGACCTCGCGATAGAGCGACAGGCCGCCTTCGAGGTCCTTGACGCGAGTCTCGAGTACACCGGCGCACTTGAGCTTGAGCGGCATCGCGTCGCTCGGCGCAGTCTCGACGGCGCCACGATACGCCGCGGCGACTTCTTGAAACTCGCCCGACTCTTCGGCGAGCCGAAGCATGTGCGACTCGATGTCGCGCTCTGCGGGAACTTCGACAAAGGCGCGACACACGCAGCGCAGCGCCGAGCTCTTGTCCTCGGCGCGCTTCTCGTAGGTCGACGCGGCCTCGAGCAGCAGCAGCGCCCGTGTGCTCGCGTCTTCGCCGTGCGCGAGGCGCGCGTCGAGGAGTCCGAGCAGAGACTCCCACTCGTCCATGGCGGTGAACGCCGACGCCAACGCGTCGACCGCTCCCGGCGCAGTGGACGGGATCGCCGCGAGGTCGCGAAGCCGCGCCCGCGCGCGCTCGTGCGACGGAACCGCGGTGAGCGCCGAACGGAAACACGACAGCGCGCGCGCGTTGTCCTCGAGGTGATCCATCGCGGCTTCGCCGAGTCGCGTGCAGAGCTCGGCGCGCCGGACGCTCTCTTCTTCGCGCTCGATCGCCGACGCGAGCAGCATGGCGAGCGCGTCCCAGCGTCCCGCCGACTCGTGCAGCGCCGCGAGCGCGTCGACGACCTCTGCGTTTTGCCCGAAGCGCTCTCCAACGGAGGTCCAGAGCGTGACCGACCGGACGTTCTCGTCGAGCTTCTCCGAGAGCGCTCTGGCGGCGCGGACGAGGTCCGCGCGAACCGCGTCGTCGTCGCTTTGCGCAGCGGCGCGGCGCTGAAGCGCGTCGACGAGCAAGGACCATCGTTCGGCGCGCTCGAGCAACGAGACGGTGGCGTCGAGGGCCTCTTGATCCGAGGCGCGATCACGCAGGACGCCCTCCCAGGCGACGAGCGATCGATCGGTCTCGCCGAGCTCGTCGGCGAGCCGGGCGGCGCGCGAGAGAGACTCGCAGCGCTCGTCGACGTCGGACTCGAGCGTCGCTCGGCGCTCGAGCGCGGTGAGCAGCGACGGTTTGTCTTCGATTCGCTGATAGAGGGTGTCGAGCATTCGCGCGGCCGAGAGCTTCTCGGCGTTGCTGGCGACCGAGGCGCTCACGACGCGCTCGAAGAGAGCCGCGGCGCCCGTGGCGTCCGAGAGCTCGTTGGCGCGAACCGTCGCTGCTTCTGCGCGGAGCCCGGTGCTGGTCGGGCTCTCGCCGTTCGCGTCGACGGCGTCCGCTGCGTCTGCGAGCGCCGAGGCATAGACGTCGAACGCACCAGCGCGTTCGGCGAGGTCGCGGAGGCGGGTTCGATGGGCGGGCTCGGTGGGCACGAGCACGACGAGCTCGGCGCCGCGCGCAAGCGCGTCCTTTGTCTGACCGAGTCCTTCGAGCAGGCGCGAGAGCTCGTCGAGCGTCTCTGCGCGCTCTGCGCCGACGACGAACGACCTGGCTCGCTCGAGGACGGCGGCGCGCTCGGCGGGCTTCTTCGACGAATCGTAGTGCGAGAGCAGGAGGTCCCTCGCCTTCGCCCGCGTCTCGACTGCGGCCGTCGCGAGCGCGAGGATCTTGTCGGTGTACGCGCAGACGTTGTTGTCGGCGCGATTCTCGCCGAAGAGCGGCGACAGAGCGTCGAGCGCCTGTGTGGGCTCGCCGAGCGAGTCGAGCCAGCAATGCGCGATGCGCAGTCTCGTCGAGCGCGCGTCGTCGGCGGACAGAGAGCCGAGCCTCGCCGTCCACAACGCGATGAGGTCGTTGTGGCGCGACTGGCGCTCGTACAATCGCTCGAGCGCCGCAGCCAGCTGATTGTCCGACGGGCGAATGGGAACGAGCAGCTCGAGGTATCGAATCGCCTGATCGGGGTCGCCCGCGAAGTCGCGGGCCACTTGCGCGGCTTCATCGAGGAGCTCGCCGCGACGCTTCTTGTCCTGCGTTCGCTCGAGCGCGCTCTCGTAGAGCGCCAGCAGCTCGCGCCAGCGCTTGGCCTTGGTGAAGCTCAGCGTGAGGCGGTGAAACGCCCACTCCGCGTTCGGGTCGATTTGCAGGACCTTGCCCAGCAAGCCGGCGGCTGCGGTCGGGTCTTCGAACCACTCTTGATAGAACCGCACGGCGCGCTGACCGACGGCGTTCGCTCGCCGCGTCGGTACGTCGGTGGCGCTAAGGACGCGATCCATCAGCGCGGCGACCGCTTCGGGGCGCTGCTCTTTCGAGAGCACCTCGTCGAGGTCGTCCCACTTGTCTTCGTCGTCGGGGTTGGCCTCTGCTGCTGCGATTGCAGCTGCCAGAGCTGGAGGAACGGGCTCTTGCTCGAGGAGAGCACCTTCGTCAGACATCGCCAGGCCTCGCTACGCGTGCGTCGAACGTTCGAATGTGTGGATTGGCACTTACGCCGTGCGGCGCGGACGCCCCAACGACGTTCAGGGTGCTCGACGATACACCCACGAACCGCCCTACCAGCGCAGCGAAATCATGCAGCGGAGCGATCTCGCGCTTGACCGCGCTCTCGATCGAAGAACACGATCACGGGCGGATTTCGAGCTCACCGGAGAAAGGGTTGGATATGTTCGATCGCACTCGCGACTTCTCTTTTTGCTTGCACGCGCGCGGGACTTGTCTTCTCGCGTTTGCCGCGCTGGCCGTCGCCTGCTCGCCCCCAGTCCAGCCGACGCCGGACGTCGTCACCGATGTCGTCTCGGACATGGCGACGGACGGGCCGAGCGCGGATGTGATCGAGGACGCCGCGCAGACCGACACCGGCGCGGACGCTCGAACTGGCCCCGACCCCAACGACTGCGACCCGCTCGACGAGGGCCACTGCAGCTTTCCGTGGCCGTCCAACCTGTATCTGCGCGCAGACCCAGCGCGGGCGACCGGGGTGACGTTGACCTTCGGCGCCACGACCCTCCCCCGCGCGGCGAACAACCTGCACGTCGATCCCGCGCCGTGGCGAAGGCTCGACGGCTACTCGGTCGGCGAGGCCGCGATGACCTTGCAGCGCAACCTCGATCCTGCCGGACTGCCCACGGAGTACAACCTCGCCCCGTCGATGGCGCCCGACGCGCGAATCCTCTACTTCGAGGTCGTGGGTTCGGGCGCGACCCAGACGCTCAGCCGCGTCCCGTACTACGCGGAGCTCGACTCGCAAGAGCCCGACCCGACGAAGAAGATTCTATTCATTCGCCCGGCGGTCATCTTGAAGCAGGGCGCTCGCTACATCATCGCGCTCCGCAACTTGCGGGCGCGGGATGGCAGCGCGATCGAGCCGTCGGCGGCGTTCAGAGCGCTTCGTGATCGGACGGCCATGGCTGACCCGCGCCTCGCGCCGCGCGTCGCGCGATTCGATCAAGTGTTTTCGTTGCTCACAGCGGCGGGAATCGATCGCAGCTCGCTCACGCTCGCGTGGGACTTCAACACCGCCAGCTCGCGTGCGACGCACGGGCCGCTCTTGCACATGACGAGGGACGTGCTTCAGCGTCTCCCCGAGGGGCCGCAGTTCGAGGGCGTCCGGGTCCAAGAGTATACGATGGCCGAAAACGCGGACATCGCCCTCGAGATCCGCGCCACGATCAACGTTCCGCACTACATGGTCGAGCGGTCGATCCGCGCGATCTCGTGGTTCGTGTTCAACAACGGCCCCGATGGAATGCCCGCGGCGAGCGGCACGCTCCCGGTCGACGTGTGGATTCGAATCCCGCGCTCGGCGGTGCGAAGCGCGACCAACCCCAACCCCGAGCCGCACGGCCTCGTTCAGTACGGCCACGGGCTCATGGGCGCGGGCGACGAGGTGCGCGCCGGCTACAACAACGTCATCGCCAACAACAATCGGCTGATCTTCTTCTCGGCCAACCTCGCGGGGATGTCCTTCGAGGACTTCGTGACCGTCGGCCAGGTGCTCCGTGATTTCTCGCGGTTTCCGTTCATCTCGGACCGCTTGCACCAGGGCATGGTCAACTGGGTCGCGTTGGCGCGCGCCATGATCCGGCGCTTTCCGATGCTCTCGGAGGTGACCTCGCGCGGCATCCGCGTCAACACCGAAGAGCGATTCTACTCTGGCATTTCGCAGGGCGGGATCTTCGGCGGAACGTACATGGCCATCAGCCCAGACATCACGCGCGGGCACCTCGGCGTTCCGGGAAACAACTACGGAACGCTGCTGCACCGGTCCGTCGATTTCGATTCGTACTTCGCGACCCTTCGCATGGCGTACGCCGACGAGCGCGACCAGGCCGTGCTCTTGTCGCTCTCGGAGCTGCTCTGGTCGCAAGTCGATCCGATGAGCTACTACCGCCACGTGCAGGCAGAGCCCTTCATGGGGTTGCCCACGCACTATGTGTTGCTCGCGCCCGCCAAGGGTGATCACCAGGTGGCGGTGCACACCAACGAGATCCCCGCGCGGTCTTCGATGGAGATCCCGCTGATGCTCCCGTACGAGCATCCGATGAACGCGATGGCTCGCACCATGCCCGAGTTCGCGCAGACCTCGATGTACCCGCGGCGCGGATCGGCCGTCGTGCTCTGGGACCTCGGAAATCCCTGGCAGAACCCCGGCAACAACACGATCTCGCGCGAAGATCGTATGCGCTTTCCGGACCCCCACGGCCGAACGCGCCAGCTTCACATGTGGCACTCGCGGCAGATGGTGCACTTCTTCCGAGGCCGGCCGCAGAACGAGGCCCCCGAGGTGATCGACGTCTGCAACGGACAAGCGTGCGCGTTTTCGAACTGCTTCGGCAGCGCCTCCGCCTGCACGCCCCGCTTCTGAGAGGACCTCGCTTCGATGAATCGCCCTATCTTTGCTCGTGTTTCGATTTTGTGTGCGCTGTTTTCGTCGGGCTTCGCGGGCCTCGCGTGCGCCCCGCCCGCTCCTCAGGACGCGGGGAGCGACGCGGCCGACGCGAGCGAGGCGTCGAGCGAAGATGCGTCGGATGACGGCGACTCAGGCGCCGGTGACGCGGGGCGCGACGTGGTGCTTCCGCCAGGGCCGCGCGGGCAGATCCTCGGCGTCGCCGAAGAGGGCGCGCTGGTCATCGCCTCGCTGCGCGGTGACGTGAACGTCGTCTACACGGAGGGCAAGATCCCTCACGTCTATGCGGAGAACACCCGCGACGCCAACGTTGTGCAGGGGTTTTTGCTCGCGCGCGATCGGTACTTTCAAATCGAGCTTCAGCGCCGAGTGGGGCTCGGCATCGCCGCTGAGCTCCTCGGCGATCGCGGCCTCGCGCTCGACACGCAGTCCCGCGGGCGCGGCTACCGCGTGATCGCCGACCGACTGCTGCAGCGCATGGGGCCGCAAGAGCTCGAGGCGCTCGACGCCTACGCCGAGGGCTTCAACGCGTACGTGAACCTCGTCCGCGCAAGGCGCCTGCGCACTCCGACCGAGGTGAGCGTCATCGGGCTCATCCTCGGGCAGGCAGCGAACCCCGCGCAGATCATGCAGCCCATCGCGCGGCGAGACCTCGGGGCGGTCTTGGCCGTGGTGCTCGCCAACTCGAGCTTCTCGACCGATGACCTCGACCGCGCCCGAGCAGCGGCGACGTTCGACACGCTCTACAACAGCCTTCCGGCGTCGAGCTCGGTGCCGATGGGCGAGCGCGCTCGCCGGCGAGACGCCGTCCGCAGCGAGGTGTTCGAGCGAGTCGCCCCGCTCACCGACGTCACCTCGGCGCTCGGCCTCGGGACGGACTCTCGCCCCGGAGTGATGGCCGCTCGCGCCCGCCGCCCAGGAATTCAACGATCCCAACGATCCCGTCGCGTCGCGCCGCTGCCTGTGATCGAACGCGGCGCGCTCGACCGCGTGATCGCCGCGCTCGAGCCGTTCGAGCGCCTGCGCCGCGGAGAGCGAGGATCGGACTACGGCTCCAACGCGTGGGCGCTCTCGGGTCGCGGCACCGCGGATGGATCGACGGTGCTCGCGGGTGACGGGCACTTGCCGCTCAGCGTGCCGACGCTGCTCTACCAGCTGCACACCGACACCAAGGTGTTCGGGCCGATGCCCGACGCAGGCCAGAGCCTGATCGGGCTGTTCTTTCCGGGGATTCCCTGGATGGGCGTCGGCACCAACGGTCGCATCGCATACAGCTTCACGTATCTCTATGGGGATCTCACCGACTGGTACGCCGAGCGCCTGGAGCTCGACGCCATGGGTCGTCCCGCGCGGTCGTTCTTTCGCGGCGCCTGGCAAAACCTCGTCGCTGTCGACGAGTCGTACACCGTCGCGGACGTCCCGGCGCTCATGTCTGTGGGTCGCACCGAGCGCCTGACCCGGTGGACGACCTTCGACGGGCGCTACCTCGCGTCCGTCGAGGGCGACACCGCGATGCCGGGACAAATGCCGCCCGCGGGCAGGTCGATCATCGACGTGCTCGGGCAACGCATCATCCCGCGGGACGTCAACGGCGACGGGATCATCTCTGCGGTGAGCTTCGACTACGTCGGCTTCGACGTGAGCAACGTCCCCGGGGCGCTCAGGCAGTTCGAAGCAGCGACCAACGTCCGACAAATGCGCGACGCGCAACGGCAGTTCGTCGCGTTTGCGCAGAACTTCATCGGCTCCGACGGCGACGGCGCCGTCTACTACTCGGGCTACACGGGCGCTCCGTGCCGTCGCTACCTTCAGCGCACCGGAACGGGCGCCAACCAACGGTGGGCCACGGGCGCCGATCCGCGATTGCTCCTCGACGGAACGCAGTACGGCGCGTTCTCGATCCCGCTCGACGCCATGGGTCGCGTCGACGAAGCGGCCGGCGCGACGCCTGGCGGCGAGAACGACTATCGTTGCGTCGTCCCGTTCGCGAACTGGCCGCAGTCGCTCGACCCCGAGCGTGGCTACGTGCTCACCGCCAACAACGACCTCGGCGGCACGAGCCTGGACAACAACCTGGCCAACGACGCCCACTATCTCGGCGGGACGTGGGACGTGGGGTTTCGCGCGAGAACGATCCGCGACGCGCTCGCAGGGCATGTGATGCGACGCGACGGGAGCGTCGACGCGATGGCGAGGCTGCAAGCCAACCAGAGCAGCGTGCTCGCACCAGTATTCATCCCGGCTATTGTTTCGGCGGTGGAGCGCGCTCGAGCCGTCGCTGGAGGGGCGTCGAGCACCAACGACTCCGAGCCGCGCATGGCCGCGGCGTACACCGCGGACCGCGCTCAAATCGACGAGGCCCTCGGGCGTCTACAGCAGTGGCTTACGCGCGGCGCCGTCGCCGAGTCTGGCGTCGAGACGTTCTACGCGACCCCGAGCGCTGACCAACGACGGGACGCTGTCAGCGCGATGATCTTCAATCAGTTCTATCGTTCGCTTCAGGGCCTCGCCCTCGGCGACGAGGGAATCGACGGGATCTTGGACACCGACTCGCGCGTGCTCCGCGTGACGACGTTGGTCGAGATGCTCAGAAACCGCGGCAGCAACCCGAGCAACCTCGCGTCGTACGACATGATGCGCGGCGAGAGCGCGTTCTGGGACGACGTGACCACCGCGGACGTCGAGCGATCCAGCGAGATCATCGTGAAGGCGTTCGCGCGCGCTCTCTCGCGGCTCCGCGCTGCGCCGAGCGCTCCTGGCGAGGGCGGATTCGGGACGATGGACCAGAGCCAATGGCTCTGGGGCCTTCGCCATCAAGTCGCGTTCGAGTCCATCATCACGGCCTACGCGGGCGGCAGCGTGTCGGGCATCGAGCCGCTCACCAACGCGCAAGAGATCAGCACGCGGCGACTGCCGCTCGCGCCGATGCTGCCAGCGACGGACCCTCGCGCGGCGCTCAAGTGGTTTCCGCGCCCTGGCGAGAGCTTCACGGTCGACGTCGCCAACCCGCCCAACAGCGGAGATAGCTGGGTCTATCGCAACGGTCCGGTGATGCGCTTCGTGGTCGAGCTGCGGCAAGGACGAGTGCGCGGACAGAACGTGATTCCTGCGGGACAGTCCGGGCAGAACACCTCTGCCAATTTCGACGATCAGGCGCGGCTGTGGCTCGCCAATCGCGCGCTGCCCTTGCGCTACACGGTCGACGAGGTCGTCGCCAACGCGACGGGCCGCGAGCGCTTCTCTCCGCGCTGAGCGCGGCTCGACGCTGCGCGCTGTGTGTGGATCCATAGTCCGTCACAGGCGGTCGCGTGGTTTGGCGGAGCGCTGTCCGTTGGTGTAAAGCGGTGCCGTCTGAGAGCCTGTCCCTCTCGGTCGGAGCCAAGGATGATGAGAAGACCGACGTTGCTTGCGAGCGCTCTCGCGCTCGGCGCCTGCACGATGCCCGAAGACGTCCAACGAGACGCGAGGGTGGACTCTGCCATCGATGCGCGGGGAGAAGCCGGGGACGGCGCGATCGACGACCGCGCTGCGATGGACGTGCCATCGACGGATTCGACGATGACGGACGACGTGCCGGGCGCGATGGACACTGGCGTGTCGGTCGACGTTGCGGGCACGGACTCCGGCGTCTCGATGGACACGGGCGTGGCGACAGACACGGGCGTGGGCACCGACACTGGTGTGAGTACTGACACTGGTGTGAGCACCGACACGGGTGTGAGCACCGACACGGGCGTCGGAAGCTGTCCGGGAGGACGCGCGAGCTGCGGTGCATTGTGTGTCGACCTGCAGAGCGACTCGCTCAACTGCGGACGCTGCGGCATGGGGTGCAGCACAGGCGAAGTGTGCGCTGCAGGCCGGTGTACTCCCGCGCTGCGCGGGCTCGTGATCTCCGAGCTGCGACCCGCAGCGACGTCGTACATCGAGCTCTTCAACGGGGCGAACACCGCGATCGACCTCAACGGCTATCGCGTTCAGTGGTCCACAGAGGGAGGCGGAACGGGATCGGTGACGCTCCCTGCGTTCTCGCTCGCGCCGGGCGCGTTCGTCTCCCTGCGATCTGGCAGCGCGATGATGATGGGCCCCGATTGGATTTCGCTCGGCTCCCCCTTGTCATGGAGCGCCGAGATCGCCGTGCGTCTGTTGTCGCCGGGCGGACTCGGGATCGACTTCGTTCGCACGGGCCCGTCGATGGCGCCAGCGCCGGCCGGCACGACGTGGGTCGGGATGAACACCCCCAACCCGACCGCGGCGACGGATCAAGTGTTGGTTCGCGCGGTGTTCAGCCCGGACACCGACACCGCCGCGGACTGGTCGCTGCAATCGCGACCCTCACCGGGGTCGTTCTGCGTCGTTCCGGGTCGGTGTGGCGCGAGCTGTTTCAGCTTCGACACGGACCGAGACAACTGCGGCTCGTGCGGCTTTCGCTGCAGCGGAACGCAAGTGTGCCGCAGCGGCGTGTGCGTGGCGGGCTCGGGTCGTCCGTGGATCAGCGAGTATCGGTTGTTCGGGCGGCCCGGCGTCGAGGTGCACAACCCGTCGTCGGTGCCGATCTCGCTGATGGGCTATCGCCTGCAGGTCGCGCCAGCGTCGGGCACGACGCTCAGCTACTTTTTGCCAGCGTTTACCCTCGCTCCCGGCGCGTTCGTGATGCTCTACGCGGGGACTGGAACCAACGACGCCACGTCGATCTATACGGGCATGACGACGGGCTTCGACGCCAACGCAGCGATCAGCCTGTTCGACAACGCGAGCACGGGGATCGACTACGTTCGCGTCGGCACGAGCACGATGGCGCCGCCTGCGGGCCTCAGCTGGTTCGGCGCTTCCGTCGCGCCGCCGCCCACGCCGTTCGATCAGTCGATCGTGCGAGACATCTCGACCTTCGACACCGACAGCAACGCGGACTGGACGCTCACGACGCCCTCGACGCCTGGGTATCTTTGCGCTGCGGGACTGACGTTGTGCGGCGGCCGTTGCGTCGATCGCGCGGTCGATCGCGCGCACTGCGGCGGCTGCGGGACCGCCTGCGGCGTGCACCAGACGTGCATCGCTGGGGCGTGTCGATCCGTGGGCGCGCTGGTTTTGTCGGAGCTCGCGGCGTCCAACCAGAGCTTCGAGCTCTTCAACGGAACGAACGCCGCGATCAACCTCGGCGGCTTTCTGCTCGATTGGGTCGCGGACGGCGGCTCGTCGACGTTCACGATTCCGATGGGGACGATGATTGCTTCTGGTGGATTCGTGCGCTTCAGGCCCGGCGCGGGAACGTCGACGGCGACCGACATCTTCATGGGGGCGGGCGTCTCGGTCGCGTGGAACAACTTTGTCGCGGTCTCGATCCGCAACGCGATGAACGTCGCGATCGACTTCGTAAAGACGGGCGCAGCTCCAACACCTGCGCCGACCGGAACGACCTGGACTGGAGCCAACGCGACCAACCCCGATCGCATGCGAGGCGAGTCGCTCGTGCGCGACGTGTGGGCTGCGGACACAAACGCGGCTGCGGACTGGTCGATCAGCGCGACAGCGACCCCGTTTTCGTACTGCGCGTCTCCCACGGCGAGCACGGTGCTGTGCGCGACCAGCTGCGTGGACACGCAAGGCAGCGCGACCAACTGCGGCGCGTGCGGCAATCGCTGCAACAGCGCGGCGTGCTTCAACGGGCGTTGCACCAACGTCGTGCTGTACCGTGGGCAGACGAGCCCGATCCCTGGCTGCTCGACGACGTCGTACAACGCGACAGCGCCGACGCCGATGGGCGGTACTTACCCGTACAACACGGGCGACTCGGCCGCGTGCCGGGCATGGAAGCTCGCGGCGACGGTATGCAACACCGCGCCGACCCTGTACATCGACTCGAACAACTGGCAGTGCGCCTCGGCCGGTGGATTCACGGACTCCGTGTTCGGCGCGTTCTGCGCGGTCTCGAACCAGTACTCCTGCTCGACCTGTCCCGGCCTCTGCAACGCAGGCAGCTGCGCGGGCGGGCAAAACACCCTGCGAAACTGCTCGGGAAGCGAGTCGCGCGTGCCGTGAGCGGCCGCGTCCCACGGACCTGCTAGCGCGCTCACTCGGTCACACGAACGGGCGCGGCGTAGATCCAAGGGACCTCGCGCACGTAGCGCTCGAGCCGGGGGAGATACGGCCGGACGTGGTGGGGGGTGACGAGCGCTTCTGCGCGGTAGACGCCAGGCGTGGTCGGCGTGAACCGCGCGACGGACGCGTCGCTGACGACCTCGGTCCATCCCGACGCGGGCGCGCCAGCTCCGCCGTCTGCCCTGAGAATTCTCACGCGAATCGACGGTGTCGGCAGCTCGTTCGAGCGGCCCCACACGCGCGGAGCGATCGCTTCGAGCACCGGCGCGCGCGCGAGCGAGACCGTCGCCCCGTCCGCGAGGCTGCTGGTCGCTCCTTCTCGCACCGACCACTGAAACCCTTCTGCGACACCCCACGCTTCGAAGCGCACTCGAGCGCGCGCAGCAGTGAGCGCTGCGAGGAGCGAGGCGCGCGAGACGGTGGGTTCACCGACGAGGAGCTCGTTGGAAAACCAGCGAAACATCCGGCGATAGCTGTCTCCGCGCTCGCCGTCCGCGAGCCGCTGCGGGATCGAGTTTTCGTGCGCGTCCGAGCCGGCGACGCCAGCCACGCGCTGGCCGTCGCGCCACAGCGCGCTCCAGCGCACGAGGTCGGGGGCGTTTTCGCGAAACAGCCCGAGAAACAGAAGATCGGGCTCGGTCCTGAACGCGGGGTTGATGAACCGCGGAACGTCCACGAACACCGGGCCGACCTCTTCGCCGAGAAACCTGCTCGCGAGGCGCGGGTCGATGTTCGTGTGGGCGTTGTAGAGCTCCGTTCCATCGGCGCGCAGCGAGAGAGCGAGGGCGACGTCCTTCTGCTCGGCGTGCGAAATCACCGTGAATCCGCCGGCCTCACGAAAGCGCTCGACCGCCGCGGGCGTCCCGGCGCGATAGGTGTCCACGAGCGACCGACCGTCGAGCGGGCGCGGGTGCTGGGTGAGCGCGAGCGGCATGAGCTCGTTCTCTGCGCCGGGAAGAACGAGGACGCGATGTCCGTCCGAGCAAACGATGCGGTATGCCACCATGCGACCGCCCTCGATTTCGGGCTCGTCGCCAGCGCGGGTCTGCATCGCGCGTTCGAAGGGCCCCTCGGCGAGCAGCGACGAGTGTTCGGTGAGGAAGACCGCGTCGATTTTCGTGCGGCACAGCGCGGCGCGAAAGGACTGCAGGCACGGCTCGTTGGGTCCGCCATCGACGTACGGATCGCCGTCGCACGCGTCGTGCGAGTGCACCGAATGTGCATGAATGATCACCCTGACTGACCGATGACCCATCGTCGCACCCCACATCGACGCAGGCGGAAGCGTCGGGTCCCACGGCGGACGGGGCGCGACGTCCGAGGTCACCGAGTCCGATGGGTCTGCGTCGGGCCCGCTGTCGCCGCTCGGACTCGAGGCGTCCAACCCGGCGTCCGCCATCGCATCGAGTGACGCGGTTGCGTCGATTCCCCCGTCCTGCGGCGCGCTGCGATTGCAGCCGGCGACCGTCAGCAACGCGAGGATGCACCGAAAATCCTGGCGTGGTCGGGAGTTTCGCGACGCGCGCATCGGTTGCGGGTAGGGCACTCCGCCGGGTTTGAATTGCACGCCGAGAGTGTGGCTGGTGCGGTTGGAGGGTTCAACCTTGCACCGCAATCGGATACTGTCCCCCCGCCGTCGAGCAAGCGCCCGTTACGGCGCTGATTTCACTCACCGTTTCTGGAGGACTGGCGATGCGCCGCAAGAACCTTCTCGCCCGGGCGACGTTGACCATCGCTCTTACGCTCACGTCCGGTGCGTTTGTCGCCGGCTGCGAGAACGAGGCCGACCCGAAGACTTGGGTCAAGAAACTCAGCGAACCAAGCCGCCGAACAGGCGCGATGGTTCGCCTCAAGAAGATCTTCGACGAGACGCTCGCCGGAGCCAACCAGGACGCGAACAACCCGCGCGTTCGCGCGTTTCTCGACTCGTCGCTCGAAGCCGTGGCGCGGACGTTTATCGCCAACGCCGATGACAACATCATGCGCAAAGAGGCGATCGAGATCCTCTCGCTCGCACAGGACCCGAGGGCGATCGACGCGCTTCTCTCTGCGCTGACGTTTCGCGCCGGAAGCCAGGACAGCGAGCGCATCGCGCTTCGCGCGGTGCAGGGTCTCAAGACCATGGCCGCCAGGATCCCGGACGCAAAGAAGGGCAGCGTCATCCAGGGCCTCGTGGCGGTCATCGACCGCGCGCAGGGCAACAACGGCAACATGATGCAGATCCGCTTCCACTCGCTGACAGCCCTGGGGCTGTTGCGCGCGACCGAAGCGGTCGACTCGATCTCTCGCGTTCTTGCGCGACGGCTCGCGGATCAAGAGATCTCTACCGCTCGCGCCGCCGCGGACGCGCTCGGCGTGATCGGCGATCCGCGCGGCGTCGACGCGCTGGTGTACGGGCTCTTTCTCAACGTGCGCGCGCAGAACGCGTTTCCGCACTGCCAGCGCGCGCTCGCGCGAATCGGCGCGCAGCACGCGGTGCCCAAGCTCCTCGCGACGCTCGCCGGGAGCAACGCGCAGGTCAACGCGCTCATCACCGAGTACGGCAACATCCCCAACGGCCCGCCGGTTCCCGAGGGCCTCGTGAAGAGCACCACCGCGGACGTCCTGCGCGAGTTCGCGTCGGCCGACGCTGTTCCGCCGCTGCTCGCGTTGCTCAACAGCACGACCGAAAACGAGAACATCCGCGCCGCCGCGGGCGAGGCGCTCGCGTACACGGCCATGGCGCTGCCCGCGCAGAAGCCGGCGATCCTGCAGGCGCTTCACGCGTCGTTCAGCCGCGATCGCAACCCCTCTCAAGAGACCGGCTGGAGCGCGCTGACGTTCGCCTCGAAGCTCTCGCTCGTCGGTGATCCGACGTCCATCCCGCTCGTCACGGGCGCCCTCAACAACCGCGGGATCCAAGAGTTTCAGTATGCTCCGCAGCGCGCGGGGCTCTTGCTCGCGTTCGCCTCGCTCGCCCGCCACAACGACGTCGCGCTCTTCGATCGGATCGAGGGCGACCTGCGTCGGCAGTTTCAAAACGCGCTAAACGACGACGCGAGCCTCGCGCGCGATATTCGCCCGCAGATCGCGACGCTCGACAAGCTCCGCGCGGTCGTCGAAGTCGTCCGCACGTGCAACGACGGCGACACCGCTTGCTACATCCGCGCGCTCGACGGAACGACGACCGAGAGCGTTCGCAAGGCGGCCTACATGCTCGCCTGGACGACGCCCGAGGCCCAACGCCCGCAGGCGATCGCCGCGCTCGAGGCCAAGCTCAACCACCAGGACCTGCTCGTGCGTCGCTCGATCATGGTCGCCATCGACTCGCTCACGCCCGGCGGCTCGGCGAGCACCGTGACGAAGCTGCAAGAGCTCATCCGCGCGGAAGAAGGTCAAGAGAGCAAGATCCTGTCGCACCTCTGGGCAGAGCTGCTCATCGGCCGCCTCCGCAGCCGCACGAGGTGACGTCGCGCTGACCCAATCGGTGCGCGCATTCGCGGGCGGGACGGTGTAGCCTCACGGCTGTGATCCGGGTCGAGGTCGAGCAGGGCGATGTCCGGGGGCTCCGCGCAGAGAAGTCCGAGCAGGTCACCGTCGGTCGCGCTCCTGGCAACGACCTTCACCTGCCGGACTGGCACGTGTCGGGAAACCACGCGGTGCTCGTCTTCGCGGGCACGAGCATTCGTCTGCGCGATCTGCGAAGCACCAACGGCTCTCGGGTTCTGAGAGGCTCGAGCGTCCTCGCTGTCGACGGGAGCTGTCAGTGGGAGCGTCTGCTCGAGCCCGGCGATCGCGTGTCGCTCGGCAACTCGAGCGCCCCCGTCGTCCTTCGCGTCGAGTGGGCGGGAGCCGCGCCCGAGCGAGTCAGCGTCGAAGCGACGCCGCCCCCGAGCGATCAACGCGCGACGCCACCACGCGAGCCGATCTCGAGACCGATCGAGCCGAGCCCACAGAACGAAGCGCGCGTCGCGTTCGATAGCGCGTCGGCCGAAGACGCTCCGGACGACTCGCGCGTCGTCGCGGTGCGACCCGTCGCGGCGATCGCCGAGGCTCGCATGGCGGTCGAGGCGGACCCGGTTTCGCTGAAGGCCGTCTACGAAGCCGCGCGAAAGATCGGCGCGGCGCTCGAGCTGGACGAGGTGCTCGATGCGATCTCCGACGCGGTGTTCGGCCTCGTCGCCAAGGCGACGCACCTCACGATCGTGCTTCGCAACGAGAGTCCCGTCGCGGACGGAGGGGCGATCACACCGGAGGCGTACGCCCCCGTGACGACGCGCGTTCGCGGTCGAACGGGAGTTCCGACAGAGCCAGTTCCGATCGCGCGGAGCGTATTTCGAAGGGTGCTGGCAGAGCGCGCGGCGGTGCTCGCGGCGGACGCGCAGCGAGACATGGGCGCGGCGTCGATCATGGGCGCGAGCATCCTGTCGACGATGGCTGTTCCCCTCTGGAAGGGCGACGACATCCTCGGCGTGCTCGAGGTCGACAACCGCGATTCGCCGGGAATCTTTCGAGAGCGAGACCTCGACATCCTGACGGTCGTCACGTCCAACGCCTCGCTCGCTGTCGCCAACGCGCGCCTCTATCGCCGCGTGCTCACCGCGGAGGCGAGCGCCCGCGCGGAGGCTGGCTACCTCAAGCAGCGCGCGCAAAAGCGCATCGAGGGGATCATCGGCGAGTCCGGCGCGATGCGCGCGGTGTTCGCGTCGATGCAGAAGGTCATCGACACCCGCGTCACCGTCCTCATCGAAGGCGAGACCGGCACCGGCAAAGAGCGCGTCGCGAGCGCGATCCACTACCAGTCTCGCCGCAAGGACAAGCTGTTCGTCGCGCAGAACTGCGCCGCCCTCCCCGAGACGCTGCTCGAGAGCGAGCTCTTCGGTCACAAGCGCGGCGCGTTTACCGGCGCGGACTCCGACAAAAAAGGCCTCTTCGAGCTCGCCGACGGAGGCACGCTCTTTCTCGACGAGATCGGCGAGATGCCGCTCGCTTTGCAGTCGAAGATCCTGCGCGTGCTGCAAGAGGGAGAGGTCCGCCCGCTCGGGGCGAGCGCGACGCGCACAGTCGATGTGCGCATCGTGACGGCCACCAATCGCAAGCTCGAAGACGAGGTAAAGGCCGGCCGCTTTCGGCAGGATCTCTACTACCGACTGCAGGTGTTTCCGTTGAGGTTGCCGGCGCTCAGAGAGCGTCGGGACGATATCCCCCTGCTCGCGAAGCACTTTCTCGAGAAGTACTCGCGCGAGATGGGCAAGAGCGTCGCGGGCTTCTCGCAACAAGCGCTCGAGCTGCTCATGAGCTACTCCTGGCCAGGCAATGTGCGCGAGCTCGAAAACGAGGTTCAACGGCTGGTCATCCAGCTCGAGCCCGGCGGCTACGCGATGCCGCACGACCTGTCGCCGCGCGTTCGCAACGTCGAGGGAGTCCTCGACAAGATCCGCCCGCCGAAAGGCACGCTCAAGGACATGATCGAGCACATCGAGAAGTGGCTCTTGATCGAGGCGCTCCGCGAACACGGCGGAAACAAGTCGGCCACCGCCAAGACCCTCGGCATCACCCGCGAGGGTCTGCACAAGAAGCTCAAGGGATACGGAATCGGATGACCGCGGGTCATCCAATGATTTGCAGGAGATTCTTCGATGAACACCGCACCGCACTTTCTTCGTTTCACCCGGGCTCTCGCGCTCGGCGCCACGGTGATCGCCGCTGGATGCGGCGCCAACGTGCAGCCGGACACGGGCCCGGACGCGTCGTCCAACGACGTCGCGTCCGCTGACAGCACGACCGCGGACGTCGACGAGTGCAGCACTTGCGAGTGCTCGGGCATCGCTCCCCTCGACGTCGCGACGCAAGACGCGGGCGGCCGGCCGATGTGCACAGGCGCGCTGCTCCGCTGCTGCGCCGCGATCGGGCCGCTGCCTCCACCAGAGCTCCTCTCATGAGCGACGATCGGATCGACCGCGTCGTCGTTGCGACGCTCTCGGACACGCCGCTCGCCAAGGAGTACGCGACGCTCCGCGAGCAGCTCGCGCGCTGCGGAACGACCACAGACGCGTTCGACCCGAAGCCGTACGACGCGCGCGCGGTCGACGCGGCGCGCGACATGTGGCGCGCGCGTATGGAGGTCGAGCACCGATCGACTACGGTGTTCGCGCAGCTCGCGTCGCAGCTGATGGAGGCCAACGCCTCGCTCGACGCCAAGGCCGTGATGCTTCGCATGGCCTACGACGAGATGCGCCACACCGAAAACTGCGGAGACGTGCTGCGCGCGATGGGCGTCGAGGCCAAGGTCGAGACCAACGTCGTGTGCGCGCCGCTCGCGGTGCACAAGAGCTCGTCGCCCGAACAACGGGCGCTGCGCAACGTGATCTACACCACGTGCATGTCCGAGATGGTCGCGGTCGCTCGCTTCGTCGACACGCTCGACGAAATGGAGGACCCGTATCTTCGCGATCGCACGAGGCTGTTGCTCGCCGACGAGATCCTCCACGGACAGTTCGGATTTCATTACCTCACCGCCTGGAAGGACTGGCTCGACCAGCACCCCGATGAAGTGCGGTCGCTCGAGCGCTACCTCGTCCACGCGTTCGCGGTGATCGAGACGATGCTCGCGGGCCCTCCCGTGCGGGAGATCGTGCGGACCAAGGACGAGATCGCGCTCGGCCTCCCTGAGCCGCACCGCTCTCGCGACATCTTCTACCAGACGATGGAGCACGCCACGGTTCCTGGGCTCGAGCGCTTCGGCATCGATGCAGGAAAGAGCTGGCGCGAACGCCGTCGCCTCGCCTGAGGTCCACGCGCAGTTCTTTCACGAGCACCACGGTTGAGCGCGGCTCAGTCGTCCCACGCCGCGGTCGGAGGCTCGGCAGCGTCGCGACCGAACGGTCCCTCGAGACGCAGCACCCACCGCCGCGCGACCTCTTGCTGCACGCGGCGCAGCAATCGATCCGCGCGCGCGACGTCCGCGCGTCGAGGCAGCTTCGTGCGCTCCCACGCCTCGGCGAGCGGCGCGGTGAGCGACTCGGCCTCCGCGAGCACGTCGTCGAGCGGGACCTCGCCTTTCTTGATCGCGAACAGCTTCGCTCGAAACTCGCCGCGCACCTCGAACTCGGGCTCACCCGTGCGGAGCCACTCGGTCGCGGTCACGATCAAGCGCAGCAGGTTGTACGCGTTCTTCGGACGCAGCTCGCGCGGGAGCTCGAGGCCGGTCGCCGCGTTGCTCGTGGCGAACTCGGCGAGCGCAGAGAACTCGTTGCGCTCGAGCAGCCCCTGATCGTGCATCGATCGGTAGAGCTGCTTGACGTACTGCTTGGCCGAAAGCTGCGCGTCGGCCTCGGTTACCGTGGCCCGCGGTGAGAGCTTCGCGAGCTTGTCGGCCACCTCATCGAGCGTCAGCGTCGGCGCCACGCGCAACCACTCGAGCACGTCGCCGCGGTGTCGGACGAGCCGGAGGTTTTGCGACAGCTTGTCGAGCTGCGAGGTCGCGTAGCGCCCGAACGAGCCGTAGATCTCTGCGCTCACGAAGGCGTCGCGCTCTTCGAGGAGCCACTGGCCGATCTCGTCCGTGGCGTGGGCGCTCTTTACGAACAGCGCCTCGAGGGTGTTCGGGTCCGCGCGAAGCGCCTGCTTGATGCACTTGGCGACGGCCCAGAACGTGTGACTTCCGTCCTCGTTGACGAGGTCTTCGGGCGGCGCGACGAGCCCCTGCGTCCAAGAGAGCGGCGTCGCGAAGACGCCGCGAATGTCGGTGTCCGATCCCTCCGTGGCCAGCCCCCAGGCGCGCGAACCCACGGTGGTTTCGAGCACGACGCACGGTCGAAGAGCATCCCACGCGTCTGCGCGTCGCTGCGCATAGCGCACCTGGCCGACCTTGCGCGGGACGAGCTCGGTGCGCGCGTAGCGAACCACGCCCACCCCGACGATGTGCACGTCGAACTCGTCTCTCTCTGGCTCGGCGCGCACGACGCGACCGCTCGCCCCTTGCGGAACGCGCCGCTCGCCCGCCATGCGGTCGACGCCGACGGTCACCTCGGTGCCGTTGGGCAGCGGGAGCGCGCGCGGATCGATCGCGCCGAGCCCTTTGATGCGAAGGTCCATGGGCCGCAGCATTGCGTCGCCGCCGGGCGCGCGTCGAGGGGGATCAGGACAAGTAGATCCGCGCGCCAAACGTGTCCCTGAGCAGCGACACGTCTTGCGGATCGAGGCCTTCTTTCGAGACCGAGATGCGTTGAACGCGCTCCGCGAACGGGGCTTTCGCGATGACCGCTCCGTCGCCGGGAGAGAGCTTCCAGTACATGATCTCGAGCGACTCGAGCTGGGCCGAGCGCTTGTGAGCGCACAGGTATTCGAGCGCCTGACTCCCGAGCCCGTAGTTGCTCGAGAGGTTGAGCAAGCGGAGCTTCTCGATGTGTGGACAGTCGAGCAAGTCCGCCATGGCGTCGGGGTCGAGCTCTGTGTTGTACAGGTTGAGATCGACGCACGCCGACAGCCAGACGGCGTTCGCCCAGATCGAAGGCGGGCTCTTCGCGGTGCGCTTCTTGGGCGCCTTGGGCTTGGCGCCGTAACCCGCGGTCCCGAGCGCGTTGCCCGAGAGGTTCACGACGCGGGGCCTCGCGGCGGCGCTGATCGACCCGAGCTCTTCGAACGCCTTCGTCGTCACGCCGTTGTATTGCACGTCGAGCACGCGCAGCGAGCCGAGGTTCTGACTGGTCAAGAGCGCGACGAAGCCCTTGTCGCCGATCTCGTTCTGCCCGAGGTAGAGCTCTTCGAGCGACGACGCTGCGGCCCAATCCGCGAGCGCGCGAGCGCCCTCGGCCTTCACGAGCGGATCGACGGAGTTGCCCTCGAGCGAGAGCTTGCGCAGTCGCGTGATGACCTTGTTCGCGCAGAGCGACGCCACGCCCTCGTCGCCGATCTCGTTGGCGCCGAAGTCGAGCGCTTCGAGCCGCGAGAGCCGCTTGCTGCTGAGCAGCGCCTTCGCCCCCTTCGCGCGCGCGTCGTTGTACTTGACGCGGAGTCGCTCGACGCCATCGAGCCAAGGCGCCTTCGCGAGAGCGGTGAAATCGGCGGGCTTGAGGTGGTTGTGGCCGACGTCCAGCTCGACGAGCGGCCCGGTCTTCGGCGCGGCGACGAGCGCCTTGATGCCCCGAGATTTGCCGTTGTTGTTGTGCAGGCTCAACCGCTCGAGCGTCGGCCACGCCTTGCTCGCAGCGATCGCTTCGAACAGCGCGGTGCCTCCCTCGAAGTAGTCGAAATCGAGGCCGAGCACCGACGGAGGCAACGCGTCGAAGAGCGCGTCGATGTCGATGCCCAGCGAGCGCGACACCCTGAAAAAGACCGGTCGACCGTCGAGCGCGCGAACGATCTCGAGCGCGACGGCCGCGTCCTTGCCGAACAAGGTGACGTGGCGAAGTTTGGGAGCGCGCGTCGGGTCCGCGGCGAGCCAGCGCGCTCGCTCGACGTCCTCGGGACGCACGAGGGCGGTCGAGTCGCCGGCGAGAGCCAGCGCGGGCTTTCCCTTCATCGCGAGGTCGATCGCGCCGCCTGCGAGATAACGGTCCGTTGGCGCGAGGTCCGCGCACACTTCGTTGGCCAGGATGGCGAGCGACTCTCGCTCGAGCTCGCTCTCGCAGCCCGAGAGCACGTTGATGATCCCTGGCCAGCGGTAGTACGAAGCGGCGCTGCTCGCGCCCCACGCGCGAACGGCGGCGATCCTGCGGTCGCGGTCGAGGTCGAGCCCGAACACCTCGCGAAAGCTCTTCGAGTCGTACACCGTCACGTGCTCGGGGACCGCGTGCTGCTCGGTCAGCGAGTCGCCGAGGACGACGCTGGGCCGTCCGCTCTGCGGGAGCTCGAAGGCGAGCTTCGCGCCAGAGGCTGCGATCACGCGGTCTCGCTCTTCGTCCGAGACCGACTGCAAAGGAGTGAGCTGAACCCAGATGTTCTCGTCCATCGGGGCGACTATACCCGCTCAGCGGCGGCGCGCGACGAGGGTGAAGAGCGCGTCCGAAAAGAGCCTGAACTCACCCCACGCGCGCACGAGCGGCTCGACGCGGCGCGAGATCGCCCCGAGGCGCCCGATGCACCGGCGACTCGACGAGCTCGAGCCCCTCGCTGCGCAGCACGTTCGCGACGTGATTTCCGACGGGAAACACTCCCACGTCGTAGCCCTTCGCGCCGCGCCGCCACTCGACGTAGCGACGCCCCAGCGAGTGCGACAACACGCTGGCGCCGGCGAGCCCATAGTGCGGATCGCTCTTGAGCCAGTGAGGCGAAAACCGGTTGGGGCCGTAGATGTACGCGACGCCTCCGGGCGCCAGGACCCTGGCGATCTCTCGCAGGCACGCGTCGGCGTCGCGGCAGTGTTCGATCACGTCGACGAAGGTGACGACGTCGAACGATCGGTCGTCGAACGGCAGCGCCTCGCCCTGCGCGGTGCGAAACGTCGCAGTGATCCCCCACCCCTTTGCGCGCAGACGCCCCGCCTCGAGCACCCAGTCTTCGGGCTCGATGCCCGTCACGCTCGCGCCGCGCTCGGCCATCACGCACGCGAGCGCTCCGGTCTGGCAGCCCACGTCGAGCGCTCGGGCGCCGCGCAGCGTTCGCTGGGCCTCGATGGCGTCGGCGATCTTTCGGCACTCTTCGACGCGGCGCTCGAAGTGCGCGAGCCACTTGTCTGCGGCCGGGTCGCTCCAGTCGATGACGCGACCCCAGTATTCGAGAAACGCTTGATCTCTCGGGTCGCTCGCGCGTGGACCCTTCGCCCGATCGGTCATGGCTGGCTCAATCGTAGTACTCGATCCCGAGGTGCGTGATGAGCTCTTCGCCGCGCATCCAGCGCAGGGTGTTCTTGAGCTTGATGAGCTGAATGAAGAGGTCGTGCTCGGGATAGAGGCCGGGAGCCGTCATCGGGCTCTTGAAGTAAAACGAAAGCCACTCTTGGATCCCGTGCATCCCCGCGCGCTGCGCGAGGTCGAGGAAGAGCGCGAGGTCGAGGACGATGGGCGCCGCGAGGATCGAATCTCGGCACAAGAAATCAATCTTGATCTGCATCGGGTACCCGAGCCACCCGAAGATGTCGAGGTTGTCCCAGCCCTCTTTGTTGTCTCCGCGCGGCGGGTAGTAGTTGATGCGAACGACGTGGTGAAAGCCCTCGTAGAGCTCGGGGTAGAGCTTGGGCTGCAGGATGTACTCGAGGGCGCCGAGCTTGGTGACCTCTTTGGCCTTGAAGCTCTCGGGGTCGTCGAGCACCTCGCCGTCGCGGTTGCCGAGGATGTTGGTGCTGTACCAGCCCTCGAGCCCGAGCATGCGCGCCTTGAGTCCGGGCGCGATGATGGTCTTCATCCAGGTCTGGCCGGTCTTGAAGTCCTTGCCGGCGATGGGGAGCTGCCGCTCTCGCGCCAGCTCGTGAATCGCCGGAAAATCCACGGACAGGTTGGGCGCGCCGTTGGCGTACGGCACGCCGGCCTTGAGGCACGCGTAGGCGTAGATGGCGCTCGGAGCGATGTCGTCGGACGACTCGCGCAGGCCCTTCTCGAAGTTGGCGAGCGAGGCGTGCGTCTCGGTGGGCTCGCGATAGACCTCGGTGGATCCGCACCAGATCGCGACGCAGCGCTCGAGGCCCTTGTCGCGCTTGAAGCGCTCGATGTCCGCGATGAGCTGCTCGGCGAGGTCCATCTTGGACGTGCCCTTCTTCACGTGCGGGCCCATCAGTCGCTTGACGTATCCGGGGTCGAACACGGCGGGCATGGGCTGGATGCCCTCGAGAAACGGCCGCACTTCGGCCAGGTGCTCTTTGCTGAGCACGCCTGCCTCGCTCGCGGCCTCGTAGGCGTTGTCGGGAAAGAGATCCCACCCCCCGAACTCGATGTCCGCGAGGCCCGCGAGCGGGACGAAGTCGGAGATCTTCGGCGAGCGACCGTCGGTGCGCTTGCCGAGGCGGATCGTCGCGAGCTGCGTGAGCGAGCCGACGGGCTTGGACAGGCCACGGCGGATGAGCTCGACGCCAGCGACGAAGGTGGTGGCGACCGCGCCCATTCCGGGCAGAAGGACGCCGAGCTTGCCGCTGGGCGGTGCGATTTCGACTGGTTTACGCATGGGTTCTCGGAGCGGGCGCGGACCCTATCACAGACGCGAACGCGCAACGCGGCACGCGCAGAGGGAGCGACGGGAACGACCGCAGCACGGGACCAACGACGCGCTTCAGCGGTGTCCAGCGCGTCTGCCACGACGCTGGGCATTGTGAGCCCGCAGGTTCCGCCTGCGCAGAACGGCTCGTCGACGGTTTGCACGGCGCGCGGGGTGTGATTGCGGTTCGTCATGTCGCGGCCCGGCCAACTGATTGCTGGATGTGGATGCGGAGAAAGACGCAGCCGCCAAACGGCGATCTCGCGGGCGACGCGGTCCTTGCCCCAACGCGACATCATCGCGCGACCCAGTTTTTCAAGAAGTTGCCAGAAGTCCCGCAGCTTCTTCACTGCGGACGCGATGTTCTCCGCCGAAAACGAACGCTCCGCGGCGTTCCAGAGCTCGTGCGCCCCGTCGCACACCACGCTCACCGCGAGCTCCGGACGCTGCGCGAGCGCCGCCTTGCAGTCGTCTCGAAGCGCGTCACACAGCTCGTCGATCGACTCGTTTGGCATTCGGTCGTAGCGGATAGCACCCAGTATTTTGCCTTGTGAATCGTGCCAGCTCATCGTCCCGCAGTACGCCATCTCGAACAGGCGCTCGATCGGTCGCTTCGCAGCGTTCTTCTTCGGTCGCACAGCAGGACGCTTGCGCGCGCACTCGACGGGTAGGCTCACGCGATCGATTGACAGCACGATTCCTGAGGTCTATCGGGCACTGAGACGGCGCGAGCACACTGCTCTTCGACGGTGTCTCGACGCTCCATGTAGGGCTTGCCGATGGCCTGCGTTTGCTTCCCCGCATAGAGTAGCAGTCGCAATTTCAAGGCGATCTCTTGTGTTTCTCACTGTGGACCATGCTCGACGAGCATGGCCATCGCAGCGCTGGTCGCAGGGACCCAGTGCTTCACGGCGCCGCATCCAGCGATCACTGGGTCGTACGTCTCGCTGTTGGGCAAGCCATCGGGCGCGTAAATTGAGCGGACGATGGTGATCGGACCGGAGCGAGAGAAGAGCGTGACGGCGCGACGACAGCGCACGCAGAGAGTGCGTCCATCCTGTATTTTCATCGGCGAAATGCGATCGCACGCGGACGCGATGGTGGTGAGGATCGCACGCTCGACGAAAGTCGAGATGTCGGCGACCAGCGATTCGACTGCGGGGAAGTACAGGGGCTCGTCGCTGCGCGGGTGCCGGGCCGCCTTCGCGATCAACGGAAGAACATCGGCGAGAACATAGCGAAGAGGCTCGACCTCTGCGCCGAGTTGAAGCATCATGGGCTTGGAACATCCGTGCATGGGTGACGTGGAAATTCCCTACTGCAACGGCTCTGCCTTGCTGTCGCGCACAATCTCGTCGGCCTTTGTCAGCGCGGGTCGGAGCTCCCGCACGACCTGCAATCACCCACCAGGT
>LNFM01001674.1_pt1 | contig 109165 bp, 100 predicted proteins | sample 596031 | NCBI WGS metagenome assembly LNFM01 (sample SAMN04254537, study PRJNA301005) | activated carbon metagenome | isolation source: dual media filters at the Ann Arbor, Michigan drinking water treatment plant | place: USA: Ann Arbor
TCGTGATGCCGCGGGCCTTCTCTTCCGGTGCCGCGTCGATCTGGTCGTACGCCTTGGCTTCGCCGCCGAACTTCGCCGCCAGGATCGTCGTGATCGCCGCCGTCAGCGTCGTCTTGCCGTGGTCCACGTGACCGATGGTGCCCACGTTCACGTGCGGCTTGGTGCGTTCGAATTTACCTTTTGCCATCTTGAAAGCTCCTGGCTAACCAATACACGGATGTCTGAAAAAAAGAGGTGGTGCCCATGGCGCGGATCGAACGCGCGACCTCCCCCTTACCAAGGGGGTGCTCTACCACTGAGCCACATGGGCATCGTCACGGGTCTGCCGGCTTCCTGGCCGGGCCTTGCGGCCTGCGCCTGCCAACCGGCAGACCCGTAACGACGGTGATGAACCTGACTGCGAAACCCCGGACTTCCTTGGAGCGGGAGACGGGAATCGAACCCGTGCCATTAGCTTGGAAGGCTAAGGTTCTGCCATTGAACTACTCCCGCCGGGACACAACCCTGGTCCAGCCTTGTTTCACGGCCCCGTGAAGGGCCATCGCTTCGATCGAAGCGCCGCTGAACCAAGGCTGGCTTGGGGACTCTCTGGTGGAGGAGGCTGGATTCGAACCAGCGTAGGCGTAAGCCAACAGATTTACAGTCTGCCCCCTTTAGCCACTCGGGCACCCCTCCGGCTTCGATCAGGGCAAAAGCCAGTCCACCGGCGCGCGGCCGTGGGCCACCAGATGCCGGTTGGCCGCGCCGAAGTGGCCGTTGCCGACGAAAGGCACCGGCGGGCGCAGTGCCGACAGGGGCGAAGGGTGGTTGCTCTCCAGCACCGCATGGGGAGCCGCGCTGCGGGGCGCCGGCAAGCGTGCCTGCGCGTGGGCCCCCCACAGCAGGAAGGCCTTCGGTGCTGCATCGGCCCACAGGGCCTGGACGAGGGCGTCGGTCAGCACGTGCCAGCCCAGCCGGGCGTGGCTGCCGGCCTGGCCCTGCTCCACCGTCAGCGAGGTGTTCAGCAGCAGCACGCCCCGCCCGGCCCAGGGCACGAGCGAGGTCGTGCGCGGCAGCGGCAGCCCGAGATCGCGCACCAGCTCCTTGAAGATGTTGCGCAGGCTGGGCGGCATGGCCTGGCCGTTGGGCACCGAAAACGCCAGGCCCTCGGCCTGACCCGGGCCGTGATACGGGTCCTGGCCCAGGATCACGACCTTGGCAGCCGCCAGCGGCGTGAGGGTCAGTGCGCGAAACACCTGCGGCGGGTACACCACCGCGCCGGCGGCGAGACGCGAGTCCACCGCCGCCAGCGTGGCCTGACCGGCCGGGCTGTCGCGCCAGCGCTGCAGCAAGGGCTGCCAGTCACCGTGATCGCGGTCGAGTTGTGCGCCCAGCGGCGCCTGCAGCTGGGCGGCCACGGCTCTTCAGTCGAACAGGGCGGCCAGCGCGGCGCCGGGGTCGGGCGCCCGCATGAAGGCCTCGCCCACCAGGAAGCCGTGCACGCGGGCGGCGCGCATGCGCAGCACGTCGGCGCGGCCGAGGATGCCCGACTCGGTGATCAGCAGCCGGTCGGCCGGCACTCGCGGCAGCAGGCCCAGCGTGGTGTCCAGCGTGACTTCGAAGGTCTTCAGGTTGCGGTTGTTGATGCCCAGCAGCGGCGTCTTCAGCCGCAGCGCGCGGTCGAGCTCGTCGCCGTCGTGCACCTCCACCAGCACCGCCATGCCCAGTGCCAGCGCGCAGGCTTCGAGGTCGGCCATCTGTGCGTCGTCCAGGCAGGCGGCGATGAGCAGGATGCAGTCGGCGCCCAGCGCGCGCGCTTCCATGACCTGGTGCTCGTCGACCATGAAGTCCTTGCGCAGCACCGGCAACGCACAGGCGGCGCGCGCCTGCTGCAGGTAGGCGGCGCTGCCCTGGAAGAAGCGCTCGTCGGTCAGCACGCTCAGGCAGGCCGCGCCGCCGGCGGCGTAGCTGGCGGCGATCTCGGCCGGCACGAAGTGCTCGCGCAGCACGCCCTTGCTGGGGCTGGCCTTCTTGACCTCGGCGATCACCGCCGAGCGGCCCGCGGCGATGCAGCCGCGCAGCGCGGCCTCGAAACTACGCAGGTTGCCGCGCGATTCAGCCGACTCGGCCTCCTCGCGCCAGCTGGCCGTGCTGCGCCGGGCCTTGCCCGCCGACACCTCCTCGCGCTTGACCGCGACGATGCGCTGCAGGATGTCGCTCATCAGACGGCCTTGAACTTGTTGCTGACGCTGACGAACTGGCTCAGCTTGGCCATCGCCTTGCCCGAGGCCACGGCCTCACGGGCTCGCCTGACACCATCGGTCACCGACGACGCGACGCCCGAGCAGTAGAGCGCCGCGCCCGCGTTGAGCAGCACCACGTCGCGGATCGGCCCGTCCTCGTTGGCCAGCGCGCGCTGGATGCACTGCACCGACTCTTCCTTGTTGGCCACCTTCAACACGCGGCTGTCGTAGACCGGCAGGCCGAAGTCGCTGGGGTGCACGACGTATTCGCGCACCTCGCCGTTCTTCAGCTCGCCCACCGCGCTTTCGCCCGACAGCGACAGTTCGTCCATGCCGTTCATGCCGTAGACCACCATCACGTGCTCGCTGTTCAGGCGCTGCAGCACGCGCACCAGAATGCCCACCAGGTCGGGGTGGAACACGCCCAGCAGCTGATTGGGCGCGCCGGCCGGGTTGGTCAGCGGGCCCAGGATGTTGAAGATGGTGCGCACGCCCAGCTCCTTGCGCACGGGGGCGGCGTGTTTCATCGCCGCGTGGTGATTGGGCGCGAACATGTAGGCCACGCCGGTTTCTTCCAGGCAGGTCGACACCTGCTCCGGTGTGAGCTGGATGTTAGCGCCCAGCGCCTCCATCACGTCGGCCGAGCCGCTGGTGGACGACACGCTGCGCCCCGCGTGCTTGGCCACGCGCGCGCCCGCGGCCGCGGCCACGAAGACACTGGCGGTGCTGATGTTGAAGGTGTGCGAGCCGTCGCCGCCGGTACCGACGATGTCGACCAGGTGCGTGCGGTCGGCCACCGCCACCGGCGTGGCGAACTCGCGCATCACCTGCGCGGCCGCGGCGATCTCGCCCACGGTCTCCTTCTTCACGCGCAGGCCCATCGCAAAGGCCGCGATCATCACCGCCGACATCTCTCCGCTCATGATGCGGCGCATCAGCGACAGCATTTCGTCGTGGAAGATCTCGCGGTGCTCGATGACACGCGTCAGCGCTTCGGTGTTGGTGATCGGCATGGGGGTTTCCTGAAGACTCAGAGCGTGGCGCGAAGGATGGGAATGGCGCGCTGGACGTCGGCGGCCGACACGTCCAGATGGGTCACGAAGCGCAGCCGGTACAGGCCCGTGCACAGCACGCCGGCGGCGCGCAGGCGATCGACGACACCGGCTGCGCGCTCGGGCGCCAGGTCGACGAATAGGATGTTGGTCTGCGGCGGCTGCACCGTCACGCCGGGCAGGCCCTGCAGGCCTTCGGCCAGCGTGCGGGCATGGGCGTGGTCTTCGGCCAGGCGCTCCACGTGGTGATCCAGCGCGTGCAGCGCCGCGGCCGCCAGCACGCCGGCCTGGCGCATGCCGCCGCCCAGCATCTTGCGGATGCGGTGCGCGCGGGCGATCAGCTCCTTCGAGCCGACCAGCGCCGAGCCCACCGGTGCGCCCAGCCCCTTGCTGAAGCACACCGACACGCTGTCGAAGTGCTGCGCGATCTGCTGCACCGGCGTGCCGCTGGCCACCACGGCGTTGAAGAGCCGCGCGCCGTCCAGGTGCGTGGCCAGGCCCTTGCGCCGGGCCAGCGCGGTGGCGGCCTCGATGTAGGGCAGCGGCAGCACCTGTCCGCCCCAGGTGTTTTCCAGCGACAGCAGGCGGCTCTTCGCGAAGTGCGCGTCGTCGGGCTTGATGGCGGCCTCGATGTCGGCCAGCGCGATCGAGCCGTCGGCCTGCTGCGGCAGCGGCTGCGGCTGGATGCTGCCCAGCACCGCGGCGCCGCCGCCTTCCCAGCGGTAGGTGTGCGCCATCTGGCCGACGATGTATTCGTCGCCGCGCTGGCAGTGCGCCATCAGGCCGCAGAGGTTGCTCTGTGTGCCGGTAGGCACGAAGAGTGCCGCCTCCTTGCCCAGCAGCGCGGCGATGCGGGCCTGCAACGCGTTGACGGTGGGGTCGTCGCCAAAAACATCGTCACCCAGCTCGGCCGCGACCATGGCGGCGCGCATGGCGGCGGTGGGTTGGGTGACGGTGTCACTGCGCAGGTCGATCGGCTTCATTGCACACGCTCCAGAAAGTTCTTCAGCATGGCATGGCCGTGCTCGCTGAGGATGGACTCGGGGTGGAACTGCACGCCCTCCACCGGCAGGCTGCGGTGCCGCAGGCCCATGATCTCGCCGTCTTCGGCCGTGGCCGTCACCAGCAGCTCCGGCGGCAGACTGGCCCTCTCCACCGCCAGCGAGTGATACCGGATCACGCTGAATTGTTCCGGCAGGCCGTGGAAAACACCCTGCCGGTCGGTCGTGATGGTGCTGGCCTTGCCGTGCATCTGCACCTGCGCGCGCACCACCCGGCCACCCAGCGCCGCGCCGATGGCCTGGTGACCCAGGCACACGCCCAGCAGCGGCAGCTTGCCGGCGAAGTGGCGGATGGCCTCGATGCAGATGCCGGCCTCGGCCGGCGAACACGGGCCGGGGCTGATGACCAGGTGGTCGGGCTTCAGTTCGTGGATGCCCTCCAGCGTGATCTGGTCGTTGCGCACCACGCGCACGTTCTGCCCCAGCTCGCCGAAGTACTGCACCAGGTTGAAGGTGAAGCTGTCGTAGTTGTCGATCATCAACAGCATGATCAGAACCCCTCTTCCACGAGCTCCGCCGCGCGGATCAGCGCGCGCGCCTTGTGCTCGGTCTCGCGCCATTCCATCTCGGGCACCGAATCGGCCACCACGCCGGCCGCGGCCTGCACGTACAGCGTGTTGTCCTTGACGATGCCGGTGCGGATGGCGATGGCCACGTCCATGTCGCCGGCAAAGCTGAGGTAGCCGCAGGCGCCGCCGTAGATGCCGCGCTTGACGGGCTCCAGCTCGTCGATCAGCTGCATCGCGCGCACCTTGGGCGCACCGGTCAGCGTGCCGGCGGGGAAGGTGGCGCGCAGCACGTCGAGGTTGCTGGTGCCGGGCTTGAGCAGGCCTTCGACGTTGCTGACGATGTGCATGACGTGGCTGTAGCGCTCGATGACAAACGCATCCGTCACCTTGACGCTGCCGGTCTGCGCGATGCGGCCGATGTCGTTGCGCGCCAGGTCGATCAGCATCAGGTGCTCGGCGCGCTCCTTCGGGTCGGCGCTGAGCTCGGCTTCCAGCGCCTTGTCCAGCTCGGGCGTGGCGCCGCGCGGGCGCGTGCCGGCCAGCGGGCGGATCGTGACCTTGGCGCCTTCGGGCGTGTGCTCCTGGCGCACCAGGATCTCAGGGCTCGCGCCGACGATCTGGAAGTCGCCCATGTCGTAGAAGTACATGTACGGCGACGGGTTGAGCGATCGCAGCGCGCGGTACAGGCTCAGCGGGCTCTCGGTGTAGCGCTTCTTCAGGCGCTGGCCGATCTGCACCTGCATCATGTCGCCGGCGGCGATGTATTCCTTGCTCTTGACGACGGCGGCCAGGTAGTCGGCCTTGTCGAACTCGCGCTCCACCGCGTACGACGGCCCGCGCTTCACCGGCGGCGCGGTGACGCTGTAGCGCAGCTTGTCGGCCAGCTCAGACAGTCGCTTCTTGCCGTTGAACCAGGCTTCGGGGCGCGACGGGTCGGCGTAGACGATGAGGTACAGGCGCCCGGAGAGGTTGTCGATGACCGCCAGCTCCTCGCACTGCAGCAGCAGGATGTCGGGCGTGTCGATGCCGCCTGGCTTCCAGGTGTCGGCCAGCTTGGGCTCGATGTAGCGCACCGCGTCGTAGCCGAAGTAGCCGGCGAGGCCGCCGCAGAAACGCGGCAGACCCGGGCGCAGCGCGACCTTGAAACGCTTCTGGTAGGCCTCGACGAAGTCCAGCGGGTTGCCGGTGTCGGTCTCCACCACCTGCCCGTCGGTGACGACCTCGGTCTTGAAGCCGCGCGCGCGCAGCAATGTCCTGGCCGGCAGGCCGATGAAGGAATAGCGGCCGAAACGCTCGCCGCCCACCACGCTTTCCAGCAGGAAGCTGTGCTTGGCACCACCGGCCAGCTTGAGGTACAGCGACAGCGGCGTTTCCAGGTCCGCAAAGGCCTCGGCCATCAGCGGGATGCGGTTGAAGCCCTGCGCGGCCAGGCTCTGGAATTCAAGTTCAGTGATCACGACTCACACCTCTTCACACGGAAGCCGGGGCCGACGGGGGCCGACACGGCTGAAGCATCGGGTGGGGCCAGGGCCCCAGGGGGCGACCGCCGAAGGCGGTCAGACGCTGCGGTGCGAGCGACGCCAGGGCCAGGCTCCCCGGTCTCCTGGACCGGGCCGGCGTGCGGCAGTGGGGTGCAACAGTGAAGGATTCACTGCGTCAGTCTAGCAGCCCCCTCTACCGCGCCGCAGCCCGCCATGCCAAACTTTGAGGCTGTGTCGTACGTGCCCCGGAGGCCGCCATGAACCGTTTCTTCCTGCTGCTGGCCGCCTGGGCCTTGTCGGGTGCCGTGGCAGCACAGACGCCCACGCAGACGCTCGACGTGGCCGGCGTCAAGTACGCGCCCTCAGTCCAGCTGGCGGGCGCGACGCTGCAGCTCAACGGTGCCGGCGTGCGCCACAAGTTCGTCATCAAGGTCTACACCGCCGGGCTGTACCTGGGCACCCGCGCCACCACGCCCGAGGCCGCGATCGCGGCGCCCGGCCCCAAGCGCCTGCACGTGGTGATGCTGCGCGACATCGACGCCAACGAGCTGGGCCGCCTGTTCACACGCGGCATGCAGGACAACGCGCCGCGCGAGGAGTTCAGCAAGTCCATCCCCGGCACGCTGCGCATGGCCGACATCTTCTCGGCCAAGAAGAAGCTGATGGCCGGCGACAACTTCTCGGTCGACTGGGTGCCCGGCGTCGGCACCTCGGTGCTGGTCAACGGCAAGGCGCAGGGCGATGCGGTGAAGGAGCCCGAGTTCTTCAACGCGCTGCTGCGCATCTGGCTCGGCGCCAACCCGGCCGATGCAACCTTGAAAGAAGCGCTGATGGGCCGCGGCACCGGCAGCGTCGGCGGCTCACCGGGCCAGCAGTAGCCCGGGCAGCAGCGCCGGCAGCTGGTCGATGCGGTCGACCACCGCGTCGGCGTCCACGGCCGACACCGGCTCGCCGTGGTTGTAGCCGTAGCTCACCAGCACCACGGGGCAGCCGGCGGCGCGCGCCGCGGCGGCGTCGTTGCTGCTGTCGCCCACCATCAGCGTGCGCGCGGGCGTGCTGCCCAGCGCCTTGCAGGTTTCCAGCAGCGGCAGCGCATCGGGCTTCTTGCGCGCAAACGCATCGCCGCCGAAGGTGTGCGCGAAGAAGCGGTCCAGCCCCTTCTGGGCCAGCAGCGGCCGCGCCATCACGGTGGGCTTGTTGGTCAGGCACGCGAGCTTGCAGCCGGCGGCCTGCAGGGCCTGCAGGCCCTCCACCACCCCCGGATAGACCGCCGAGTGCCGGCCGTTGATCAGGCCGTAGTGGTGCTGGTAGCGGTCGTAGGCCAGTGCATACAGCGCGGCGGGCGCGCCGGTCTGGGCCAGCACCTGGGCGATCAGGTGCTCGGAGCCCTTGCCGATGGTGCGCCGGATGAACGCCGGGCTGACCGGCGCGTGGCCCAGGTCGGCCAGGGTCAGCGTGAGCGCGGCTTCGAAGTCGCCGGCGGTGTCGATCATGGTGCCGTCGAGATCGACGATGGCGGCTTCGAACACGGTGGAAGGCAGAGGCATGGACCGATTATGCAAACCGCGCGACGGGCCGGCCGCCACCGACAATGAGCGACATGGCGCACCTCATCTTCGTCTTCGGCACCCTCAAGCAGGGCTTCTGCAACTTCCACGTCAACCGCGGCGTGCGCGTGGCGGGCGAGTTCGTCACCGTGCAGAGCTACCCGCTCTACGTGCTGGGCCCGCGGCACCTGCCGTGGCTGGTGCCGCATCCGGGCCAAGGCCACCCGGTGGCGGGCCAGCTCTTCGAGGTGGACGACAGCACGCTGGCCGACATGGACCGGCTGGAGCGCATCACCGAGCCGCTGTGGTACCGCCGCGAGCCCATCGAGGTGCGTCCCCGGGAAGGCGGTCCGGCGCGGCAGGCCTGGGTCTACTTCGGCAGCCCGGAGCGGCTGGCGCTGGAGGCCATCCACACCGGGCCGGTGCCCGAGTACACGGCGCAGATCGCCGCGACGTACCCGCTGATGCTGCCGACCTGATCGCAGCCGGCTTCAGGCCGCCGCCTCGTCGGCAAAGTCCAGCAGCACCTTCATCGCCTTCGTGCGGTCGCTCGCCAGCTCGAAGGCCTGGCGCGCCTGCGACAGCGGGAAGGCGCGCGTGACCATCGGCCGCAGGTCGACGCGACCCTCGTTGATGAGCTGCACCGCCAGCGCAAACTCGGCGTGGAAGCGGAACGAGCCGCAGATGCTGAGCTCCTTGGCCACCACCGTGTTCTGCGGGATCGTGACGTCGCCGCCCAGCCCCAGCTGCACCACCACGCCGCGCGGGCGCATCACGTCCAGGCCGGCACGCAGCGCCTGGCCGTTGCCGCTGCATTCCAGCATCACGTCGAAGCTGCCCTTGCGCGTGCTGCCGTCGGCGGCGTAGCGCTGCACCCAGTCACGGTCCTTCGCGACGTTGATGGTCAGGGTCGCGCCCATCGCGCGCGCCACGGCCAGCGTCTCGTCGGTCAGGTCCACGGCCACCACCTCGGCCGCGCCGTGCACACGCGCCGCGGCGATGGACAAGGCGCCGATCGGGCCGCAGCCCGACACCAGCACCCGCTTGCCCAGCAGCGGCCCGGCGCGCTGCACGCCGTGCAGCGCCACCGAGAAGGGCTCGGCCAGCGCCGCCAGCTGCAGCGGCACGCCGTCGGCCACCGGCTCGCACTGCACCGCGTCGCACACCAGCTGGTTGCGGAACGCGCCTTCCACGTGCGGGTCGCGCATCGCGCTGCCGTAGAAGCGCATGTCCAGGCACTGGTTGGGCAGCCCTTCCAGGCAGTAGATGCAGCGGCTGCAGGGCCGGCTGGGGTTGACGGCCACGCGGTCGCCGGGCTTCACGCGCGTCACGCCGGGCGCCACCTCGGCCACGGTGCCCGCCACCTCGTGCCCCAGGATCATCGGCCGCTTGATGCGCACGGTGCCGAAGCCGCCCTGGTGGAAGTAGTGCAGGTCCGAGCCGCAGATGCCGCCGAAGCCCACCTGCACCCGCACCTGGCCGGGGCCGAGTTCATCGGCCTCGCGTTCGTCCACGCGCAGGTCGTCGGGGGCGTGGATCACGAGGCACATGCAGCGCAGTCGCATCGGAGGTCTCCTTTTGGTGTGATGATTGCGCACATCATCGCACCAAGCCAGGAGACTCCGCCTTGAACCTCTTCGACCTGACCGGGCGCACCGCGCTCATCACCGGCGCCAGCAAGGGCATCGGCTACGCGCTGGCGCAGGCGCTGGGCGCAGCCGGCGCGCGTGTAGTGATCAACGCACGCGACGCCGCCACGCTCGGCGCGGCCTGCGACACGCTGCGCGGCCAGGGGCTGCAGGCCGACTGCATGGCGTTCGACGTCACCGACGCCGACGCGGTGGAAGCCGGCGTGGCGCGCGTGGAAGCCGAGATCGGCGCCATCGACATCCTGGTCAACAACGCCGGCATGCAGCACCGCGGGCCGTTTGCCGAGTTCCCGATCGACGCCTGGCACAAGATCACCACCACCAACATCGACAGCGTGTTCCTGGTGGGCCGTGCGGTGGCGCAGCGCATGATCAAGCGACAAGCCGGCAAGATCATCAACGTGTGCAGCGTGCAGAGCGAACTGGGCCGCCCCGGCATCGCGCCCTACGCTGCCACCAAGGGCGCGGTGAAGATGCTGACCAAGGGCATGGCCATCGACCTGGGCAAGTACGGCATCCAGGTCAACGGCCTGGGGCCGGGCTACTTCAAGACCGAGCTCACGCAGACGCTGGTGGCCGACGAGGCTTTCACCGCCTGGCTCAGCGGCCGCACACCGGCCGGGCGCTGGGGCGAGGTGCAGGAGCTGGGCGGCGCCGCCGTGTTCCTGGCTTCCGCGGCCTCCAGCTTCGTCAACGGCCACATCCTGTACGTGGACGGCGGCATCACGGCCAGCCTGTAAGCCACTCACCACCAAGGAATTCACCATGTTCATCCGTTGCGCGTTTTTCCGCGGCCAGGTCAAGCCCGGCATGGAAGCCGACTTCACCCGCTACATGCACGAACGCCTCGTGCCGCTGTGGACCCGCTTCCCCGGCGCGCTGGAGGTGCGCGTGCTGCGCCAGCTGGAAAGCGACGTGGCCGACCCGCACCTGGCGATGATGCTGGCCGTGCGCTACGCCAGACGCGAGGACATCGCGATCGCGCTGGACTCGGCCGTGCGGCACGAGAGCCGCGAGGTGTCGAAGGGCCTGTTCGAGATGTTCGACGGCTCGGTCTTCCATACCGTGTTCAGTGCGGAAGAGTTTCCGATGCCGGCGGCCTGATCAGGCGGCGCGTTTCGCGGGTGCCTGGCGGGGCGCCGTGTGCCGCGCCAGCCACGCCAGGAACTCGGCGTACCAGAGCACGCTGTTGCGGGGTTTGAGCACCCAGTGGTTCTCGTCCGGAAACCACAGCAGCCGCGCATCGACACCGCGCGCCTTGAGCGTGTTGTAGTAGGCCAGGCCGTTGCAGTCGGGCACGCGATAGTCCCGGGCGCCGTGGATCACGAGCGTGGGCGTGTCCATGTGCGCGGCCGCGGCGTGCGGGCTTTGCGCCAGCACCTTCGGCAGGTCCTGCCAGTAGTTGGCCGCCAGGTCCTTGGGGCGCACCGCGTAGCTGTCGGCGCTGAAGGTGGCCACGCGGTCGAACACACCGGCATGGCACACATAGGCCCGGTAGCGGCCCTTGGGCACGTGGCCGTTCATCCACGCGACCAGGAAGCCGCCGTAGCTGCCGCCGGTGGCGCACACACGCTTCGCGTCGGCCCAGGGCTGCTGCAGCAGCCAGTCGGTCGTGGCCTCGATATCCTGCAGCTCCAGCTCGCCCTGGCGGCCGATCAGGCTGTGCTTGAAGGCCCAGCCGAAGCCGCTGCTGCCGTGGAAGTTGACCTGCGCGATGACCTGGCCGGGCGCGGCGAAGACATGCGGGTTCCAGCGCCAGCCGAAGGTGTCGCCGGCGGCGGCGTAGGGGCCGCCATGGATCACATGCGTGACCGGGTGCTTGCGGCGCGCATCGAAGCCGGGCGGAAAGGTCAGCCACACCTGCACCGCGTCGCCCAAAGCGCCGGTGACGCTGACTTCCTTCACCTCGCCCAGCGCCACTCCTTGCAGGATGTCGTCGTTGAAGCGCTCCAGCCGCCGCGGCGCCTGGCCCTCGCGCAGCACGTGGATGCGCAGCGGGTGGCGCGCCGTGTCTTCCGCGATGACGATGGCCTCGGCGCCCACGTCGAAGCCCTGCACCGTGCCGCCGGGGTACAGCACGTCGAAGCTGCCACTGGCGATGTCGTGCCGCCACAGCGGGCAGCGGCCGCGGTCTTCGGCGGTGAAGAGGAGCGCGCGGCCGTCGGCCGACCAGCGCAGCGGGGCGTCGACGGAGAAGTCCCAGGCCTTGCCGCCGACATCGCCCGCGCCCTTGCCCAGCGTGCGCCAGGCGCGGTTGTCCAGGTCCATCAAGGCCAGCTGGCTCAGCGCGGTGTGGGCCTTGCCCACGTGCGCGGCGATGCAGGCCAGTTGCCGGCCATCGGGGCTGTATCGCGGCGCGCCAAAGTCCCAGCCGGCCCGGTGCAGCAGCGGCTCGACACGGCGGCCGCGCAGCGTGAGCTGGCTGAGCGCCATCGGGTTGCCCAGGCGCTGCACGGCGGCCGGATCGTGCGCGAAGGCGATGTGCTGGCCGCCGGGGTGCACGTCGTACGCGGCAGCGCCGTCGTCGGTACGGGCCAGCTGGTGCGGTGTGCCCTCGAAGAGGTCGGTGATGCGGCCGCGGTTCGGCCCGTCGACGTCCAGCAGCAGCAGGTGCAGCACGCGGTCCTGCGGCAGGTTGTGGTCCCAGTAGCGGTACAGCGCCTCGCTGGTGGCGTAGCCGGTTTCCTTGCGGTCGGCCCAGGCCTTGTGCTGCCTGTTCTGCGCCGCGGCGCCCTTCACCTGCGGCCACACCCAGGCCGTGAAGACGATGCGCCGGCCGTCGGGCATCCACTTGAAGGACTCGATGCCGGGCGCGAAGTCGCTGAGGCGCGTGGCCTCGCCGCCGTCGGGCGAGATGACGTAGAGCTGCGCCGTGTCGTCCTTGCGACCTTGCTGCTCGCGCCGCGCAACGAAGGCGATGCGGTCGCCCTGCGGCGACCACGCGGCCTGCCCGTCCTTGCTGCCGCAGCGTGTCAGCTGCCGCGGCTCGCCGCCCAGCGTGGACAAGAGCCACAGCGCGGTGCTGCCGCGGTTCTCGTCCATGTCGTAGGTCGTCACCGAGCACACGGCGCGCGCGCCGTCGGGGGACAAGGCCAAGCCGCCCAGGCGGCAGAGTTTCCAGAGCGTGGCGGCGTCGAGCGGGCGGGGCGGTGTCGTCATGCGCCCGAGTGTCACCCGCCTGCGGCCGTGCTCAGCTTCGGGTCGGCCCCAGCACGGCCTCGGCCTCGATCTCGACCTTGTAGCCGTCGCCGATCAGCGCCGCCACCTGCAGCATCGTGTTGGCGGGGCGGATCTCGCCGAAATAGCGGCCGTGCACCTGGCTCACCGCGCGCCAGTCGTTCACGTCCTGCAGGTAGACGTGCGTGCGCACCACGTCTTCCATCCGCCCGCCCAAAGCGCTGAGGCTGGCGGCGATCTTGTCGAGGATGTAGACCGTCTGCGCGGCCGCGTCGTCGCGCCCCACCAGCTGCCCGCTGCCATGCGTGGCCGTGGTGCCGCTGACGAGGATGCGGTCGCCCACGCGCACCGCGCGCGAGTAGCCGGCCAGCGGCTCCCACACACTGCCGCTGTCCACGCGCTGGCGGTCGGGCAGGCCGGGCACGGGCTGCGCCGGCCAGATCTTGGGCAGCGCATCCAGGTGGTGGCTCAGGTCGCCGGACGCGGTGAGGAACGGCGGCTTGCGGTATTCGTCGCCGCAGTCGCCGGGGATGCGCGCGGTGGCCGAGAACGCCTGGTCCAGCGCGGCGCGGTCTTCGGCATCGAGCGCAATGCCGAAGAGCCTCAGGTTGTCGGCCCGGTGCTCGCGTTCGCCCAGCCGCGCGCCCACGATCACGGCCGCCACGGCGGGCTGATCGAGCACCCAACGCGTGGCCACGTTGGCGATGCTCACGCCGTGCTTGCGCGCGATGCCATCGGCCGCGCGCAGCACGCCCTGCAGCGCCGCCCATCCGCCCACCGCGTCGATGAAGCGGCGGTACTTCATCTTGCTCCAGTCGCCCACCTCGATGGGCTCCGCGGCACCCAGCCAGCGTTCGCTGAGGAAGCCGCCGCCCAGCGTGCCGTAGCAGAGCAGCTTCACGCCACGCTCGCCACACAGCGCCGACATCTCCTCGGCCGCGCGCCGGTCCAGCAGCGAGCAGCAAACCTGGTTGCTGGCGATGGGGATGCCCTGCGCCAGCAGCACGCGCAGGTGCGCGGTGTCGAAGTTGGTCAGGCCCAGGTGCGCGATCAGGCCTTCCTCGCGCAGCTTCGCCAGCTCCACCATCGCATCCAGGTAGCCCGGGTGCTCGAAGGTCCACCAGTGGAACTGCAGCAGGTCGATGCGGTCCACGCGCAGGCGGTCAAGCGAGCGCTGCACGCCTTCGCGCACGACGGAAGCCGTCATCGGCCCGGGCGGCGGGCACCACTTGGTGAAGGCACGCACGCCCTGCCCTGCGGGGCCGCTCAGGAGCTCGCCGGTGATCACTTCGGCCGAGCCGTAGTGATCGGCCATGTCGAAGGTGTCGAAGCCGGCCGCGGCGTAGGCGGCCAGCGCCGCGGCGCCCTGCACCGGGTCGATCAGCGTGCCGTGGCGCTCGATGTCGGCCACCTGCCACAGGCCGGTGACCAGGCGCGAGATCTCCAGCCCCGGCGCGAGCAACGTGCGCTCGGGGCGTTGCGGCGCCGTCGTCACTTCGGGAGTCGGGCCTGGACCGCCTGCACGTCTTCCATCGACATCTGACCCACGGTCGTCACTTCGCCGTTGGTGATGCGCCAGGTTCGGAACGGCCCCACGATGTCGCCGTTCTTGTCGAACTGCACCGCGCCGATCACGCCCACGTAGCGCACCGGCTTCTTGTCCTTGATCAGCTGCAGCGCGCGCGCAAAACCCGCCGGGCCGGCGTGCACCACCTCGCCGCCGGGCTCGGTGATCTTGCGGATGCTGTCGCGGATGGCCGCGGCCTCGAACTTGCCCGCGTGTGCGATGGCCAGGCCCAGGATGGCGCCGGCGTCGAAGGCGCGGTCGGCCGCGGGCGCGCCGGCGTCGAAGCCGCCGCTCATGGCCGGATAGGCGCTGGCGAAGAACTCGGTCGACGGCGTCTTGCTGGTGCCCGAGCTGGTGCCGAAGGCGTTGTTCAGGAACTGCGGCCCCACGCCCTTGATGAAGTCGGCCGCGTTCATGCCGTCGTTGAACAGGAAGCGCTGCGGCCCGCCCTGGCTGACCCAGGTGCGGATGATGCTGGTGCCGTCACCGGGGTAACCGATGAAGTACAGCGCCGGCGCGTCGGCCTTCAACGCGTTGGTGACCTCGGCCGCGTAGCTGGGCTGCTGCGGGTTGTAGGGCGTGACGCTGCGCACCTTGCCGCCCAGCGCCTCGTACGCGCGGCGGAACTCGGCCAGCATATTGACGCCGAAGTCGTTGTTGACGTGGATGATGGCCAGGTCCTTCATGCCCTGGTCCATCGCGTACTTGGCCGCGGCCGTGCCTTGCAGCGCGTCGCTGGTGATGGTGCGGAAGAACCAGCCATTGGTCTTTCCTTCATTCCCCAGCTTGGTCAGCGTGGGCGAAGTCGACGCCGGCGAGATCTGCACCACGCCCGCGGGCCCGGTGACGCTGGTGACGATGGGGATCGACACCGAGCTGATGATGCCGCCGATGATCGCCGGCACCTTCTTCAGGTCCACCAGCTGGCGCGCCTGGTCCACCGCCACGCTGCCCTGGCTTTGCGCGTCACGCAGGTCGAAGGCGAGGCGGCAACCCGCCACGCCGCCGGCGCCCGCGGCCTTGTTGATCTCGTTGAACGCGAGTTCGACCGACTTCGACGCGGCCTGCCCGAAGCGGCCCGCAGCGCCGGTGAGCGAAACCACCATGCCGACGGTGTGCGTGCAGGCCGGGGCCTGCGCCTGGGCGGCGAAGGGCACGGTGCTGGCAGCCAGGGCCAGGGCGGTGAGGGACATCAGGTGGCGCATGGGGAGAACTCCTGCTCAGGTCTTGTTGAGGTTGTATTTCATGATGCGGCCGTGGCGGCCGTTCTTGTCACGTTCTGCCGTGTAGGTGTCGCCCTCGGGCCCGGGGTGGGCCGCGAGGATGGGCGCCAGCAGCGCGTGGTCCTGGGCGTCCAGCTTCAGCGTGAAGACGGCCAGCGTGTCGGCCAGGTGGTCGGCGTAGCGCGCGCCGACGATGGCGGCGGCCACGCCCGGACGGTCCAGCACCCAGCGCGTGGCGACGGTCGCGATGCGCACGCCGTGTTTGTCGGCGATGGTCTTCAGCGCCTGCAGCAGCTGCTGGAAGGCGGCCCAGCCGCCGAAATCGTCGATCACCAGCTTGTATTTGATGAGCGAGCGGTTGGTGAGATCCGTGCCGGGCGCGGCCCCGGGTTCAGAAGCCCCCAGCCAGCGCTCGCTGAAAAAGCCGCCGGCCAGCGTGCCGTAACACAGCAGCTGCACGCCGCGCTGCGCGCCCAGGGCGCTGAAGCCGTGCTCGGCGCGGCGGTCCAGCAGCGAAAACTGGCTTTGCATGGCCACCAACGGCACGCCGGCGTCCAGCATCGCCACCGTGTGCGGCGTGTCGAAGTTGGTGCCGCCCAGCTGCGCGATCAGGCCCTCGCGCTGCAGCGCGGCCAGCGCCTGCGCGGCCTCGATCCAGCCGGGCACCGCGTAGTCCCACCAGTGGAACTGCACCAGGTCCAGCCGCTCGACGTTCAAGCGCTGCAGCGAGCGCGTGACGATGCGGCGGATGTAGGCCGCGTCCACGCGCGGCAGGTCGTCGTAGTCGGGCACGCACTTGGTGTGCACCTGCAGCGGCGGCAGCCCCAGCGCGCGGCGGCGGGCGTTGAAGTCGCCGTACAGCGCCTCCACGCCGGTGTAGATGTCGGCGCCGTCCACGGTGTCCAGGCCCGCGTCGACGAAGGCGCCGATCTCGGTGATGGCGCGCTCGCGGTCCACCGCGCCGTGGTCGCCAGCCAGTTGCCAGCCGCCGCGCACGACGCGCGGGATGCGGTAGCCGGGGGCCAGCTCGGTGGTCTCGATGGGGCTCAAGTCAATCCTTGGTGGCGGGCAGCGGCACGGCGGTGGTCTCGGCGTGGCTGAAGCTGCGCCTGGCGAGCCGCGTGATGCGAAATCGCGTGGGGCAGTGCGGGTCGGGGCAGGCGACCTCGGCGTCGGTGCTCATCCAGTCGTTCGGGTGCGTGGGCCGCTGCTTGGCCGGCAGCAGCGGCAGCAGCGCGGCCAGCGAGTACATCGAGAAGCCCTGGCCGGGCGGGAAGTGCAGCACCTCGCCGCGCACCTCGAACCAGTCGCCCACGCGGGCGTTGCACAGGACCTTGGCGCCCGCGGGGGCCACGACTTCCACGCGCAGGTCGAAGAGTTCGAATCGGTCGTCGGCCATGGCGGGTGGGCGGTGGGCTCTGGGCTATTCTCCGGCGCCGAACGGAGAACACGGGTTGAGCGAAGGAAGAGTCAGTGCGGCCAGCGGCTTGCTGGTGGCGGCGGAGGTTACCAAAGTCTTCGGCGGACACCGCGCCGTGGACGGCGTGTCTTTTGCGCTGCCGCGCGGCGCCATCGGCGGGCTGATCGGCCCCAACGGTGCGGGCAAGACCACGCTCTTCAACTGCCTGGCCGGCTTCATGAAGCCCAGCGGCGGGCAGGTCTGGCTGGACGGCCAGCCCATCGGCGGCGCGCCGCCCAGCCGCGTGTTCGCGGCCGGCTTGGCGCGCACCTTCCAGATCCCGCGCCCCTTTCCGGAAATGACGGTGCTGGACAACGTGATGCTCGCCCCCACCGGCCAGCTGGGCGAGCGCTTCTGGGCCAACTGGCTGCGGCCCGGCGCCGTGGCGGCGCAAGAGCGCAGCACGCGCGACGCGGCGCGCCACTGGCTCGATTTCGTGGGCCTGGCCGCGCTGGAGCAGCAGCCCGCCCGTGTGCTCTCGGGCGGCCAGCGCAAGCTGCTGGAACTGGCGCGCGTGATGGTGGCGCAGCCGAAGCTGGTGCTGCTGGACGAGCCCGGCGCCGGCGTCAACCCGGCGCTGCTGGACCAGATCGTCGACAAGGTCTCGGCGCTCAACCGCCAGGGCGTGACATTCCTGGTCATCGAACACAACATGGACCTGGTGATGACGCTGTGCCAACCGGTGATGGTGATGGCGCAGGGGCGCCTCTTGATGACCGGCGACGCGGCGCAGGTGCTGCGCGACCCGCGGGTGGTCGAGGCTTACCTGGGGGATGCGGCGTGAGCGCGCCGGGCCGCTCCCAAGCGCTCACCCCGAAGCGCATCGCGCGAAGGGCCGCCCTGTGACCGCGGCGCTGGAGATCATCGATCTGGAAGCCGCCTACGAGCCCGGCCTGCCCATCGTGCGCGGCGCGAACCTGGCGGTGATGCCCGGCGAGATCGTCGCCATCCTCGGCCCCAACGGCGCCGGCAAGTCCACGCTGGTCAAGGCCGCGGCGGGGCTGGTGCCCATCACGCGCGGCCGGGTGCTGCTGGAAGGCCGCGACGTCACGCACGTGCCCGCGCACCGCCGCATCTTCGAAGGCCTGGCCTTCGTGCCGCAGACCGAAAACGTCTTCGCCAACCTCAGCATCGCCGAGAACCTGGAACTGGCCGCCGCCATCCTGAAGGTGCCGCGCGCCGCGAGTCTGGCCCCGGTCTACGCGATGTTCCCCGACCTGCAGCGCCAGCGCGGCCTGCTGGCCGGGCGGCTGTCGGGCGGGCAGCGGCAGATGCTGGCGGTGGCGCGCGCGCTCATCGCCCAGCCGCGGGTGCTGATGCTGGACGAGCCGTCTGCAGGCCTCAGCCCCAAGCTGGTGGGTGAGGTGCTGGCGCAGCTGCGCACGGTGCGCGACGCCGGCGTGACCGTGCTGCTGGTGGAGCAGAACGTGAAGGCGGCGCTGAGCGTGGCCGACCGCGCCGCGGTGCTGGTGGAAGGCCGGGAGCGCATCGTCGCGCGCTGTGATGAACTGAAAGGCGACGCCCGCATCGCCGAGCTGTACCTGGGCCGGCATGTGTCGGCACCCGCGACCGCGACCGCCGAGGGAGCGCACTGATGCTGCAGATCATCGCCGACGGCCTGGTCATCGGCTCCGTGGTGTCGCTGGGCGCCATCGGCCTGACGCTGACCTTCTCGATCCTGCGCTTCTCCAACTTCGGCCACGGCGAGTTCATGGCCTGGGGTGCGTACTTCGCGCTCACCGCGCTGATGATGTTGGGCGCCACCGGGGCGGGCGGCGCGCAGGCCATCGCACCGTTTTCCTTCGGCTGGCCGCTGCTGGCCGCCACCGCGGTGGCGGCGCTGCTGACGGCGCTGATGGTGCTGCTGCTGGATTCGGCCCTCTTCCGCCGCCTGCGCAAGCAGGGCGCGATCACGCTGGTGATTGCCAGCTTCGGCGCGGCGCTGGCGCTGCGCAACCTGCTGCTGTATGCGTACGGCGGCGTGCCGATGTACTACTCGCAGGAACTGCAGATCGCGGTGGCGCTGCTGCCCCGCAGCGTGATGGGCGGCATGCGCGTCACGCCCGACCAGATGTTCGTGCTGGCCCTGGCAGCGTTCACCGTGATCGGTGTGCACCTGTTCCTGCAGCGCAGCACGCTGGGCCGCGCGATGCGTGCCACCGCGATGAACCCGCAGCTGGCCCGAGTCGCCGGCATCGATCCCGAGCGTGTGCTGCGCGCCACCTGGGTCATCGGCGGCGTGCTGGCGGCCGTGGCAGGCGTGTTCGCGGGCCTCACGGTGCAGCTGCGGCCGACGCTGGGGCTGGACCTGCTGCTGCCGCTGTTTGCGGCCGTGATCCTGGGTGGCATCGGCTCGGTGTGGGGCGCGGTGATCGGCGGGCTCATCGTCGGCCTGGCCGAGAGCGCGGCGGTGCACGTGGTGGGCGCCGAATACCGCGCGGCGGCGGCCTTCGTGGTGCTGATCGCCATCCTGCTGGTGCGGCCCACGGGCCTGTTTGCGGAAAAGAGTTGATCGTGGAGTGGCTCGCACAGTTCAACGGCTGGCTGTCCTACGGCAGCTTCTTCCTGGTCTTTGCCGGCACCTACGCGATCATCGTGCTGGGCCTGAACCTGCAGTGGGGCTACACAGGCCTCTTCAACGTGGGCGTGGCCGGCTTCGTGGCGGTGGGGGCGTACACCAGCGCCATCCTGACCACGCCCGACGCGGCCGACCGCATCGGCGGCTTCGGCTGGCCGGTGGCGGCGGGCTGGGTGGCGGCGATGGCGGTCAGCGGCCTCGTGGGCCTGGCGGTGGGCGCGGTGGCGCTGCGGCTGCGGCACGACTACCTCGCCATCACCACCTTCGGCGTGGCGGTGACGATCCAGCTGCTGGCCACCAACCTGCAGCCGCTGACCGGCGGCACCTTCGGCGTGCAGTTCATCCCCAAGCCGCTGCAGGGCTGGCTGGGCACCGGGCTGGCGTGGAACCTGGCCTACCTGGCCCTGGTGCTGGCGCTGCTGGGCACCGTGTACGCGGCGCTGCAGACGCTGGTGCAAAGCCCCTGGGGGCGCGTGCTGCGCGCGATCCGCGAGGACGAAGCCGCGGCCGAATCGCTGGGCAAGCGGGCCTTCTTCTTCCGACTGCAGAGCTTCGTGGTGGGCAGCATGCTGATGGGCCTGGGCGGCGCGGTGTACGCGCACTTCGTCGGCTACATCGCACCCGAGGATTTCCTGCCCATCCTGACATTCCAGCTCTGGGCGATGCTGATCGTGGGCGGCTCGGGCAACCACCGCGGCGCGGTGCTGGGCGCGTTTGTGGTGTGGGGCTTCTGGGCCGCGGCCGGGGCGCTGCTGCGCGACTGGGTGCCGCAGGCCGAGCAGGCGCGCGCCGCGGCGCTGCAGGTGGTGCTGATCGGGGTGTTGATCGCGGGCATGCTGCTGTGGCGGCCGCGCGGGTTGATCGGCGAGAAGGTGGGCGAAGCAGCACCACGCACACTCTAGCGCTGCGCGGTTCAAGCTGGCATGGATCCCCCGGCAACCGGCGCTGCCTGGTTGACCGGGCGCGTGCTTGCCGCTGGCATGGTGATCAGCAACCTGCGGCCACCATGAAAAGTTCGCGCTGGCAACCCGCTTGCACCGTGGGCGACTTGGCAGCCCTCGTGCAAGGGGGCCGAAGGCTTGCCGGACCTTCCCATGATGTCGGCGCCGCGCCCTGGCATGGCGACGGCCTCTTCAGACACCACCACCCAGATCCGCGTCGATGAGACCGCTGGACCTCTCGATGGCCGCCGGACTGTGCTGACCCGGCCAGCGATTTGCAAACTAGGGATGTCGACCTGTTTGACAAGTCGCTGCCGCGGGGCCGCATGGTTCAGACCAAGTCCTTGATTTCAATAATGAAATCTCGTCCTGGCACGGACGATGCGCAGCAACTGGTGCGATCAGTGGAGGGGCCTCAGCCGACGTGGTGGGCCCGAGTAGAAACCCTGGCGCCAAGTCGCCACCAACTCGGAGAACGAAATGAACAGGTCTTCACTTTTGCGCCGCTTGGGCGCCTTCCTGGCAGCCGGGGTCTTGTCCCTCAGCAGCCACGCCGCCGTCACCACCCAATTGGGCTTCCTGGTCGACTCCTCTGGAAGCATCGGTACTGCCAACTTCAACATCATGCGCGCGGGTTACGTGGCAGCGCTCAATGCACTGCCCACCGACGGCACCGTCGAAGTCACGTTGGTCGCCTTCGCCGGCGGCACGACGACGGTCATTGCACCCACCGTGCTGACGCCCGCCACCCTCGCCGGAATGATCAGCGCGGTCAACGCTTACGCCTACCTCGGCGGCGGCACCAACACGGCCGCTGGTATCAGGGCCATTTCGGCGGCGATGACGGGCTCGAGCAATTTCAACACCAACCTGCGGAGCATCATCAACCTGGCCACCGACGGCGTTCCGAACAGCCAAGGGGATGCTGTGCTTGCGGCAATCGCTTCAGAAGCCAGCGGCATCGACGCGCTCACGGCCGAGGCCATCGGCAACTTCAACAGCGCTGGTTTGCGCGACATGGTCTTCTCGCCCATCAGCGGCCCTTGCGCAGGTTGTGGTGTGGTGTTGGCCGCAGGCGCAACGCCGCCGAACCCGATGACCAGCACGCCGTGGGTGTTGCCGGTCAACACCTTCGACGATTTCCAGACGGCCATCCTGGCCAAGGTGCAGGCCATCACGCAGCCCGTGCCGGAACCCAGCGCGCTGGCACTCGTGGGCCTCGCCCTCGCCGGCCTGGGCTTGACGCGCCGCCGTACCATGGCAGCCTGAAGCCACCAACCAGCGGGCGCCGTGTGCGGCACCGCTCACCAAAGACCGGCTTCGCGCTGGTCTTTTTCATTTCTAGTGGAGCTCTGCACATGCTGACTGAAACCAGGGTTTTGATGCGTCCATGGAGCACCCGGTTGGCGCCCATGGCGGCACTGTCGCTCTCACTGTCCGTGCTGCTGCCTGCCCCTGCGGCGGCCCAGGCCGCCAGTGCAGCTGCATGCAAGCTGAAGGACCGCAGCGAACGCGTGGCCGTGGTGGTCTGTGCCCCAGGCACTGCTCAACCGGCTCTGAAGGCGGCCGGCGCCGATGCATGCAAAGGCCAGTCCATGGGCTGCAACGCGTGGATATGGGACGACGCCGCCAAGGCGCCCGCCAAGGCGCCGGCCATCGACACAGACATGCCCAAGGCCACGACAGGAAGTGCCCGTGCCGTCTGGCTGCAGGATTCAGAGAGCCTGATGGAACTGCGCAAGGCCCGATGACAGGGCCGCAATGCCTGGCCACGCTGCCAACCGGTGCACGCGCTTTGGTGTCAGGCCTCTGACGAGGTGCCTGTGTCCGGATCCGACCGGCAGCTTCGGAACAACGACGTGAGAACCGGGGACACCACTTCAGGCTCGTTCGCCGCCCGCCGGCGGCGCACACCGGGCCTTGTCAAGGCCGGCAGACCGCGCGAGCCGACAAGACAAACCTGACCTGCGCACAGCACCCGCCGTGCAATGCGCTATGGCGTCTCGGCAGCCTCGAAGTCCAGTTCGACTTTCGCGCCGTTCGGGTCGAAGCTGAACAGCTGCCAGGTGCCCGACCCCGTCTGCTGCCGCAGGTCGTACTTCAGGCCCGCCGCGTCGAAGCGCGCCTTCACGGACTTCAGGTCGCTGGCCGTGAAGGCCATGTGGTCGATGACGCCGGTGCGGCCACTCGGCATCGGCCGGTCCCAGTAGACGTGCAACACGGCCTGCGGGTTGCCGTCGGCGTAGAGCCAGGCGCCGGGGAAGCCGAGGTCGGGTCGGTGGCCTTCCTTCAAGCCCAGCAGACCGCAGTAGAAGTCGAGCGTCGCCACGCGGTCTTCGGCCGTGATGGTGAAGTGGTTCATGCCGTGGATCATCGTGCGGCTCCTTCCAGGCTTTCAGACATCAGGCCGACAGGATCAGCGGGCCCACCGACTGGCGCGACTCCAGCCGCGCGTGCGCCTCGGCCGCAGTGTCCAGCGTGTAGCGCTCGATCACCGGCGGCCGAATGCTGCCGTCGGCCAGCGCGGCCCACAGGCGCTGCGTGCGGTCCAGCATCTGCGCGGGTGACGACAGCCAGGCAAAGATGACCGGCCGCGAGAAGGTGGCCGACTTCTGCACCAGCAGGTTGGGGTCCAGCGGCTGCAGGCCGCCGGTGGCCTGGCCCAGGCTGATCCAGTGGCCGCAGGGCGCCAGCGCGGCAAAGTTCTGCTCGCGCGCCGCGTCGCCCAGGCCGTCGACGATGACGTCGGCGCCGCTGCACAGGCGCTGCACCTCGTCGGCAAAGCGGTAGTCGCGCGCGACGATGACGTGCTGGCAGCCGTGCTCGCGCGCCACGCGGGCCTTGGCCTCGCTGCTGGTGGTGCCGATGACGGTGGCGCCCAGGCGCCGTGCCCAGGCCGCCACGAGCAGGCCCACGCCGCCGGCTGCGGCATGCAGCAGCAGCCGCGTGCCCGGGCCCACGCGACCCAGGTCGCGCAGCAGCATGTCGGCGGTCAGGCCCTTCAGCAGCAGCGCGGCGGCGGTGTCGTCGCCCACCGCGGCGGGCAGGCGGACGACCCAGGCGGCCGGCACGCTGCGCACGCTGCAGTAGGCGCCGGGCACCGGGCCCAGGTAGGCCACGCGGTCGCCGGGCAGCAGGCCGTTGACGCCGGGGCCGACGTCGATGACGGTGCCGGCGGCTTCCATGCCCAGCGTCCCGGGCAGGGGCAGCATCTCCGGCATCCAGCCCTTGCGCAGGTAGACGTCGAAGTAGTTCACGCCGATGGCGCGCTGGCGGATGCGCACCTCGCCCGGGCCAGGTGCCGCGGCCTCGGCGTGTTCGGCCTGCAGCACCTCGGGCCCGCCGTAGGCCCGCTGCACCACGCGGCGGCTGGCCAACGGCAGCGCGGTGGGCATGGGCTGGGCGCCGTGCGGCAGCCGGTCGGCGCCCAGCGCCAGGTGCTGGCGCAGGTTGGCAAAGCCGGCTTCGTACACGCCGGTGGCGACCATGTCGCGCAGCTCGCGCTCCATGCCGGGCGGCGTGGCGAAGGTGCTTTCCCAGTGCCAGAAGGTGCGGTTGCCGTCGGTCACCGGCTTCAGCGTCACGGTGGCCACGTAGCGCTGCAGCGGCACGGTGGCGTCGACGATGCAGTAGGTGCTCTTGTGCTCGCGGTCGTCCAGGGTCAGCAGCTGCTCGCGGATGCGGTGGCCGTCCTTCAGCGTGAAGCTGCGCACGCAGCCGACCTGGTCGCTGCGGTCGCTGCCCTCGATGCGGCTCTGCTCGACGACGGTGTGCCACTGGTCGTGACTGTTGAAGTCGCGCAGCACGGCCCAGACACGCTCGATCGGCGCGTCGATGACGGTGCTGCGGACGACCTTCTGGAGCACGCGGCTACCTTCTGCCGAAGTGCCGCTTCAAGGCGTCGAAGCCGCCCTGGAACACACCACCACCGATGGTGTCGGTCAGCTCGCGCTCACGCCCTTCGGCGCAGTCGAACTCCGCGCTCCATTCGGCAAAGCAGCGGTTGCCATCGGTCACCGGCGTGAGCTTGAGCGTGGCCACGTAGTCGGCCACGCCCATCGGGCTTTCCAGGATCTCGTAGCTGCAGGTGTAGTCGTAGTCGCTCAGGCCCAGCAGGCGCTCGCGGATCATGCCGCCGTCGCGTGTGTGGAAGTGGCGGATGCAGCCGACGCGGTCGCTCGGCTCGTTGTTCTCGATGCGGCTGTCGGCGATGGCCGGGTGCCACAGCGGCAGCGCGTTGAAGTCGCGGATGCGCGACCACACGTTGTCGGCGCTGGCGTCGATGACGCTGGAGACGTAGACCTTGATCACGCGTGCCTCCTGCCGGGCCGCCCCAAAGGAGGCACAGCCCCCTCGGGGGGTGGCGAACGAAAGTGAGCCTGGGGGTCCATGATCCTCGTCATTCCTTGGCCGGCGCCACGGCGGGCGGCAGCGCCTGCGTACCGGTGGCGCCTGCCGTCAGCCGACCCAGGTCGCCGGCGTCCAGGCCGATCTCCTTCAGCAGCTGGTCCACCAGCGGCGCCTGCGCCCGGAAGCGCAGCGCGGAGTTCACGACGCCGTCGGCAAAGCCGCCGCCGTGGCCGTCGCCCACGCCGTTGCTGTGGCCACCGCCCCCACCGCCACCCAGCCCGTCCACGTGCAGGATCTTGATGCCCTCGATGCGCTCCATCGGCCGCACCGATTCGCGGATGATGGCCTCGGCCTTGTCCACCAGCCGCAGCCGCAGCGCCGAGGCGCGTGCATCGGGCGTCAGCATGTTGTGGGCCTCGTTCATCCAGCGCAGCGCCTCGGCCTCGATCTCGGCACGCACGCGCACGGCCAGGCTGCGGATCTTGTCGGCGTCGGCGTCGGCCGTGGCCTGCACGACGATGGCCGCGCCGCGGTCGGCGCTGGCCGTCTTCTCGGCCGCGGCGGCGCTGGTCAGGCGCAGCGCCTCGTGCTCGGCGGCCTGCGCGGCACCGATCAGCTCGATGGCCTTCCTGCGCTCGGCCATCTCGACTTCGCGTGCGGTGAACACCTTCTCTTCGGCCGACACGGCCAGCGCGCGCGCCACCTCGGCGTCGGCCTGCGCCTCGCTCTGCGCCTTGCTCTCGCGCGCCACGGCGATGGCACGCTGCTGCTCGGCCAGTTCCAGCGACTGGCGGCGTTCGATCTCGGCGGCCTGGATCGCGCGCTCCTTGGCAATGCGGTCCTGCTCCAGCGTCTGGTCGGAGCGGATGCGCGCGGTCGCGATGGTCTGCTTGGCCGCGATCTGCGCGCCTTCGGCCTCCTGCTCGCGCTGCGCACGTTCAGTGGCCACCTCGGCACGCTGGCGGGCGCGGGCGATCTCCACCTCGCGCTGCTGCGTCAGGCGCGCGTACTCGCTTTCGCGGTCGATGCCCAGGCTGAGCTTTTCGGCCTCCAGGTTCTTGTTGCGGATGGCGATCAGCGTGTCCTGCTCCACGTCGTTGCGCTGCTTCTTGCGGTGCTCGATCTGCTCGGTCAGCCGCGTCAGGCCCTCGGCGTCGAAGGCGTTGCTGGGGTTGAAGAACTCCATACCGGTCTGGTCCAGCTGGGTCAATGACGCGGCTTCCAGCTCCAGGCCGTTCTTGGTCAGGTCACCGGCCACCGCCTCGCGCACGCGCTTGACGTAGGTGCCGCGTTTTTCGTGCAGCTCTTCCATCGTCATCTCGGCGGCGGCGGTGCGCAGCGCGTCGATGAACTTGCCCTCCACCAGCTCTTTCAGCTGCTCGGGCTCCATCGTGCGCAGGCCCAGCGTCTGCGCCGCGGCGGCCACGGCATCCGGCTGGGCGGCGACACGGACGTAGAACTCCGCGATGACGTCCACGCGCATGCGGTCCTTCGTGATCAGCGCCTTGTCGCGGCCGCGCACCACCTCCAGCCGCAGCGTGTTCATGTTGACCGGGATCACGTCGTGCACGATCGGCAGCACGAAGGCGCCGCCGTCCAGCACCACCTTCTGCCCGCCCAGGCCGGTGCGCACGAAGGCGCGCTCCTTGCTGCTGCGCAGGTACAGCCAGTGCAGCAGCCACACGCCGATGGCCACGACGATCGCAACCACGATCAATGCGAGGATGAAGCTGCCGAATTCAGCGCCGGTCATGGTGGGTCTCCTGGAACTCGTTATCGCGAAATTTCTGTGAAGCGTCGCGTGGTGTCGGTCAGCGCCACCTCGGTGGGCAGCCGCTCCATCGAACTGGCGCCGTAGAAGCCGTCGCAGGCCGGGCACTGGCGCAGGATGAACTGCGCGTCGTCGGGCGTGGCGATGGGGCCGCCGTGGCACAGCACGATGACCTCCGGATTTACCGCGCGCGCCGCCGCCGCCCACGCGTTGATGGGCGACACGCAGTCGGCCAGCGTCATGGCCGTTTCCGCGCCGATGGCGCCGCCGGTGGTCAGGCCCAGGTGGCACACCACGATGTCGGCGCCGGCCGCGGCCATGTCGCGCGCGTTCTGCTCGCTGAAGACGTAGGGCGTGGTCAGCAGGTCCATCGCGCGGGCGCTGCGGATCAGCTCGACCTCCAGCGCATAGCTCATGCCGGTTTCTTCCAGGTTGGCGCGGAAGGTGCCGTCGATCAGACCCACGGTGGGGAAGTTCTGGATGCCGGAAAAACCCAGGTCGATGAGCCGGCGCAGGAACTGCTCAGGGATCATGAACGGGTCGGTGCCGTTCACACCCGCCAGCACCGGCGTGTGCCTGACGACGGGCAGCACCTCCAGCGCCATCTCGCAGACGATCTCGTTGGCGTTGCCATAGGCCATCAAGCCGGCGAGCGAGCCGCGCCCGGCCATGCGGTAGCGGCCGGAGTTGTAGATGACGATGAGGTCGATGCCGCCGGCCTCCTCGCACTTGGCCGACAGGCCGGTGCCCGCACCGCCACCGATCAGCGGCCGGCCGGCGGCGGTCTTGGCGCGGAAGCGGTCCAGCAGGGTCTGTCGGGGGATGCGGGCCATCGTGGGGGTGTCCTTGGGTTCAGGCGCGGCGCGCCGAAGCGGCGGCCTGCTGCACGTCGTGCCACGCAGCCACCAGCGCGTCGGCGAAGGCGTCGTCGTTGATGTGGTGCGGCAGCCGCACGAGCTTGCGCTGCGGGCCGGCGCGGAAGTGCTGCTCGATCGTCGTGAACAGCACGCGGTCGGCCTCGGGGTCGTGGAAGGGCTGGCCGGGTTTGTCGATCGCCGAGACGCCGCCTTCGGGGATCAGGAAGCGCACCGGCCCGGCCATCGCGTTGAGCTTGGCGGCGATGAATTCGCCGATCTGCCGGCATTCATCGGCCGTGGTGCGCATCAGCGTCACCGTCGGGTTGTGGCGGTACAGGCGACGGCCCTTGAAGCGCTCGGGCACGCTCTCGAAGCCACCGAAGTTCACCATGTCCAGCGCACCGCAGCTGCCCACGTAGGGGATGGCGTGGCGCGCGAAGACGTCCAGCCGCGCGGGCCCGGCGGACAGCACGCCGCCGCCGATCTCGTCGGCGATCTCGGTGGTGCTGACGTCGATCACGCCGGCCAGCAGGCCCGAGTCGGCCAACTTCTCCAGGCTCTGGCCACCCACGCCGGTGGCGTGGAAGACGAGGCAGTCGTAGTCGTCCTGCAGCCGTTTCGTCACCGCTTGCACGCAGGGCGTGGTGACGCCGAACATCGTCAGCCCCAGCGCCGGCTTGCTCACCGCGCTGGGTGCCGGCGGGTGCGTGACCATGCCGGCCAGTGCGTGCGCGGCGTTGGCCAGCACCTGTTCGCTGATGCGGTTGATGCCCTGCACGTCGGTGACCGAATACATCATGCAGATGTCGCTCGGCCCCACGTAGGGCCGCGTGTCGCCGCTGGCCATGGTGCTGACCATCACCTTGGGCACACCGATGGGCAGCGCGCGCATGCCGGCCGTGGCCAGCGTGGTGCCGCCGGAGCCGCCGGCGGAGATCAGGCCGCCCAGGTCGCGCCGCGTGCTCACGTAGTGCTCGAAGGCCAGCGCCATGCCGGCCACCGCACTGCCGCGGTCGCCGCTGAACACGGCCGTCTCGCCTTGAGGGTGGTGGCGCGCCACTTCGCGCGGGTGCACGCTGGCCGGCGAGGGCTTGCCGGACGTGGACAGGTCGACCGTGACCACGCGCAGGCCGAGCTTTTCCAGGCACTGACGCAGGAAGAAGAGTTCGCGCGCCTTGGTGTCGAAGGTGCCGGCCACGTAGGCCGCGCGGCCGCTGGTGGCGGCCACGGGAAACTCCAGCACCTTGGCACCGACGGCCGAGGGCAGCGGCGATGAAGGCGACGGCGCGGCAGCGGAAGCCGCCGGCGCATCACGCGGGATGTCGGTGGCCGGGCCCGCGGTGCCGCCGGCGTTCCAGCGGTTGTAGCCGCGCACGGTGCGCGGCGCCAGGTCGGCCATCGATGGTGCGCCGTCGCCGTGCGCGCGCTGCACGGTGTAGACCTGCGGCGGCTCGGCATCGGCGGCCGGCGCTGGCGCGGGCGCTTCGGGCTCCGGCTCGTCGTGATGCCCCCCGCTGCGCACGCCCAGCAGCTGCTCCTGCAGCGCGCGGTCGGCCGCCAGTTGCGCGGCAGGCATCTGGTGCGCGATGCGGCCGTTGACCATCACGCCGATGTGGTCGGCCACGTCCAGCGCCACGCCCAGGTTCTGCTCGATCAGCAGGATGGCGATCTCGCCTTCGGCCGCCAGCGTGAGCAGCGACGACGCCACGTGCTCCACGATCACCGGCGCCAGGCCCTCGGTGGGCTCGTCCATCACCAAGAGGCGCGGCTCCAGCAGCAGCGCGCGGCCAATGGCCAGCATCTGCTGCTCGCCGCCCGAGAGCTGCCCGCCGCCGTTGCCCTTGCGCTCGGCCAGGCGCGGGAACATCGTGTAGACGCGGTCCACGTCGCGCTTCTTGCGCGCGACGAGCCTCAACGTCTCGTCCACCGACAGGCTCGGCCACACACGCCGGCCCTGCGGCACGTAGGCGATGCCGCGCTGCGTGATCTGGTTCGGGCTCAGGCCCAGGATCTCGTCGCCGGCCAGCCGGATGCTGCCGCGCGCCGGCACCAGGCCGGTGACGGCATTGCACAGCGTGGTCTTGCCCATGCCGTTGCGGCCCACGATGCCCTGCACGCCTTGGGTCAGCGTCAGGCTCACGCCCTGCAGCGCATGCGCGCGACCGTAGTAGACGTCCAGGCCCTCGATGACGAGCAGCGGGGCGGTGGACTTCTTCGAGTCACCATCGGTGCGGCCGAACCAGCCCATCAGTGTTTTCCGCCCATGTAGATCGCCTGCACCTGGGCATCGTTTTCGATCTCGTCGGGCCTGCCGTGCCTGAGCACGCGGCCGTTGTGCATCACCGTCACGCGCTCCACCACGCGCAGCGCGATGTCCAGGTCGTGCTCGATCAGCACGAAGCTCATGTGCGCCGGCAGCCCGCGCAGCAACGCCACCAGCTCGCGCCGCTCGGCCGGTGACAGGCCGGCCGCGGGTTCGTCGAAGAGGATCAGCCGCGGCGCACCGGCCAGCGCCATGCCGATCTCCAGCTGCCGCTGCTGGCCGTGGGCCAGGTTGCCCACCAGCTCGTCCTTGATGAGGTCGAGCCGCACGCGGTGCAGGATGTCGTCGGTGGCCACCTGCGACGCGTGCGTGGCGCCCGCGCGCAGGAAGCTGAAGCGCCCGTTGCCCACGCCGCGCACGGCCAGGAACAGGTTGTCGCGCACGCTCAGGTCCTTGAACAGCAGCGACGACTGGTAGGTGCGCCGCAGCCCCTTGCGGATGCGCTCGTAGGGCTGCAGCGCGGTGATGTCCTCGCCGAAGAACAGGATGCGGCCGGCGGTCGGCGGGAAGTCGCCGGTGATGGCGTTGAACAGCGTCGTCTTGCCGGCGCCGTTGCTGCCCAGCACCGCGTACTTCTGGCCCGCGGCCACGGTCAGCGACACGTCGTCCACGGCGCGCAAGGCGCCGAAGGCGCGGGTCACGCCCTGCAGCACCAGCGCGTCGCCGGTCATCAGCGGCTTGTCGGCCGCGGGTGAGGCGGCGCGCGTGGGGCTCGCGCGCCGTGGGTTCAGTGTGCTGATCGAGGCCATGGGTCCAATCAGGTGGTTGCGCGGAACCGGCTCTGCCGGTCCGCTGCAACGCGCCCCCTCGGGGGGCAGCGACCAGAGGGAGCGTGGGGGCCCAAGTTCACGGGCAATTCGGCACGTCGCGCGTGCCCATCTGGAACTCTTCCTTCTTCATGCCCAGCAGCTGGTCGATGTTGTCGACCTTGCGCGCCACCTTGGTCGACAGGTTGCCCTGCGCGTCCTTCACCACCTCGGTCACGAAGGTGGTGCCGATGGCCTGGCGGTTGCCGTCCAGCCGCACATCGCCGGTGGGGGTCTTCAGCACCATCTTGGACAGCGCCTCGCGGTACTTGGCGTGCTGGCCGCCCAGGTCGCCGTTGACGGCGGCCAGGCCTTCCAGCGCGGCCTTCATGTTCACGTAGTAGACATACGCAAAGAGGCTGGGGCTGGGGAAGCCGCCGGCCGAGACCGGGAAGTTCTTCTGGTAGTCGGCCACGAAGGCCTTCCAGTCGGCGCCGTCGAAGCTGTCGGCCACCGGCCCGGCACTGATGGTGCCCACCAGCGAGTCGCGCCGCTTGCCCTTGTAGTTCAGCACGTCCTGGCTGACGGTGATGCTGCCGCCCATCATCGGCTTGTCGCCGCCGGCGTTTTCGTACTGGGTCAGGAAGTTCACCGCGTCGGCGCCGCCCAGCACCACCAGCAGCGCGTCCACGTCCTTCGGGATGCGCGCGATGACGGAGCTGTAGTCCTTGCCGCCCAGCGGCACCCAGGCCTTCAGCGGCACCTTGCCACCCAGGCGGCAGTACTCGGCCATGAAGCCCTGCACCTGGCTGTACGGGAAGGCGTAGTCCTCGGCGATGACCATCGTGCGCTTGTAGCCCTTGTCCATGGCCGCCTTGCCCAGGCCCACCATCCACTGCGCACCTTCGGTGTTGAAGCGGAAGAAGTTGGGGCTGGGGCTGACCAGCGTGGTGGCCTGCGCGCCCGAGCCGCCGTTGATGAAGGTGGTCTGCGGCTGGGTCTTGCTGTAGTCCTTGATGGCGATGCCCTCGCCGCCCGACAGCGGGCCCACCAGGATGTCGACCTTGTCCTGCTCCACCAGCTTGCGCGCGGCGTTCACGGCCACGTCGGGGTTGGCGTTGGAGCTGGCCTTGATGATCTCGATCTTGCGCCCCGCCACCACGCCGTTGCGCTGCTTGACCGCCAGCTCGGCGCCGCGCATGCCGTCGGCACCGCCGGCGGCAAACGGACCTTCCAGCGTGGCCAGCAGGCCGATCTTGACGGGCGTGCCCTGCGCGAACGCGGCCCCGCTCACGGCGGCCACGGCCGCGGCGCCCAACATCGAACGGATCCAGAGTCGTTTGTTCATCTTCATGGTTGTCTCCTGGTGGTGGAAGTCAGCACCTGGTTCGGGCCGAAGCGGGAGCGAAGCTTCGCCCACAGTCCGAGCAGGCCGTCGGGGGAAAACAGCACGATGGCGAGGAACACGCCACCGATGACGAGGTTGAAGCGTTCGCGGTCGATGAGGTCGATCGCGAAGGTCTGCAGCAGGATGAAGACGATGGCGCCGAGGAAGGCGCCGATGGGGTGCTTCATGCCGCCGAGCACGGCGATCACCAGCACGTTGATCAGCCAGCCGGTGCCGACCGAGCCCGGGGTGATCAGTCCGTTGTACCAAACCAGCAGCACGCCGCCCACGCCGGCCAGCAGGCCTGACACGGCATAGGCCGCCACCCGGTGCGCGGTGACGTTGAAGCCCAGCGAGTTCATGCGCCGGGGGTTGTCGCGGATGCCCTGCAGCGCCATGCCGAAGGGCGTGCGCACCAGCCACTGGATGAAGAAGTAGCCGGCCAGGGCCCAGAACAGCGCGAGGTAGTAGAACGGCACCGGGTCGCGCCAGTTGATGCCGAAGACCAGCGGCGGGTAGACCTTCTGGAAGCCCTGGAAGCCGTTGAACACCGTGTAGTTCTGCAGCACCAGGTAGTAGAAGGCCACGCCGATGGCCAGCGTGATCATGATCGTGTAGATGCCGTCGGTTCGCACCGACAGCCACCCGATCAGCGTGCTGCACAGCACCGCGATCCCGAGGGCGAAAGGAATCACCACCCACCAGGCCCAGCCCAGGCTGGACGCCGTGCCGCTGGCACCCAGCACCGCCACCGCGTAGCCGGCCATGCCGGCCACGGACATCTGCGCCAGCGAGACCATGCCGCCGTAGCCGGCCAGGAAGCTGAGCGACAGCGCAATCAGCCCGAAGATCAGCGCCTGCGCCGCCACCTGGTAGATCAGGAAGGGCGAGGCCACCAGCGGCAGCAGCAGCACGAGTGCCGCGACGAACACGTGCCGCGCCGACAACGTGCGCCAGAGGAACTTGAGCCAGCGCGGGGCGTCGCTGTCGGCGAAGGGGTCAGAAGGTGCGGGTGGTGCAGCCGCCCGCCCCCCGGCGCTTGGCAAGGCCCGGGGCACGGCCCCGGCCAGCCCGGTGTTCATCGCCCGGCGCCACTTGGCTGCACTCATGCGGCCTTCCCCATGATCCCGCGCGGCCGGAAGGCCAGCACCACGATCAGGATCACGAAGGTGAACACCACGCTGTAGGTCGGCGCGTAGGCCAGCCCGTAGGTCTCGGCCAGCCCCAGGATCGCCGCGCCGATGGCCGCGCCCAGCACGCTGCCCATGCCGCCGACGATGACGACGATCAGGCTGGCCAGCAGCAGCCGCGTGTCTTCACCCGGCACCATGCTCAGCTCCACCGCGCCGATCACGCCGCCGAAGCCGGCCAGGCCCGCGCCCAGCATGAAGGTCATCGCGAACACCAGGTTCACGTTGACGCCGGACGCGGCCAGCATGGCGCGGTCGTCCACGCCGGCGCGGATCATCGTGCCCACGCGCGTGCGGTTCAGCAGCCACCACAGGAACAGGCCGATCAGCAGGCCGAAGCCGAGCAGGCTGAGCCGATAGGCCGAGTACGCGTTGATCACCGGGATGCCGCGGATGGGGCCCTGCAGCCACTCGGGCGCCTCCATCTGGTAGACCTGCCCGGTGAAGATCCACAGCAGCACGTCGGCGATCACGATCGACAGACCGATGGTGACCATGGTCTGCCGCAGGTCCTGCCCCTGCATGCGGCGCAGGATCAGCACCTGGATCAGCAGGCCGGCCACCGCCGCGGCCAGGAAACCCGCCGCCAGCGCCAGCACCCACCAGCCGGTCTTGTCGGCCACCACGTAGCCGACGTAGCCGCCCAGCAGGTAGAGGGAACCATGCGCGAGGTTGACGTTGCGCATCAGCCCGAAGACCAGCGTGAAGCCGCTGGCCACGATGAAGTAGAGGGATGCCAGCGTCAGGCTGTTGAGCATCGTCACCAGGTACAGGCGCGGGTTGTCCACCAGCGCCCAGACCGAGAACACCGCGATCGGGCCGCCCACCAGCAGCCAGGTCGCCAGGCGCTGACCCGCGGTCATGGCGCCTCCTTCATGCCGCGTGGCCCCAGCTGCGCTGCGACGCGATGGCCGGCGCCTTGGCGAAGACACCGTCCTTCATCACCGCCAGGATGCGCTTGGGGTCGCGCAGGATGGCCAGGTTGGCCAGCGGGTCGCCGTCCACCAGCAGCAGGTCGGCCAGGTAACCGTCCTTCACCGCGCCCAGCTCGTGCCCGCGCATCATGATCTGCCCGCCGTACACGGTGGTGGCGCGGATGGCCTCCATCGGTGTCATGCCCAGGTACTTGACGAAGAACTCCAGGTCGCGTGCGTTCTGGCAATGCGGCGTGAAGGCAAAGCCGTAGTCGCCGCCGGGCAGCACGCGGATGCCGCGCTTGTGCATCTTGCTCAAGGACTCCAGCGCCGCGTCCCACTCTTCCTGGTAGCCCCAGCTCACGGCGGTGTCGTGTGTGATGCCGAAGGGCTCGCTCTCGTTGAGCAGCGCGTACAGGATGGCGATGCCCGGGGCCACGAAGACGCGGTCCTTGCGCGCCTCCAGCATGTCCAGCGTCTCGGTGTCGGTGAAACTGGCGTGGTAGATCAGGTCGATGCCGTGGCGCAGCGCCTGCTGCACGCTGGCCTTGCTGCGCGCGTGCACGATGAGGCGCTTGCCGCGCATCTTCACCTCTTCGGCAGCGACGGCCACCTCGGCGTCGGTCATCCACGTGGTGTGCGAATCGGCGCCGGGCACGAAGTTGTCGCCCGACAGGTTCAGCTTGATGCTGTCCACGCCGTACTTCAGGAACCTGCGCACGACGGTGCGCATGTCCTCGGCACCGTTGACGTTGACGCCGAAGCTGAACTCGGCAAACGGCAGGTGCGGCAGCGTCTCGTCGCCCAGGCCGCCGGGCACCGTGATCTCCTGGCTGGCCGCCAGATAACGAGGCCCGGGAATCTGCCCGCTGTTGATGGCGTTGCGGATCACCACGTCCAAGCGCGGCTTGGCACAGGCCGCGCCCAGACAGCTGGTGAAGCCCGCCTCCAGGTACCGCTTGGCCACCTTCGCACACCACAGCACGTGCTCTTCCAGCGGCATGGTCTGGATGCCGGCCAGCGTGGCCGCGTCGTTCCAGCTGAAATGCGTGTGCGCCTCCACCATGCCCGGCATCAGCGTGGCGCCGGCGCCGTCGATCACGGTGGCACCACCGGGTGTGATGGGCGCCGTGCTGCGCCCCACCTGGCGGATGCGGTTGCCGTCCACCAGCACGCTGCCCGCATAGGGCTGGGTGCCGGTGCCATCGAGGATGCGAACATTGGTGAAGAGCGTCTGCGTCATGCTCGTGTGCTCCTCAGGCGGCCCAGCGCGTGACGGTGGACGGCGCGCCGCTGCGCAGCGGGCGGCCGTTGCCGACAGGCGGCGCACGGTGGAATTCACCGTCCTTCATGACCGACAGGATGCGGCTCCTGTCCTGCAGCACCGTGATGTCGGCGAGTGGGTCGCCGTCGATCAGCAGGATGTCGGCCAGGCACCCTTCGCGGATGTAGCCGATGGACTTGCCCATCTTCATCATCGGCCCGCCCCAGGCGGTGGCCGACAGCAGCGCCTCCATCGGGCTCATGCCGACGTACTTGACGAAGTACTCCAGGTCTTTCGCGTTGGTGCCGTGCGGGGTCCAGGCGAAGCCGTAGTCGCCGCCGGGCAGGATGCGGATGCCGCGCCTGCGCATGGCCTTCATGCTCTCGATGGCGGCTTCCAGCTCGCGGTGGTAGCCCATCTTCTTGGTCACCTCGGGCGTCAGGCCCCACTGCGACGCGTGGTGGCTCGTGTTGATCAGCCAGGCCAGGCCGGGGGCCACGTGGTGCTCGAACTTCTTCGCCTCCAGCAGGTCCAGCGCCTCTTCGTCGGTGAAGCTGGCGTGGTAGATGACCTCGATGCCCTGCTTGATGCACTGCTTGATCGACCACGTGCTCCGCGCGTGCGCCGACACGCGCTTGCCCCAGGCCTTGGCCTCCTGCACGCAGGTGGTGATCTCGTCCTCGGTGAACTGGCTCATCTCGGACGGCATGCCGGTGATCGACTCGCCCGACAGATTGATCTTGATGCTGTCCACGCCGTACTTGGCGAACATGCGCACGCAGCGGCGCATCTCCTCGGCGCCGCTGACGATGGCGCCGAAGGCGAACTCGTGCTGCGGCAGGTGCGGCGCCGTGGTGTCGCCCAGGCCGCCGGGCACCGTGATCTCCTGGCTGGCGGCCAGGTAGCGCGGGCCGACGATGGTGCCGTCGTTGATGGCGTTGCGGATCACCACGTCCAGCCGCGGCTTGGCGGTGGCCGCACCGACGCAACTGGTCCAGCCCATGTCGAGGTACTTCTTCGCCACCTGCGCGCACCACAGGATGTGCTCCTCGGGCGGCATGCGCTGAATGGCGTCCAGGCTGGGCTGGTCGTTCCAGCTGAAGTGCGTGTGCGCCTCCACCATGCCGGGCATCAGGAAGGCGCCGGCGCCGTCGATGACCATCGCGCCGGCCACCGGCGGCGTGCGCTGGCCGTACTGCGTGCGCACGACGCGGCTGATGGTGTTGCCCTGCACCAGCACGTCGCCGGTGAAGGGCGTCTCGCCGCCGCCATCGAAGATGCGCACGTTGGTGTAGAGCACGTCGGCCATCGTCAAGTCTCCTGTCGCTGCGCGGCCAGGAAGGCCCGCAACTCGGCCTGGCATTCGGCCACGCGTTCGATCGGGGTCCAGTGGCCGCAGCGCGGCAGCACCACCACGCGCGAGCTGCGCGCCGCGTGCAGCCTTTCGGCCATCGCTCGCACGGCCTGCGGTGGGGCCACACCGTCTTCGTCGCCGGTGACCAGCAGCACCGGGCAGGTGATGGACTCCACGCGCGCCGGCTGTGCGTCGGCCAGCGCCTCGCAGGTGCGGGCGTAGGCCTCGGCGTCCTGGCGCATCAGGCTCTCGCGCACGAAGGCCACCGCCAGCGGCTGGCGTTCGCGCGTGTCGGCCGAGAGCGCGGCGTTCAGCAGCGCGGTGGTGATGTCGTGCATCCCGGCCGCACCTTCGCTGCGCGCCTTGGCGGCGCGGGCGCGGATGGCCGCGCGTGCGGCGTCGGGCGGCGCCATCAGCGGGCCGAAGAGCGCCAGGCTGCGCACCAGCGCGGGCGTCTGCACGGCCAGGTGCTGGCACACGATGGTGCCCAGCGAATGGCCCACGAAGTGCGCACGTGCCACGCCAAGGCGCGCGCAGGCGGCCTGCACCGTGTCGGCCAGCCGTGCGATGGTGAGCGGCCCCTCGGCGTGCTGCGATCGGCCGCTGCCCGGCAGGTCCACGCGCAGCACGCGGTGGCGCGCCAGCACCGGCATCAGCGGCGTGAAGGTGTTGGAACTGCCACCCAGACCGTGCACGCAGACGACGGCGTCGCCCTCGCCAACGTCTTCCACGAGCATGCGGTCGACCGTGTGCAAGGCCATCACACGAACCGGTTCTCGATGGCGCCGATGCCATCGATCTCGACCTTGACCACGTCGCCCGCCTTCAGCCAGCGCGGCGGCGTGAAGCCCATGCCCACGCCGGCCGGCGTGCCGGTGGCGATGACGTCGCCCGGGTGCAGCGTGATGCCGCGCGAGCAGGTCTCGATCAGCGTGGGGATGTCGAAGATCATGTCGCGCGTGCGGCCGTCCTGGCGCAGCTCGCCGTTCACCCAGCCGCGCACGCGCGTGTCGCGGCCGTCCAGCTCGTCGGCGGTCACGATCCACGGGCCCATGGGGCAGAAGGTGTCGAAGTTCTTGCCCAGGTCCCACTGCTGGTGGCGCACCTGCACGTCGCGCGCCGAGACGTCGTTGACCACCGTGTAGCCGAAGACATGGTCCATGGCGCGCGAGCGCGGGATGTCGCTGCCACCGCGGCCGATGACCACCGCGAGTTCGCTCTCGTAGTCGATCTGCACCGAGGCCTGGCGCGCGGGCATCTTCACCGCGTCGAACGGGCCCACCACGCACTCGGCGAACTTGGTGAAGACGATCGGCCAGGTGTCCTCTTTCGGCAGGCTCTCGCGGAAGACCGTGCCGGCCAGTTCAGCGGCATGGGCGCGGTAGTTGCGACCCACGCAGAACAGACTGCGCAGCGGGCGCGGCAGCGGGGACATCAGTGCCACCGCAGCCAGCGGCAGGCGCGGGCCTGCGACGCGCGGCAGCGGCTCGCCGCGCGCCAGCATCTGGATCAGCCGCAGCGCGCCGCGCTCGGGCTGCGGCACGGCCAGCGGCGTGACTTCGCGCCCGCACGGCGACACCGTGCCCGCGTGAGCAACTCCACCCCAGCGCCAGCTGGCCATGCGCATGTCGGCTTGTCTCCGTGTGCCCGCGGATCGAGCCGGGTCCGGCGTCGTGCCGGGCCCTGTCGTCCGTGGTGTCGTGGACCCGAGGGTTTTGAGACTTGTGTCTCAAATCGGGATCGCTGCATCATAGGCGGCCGATGTCCCCGCTTACAAGCGGGGCCCGGGCAGCAACCGATCCGGACATACCCGCATGCCGCGCCTCAAGCACAAGATCACCGAAGCCCCGCCGCCGCCCACGCGCGGCGTCAAGGCGTCCACCTTCAAGCTGCTGCTGGACACGGCCATGCAGCTGATCCAGACCGACGGTCACATTCCCTCGGTGGCCGAGGTCGCCGTGCGCTCCGCCGTGTCGCGCGCCACCGCGTACCGCTACTTCCCCACGCGCAGCGCGCTGATCACGGCGGTGATCGAGGCGTCGCTGGGCCCGGTGCGCACCATCGCGTCCGACAACGCCAGCGGCCGCGAGCGTGTGCGCGAGCTGTTCGAGCGCACCTTCCCGCGTTTCACCGAGTTCGAGCCGCAGCTGCGCGCCGCGGCACAGCTGTCGCTGGAGCAGGGTGCGCTGGAGCGCGCCGGGCTGCTGGAAGAAGAGCCCTACCGCCGCGGTCACCGCATCCGCATCCTGCAGCACGCCATCGCACCGCTGGCGCCGCAGATGACACCGGCCGTGCGCGACAAGCTGCACCGCGCGCTGTCGGTGGTGTACGGCATCGAGCCCTACATCATCCTGAAGGACATCTGGGGCCTGCCCGACCGCGAGGTGGAGCGCATCGCGCTGTGGATGGCCGACGCGCTGAGGCAGGCGGCTCCGGCCCCGCCCAAGCCGCACAGCGCCCGCAAGTCCAAGCCCCGCAGCAAGGCCGCACCATGACCACGACACATGCCCAGCGCCGTTCGCCCGCCTGGCACGACGCGCAGTACGACGCGCGCGCCGGCATCCCCGAGCAGGCGGCCATCCGCCAGGGCTGGGCCGATCGCTCGGCCCACACACGCGCCACGCGGCGCTGCGTGCTGGACATCCCCTACGGTGCCGACGCCACGGAGACGCTGGACGTCTTCCTCCCTGCGGCCCCGGATCGCACGGGCCGCGCGCCGGTGCTGGTCTACATCCACGGCGGCTACTGGCGCGCGCTGGACAAGCGCGACCAGTCCTTCGTGGCCGCGCCCTTCGTCGATGCCGGTACGGTGGTCGTGCTGCCGAACTACGCGCTGGCGCCGGCCGTGAGCGTGCGGCAGATCGTGCTGCAAATGGTGCAGGCGGTGGCCTGGGTGCACCGCCACATCGGTGAACACGGCGGCGACCCGCGACGCATCGTGGTGGCCGGCCACTCGGCCGGCGGCCACCTGGCCGCGATGATGCTGGCCTGCCGCTGGGCCGAGGTGGCGCCCGATCTACCCCCGCAGGTGCTGCACGCGGCGCTGGCCATCTCAGGCGTGTTCGACCTGGCCCCGCTGCGCCACGCGCCGTTCCTGGCGCCCGACCTGAAGCTCAGCGCGGCCGAGGCGCGTGCGCTCAGCCCGGCCTGCATGCACCCCCCGGTGTCCGGGCCGCTGGTGGCCGTGGTGGGCGGCGACGAGAGCGCTGAATTCCACCGCCAGACCCGCCTGATCCACGAGCGTTGGGGCGAGGCGGTGGTGCCGGTGTGCGAGACCCTGCCCGGCCGCCACCACATGAACGTGCTGCACGACCTGGCCGAACCCGACACGCGCCTGCACACCCTGGCCCGCAGCCTGCTGGACATCTGACCCAGCCACTCAAGCCCACACCCCGCGACCCAGCCACCCGCCGCGGAACCGGCTCCGCCGGGCCGCCAGCGAGGCATCCCCCTCGGGGGGCAGCGAGCGAGAGCGAGCTTGGGGGCCTTGTCTAGCCGATGCTCTCGACCTGCCGGCTCTGCTGGTAGGCGCTGCCGAAGCGGTTGGCCAGGAAGGCCGGCAGTTCGACCTGCTCCTGGCGGATGAAACCCTGCTGCGGCAGCTGCCCCTCGCGGAACAGGTCCACCGCGGCGCACACGCCGGCAGCGGTGGTGATCTGGATCGCCGACAGCGGCGCGCCTTCGCTGCGGTCGGCGAAGATCTTGCGCGCAAAGACCTCCTGCACCAGGTTGCCGCCGCGCAGCCCGCTGACGGTCACGAACACCAGCACGACATCCTGCATCGTGCTGGGAATGCTCTTGCGCATGATGGCCTTCAGCGTCTCGGTGTCCTGGTTCAGCTGCAGCTCTTCCAGCAGCAGCTTCATCAGGTCGCGATGGCCGGGGTAGCGCACGCTCTTGTAGTCGAGCGTCTGCACGCGCCCGGCGAGTGTTTCGCACAGCGTGCCCAGGCCGCCGCTGGTGTTGAAGGCCTCGTACTCGGTGCCGTCCAGGCTGAAGTGCTCCAGGCCTTCGAGCGCCAGCACCTCGATGTTGCGGCCGCCGCGGATGGCCTCGCAGGGGTGGCAGTACTCGTTGATGAGGCCGTCCACGCTCCAGGTCAGGTTGTACTTGAGGCTGTTGGTCGGGAAGGCCGGCAGCGCGCCGACGCGCATCTTCACTTCCTGCAGCGTGTCGAAGCCCTTGGCCAGGTGGTGCGCCACGATGCCGATGAAGCCCGGCGCCAGCCCGCACTGCGGCATGAAGGCGGTGGGTGCGCCCTCGGCCAGCGCCTTGATCGTGCGCGTGGCGGCCACGTCCTCGGTGAGGTCGAAATAGTGCACGCCGGCCTCGCGCGCGGCGGTCGCGGCCACGGTGGCCAGGTGGTAGGGCAGCGCGTTGATCACGGCCTGCTGGCCGCGCAGCACCGACAGCAGCCTGGCCGGGTCGGAGGTCTCGGCCACGCGCACCTCCACGGGCAGGCCGGCGAGCTTGTCGAGCGCCGCAGCGCTGCGGTCCACCACGGTCACCTGGTAGTCGCCGGTGTGGCCCAGCAGGCGGGCGATGGTCTGGCCGATGTGGCCGGCGCCGAGCAGCGTGATGCGCATGGGAATGTCCTTTCGGGTGCAGGAGGGTCAACAAATTGGCCCGCCAGTCTAGGACTGGCTCACGTCGAAAGAAACAATCAGAACGTCAATGAGAATTGATTTATCGTCGATATGACGACTCAATCAATCAGATCGTATCAATCTCCGGCTTGCGGCTGCCCGGCCGTCTGCTCCTTCAGCATCTTCTTGTGCGCGCGTGCCTTGGCCCGTTTGTCGCGCGTGGTGTCGCGTTCGTAGGTCTCTTCGGCTTCCTTGCGCATCTCGATGGCGCGCGCCAGCGCGGCCTCGAAACGCGCCACCGTGTAGGTGTTCTCGGTGCCGATGTAGATGCTGCGCCGCTGCGGCTTCTGACCGAAGCGCGGGATCAGCACCGCCAGGCTGCAGTCGCGCAGCTTGCTGCCGCGCCGCTGCCGCACGATGGGCCCGCTGATGCCAACCGGCAGGTTGCTGGACTTGCTGACGCTGGGCCGTGGCTGCAGCAACGATGGCGCCGGCAGCAGCGCAATGCGCTTGAGCAGTTCCTTGGTGGCCAGGCGCAACGATTCAGCAGCGCCGCTGCCGTCCGTGGTGTGGTCGGAATAGAGCTTGGTGCCGCCGTAGCGGAGCTGCCAGCCGTGGGTGGCACGGTGATCGATGCGCTGGATGCTCTGCGGTACTTCGAAAACGTGGCCGCTGAAGATGGTGACCGTGCGGAGTTTCATTCGTCGCCTCTGTGGACAGTCGGACGTAGCTCCCTTCTTGCATGCTGGCTGCGACTCTGCGGTGACTGACCAACCCCACGACTTTAGTGCAAGCCTGGGTGGTGCCACCGCCGGGTCCCGACAGGCAGTGGGAGCGGCCGACAATGGGGGCATATCGCGTGCCCGAACAGGCCCTGCTCCACCCCCCGATCTTCACGTGGCTTTCAGCCGTTTCACCGATGCTGCTCGACGACCTGGACCGCCGCCTGATCGCCCTCTTGCAGGCCGATGCGCGCACCGCTGCCGCGGACCTGGCCCGCCAGTTGGGCGTGGCCCGCACCACCGTGCTGGCGCGCCTGGCGCGGCTGGAAAAACAGGCCGTCATCGTGGGCTACACGGTGCGCCTGGGCCAGGCTGAAGGCGACCGCGGCGTGGAAGCCTACGTGGGCATCACCACCGAGCCGAAGGCGGCGCGGCTGGTGACGCAGCGGCTGGCTTCGCTGCCTGAACTCCGCCAGCTCTGCTCGGTCAGCGGCGAGTTCGACTACCTCGCGCTGCTGCGCGCGGAATCCACGGCGCGGCTGGATGCACTGCTGGACGAGATCGGCGCGTTCGAGGGCGTGATGAAGACGACGACGAGCGTGGTGCTGGCCAGGCGCATCGACAGGACCTAGCGGCCCGCGGGCCGCCGCACGGCTCAGCGGCGGACCAGTTCCGAGCGCATCGCGTCGATGACCGCCTTGTAGTCGGGCTGACCGAAGATCGCGCTGCCGGCCACGAAGGTGTCGGCCCCGGCATCGGCCACGCGGCGGATGTTGTCGACCTTGATGCCGCCGTCGACCTCGAGCCGGATGTCGCGGCCGGTGCTGTCGATCAGCTTGCGCGCACGCTCGATCTTGCGCAGCGCGCTGTCGATGAAGCTCTGGCCGCCGAAGCCGGGGTTGACGCTCATGATGAGGATCAGGTCGACGCGGTCGATCACCCACTCCAGCACATCCAGCGGCTCGGCGGGGTTGAACACCAGACCGGCCTGCTTGCCTTCGGCCTGGATCAGCTGCAGCGTGCGGTCGACGTGCGCGCTGGCATCGGGGTGGAAGCTCACCAGGTCGGCACCGGCCCTGCAGAAAGCCTGCGCCAGCGCGTCCACCGGCTGCACCATCAGGTGCACGTCGATCGGCACCGCGCTGTGCTTGCGCAGCGCCTGGCAGACCATGGGGCCGAAGGTCAGGTTGGGCACGTAATGGTTGTCCATCACGTCGAAGTGAATCCAGTCGGCACCGGCGTCGATGACGCTGCGCACCTCGTCGCCCAGGCGGGCAAAGTCGGCCGAAAGAATGCTGGGGGCGATGCGGTACGGGCTCATGCCGGCGATTTTAGGAGCCGAACCTAGAATGCCCCGCATGGCCAAGCCACAGTTCACCTGCGAAGTCCGCGTGCAGTACCTGCCCGAGCAGTCGCAACCGCCCGAAGGCCCCTACGCCTTCGCCTACACGGTGCACATCCGCAACACGGGCGGCATCGCGGCGCAGCTGGTGGCGCGCCACTGGATCGTCACCAACGCGCAGGGCGACCGCGAAGACGTGCGCGGCCTGGCCGTGGTGGGCCACCAGCCGCTGCTCAAGCCCGGCGAACACTTCGAGTACACCAGCTGGACCCGCATCGACACCCCGCACGGCACCATGCAGGGCACCTTCTTCTGCATGACCGAAGACGCGCACCCGTTCGAGGCCGCCGTGGCCGAGTTCGCGCTGGTCTACCCCGGTGCGCTGCATTGAGGTCCCGGGCCCGGCGCGCAGGGGCCGCGAGCCCAGGCACCGGCACCTGACGCCGTGACGACGGCCACCTGGGACCTGACCGCACTGGTCAACGCGGCCGACCCCAAGGCCGGGCTCGCCGAGCGCCACCTGTGGCTGGTGCGGCTGATGGAGTGGCTGCGTCACGCGCCGCGCGCCGCCTTCGAGCCAGCCGCCCCGCAGGCCGCCGACGCCGAACCGCGCACGCCGCTGCCCGCGCTGCGCCTGCGTCACCTGCTGAACCAGATCGAGCGCCACGACGACCTGCGCCAGCGTGTGCAGGGCCTGGCGCAGGCCTTCTGGCGCGACATCGACGCCGCCTCGCTCTACGCCGACCACGGCTTCGGCGCGCGGCGCTCCTTTGCCGGCGAGCTGCTGGCCCGCGTGCAGGCCCGCCTGCTGCCGGGCACGCCCGAGACGCGCGAGCTGGCCGTGCTGTTCCGCCTGCTCTTCGAAGCCGAGGACGAGACCTGGCTGCGCGCCGTGGACGGCCCCACGATGGCCCGCGCCGCGGCGCTGCTGGGCCCCGGCGCGGCAACCACGCGCACCACGCTGCTGGACGCCATCACCATCCTCGTGAGTGCCGTCAACGGCGCCGGCTACGCGCCGGCGCTGCGCCAGCGCATGGAGCCCGCGCTGCTGAAGGACGAGCCCTTCCGCCAGATCGCCCCGGCCGCCGCCACGCTGCGCCTGGCGGTGCTGGAGGGCCGCGCCGACGACGCGCTGCGCGACGCCGCCTACCTGCGCGCGCTGCTCGACGCCTGCCGCCGCGCCGCGGCCAGCGTGATGCCGCACCTGGAGGCCTACGGCGTCTCGGTCGACATCGTCTTCGAGCTCGACCAGCTGCAGGGCCGCACGCTGCGCATCGAGGCGCTGGTCGACTGCGTGCTGGCGCCCGAGCCGGTGGGCGAGTGCCACCGCCTGCTGCTCGACCTGGTGCGCCCGCTGACCCACCTGCGCAGCGTGCGCGCGCTCTTTGCGCGCCACTATTCGCTGCTGGCGCGCCAGGTCACCGAGCGCAGCGCAGAGACCGGCGAGCACTACATCACCCGCGACCGCAGCGAATACCGCGCGATGCTGCGCCGCGCCGCCGGCGGCGGTGCGGTCATCGCCGGCACCACCTTCGCCAAGTTCGCGATTGCGGCCCTGGGCATGACGGCCTTCTGGACCGGCCTGTGGTCGGGCGTCAACTACGCGCTCAGCTTCCTGCTCGTGATGCTGCTGCACTGGACGGTGGCCACCAAGCAGCCGGCGATGACCGCGCCGGCGCTGGCGGCCACGCTGCCCCGCGGCCGCGCCAGCAGCGACGACGAGGTCGAGGCCTTCGTCGACCGCGTGGCGCAGCTGATCCGCTCGCAGTTCGCCGGCATCGTCGGCAACCTCGCGCTGTGCGCGCCGCTGGTGGTGGCCGCGCAGCTGCTGGCGGTGCAACTGATGGGCCGGCCGCTGGTGGGCGAGGCGCAGGCCGACTACGCGCTGCACAGCCTGACGCTGCTCGGCCCCACGGCGCTGTTTGCGGCCTTCACCGGCGTGCTGCTGTTTGCCAGCTCGCTGATCGCCGGCTGGGCCGAGAACTGGTTCGTGCTGCACCGGCTGGACAGCGCGATCGCCTGGAACCCGCGCATCGTGGCCACGCTGGGCGATGCGCGCGCCAAGCGCTGGTCGGCCTGGTGGCGGCAGAACGTCTCGGGCGTGGCGGCCAACGTCTCGCTGGGCATGATGCTGGGGCTGGTGCCGGCGCTGGCCGGCTTCGTCGGGCTGCCGCTGGACGTGCGGCACGTGACCCTGGGCGCGGGGCAGCTGGGCGCGGCGCTGGGCGCGCTGGGCTGGCCGCTGCTGGCCGAGCCCGTCTTCTGGTGGTGTGTGGGCGGCATTGCGGCCACCGGGGTGCTGAACCTGGTGGTGAGCTTCTGGCTGGCCTTCAAGGTGGCGCTGCGCTCGCGCGGGGTGCGCGTGCAGGACCGCTCGCGCATCGGCGCGGCCATCCGCCGCCGCCTGCTGCGGCAGCCGCTGTCGTTCCTGCGGCCACCCCGGGACATGGTGGCCGAACGGCCCGCCGGCCCCGCGGCCTGAGCGTCTAGCGGGCGGGTGGAGGCGGCGGCTGATCGCCGCCGTCGCGGTCGGGCTCGGGTGCGGGTTCCGGATCGCGCCGGCGGCCCGAAAACATCGTCCACCAGACGAAGAACAACAGCAGGCCGAGCGCGGCCAGCGCTTCCAGAATCAACAACCACATGAACGCGCTCCGCGGGCTTGAGGGGAATCAGCCGCGCCGGTGGCTGAGCAGGTTGAGCGCCAGCCCTGCCAGCACCAGCGCCGCGGCGCCGAGTTTCCACGCCGGCAGCGCTTCGGCCAACAGCAGCGCGGAAGCCCCCATGCCGAACACCGGCACCAACAGCGCCATCGGCGCGATGGTGGCTGCGGGGTGGCGCGACATCAGCCAGCCCCAGGCCGCATAGCCGAACAGCGTGTTGCCCACCGCCTGCCAGACCACGGCGGCCCAGACGCCGGCGTCGGCCGCGGCCAGCCCTTGCGCCATGCGCGCCGGACCCTCGAACCACAGCGACAGCAGCAGCAGCGGCGGCAGCGCAAAGGCACTGGACCACACCACCATCGGCAGCATCGGCACCCGCCCCATCGTGCGCGCCACCTGGTTGCCGCAGGCCCAGGCCAGCGCGCCGGTCAGCACCAGGCCCAGGCCCACGAGCGTGGTGTCGCCCCCGGTGTGCGCGGCGATGATGCCGATGCCGGCGGTGGCCAGCACCAGCGCCAGCACCTGCGGCGCGCGTACACGCTCGCCGTCGGCCACCATCGCCAGGCCGATGGTGAAGAACACCTGTGTCTGGATCACCAGCGAAGCCAGCCCCGGGGCCATGCGCCCGTCCAGCGCCAGGTACAGCAGCCCGAACTGCCCGGCGCCGATCAGCACCCCATAAGCCGCCAGCTTGCGCCACGGCACCGCCGGCCGCGGGATGAACACCAGCGCCGGCAGGAACGCCAGCGCAAAGCGCAGCACGCCCAGCAGCAGCGGCGGCAGCGCCTGCAGCGCCACCTTGATGACGACGAAGTTGGTGCCCCACACCGCCACCACGGCCAGCGCAAGAAGGAGATGCCGGGCGGGCAGCCGCCCGTTCACTCAGCCACCCGCCGTGGGACCGGCGCTACAGGCTGGCCAGCGGCGGAATCACCCTGACGCCGCGAGCGCCAGCGAACGCGGCAGCACCAAGCCACCCGCCGCGGAACCGGCTCCGCCGGGCCGCCAGCGGGGCATCCCCCTTGGGGGGCTGAGGGCCGCGGCTCCAAGTCCGCCTGCGCGGACTTGGACGGCCCGAAGGCCCGGCGCCTCTGGCGACGGGCAGCGAGCGCCAGCGAGCTTGGGGGCCTTGTCACGTGCTCACCACGATCCGGTCCCGCCCCTGCGCCTTGGCATCCTGCAGCGCCCGCTCGGCGCGGGCCAGCGTCTGCTGCACGGTCTCGCCGGCCAGGTGCTCGGCCAGGCCCGCCGACAGCGTGACGCCCACCGCCGCGCTGCCGTGCAGGATGCGCAAGGCGCCCACCTTCTGGTGCAGCCGCTCCAGGCCGCCGCGGGCCAGCGCGGCGCGTGTGTCGCTCATCATCAGCACGAACTTCTCGCCACCCCAGCGGCTGAGCATGTCGGACACGCGCACGTGGCGCAGCGCCTCCTGCGCCACCGCACGCAGCACGGCGTCGCCGACGGTGTAGCCGTGGGCCTCGTTCACGGGCTTGAAGCGGTCGATGTCCAGGATCGCCAGGCAGAAGCTCTGGCCGCTGCGCACGCAGCGCTGGTGCTCCTGGTCCATCAGCTCCTGCATGTGGCGCTTGTTGACGAGGCCGGTGAGATCGTCGCGCGTGGTGTGCTCGCGCAGCCGCGCCAGCGCCTGCGCCAGTTCGGCCCGCTGCAGCCGCGAGCGGTGGCGCATGCGGCTCAGGCGCGCGGCCAGCATCGACATCGCCGGCATCATCGTGGCCACCAGCAGGAAGTGGCCGAACTCGATGTGCAGCGGGTACAGGCGCGGCTGGCTCATCACCATGAAGGCCATGGCCGAGCCGAACAGCAGCACCGCGTAGACACTCAGCCAGCGCATCTGCCGCGGCGAGACCACGAACATGCCGAACATCAGCACCACCATCACCACCGGGAACACCGCGCCGCGGCCGGCGCCCAGCAGCGTGTAGGCGATGGCGCCGCTGGTCAGCGCAAACAGCATCTGCGGCACCGTCAGCGAGGGCTCGAGCCAGCGCCGCGACCAGCCGGCGCGGATGAGCAGGAAGAACATGCCCATGCCGGCCAGCGTGCCGATCGACCACCACCGCACCGGCTCGGCCGGCGCCACGCCCACGGCCACGAAATAGTGCATGGCGGCCACCCCCGAGCCCATCACCAGCATCGCCAGCCCCGCCTGCGCCAGGCGTAGGCGTTGCACCGGGTCGGTGGTGAGCAGGTGGTCGAGCAATCGGCTCATGAAGTCAGGCGTTCAGGCGGGGCGGCACAGCGGCGAGGGTAGCGCATGCGCACCGGCTGCCCCGGGCCGGGCGCGCCGGGCCGCGGCGGCCGGCAAGGCCTCAAGGCTCGGGCAGCCCCAGCCGGGTGCCCAGGTGCGACAGCGGCAGCGCCGCGCCGGCCTTGACCTCGCCGAGGCTGAAGCTGGTGTGCAGGTCCTTCACGTTGGGCAGCTTGAAGAGCACGTCCATCGCCAGCCGCGAGAAGGCGTCGAGGTCGGTCGCCACCACGTGCAGCTCGAAGGTGCCGGCGCCGCTGATGTAGTGGCAGGCCACGACCTCGGGTCGCGCGCGGATGGCCTCTTCCAGCGCGCGCGTGCTGTCGCTGTTGTTGCGCTCGGCATCCAGCCGCACGAAGGCCAGCACACCCAGGCCGATCTTGCGGCGGTCGATCTCGGCGCGGTAGCCGGTGATGTAGCGCTGCTCCTCGAGCCACTTCACGCGGCGCCAGGTGGGCGCGGCGCTGAGCCCGATGCGCGAGGCCAGCTCGGCGTTGGACAGCCGCGCATCGGCCTGCAACTCGCGCAGGATCGCCAGGTCGAACCGGTCCAGCGCGCTGCCGTGGCGCTCGGCCGTCTCGGGCAGGCCCGGCGGCGGGGCCGCCGCAGGGCCGGCCGCAGAGGAACTGGTTTTCCCGGAGATCGACTTTTTGAGCGTCATTCGATTATTTTTTGATGTTTTCACGCAAGATCATTGCGCCCAGCATGCCTGAAAGGGCATCAAAAGAAAAGACATGCTGTCTTCATTTGCCTAAACTGCCGCGCTGCCCCGCTGCTGCCAGGAGTCACCGCCATGAACGCCCCGCTGCCCGACGCCATCCGCAAGGCCCTGGAAACCGCGACGCTGGACGACAAGTACAGCCTCGGCGAAGGCCGCGCCTTCATGAGCGGCGTGCAGGCGCTCGTGCGCCTGCCGATGCTGCAGCGCCAGCGCGACGCACGCGCCGGCCTCAACACCGGCGGCTTCATCAGCGGCTACCGTGGCAGCCCCCTCGGGGGCTATGACCAGGCGCTGTGGGCCGCCAAGAAGCACCTGGCGCAGAACCACATCGTGTTCCAGCCCGGCGTCAACGAGGAGCTGGGCGCCACCGCGGTGTGGGGCACGCAGCAGCTCGACCTGTACCCCCAGACCGCCAAGTACGACGGCGTCTTCGGCATCTGGTACGGCAAGGGCCCGGGCGTGGACCGCTGCAGCGACGTCTTCAAGCACGCCAACATGGCGGGCACGTCGAAGCACGGCGGCGTGATCGCGATTGCCGGCGACGACCACGTCAGCAAGAGCAGCACGGCGGCGCACCAGTCCGACCACATCTTCAAGGCCTGCGGGCTGCCGGTGTTCTTCCCGAGCAACGTGCAGGACATCCTGGACATGGGCCTGCACGCCTTTGCCATGAGCCGCTTCAGCGGCGTGTGGAGCGGCATGAAGACGATCCAGGAGGTGGTGGAGTCCAGCGCCAGCGTCAGCGTGGACCCCGACCGCGTGAAGATCATCCTGCCCGAGGACTTCGTGATGCCGCCCGGCGGCCTGCACATCCGCTGGCCCGACCAGCCGCTGGAGCAGGAAGCCCGGCTGATGGACTACAAGTGGTACGCGGCGCTGGCCTACGTGCGCGCCAACAAGCTCAACCACAACGTCATCGAAACAAGGCAGGACCGCTTCGGCATCATCGCCAGCGGCAAGGCCTTCAACGACACGCGCCAGGCGCTGAACGACCTGGGGCTGGACGACGACACCTGCCGGCGGCTGGGCATCCGGCTGCACAAGGTCAACGTGGTGTGGCCGCTGGAGGCGACCATCACGCGCGATTTTGCGCAGGGGCTGCAGGAAATCCTGGTGGTCGAAGAGAAGCGCCAGGTCATCGAATACCAGTTGAAGGAAGAGCTCTACAACTGGCGTGCCGACGTGCGCCCCAACGTGCTGGGCAAGTTCGACGAGCAGGAGGGCGACGACTCCGGCGGCGAATGGAGCATGGCCAACCCCAGCCAGAACTGGCTGCTGCGCGCCAAGGCCGACCTGACGCCGGCGATCATCGCCAAGGCCATCGCCAAGCGGCTGAAGAAGCTGGGCGTGCCGGCCGACATCGTGGCGCGCATGGACCAGCGCCTGGCCATCGTGAGTGCACGCGAGCAGCAGCTGATCGAGCTGAAGACCGACACCGGCGAGCGCGCCCCGTGGTTCTGCAGCGGCTGCCCGCACAACACCAGCACGCGCGTGCCCGAGGGCAGCCGCGCGCTGGCCGGCATCGGCTGCCACTACATGAGCGTGTCACCTTCAGCCAGATGGGCGGCGAAGGCGTGGCCTGGGTCGGCCAGGCGCCGTTCACGAAGGACACGCACGTCTTCGCCAACCTGGGCGACGGCACCTACTTCCACAGCGGCATCCTGGCCATCCGCCAGAGCATCGCGGCGGGCGTCAACATCACCTACAAGGTGCTCTACAACGACGCGGTGGCGATGACCGGCGGCCAGCAGGTCGGCGAGCGGCCCGAAGGCCACAGCGTGCTGCAGATCATGAAGAGCCTGGTCAGCGAAGGCGTGGCCAAGCTCGTGATCGTCACCGACGAGCCCGACAAGTACGAGGGCGTGGCGCTGGAGGCCGGCGTCACCGTGCACCACCGCGACGAGCTCGACACCCTGCAGCGCCAGTTCCGCGAGCTGACGGGCACCACGGCCATCATCTACGACCAGACCTGCGCCACCGAGAAGCGCCGCCGCCGCAAGCGCGGCAAGCTGGTGGACCCGGCCAAGCGCGTGGTCATCAACGAGCTGGTGTGCGAGGGCTGCGGCGACTGCAGCGTGCAAAGCAACTGCCTCAGCGTGGAGCCGGTGGAAACCGAGTTCGGCCGCAAGCGCCGCATCAACCAGAACAGCTGCAACAAGGACTACAGCTGCGTGAAGGGCTTCTGCCCGAGCTTCATCACGGTCGAAGGCGGGCAGCTGAAGAAGCCGAAGAAGGAGAAGAAGGGCACGCTGGAAGGCCTGCCCGAGCTGCCCGAGCCGGCGCTGCCGGTGAACGAACGCGCCTGGGGCATCGTGGTCGGCGGCGTGGGCGGCACCGGCGTCATCACCATCGGCCAGCTGCTGGGCATGGCGGCGCACCTGGAAGGCAAGGGCGTGGTCACGCAGGACGCCGGCGGCCTGGCGCAGAAGGGCGGCGCCACCTGGAGCCACATCCAGATCGCCAACACGCCCGAGGCCATCCACACCACCAAGGTCGACACCGCGCAGGCCGATCTGGTGATCGCCTGCGACAGCATCGTCGGCGCGGCCAAGTACACGCTGACCGTGATGCAGGAAGGCCGCACGTTTGTCGCGCTCAACACGCACGGCACGCCGACCGCGGCCTTCGTGAAGAACCCGGACTGGAAATCGCCGGGCGGCAACTGCGAGGCCGCCATCCGCGCCAGCGTGGGCGACGCGCTGGTGGGTGCCTTCGACGCCGAGCAAGTGGCGGTGCAGATGCTGGGCGACAGCATCTACACCAACCCGCTGATGATGGGCTACGCGTGGCAGATGGGCCGCATCCCGCTGAGCCTGGCCGCCATCACGCGCGCGATCGAGCTGAACGGCGTGCAGATCGACAACAACAAGGCCGCCTTCGAGTGGGGCCGGCGCTGCGCGCACGACCTGGCCAGCGTGCAGGCGATGTTCAAGGCGCAGCAGGTGATCCAGTTCGTCAAGAAGCCGGGGCTGGCGGAGATGATCGCCACGCGCGTGGACTTCCTCACCGGCTACCAGGACGCGGCCTACGCGGCGCGCTACAAGGCCTTCGTCGAGAAGGTGCAGGCTGCGGAAGCCAAGGCCGGCACCGGCACGCCGCTGAGCGAGGCCGTGGCGCGCTACCTGTTCAAGCTGATGGCCTACAAGGACGAGTACGAGGTGGCGCGCCTGCACACCGACAAGTCCTTCACCGACAAGGTCGCCGGCATGTTCGAGGGCGACTACAAGCTGGTGCACCACCTCGCGCCGCCGATGATCGCGAAGACCAACGACAAGGGCGAACTGGTCAAGCAGCCCTTCGGCCCGTGGATGCGCAGCGCCTTCGGCCTGCTCGCCAGGATGAAGGGCCTGCGCGGTACCGCGCTGGATGTCTTCGGCCGCACCGAAGAGCGCAAGACCGAGCGTGCGCTGATCACCGAGTACCAGGCCTGCATCGACGAGCTGCTGCAGACGCTGAACGCCGACAACCGCGCGCTCGCCGCCGAGATCGCGCGCATCCCGGAAGAGATCCGCGGCTACGGCCACGTCAAGGAGCGGCACCTGTTGGGGGCGCGCCCGAAGTGGGACGCGCTGATGCAGCGCTGGCGCAGCGGCGGCGCGCAGAAGGCCGCGTGACCGCCGCGCCGGGCCGCCCCAAGCCAGGTCGCGCCCCCTCGGGGGGCCCGTGCCGGCTTGCCGGCACCGTGGGGGCCCCGTGAGCTGGCCCGCGCTGGCCGCGGCGCGGCGGCGCGACGCCCAGGCGCGGGTGCCGTTCCTGATCGGCGCCCAGGCGGTCGGCTCGGTGGCCCGCGCGCACCTGCCGGCCCTGACGAGCTGGCCGCAGTGGCTGGCCGTCGGCCCCGACGCCGTGGCGCTGGTGGCAGACGACCGTGACGCCGCGCTGGCGCAGATCAACACCGTGCTGTGCCAGCAGGGGCTGGTGCGCGGCTGGCGCGACGAGCGCTACGCCATCACCGACCCCGACACCGGCCAGCACCTCGCGTGCACCGAACGCGCGGCCTCTCGCTTCTGGGGCACGCTCACCCACGGCGCGCACGCCACCGGCTTCGTCGCCGACGCCCGCGGCCGCCCGACGCACGTGTGGATCGCCCGCCGCGCGCTGAACAAGCCCACCGACCCCGGCCTGCTGGACAACCTGATCGGCGGTGGCGTGCCGCACGGCCAGACCCCGCACGACACGCTGCTGCGCGAAGGCTGGGAAGAAGCCGGCCTGTCGCCCGCGCAGCTGGCCGCGGCGCGCCCGGGCCGCGTGATCCGGCTGCACCGTGACATCCCCGAAGGCCTGCAGCTCGAAGACCTGCACAGCTACGACCTGCCCCTGCCCGCCGGCACCGAGCCGGTCAACCAGGACGGCGAAGTCGCCGGTTTCGAATGCCTGCCGGTGGCGCAGGCGCTGGCCCTGGCGGCCAGCCCGCAGATGACGGTCGACGCTGCGCTGGTGATGCTGGACTTTGCGCTGCGCCACCGGCTGCTGGACGACGCACAGGCCGCGGTGCTGGCGCTGGCCAGCGCGCACCTGTGGACGTCACCACGATGAAGGCAGCCAGAGGCTGACGATGTAAGGCAGCCAGAGGCTGACGCGCCACCGGTGCGGCATGCAGCGGCTGTGCCGACGTTCGGCGCCGGTCACTGCCGCCATCAAAGCGCTTGAACCCGGATGCCGGGACGCCCGCCGATACTGGCCACCGCCATGCACACCACTGCCCCGCGCTATCACCCCGTCAGCATCGCCTTGCACTGGCTGCTGGCGCTGATGATCCTGGGCTCGCTGGGGGTGGGGCTGTACATGACCGGGCTGCCGTTTTCGCCCGCGCGGCTGAAGCTCTACAACTGGCACAAGTGGGCCGGCATGACGATCCTGATCCTGTCGGCCGTGCGCCTGCTGTGGCGCCTGACGCACCGCCCGCCGGTCGACCTGCCGATGCCGGCCTGGCAGCGCCGAGCCGCGCACGGTGCGCATCTGGCGCTGTACGTGCTGTTCTTTGCCGTGCCGCTGGCCGGCTGGGCCTACAGCTCGGCCGCGGGCTTCCCGATCGTGCTGTTCGGCGTGCTGCCGCTGCCCGACTGGGTGCCGGTCAACCGCGAGCTGGCCGAGGCCATCAAGCCGCTGCACGGCTGGCTCGCCTACACGCTGGCCGCGGTGATCACGCTGCACGTGGCCGGCGCACTCAAGCACCACTTCATCGACCGCGACGGGCTGCTGAACCGCATGCGCCCCGGCCGCGCCTGAACCGCTTCAAGGAATTGCTGCCATGAGCTCCCGCACCCTCTACATCCTGACCCTGGCCATTGCGCTGGGCGGCAGCGCCTTCCTCACCACCGCCCGCGCCCAGCCCAAACCCGCGCAGCTGGTGGCCGCCGGCAGCGAGATTGCCTTCACCACGCGCCAGATGGGCGTGCCGGTGGAGGGCAAGTTCGGCAAGTTCTCGGCCCAGATCACGCTCGACCCGAAGAAGCCCGAGACCGGCAGCGTGGCCTTCAGCATCGACACCGGCAGCGCACGCTTCGGCAGCGCCGAGCTCGACGCCGAAGTGCCCAAGCCCACCTGGCTGAACGTGGCGAAGTTTCCGCAGGCCAGCTTCCAGTCCAGCGCCATCAAGGCCGCCGGGCCAGGCAAGTTCGACGTGAGCGGCAAGCTCACGATCAAGGGCTCGGTGCGCGACGTGGTGGTGCCGGTGCAGGTGACGCAGGCCGGTGCACAAAGCACCGCCAGCGGCGCCTTCACGATCAAGCGGCTGGAGTTCAAGGTGGGCGAGGCCGAATGGGCCGACACCTCGATGCTGGCCAACGACATCCAGGTGCGCTTCAAGCTCGTGCTCACGGGCCTGGCACCGCTCTGACCATTTCCACCCTCCCCATCCACTCTTTCAAGGACTGCCCATGAAGACCCTCGTCGCTGCCGCCGCCTGCCTGCTCGCCACCGTCGGCACCGCCGCCCAGGCGCAGACGGCCACCTACGCCATCGACCCCACGCACACCTTCGTGAGCTTCGAGGTGGCGCACTTCGGCACCAGCGTCAACCGCGGCCGCTGGGACAAGAAGGAAGGCACGGTGCAGTTCGACCGCGCCGGCAAGACCGGCCGCGTCGAGATCACCATCGACATGACCTCCATCAACACCGGCGTGGCGCCCTTCGACAAGCACCTGCAGAGCAAGGACTTCTTCGACACCGCCACGCACCCCACCGCCAGGTTCGTGGGTGACAAGTTCGTGTTCAGCGGCGACAAGGTCTCGGCCGTGGAAGGCACGCTGACGATGATGGGCAAGACCCAGCCCGTCACGCTGAAGGCCAACCTCTTCAACTGCTACCAGAACCCGATGTTCAAGCGCGAGGTCTGCGGCGGCGACTTCGAGGCCACCATCCAGCCCACGCTGTGGGGCATCAGCAACTACATCCCGGCGGTCGCGCCCGACAAGGTGCGCCTGGTGGTGCAGGTCGAAGCCATCAAGCAGTAAACCTGCGGCCGCAAGGGCCTCGTCGCACCAGGGTCTGCCGCACGCCGGCAGACCCTTTTCTTTTGGTGCAGCATCCGGCGCATGCTGCTCGCCGCCTGCTGGTCCCGATGGGCCCGATCGATGTTGGTGTCCCTGGCCCTGGTGGGCTCGCTGGCCGCCGCGCAACCGGCCGCGCCGGCGGCCGTGTACGAGCTGGACCCACGGCACAGCTTCGTGCACTTTGAAGTGCTGCACTTCGGCACCAGCACCTCGCGCGGGCGCTTCGGCCCGGTGCAGGGCCAAGTCACGCTGGACCGCAACAACGGCCTTGGCGAGGTGGCGCTGCGCATCGCCACCACCAGCGTCGACACCGGGCTGCCGGTGTTCAACGCCCGGCTGCGCGAGGCCGACCTGCTGGCGGCGGCCGAGTACCCCGAGGCGTTTTTCGTGGCCCGGAACTTCCGCTTCGAGGGCAGCCAACTGGCCGAGCTGCGGGGCGAGTTCACGCTGCGCGGCACCAGCCAGCCGCTGTCGTTGAAGGCGCGCCAGTTCGCGTGCCGGCAGGACGGCGCCACCGAGGTCTGCGGCGGCGACTTCGAAGGCGAATTCCTGCGCAGCAGCTTCGGCGCCACTTTCGGTCTGCCCTTCGTGGCCGACCGTGTGAAACTCGTCGTGCAGGTCGAGGGCCGGCGTGCACGCTGAGCTTCAAGGCGATTGCACTGTTTCAGTCAAAGCTGCTTGAACGGCCTGCTCGGGTAAGACCGAGTTGTGGGCTTGCCCATCCGCGTGAATATTCACCGAGCCATCCATCCGGGGCGCGCATCTGCGCGCCCTTCTGAAAACCCCACCGGAGACATGTCCCCATGACCGAAGCCGCCAAGAAGCAACCCGCACCGCGCCGCCGATTCCTGCAGTCCGCCGCCGCCGGCGCCGTGGGCACCGGCGCGCTGGCCGTGCCGATGATCTCGAAGGCCCAGACCGTGAGCTTTCGCTTCCAGAGCACCTGGCCGGCGAAGGACATCTTCCACGAGTACGCCAACGACTTCGCCAAGAAGGTCAACGACATGGCGGGCAGCCGCCTGAAGATCGAGGTGCTGCCGTCGGGCTCGGTGGTGCCGGCCTTCCAGCTGCTGGATGCCGTCAACAAGGGCACGCTCGACGGCGGCCACGGCGTGCTGGCCTACCACTACGGCAAGAGCAACGCGCTGGCGCTGTGGGGCAGCGGCCCGGCCTTCGGCATGGACCCGAACATGGTCCTGGCCTGGCACTACTACGGCGGCGGCAAGGCGATCCTGGAAGAGATCTACAAGAGCCTGAACATCGACGTCGTGTCCTTCGTCTACGGCCCGATGCCCACACAGCCGCTGGGCTGGTTCAAGAAGCCGATCTCCAAGGTCGACGACATCAAGGGCCTGAAGTTCCGCACCGTGGGCCTGGCGGTGGACGTGTTCAAGGAAATGGGTGCCGCCGTCAACCCGCTGCCCGGCGGTGAGATCGTGCCGGCACTCGACCGCGGCCTGATCGATGCGGCCGAGTTCAACAATGCCTCGTCCGACCGCATCCTCGGCTTCCCCGACGTGGTGAAGAACTGCATGCTGCAGAGCTTCCACCAGAGCGGCGAGCAGTTCGAGATCCTGTTCAACAAGGCCAAGTACGACGCGCTGCCGGCCGAGCTGAAGGCCGTCATCGACTACGGCGTGCAGGCCGCCAGCTCCGACATGTCGTGGAAGGCCATCCAGCGCAACAGCCAAGACTACATCGAGCTGAAGACCAAGGACAAGATCAACTTCTACAAGACGCCCGATCCCATCCTGCGCGCGCAGCTGGCGGCCTGGGACAAGGTGACCGCGGCCAAGGCCGCAGAGCAGCCGCTGTTCAAGAAGGTCATGGACAGCCAGCGGGCCTTCGCGCAGCGCGCCGGCGGCTGGCAGAACGACTACATGGTCGACTTCAAGATGGCCTGGAACCACTACTTCCGCGCACCGGCCAAGAAGGCCTGATCTCCCCGTCCCTGACGAAGGGCCATCGATGCCGCAAGGCCGGTGGCCCTTCTTCTTGGACCGATGTCCCTGTTTCCTGTCTGGAGTAAGCCCGATGCAGAGCCTGTTGCTGCGCGTAGACCGTCTGTCCACCTGGCTCGGCCAGCTCTTCTCCTGGCTCATCGTGGCGCTGACCTTGATGATCACCTGGGAGGTGTTTTCGCGCTACGTCCTGAACGCACCGCACGATTGGGCGCTGGACGCCCAGATCATCCTGTACGGCAGCATCTTCATGATGGCCGGCGCCTACACGCTGGCCAAGAACGGCCATGTGCGCGGCGACGTGCTCTACAGCTTCTTCAAGCCGCGGACCCAGGCGAAATGGGACCTGCTGCTGTACTTCGTCTTCTACATGCCCGGCGTGGTGGCCATGACCTGGGCCGGCTGGACCTTTGCCAATGAATCGCTCGCCATCCGTGAGAGCACCTTCAGCGCCACGCCGCTGCCGATCTACCCCTTCAAGTTCATCATCCCGCTGGCCGGCGGCATGCTGCTGCTGCAGGGCATCGTCGAGATCGTGCGCTGCATCCAGTGCATCCGCACCGGCGCCTGGCCGTCGCGGGAACAGGACGTGGAGGAGGTCGACGTCGAGAAGCTCAAGGCCATGGTGCACGTGAAAGACGAGGACATCGCCAAGCTCGACGCCATCCTGGTCAAGCAGGAGGCCGCCAAATGAAGGTCCGCAAGGAGCTCTGGTTCGGCTTCATCATCATGGGGCTGATCATCGCGGGCACCGCCACGATGCTGCTCATGGCCGACAAGATCACCAACGGCCACCTGGGTCTGATGATGCTGGGCCTGGTGGTGGTGGCCATCATGCTGGGCTTCCCCACGGCGTTCACGCTGATGGGCATGGGCATGATCTTCACCTGGATCGCCTACGAGGAAAACACCAGCAAGACGCTGACCCTGATGGTGCAGAGCGCCTTCAAGGTGATGGGCAACGACGTGCTCATCTCGATCCCGCTGTTCGTGTTCATGGGCTATCTCGTCGAACGCGCCAACCTGATCGAGAAGCTCTTCAAGAGCCTGCACCTGGCCATGGCGCGGGTGCCGGGCTCGCTGGCGGTGGCCACCATCTTCACCTGCGCGGTGTTCGCCACGGCCACCGGCATCGTCGGCGCGGTGGTCACGCTGATGGGGCTGCTGGCCTTCCCGCAGATGATCAAGGGCGGCTACGACGTGCGCGTGGGTGCCGGCGCCATCACGGCCGGCGGCTGCCTGGGCATCCTGATTCCGCCCTCGGTGATGCTGATCGTCTACGGCGCGACCGCCGGGGTGTCGGTGGTGCAGCTCTATGCCGGCGCACTGTTCCCCGGCCTGATGCTGGCCGGGCTGTACGTCCTGTACATCGTGCTGCTGGCCAAGCTCAAGCCGCACCTGATGCCGCCGCTGTCGATGGCCGATCGTTTCGTGCCGCTGCCCAGTGGCACGGCGCAGGTCTCGCAGCAGATCTCCAACACCGCGCTGCCGGCGCTGCTGCGCGCGCTGACGGGCGGCCTGAAGGGCCCCAGCAACCAGTCCGTGCGCACCGGCTACCTGCTGCAGCAACTGGGGGTGGCCTTGCTGCCGCTGCTGGTGTTCGGCGCGGTGACGGCGTTCAGCTGGCACATGAACACGCGCCCCGCCGAGCCGGTGGCGACGATGGCACCGATGGGCAGCGAGATGACCGAACCGGCGGGTGCCGAGGCGGCCGAGAGTTCGTCGGGCAGTGGCCTGCAGGAGCCGCCCTCAGGTGGCTTGCAGGAACCCCCTGCAGCCGGTGGCGGCCTGCAGGAACCCCCAGCCGCGAGCACCAGCCTGCAAGAACCTGCCGCGAGCGGCGTGCAGGAACCTGGCGCCGCAGCCGCACCGCCGGCGCCGAACGGCCTGCAGGAGCCGGCTGCGGCCAGCGCCAGCGCGACGCCTGGCGTGCCCGCGGTGGCCGCCGAGCGCACGCCGCCCACCCGCGGCTTCTGGATCGGCCTGGGCGTCGGTGCGCTGGCGATGGTGGCGTTCTACGCCCTGCTCAGCTTCCAGCGGCTCGAGATCTTCAAGATGCTGCTGGCCAGCTTCTTCCCGCTGGTGGTGCTGATCCTGGCCGTGCTGGGCAGCATCGTGCTCGGGCTGGCCACACCCACCGAGGCGGCTGCCGTGGGGGCCTTCGGCGGCTTCCTGCTGGCGGTGGCCTACCGGCAGTTCAACCTGACGATGCTGAAGGAGAGCGTCTTCCTGACCGCCAAGACCAGCGCCATGGTGTGCTGGCTGTTCGTGGGCAGCGCCATCTTCTCGGCGGCCTTTGCGCTGCTGGGCGGGCAGGAGCTGGTCGAGCGGTGGGTGATGTCGATGAACCTGAGCAAGACCGAGTTCCTGGTGCTCAGCCAGGTCATCATCTTCATCCTGGGCTGGCCGCTGGAGTGGACCGAGATCATCGTGATCTTCATGCCCATCTTCATCCCGCTGCTCGACACGGCCTGCTCGTGGCGCTGAACCTGCAGACCGCGTTCCTGAGCCCGCCGGTGGCGATGGCCGCGTTCTACCTGAAGGGCGTGAGCCCGCCGCACGTGACGCTGAACCAGATCTTCGCCGGCATGCTGCCGTTCATGGGCATCCAGGTGCTGGCGATCGTGCTGCTGTACCAGTTCCCCGCGATCGGGCTGTGGCTGCCGGAAGTGCTCTACAAGTAACCCACGAAAAAACGGGGCCGGCGTGATGCCGGCCCCGTGGGTGAAGTTCGTGGGCGGCGCGATGGCCGCCCGGGCCTGGGCCCGATGGAACGTGTCAGCCGGCGAACGAGCGGCCGAACGCAAACACCGAGTTCGGCGCCGTGGTGCGCAGCGGCTTGGCCACCGGCTGCGGCGTGATCGCGCGGCGCACCGGGCGGGCCTCGATGCTGACGCCCTGTGCCAGCTGCTCCTGCACCAGGCTGGCCAGCGTGATGGTGGCCATGTGCTCCAGCATCACCGCGTTCAGGCGCTGCCACAGCGCCTTGGACATGCCCATGCTGCGGTCTTCGTCGCCCTGCAGGTCGAGCGGCTCGTCGACGGCGGTCACGATGTCGGCGACGGAGATCTGCTCGGCGCTGCGGCCGAGCGTGTAGCCGCCGCCCGGGCCGCGCGTGCTCTCGACCACGCCGTCACGGCGCAGGCGGCTGAACAGCTGTTCGAGGTACGACAGCGAGATCTGCTGACGCTGGCTGATCGAAGCCAAAGCCACAGGGCCTGCGGGTTCGCGCAGGGCCAGGTCGATCAAGGCATTGACGGCAAAACGGCCCTTGGTGCTCATGCGCATCGCGCTCTCCTGTAAAGGGTGAAGAGGTACAACAGCACTCAATGTAGGGTCGAAAATGCATCGCGTAAATTCGATAATCGCAAGAAATCACTTCGCAAAAACCGCACGATGAACTTCAAGCACCTGCATTACTTCTGGGTCGCGGCGAAGGCCGGCGGTGTCGTCAAGGCCGGGGAGCAGCTGCACACCACGCCGCAGACGCTGTCGGCGCAGATCAAGCTGCTGGAGGACCGGCTGGGCCAGCGCCTGTTCCGCAAGAGCGGCCGCAAGCTGGAGCTCACCGACGAGGGCCGGGTGGCGCTGCGCTACGCCGACGAGATCTTTGCGCTCGGCGGCGAGCTGGAAGTGGCGATGCGCGAGCAGCGCGGCAGCGGCGTGGCCCCGGTGCGCGAGTTCCGCGTCGGCATCGAGGACTCGGTCGCCAAGACGGTGGCCTACCGGCTGCTGGAGCCGGCCCTGGCACTGGCCGAGCCGGTGCGCATGGTGTGCACCGAAGGGCAGTTCACCGACCTGATGGCCCAGCTGGCGCTGCACCGCATGGACCTCGTGATCGCCGACGAGCCGCTGACCAGCAAGCTCAGCGTCAAGGCCTTCAACCACAAGCTCGGCAGCTCGGCGCTGAGTTTTTTCTGCGCGCCCAGCCTGGCGGCGCGGCTCCAGGGGCCGTTTCCGCAATGCCTGAACGGCGCGCCGATGCTGGTGCCGGGCGGCAGCTCCTCGGTGCGGCCGCAGTTCGAGGCCTGGCTGATGAACCACAACCTGCACCCGCGCGTGGTGGGCGAGTTTGCCGACGGCGCACTGATGAAGGCCTTCGGCCGCCAGGGCCGCGGCGTGTTCATCTCGCCCACCGTGGTGGAGCAGGAGACGGCCACGCAGTACGGCGTGCAGGTGCTCGGCCGCAGCGACGAGATCGTGGAGGAGTTCTACGCCATCTCGGGCGAGCGGCGCATCACGCACCCGGCCGTGGCGGCGATCACGCAGGCGGCGCGCGGCGCGCTGTTCAGCGGCATGCGGGCCGCGGGCTAGCGTTCCGCCCCGGACCCGGGCCCGGCTGGGGCGGGCGGCGCCGCCTGCACCTCGAAAGCCAGCGTCAGGAACCCGCTGTCCCAGGTGTCGGGCCGGTCCTCGGACAGTCTCAGCTCGGTGCCCCGCAGCACCCAGCGCCCGGCGGGCAGCGGCGGCAGTTCCACGCGGCCCTGCGCATCGGTGCGGCGCCACAGGCCGATCGGCGACGCGTCGTGGCGCAGTTCCACCGGCAGGCCCGGCAGGGGTCGGCCGTCGCGCAGCAGCGTGATGCGGTGGCCGCCGTCCGGGGCCGTCTGCCGCAGCACGTCCATCGCCATGGGCACCGGCGCCGGCACCGATGGCGCCTGGTCGCCGAGATCGATGCGCGCGTGTTTGGTGTACCGCTCCTGCCAGGCCACACCGCGCCGCTGCTGAGCCGCCCAGGCCCGGCGCACGGCGTCGGTCGCCTGGATCTCGTCCAGGTACACCGCCACCATGGCCGGCGCCAGCGCCACGGTCAGCGGCGCCAGCTGTGCCCAGCAGGTGCGCGCGGCGGCCGGTGGCTGCAGGACCGTCGCGTGGGCTTCGTAGCGCAGCAGTGTCATCGGGTCGGGCAGCACCCGGCCGCTGGTGTCGCTGCAGCCCTGGTGCGCGAGGAATTCCGTGCCGATGGCGGTTTCGTGCCGCGAGATGCGGTTGCCGGTGCCCAGCGCCAGCGCCGGCGCCGCGCTGGCGCTGGACGGCGGCAACGGCTGGAACCAGGTGTCATGGGCCGCCGCCGGAGCGGCGCCGATCAGCAGCGCCAGGGCCACGGCCGGCCATGGCGCCGGCATCGGCCGCGGCGGCTGGAGCGGTCTGGGCAGGGATGAACGGGTCATGCAGGCCTGTACGCACGCCGGCATCGCCCGGATGCGGCCCGGCGCCGGCAGGTCGGCGCACGCTGCAGGTCTGGCAGCGCGCCCCTCCCGGGGCGCCGGATCAGCGCCGGTGCCGCTCCAGCGCCACCGCCGCGCCGGTCAGCGCCACCAGCGTGTCGGTGATCAGCGCGGTGGGGATGGCGCGCAGGTAGTCCTGGAACCGGCCCTTGGCCTCGAAGCGCTCGCGGAACTGCGACTCGAAGAATCGCTCGCCCAGCCGCGGCACGATGCCGCCGCCGATGAACACGCCGCCGCGTGCACCCAGCGTCAGCGCCACGTTGCCGGCAAAGCTGCCCAGCAGCGCGCAGAAGGTGTCCAGCGTGAGCTCGCACACGGCGTCCTGTCGCCGCAGGCCGCGCTCGACGATCTCCTCCGCCGTCAGCGCCTGCGGCGCCTGCTGCCGCACCACGGCCACCGCACGGTGCAGCACCGGCAGGCCGATGCCCGACAGCAGCCGTTCGGCCGAGACGTGCGCGTACTCGCGGCGCGCGGCCGCCAGCACCGCACTTTCAAAGTCATCGGCGGGCGACAGGCTGGCGTGGCCGCCTTCACCGGGCACCGCCACCCAGCCCTGCGCGTGCGGCACGATGCCGGCCACGCCCAGGCCGGTGCCGGGGCCGATGACCGCCAGCGCGGCCGGCGCCGCCGGGCGGGACGTGCCGCCGATGGCCCGCAACTGCCGCGGCAACAGATGCGGCAGCGACAGCGCCAGCGCCTCGAAGTCGTTGAGCAGCAGCAGTTCATCCAGCGCCAGCGCCTGGCGCGTGGCCTGGCAGGAGAAGCTCCAGCCGCTGTTGGTGAAGGCCACCGTGTCGGTGCCCACCGCGGTGGCCACGGCAAACGCCGCCGCCCGTGGCGGGCTGTAGGCCGGGCCGAGCGTGCGCGCCAGGCCGGCCAGATAGGCTTGCGCGGCTGCGGCCGGGCCAGCGAAGTCCGAGCCGTGCAGCGTGGTGACATGCGCCACGCCGTCGGCGCCTTCGGCCAGCCAGCCGAAGCGGGCGTTCGTGCCGCCGATGTCGGCCACCAGCCAGGGCCGTGCCAGCCGGCCCGCGGCCGCTGCCGCGGCCCCACCCGACGGGGCGGGGTCTGTGCCCGCCAGGGATTGGCTCGAGTCGTTCATTGCGGGCCGTCTTCGGCCGCCCTCCGCGGTGTCGGTTGTGGTGTGTGCGCTCAGCAAACCGTGGCCCGGACGCGCGCTGTCGCAGGCGCGCACGGCACCCGCACGCCAACACGAACGGTAGCAAAACTACAGCACCCGGACAAGGGTTGCCGCTGCCAGCGAACGGGGCGCTGAAAGCGGACGAAAACGCCAGACGCCAAGGCTGTAGTGAAGCTACAGGAACTCGCCAGCGCCCGCAAACCCCGACACGGGCCTCGCGCACAATGCAGCCTCCGCTAGAGCCTGGCCCCGGCCCGCACTCCGTGCCACCACCAACATGACGCCCTTCGAGAGCCCGCGGCTGCTCGCCGACATCGGCGGCACCTACGCCCGCTTCACGATCGAGACGGCGCCGGGCGTGTTCGAGCACAAGGCCTCGCTGCGCTGCGCCGACCATGCCGACTTCCACGACGCCGTCACCACGTTCCTGAGCGGCCTGCCCGAAGGGCGCGTGGGGCCGATCGAACACGCCGCCATCGCCATCGCCAACCCGGTGGCCGGCGACGAGGTGCGCATGACCAACTACCACTGGCGCTTCAGCATCGAGCAGATGCGCCAGCGGCTGGGCCTGGAGACGCTGGTGGTGGTGAACGACTTCACCGCGCTGGCGATGTCGCTGCCGCGGCTGGCGCCCGGCCAGCGCCGCCAGGTGGGTGGGGGGCTGGCGCGCGAGCGCAGCGTGCTGGGGCTGCTGGGCGCGGGCTCGGGCCTGGGCGTGAGCGGCCTGATCCCGGCGGCCGAAGGCTGGGTGGCGCTGGGCACCGAAGGCGGCCACACCAGCTTCAGCCCGCGTGACGAGCGCGAGATCGCCATCCTGCGCCACGGGCTGCAGCAGTACTCGCACTTGTCGCACGAGCGGCTGCTGTCGGGCCCGGGGCTGGCGCTGATTCACCGCGCGCTGCGTGAACGCGCCGGGCTGCAGCACGAGGCGCTGGCCGCGCCCGAGATCACGCGCCGCGCCATCGAGGGCACCGACCCGGTGTGCGTGGAGACGCTGGACGCCTTCTGCGCCGTGCTCGGCACCGTGGCCGGCAACCTGGCGGTGACGCTGGGCGCCCTGGGCGGCATCTACATCGGCGGCGGCATCGTGCCGCGGCTCGGGGAGTACTTCGACCGCAGCCCGTTCCGCGCGCGTTTCGAGGACAAGGGCCGCTTCACCGACTACGTCAAGGGCATCCCGACCTACGTGATCACGGCCGAACACGCCACCTTCATGGGCGCCTCGGCGATCCTGGCCGCGCAGCTGCGCACGCTGCAGGCCGACGAGGGCTCGGCGCTGCTGGGCCAGATCCAGCGCGCGCTGGACAGCCTGAGCCCCGCCGAGCGCCGCGTGGCCGACCACGTGCTCGCGCACCCGCGCTCGGCGCTGGGCGACCCCATCGCCGAGATCGCGCGCGCGGCCCAGGTCAGCCAGCCGACCGTGATCCGCTTCTGCCGCTCGCTCGGCTGCGAAGGCCTGAGCGACTTCAAGCTGCGCCTGGCCTCGGGCCTGAGCGCCACGGTGCCGCTGACGCACACGCAGGTGACCGGCGAAGACAGCATGCTGGAGCTGGGCGTGAAGGTGCTGTCCAACACCGCCAGCGCCATCCTGCAGGTGCGCGACCAGCTCAACCGCGACACGCTGGGCCGTGCGATCGACCTGCTGGCGGCGGCCGAGCGCATCGAGTTCTACGCCGTCGGCCACTACGGCGTGGTGGCCGACGACGCGCAGTTCAAGTTCCTGCGCTTTGGCGTGCCCAGCGCCAGCTTCACCGACCCGCGGCTGCAGGTGCTGGCCGCCAACGTGCTGCGGCCGTCGACGGTGGTCGTGATCATCAGCAGCAGCGGCCGCATCGACGACCTGCTGGCCGTGGCCGACCTGGCGCGCAGCCGCGGTGCGCCGGTGGTGGCCATCACCGCCAGCCAGAGCGTGCTGGCGCGCAAGGCCGACGTGGCGCTGATCATCGACCACGTGGAAGACGTGGCCACGCACGTGCCGATGGTCAGTCGCATCCTGCACCTGCTGGTGATCGACATCCTGGCGGTGGGCGTGGCCATGCGCACCGGCGCCGCCGGCGGCGCCACGCTGCCGCGCGAAACCACGGCCGGGCTGGACGAGGCCAAGGCCGAACCGCCACCTGCGGGCGCCAAACCGGCCGGATTGGGCATCAGCGCCGCGGGGCCGCTGGCGCGGCTCACCTCGCACAGCCGATAGAATCAGGGTCTTCCCCGAGGAGCGTTGCGACAGGTGGCCGGTGTGCCGACCTGCCAGGCTCGGGGGCGCCGCCGGAACCAACGCGGCCTGCAACGGCGCTCACTCCACACCCTTGGAGCTGAGCCATGACCGCCGCCCCGTCCAACGCCACCCCCGCCGTGCAACCGATGCGCCTGTCGGGCCTGGAGCCCGTGCTGATCGGCAGCGGCTCGCTGTTCGTCAACATCGGCGAGCGCACCAACGTCACCGGCAGCCGCGCGTTTGCGAAGATGATCCTCGAGGGCCGCTTCGAAGATGCACTCGTGGTGGCCCGCCAGCAGGTGGAAAACGGTGCGCAGGTCATCGACATCAACATGGACGAGGCCATGCTGGACAGCGCCGCGGCGATGGAGCGATTCCTCAAGCTGATCGCCGGCGAGCCCGAGATCGCGCGCGTGCCGATCATGATCGACAGCAGCAAGTGGAGCGTCATCGAAACCGGCCTGAAGTGCATCCAGGGCAAGGGCATCGTCAACAGCATCAGCCTGAAGGAAGGCGAGGCCGAGTTCCGCCGCCAGGCCAACCTGGTGCGCCGCTACGGCGCCGCGGCGGTGGTGATGGCCTTCGACGAAAAGGGCCAGGCCGACACCTACGAACGCAAGATCCAGATCTGCGAGCGCGCCTACCGGCTGCTGGTGGACGAGATCGGCTTTGCGGCCGAGGACATCATCTTCGACCCCAACATCTTCGCCATCGCCACCGGCATCGAAGAGCACGACAACTACGCGGTGGACTTCATCGAGGCCACGCGCTGGATCAAGACCCACCTGCCCGGCGCCAAGGTCTCGGGCGGCGTGTCCAACGTGAGCTTCAGCTTCCGCGGCAACGACCCGGTGCGCGAGGCCATCCACACCGTGTTCCTGTACCACGCCATCAAGGCCGGACTGGACATGGGCATCGTCAACGCCGGGATGATGGGCGTCTACGACGACCTGGAACCCGTGCTGCGCGAGCGCGTGGAAGACGTGGTGCTGAACCGCCGCCCCGACGCCGGCGAACGCCTGATCGAGGTGGCCGAGACCGCCAAGGGCATGTCCAAGGACGACACCGCCAAGTACGCCTGGCGTGCGCACGACGTGAGCACGCGCCTGAGCCACGCGCTGGTGCACGGCATCACCGAGTTCATCACGCAGGACACCGAAGAAGCCTGGCAGGCCATCAAGGCCGGCGGCGGCCGGCCGCTGCACGTCATCGAAGGCCCGCTGATGGCCGGCATGAACGTGGTGGGCGACCTGTTCGGCCAGGGCAAGATGTTCCTGCCGCAGGTGGTGAAGAGCGCGCGCGTGATGAAAAGCGCGGTGGCGCACCTGCTGCCCTACATCGAGGAAGAAAAGAAGACGCTGATCGCCGGCGGTGGCGAGGCCAAGCCCAAGGGCAAGATCGTCATCGCCACAGTCAAGGGCGACGTGCACGACATCGGCAAGAACATCGTCACGGTGGTCCTGCAGTGCAACAACTTCGAGGTCGTCAACATGGGCGTGATGGTGCCCTGCCAGGACATCCTGGCCAAGGCGCGCGTGGAAGGCGCCGACATCATCGGCCTCAGCGGCCTGATCACGCCCAGCCTGGAAGAGATGCAGCACGTGGCCGGCGAGATGCAGCGCGACGACTACTTCCGCATCAGGAAGATCCCGCTGCTGATCGGCGGCGCCACCTGCAGCCGCGTGCACACCGCGGTGAAGATCGCGCCGCACTACGAAGGCCCTGTCGTCTACGTGCCCGACGCCTCGCGCAGCGTGGGCGTGTGCAGCGATCTGCTGTCCGACGAACGTGCCAGCAAGTTCATTGCCGACCTCAACGCCGACTACGACCGCGTGCGCGAGCAGCACGCCAACAAGAAGGTCACGCCGTTGGTCACGCTGGCCGCCGCGCGCGCTAACAAGGCGCTGATGGACTGGGCCGGCTACACGCCGCCCAGGCCGCGTTTCGTGGGCCGCCGCGCCTTCAAGAACTACGACCTGGGCGAACTGGCAGCCTGCATCGACTGGGGCCCGTTCTTCCAGACCTGGGACTTGGCGGGCAAGTTCCCGGACATCCTGCGCGACGAGGTCGTGGGCCATGAGGCGCAGCGGGTGTTCAGCGACGGCAAGCGGCTGCTGCAGCGCGCGATCGAAGGCCGCTGGCTGCAGGCCCACGGCGTGATGGCGCTGCTGCCCGCGGCCACCGTGGACGACGACACGGTCGAGATCTACACCGACGATTCCCGCAGCACCGTCGCCCTGCGCTGGAACCCGCTGCGCCTGCAGACCGAGCGTCCGGTGGTCGACGGGGTCAAGCGCCCCAACCGCAGCCTGGCCGACTTCATTGCGCCCAAGGGCGGCCCGGCCGACTACATCGGCCTCTTTGCCGTGACGGCCGGCGCCGGCATCGAGAAGAAGGAAAAGCAGTTCGCCGCCGACCACGACGACTACAGCGCCATCATGCTCAAGGCCCTGGCCGACCGCCTGGCCGAAGCCTTTGCGGAGCGCCTGCACCAGCGCGTGCGCACCGAGCTGTGGGGTTATGCGCCCGACGAATCGCTGGACATCCAGGACCTGATCGCCGAGAAGTACCTCGGCATCCGCCCCGCCCCCGGCTACCCGGCCTGCCCAGACCACAGCGTCAAGGCCGACATGTTCAAGGTGCTCGCCGCCGGCGAGGTGGGCATGGCGCTGACCGAGAGCCTGGCCATGACGCCCGCGGCCAGCGTCAGCGGCTTCTACCTGTCGCACCCGCAGGCGCAGTACTTCAACGTCGGCCGCATCGGCGAAGACCAGCTCGCCGACTGGGCCGCGCGCCAGCAGATGGCGCTGGAGCTGGCCCGCCGGCGGCTCGCCCCGGCGCTCTGATCAAGGCCACCGAACGCGTGTGAACGGGCCTGCGGGCCCGTTTTGCGTTTCAGTCGCTTCCAACGGTAAGGGGTGTTTGCGGCGTTGCAAAGTTGGCTTCAGTGGCCGGCGGCGCTGCCGACAATGCGTCAGCCGTGTCTGCATCACCGCAAGGTTATGGCATCACGACCCCACCCCGCGTCCAACCCCAGGGAGCCCGACCTTGACCTTCCACACTCCCTGGCGCGCCGCCAGCGCGCTGATGATCTGCCTCGTGCTCGCCGCCTGCGGCGGCGGTGGCGGCGGTGACGCCAGCAGCCCGCCCCCGGCGGCCGAGAAGCCGGCCACGCGCCAGGAAGCCGCGCGCTTCCTGACGCAGGCCACCTTCGGCCCGACCGACACCGACATCGACCGTGTCATGGCGGTCGGCTACGGCCCCTGGATCGACGAGCAGTTTGCGCTGCCCGCCACCTCGCACCGCAGCCACTGGGATGCGCGCAATGCCGAGATCCGGCTCGCCAGCAACAACGCCAACGGCGCCGGCCAGGACCAGGTCTTCGAGAGCTTCTGGAAGCAGGCCGTCAGCGGCCCCGACCAGCTGCGCCAGCGCAGCGCCTACGCGCTGTCGCAGATCTTTGTGATCTCGATGGTCGACAGCGGCGTGGCCGACAACACACGCGCCGTGGCGGCCTGGATGGACATGCTGGGCACGACCGGCCTGGGCACCTACCGCGAGGCGCTCGAGGCCGTGTCGCGCCACCCGATGATGGGCATCTACCTGTCGCACCTGCGCAACCAGAAGGCCGACACCCGCAGCGGCCGCGTGCCCGACGAGAACTACGCCCGCGAGGTCATGCAGCTCTTCTCCATCGGCCTGGTGGAGCTCAACGATGACGGCAGCGCGCGCACCACGGGCGGCGCCCGCACCGACACCTACACGCCGGCCGACATCTCGGGCCTGGCCAAGGTCTTCACCGGCTGGAGCTGGGCCTGCCCGGAATGGCCCGACGCCAGCTGCTTCTTCAACGGCAGCTTCAACGGCCAGAGCGACCCCGACCGCAGCTTCAAGTCCATGCTGGGCTACCCGCAGTACCACAGCACCGAAGAGAAGCGCTTCCTGGGCACGACCATCGCGGCGCAGGGGCAGTCGGACCCGGCCGCCAGCCTGCGCACCGCACTCGACGCGCTGGCCAACCACGCCAACGTGGGGCCGTTCATCGGCCGGCAGCTGATCCAGCGTCTGGTCACCAGCAACCCGAGCCCGGGCTACGTGCGCGACGTGTCGCAGGTTTTCGCCAACAACGGCAGCGGCGTGCGCGGCGACATGAAGGCCGTCATCAAGGCCGTGCTGATGCACCCCGAAGCGCGGCTGCAGAGCGACAGCTCGGGCAAGGTGCGCGAGCCGGTGCTGCGGTTGTCGGCTTACCTGCGGGCCTTCGGCGCCACCAGCGACAGCGGCCACTTCAAGGTCGGCAACACCGACAACCCGGGCACCGCGCTCGGCCAGACGCCGATGCGCTCGCCCTCGGTCTTCAACTTCTACCGGCCGGGCTACGTGGCCCCGGGCACCGCGTCGGCGGCGCGCAACCTGGCCGCACCCGAGATGCAGATCGCGCACGAGACCAGCGCCGCCGGCTACATCAACTACATGCGCGACAACGTGGCCTCGGGCGTGGGCCAGAGCACCACGCTGACCGTCAACGGCGCGCCGCGCACGCGGCGCGACATCCAGCCCGACTTCAGCGCCGAGCTCGCGCTGGCCACCGACCCCGCCGCGCTGGTGGACCGCGTCATCGGCAAGCTGACCTACGGCAGCGTCGGCGCTGCGCTGCGCACCGACATCGTTGACACCGTCGGCCGCTTCCCCATCCCCGCCGCCACCTCCACCAACCAGACGGCGGTGGACAACGCCAAACGCACGCGCGTGAACATCGCCGTGCTGCTGGCGCTGGCCTCCCCCGAGTTTGCGGTCCAGCGCTGAGCCCTGAAGGACGACACCCCATGAAAACCCGCCCGTTCCTTCACCGCCTGCACGACCCGGCCCCGCGCCTGGATGCCTCGCGCCGCCTCTTCCTGCGCCATGCCGGCGTGATGTCGGCCGTGGCCGGCGCCGGCGCACCGCTGGCCATGAACCTGCTGGCCGCCGGTTCGGCCGCGGCGCAGACCGCCAGCGACTACAAGGCCGTGGTCTGCCTGTTCCTGTTCGGCGGCAACGACTCCTACAACATGGTGCTGCCGACCGACACGGCCAGCTGGCAGGCCTACACCGCCACGCGCAACCAGGCGCCCGACTCCATCGCGCTGCTGGCACCCGGCACCGCGCCGATGGCCGGTTCGCCGGCGGGTTCTCCGGCACGGCTGGGCGGCGTGCTGCCGATCACGCCGCTGACGGTGCAGACCGGCCGCACGTTTGCGCTGCACCCGCTGATGGGCAGCCTGCAGACCCTCTTCAACACCGACCGCCGCCTGGCCATCCTGCCCAACATCGGCCCGCTGGTGATGCCCACCAACAAGGCGCAGTACGGCACGCGCTCGCACCCCAAGCCGGCCAGCCTGTACTCGCACAACGACCAGCAGAACACCTGGCAGGCGCTGGCACCCGAAGGCGCCACGCTGGGCTGGGGCGGCCGCATGGGCGACGTGGTGGCCAGCCAGAACACACGCGCGGTGTTCACGTCGGTCTCGGCCTCGGGCAACGCGGTGTGGCTGGCCGGGCAGACGGTGCGCCAGTACCAGGTGGGCACCGGCGGCGCGATCCGCGTGGGCGCCGACAGCGGCGGCCGCGTCTACGGCTCCACCGATGTCGCGGCGGCGCTGGAGCGCATCGTCAAGAGCCGCCCGGGCGGCCACGTCTTCGAGACCGACCTGGGCACCGTGGCCGAGCGGGCGATCGCCGCCGAGACCACGCTGCGCACCGCGCTGAAGCCGGCCAGCGACCCGCTGTTCGGCACCCCGGCCACCAACTACAGCGCCAACAACGACCCCAAGCTGCAGTACGCCAACCCGCTGACCGGCACGCTGAGCGCCAACAACCTGGCGCAGCAGCTGCAGGCGGTGGCGCGCATGATCGAAGCCGGCGCCAGCGGCGCCACCGGCGCCCGGCGGCAGGTGTTCTTCGTCAGCCTGGGCGGCTTCGACACGCACGACGTGCAGAACCGCAACCACGCCGACCTGATGGCGCGCGTGGCACAGGCCATGAGCTACTTCGACACCACGCTGGGCGGCCTGGGGCTGCGCAACAACGTCACCACCTTCACCGCCAGCGACTTCGGCCGCACCTTCACCAGCAACGGCGACGGCACCGACCACGGCTGGGGCAGCCACCACTTCGTGATGGGCGGCGCGGTGCGCGGCGGCGACCTCTACGGCCGCTTCCCCGTGCTGTCGGTGAAGAACGCCAACAACAGCAACTTCGATGGCAGCGCCGACCAGCTGGGCAACGGCGCCATGCTGCCGGTGAGCTCGGTGGACCAGCTGGGTGCGACGCTAGGCCGCTGGTTCGGCCTGAACGACGGGCAGATCGGCGACATCTTTCCGAATCTCGCCAACTTCGACGTCGGCACGCGCAACCTGGGCTTCATGAACGCCTGAACACGTAACGACCCTGGCAGCGACTAGGGCATCGCACCGACGCCGGGGCGCGGCCCAATCGCGGCCCAAGGCGCTTGCAGCGCCCTCGGCGGCGCCGTGCGGGCTTCGTGCGCTGGCGCACGTTGGTGTTGCTTTCGGACGCATCCGCTTGCAGCGGTGCTGGGCATCATCTGGTTCTGGCACCTTGGCGTGCATGAACCGGAGAAGTCCCCATGAACCACAACATCTCAACCACCCGCAGCCTGCGCGCACGGCCCACGCTCGTGGCGCTCGGCGCAGCCACCCTGCTCGCCGCCTGTGGCGGCGGCAGCGACGACGGCACCGGCACGCTGCGCCTGCACCTCACCGACGCCCCGGCCTGCGGTTTCGACACCGTGTTCGTGACGGTCGAGAAGGTGCGTGTGCACCGCAGCGCCACGGCCACCGATGCCGACGGCGGCTGGTCCGAGGTGGTGCTGCCCACGCCGCAGCGCATCGACCTGCTGACGCTGACCAACGGCGCGCTGGCCCCCCTGGGCCAGACCCTGCTGCCCGCCGGCACCTACACGCAGCTGCGCCTGGTGCTGTCCGAGAACACCCCGGCCAATCCGCTGGCCAACGCGGTGCGCACCACCGGCAGCAGCAGCGAGACCGCGCTCACCACGCCCAGCGCGGCGCAGAGCGGTCTGAAGCTCAACGTCAACATCGCGGTCGCACCCGACCGCATCGCCGATGTCGCGATCGACTTCGACACCTGCAAGTCCTTCGTCAAGGCCGGCAACTCGGGCAAGGTGATCCTGAAGCCGGTGCTGTCGGTGCTGCCGCTGCTGTCCGACGCCGGCCAGCGCGTGCAGGGCTGGCTGGACCCGGCGCTGGTCGTGCCGGGCACCACGGTGTCGGTGCAGTCCGGCGGCAGCACGGTGCGCGCCACGCCGCCCGATGCGACCGGGCGCTTCGTGCTCTACCCCGTGCCCGCCGGCAACTACGACCTCGTGATCACCGCAGCCGGGCGCGTCAACGCGGTGATGACCGGCGTGCCGGTGGTGACCACCGCCTTCACCACGCTGGGCAGCGAGACGGCACGCCTGAGCCCGCCGCTGGCGACCACGTCGTTTGCGGTCGGCGGCCGCTTCACGGTCAACGGCAGCAACGTCGACACCGGCGGGGTTGCGCGCATCACGCAGGCGCTGACCGGCGGGCCCACGGTCGAGGTGGGCAGCGTCAACGCGCTGTCGGACACCGGGCTATATGCCGTCACGCTGCCGGCCACGGCCCCGGTGCGCACGGCCTACCTGGCCGGCGCGCAGAGCTTCAGCTTCACGGCCGATGAAGCCGCCGCCGGCCGTTATCTCGTGTCGGGCACGGCGACCGGCTTTGCGACGCCGAAGACCGCCGACCTGACGCTGATCGCGCCGGCCACCGTGGACTTCAGCTTCCCCTGAACCCCGATGGGGCAGCGATGGCGGGCCCACCGGGCCCGCCATCGGCGGTGTCGCCACCGCCTGGCGCCGGGCGCTTGGCTATCATCCGCGGCCCTTTCGGGTGCCGTGTCCGGACGCCATGAACAGCCCCCACTCTCCCAACGCCCCGGCGTCCCTCAACCCGGCCCAGATGCAGGCCGTGCACCACCTGGACGGCCCCTGCCTCGTGCTGGCGGGTGCCGGTTCGGGCAAGACACGCGTGATCGTGCAGAAGATCGCGCGGCTGCTGCAGCACGGGCTGAACCCGAAGCAGATTGCAGCCATCACCTTCACCAACAAGGCCGCGCAGGAGATGCGCGAGCGCGCCAAGGCGCTGGTGGGCGCGCGCAACGCCAAGGACCTGGCGGTCAGCACCTTCCACTCGCTCGGCGTGCGCATGCTGCGCGCCGACGGCAGCAAGGTCGGGTTGAAGGCCAACTTCAGCATCCTCGACAGCGACGACGTGCTGGGCATCGTGCGCGACGCCGGCGGCTGCAGCGACAACGCGCTCGCCCGCCGCTGGCAGTGGACCATCAGCCTGTGGAAGAACCAGGGCCTGGACGCCGACGGCGCCGAGGCCCAGGCCGCCGACGCCGACGAGCAGGTGGCCGCGCGCGTGATGCGCCTCTATCAAGAACGCCTGCAGGCCTACCAGGCGGTGGACTTCGATGACCTGATCAAGCTGCCGCTGGTGATGCTGCAGCGCGACGAAGAAGCCCGCGCCAAGTGGCAGGACCAGTTCCGCCACATCCTGGTGGACGAGTACCAGGACACCAACGCCGTGCAGTACGAACTGCTGAAGGCGCTGGTGGGCGAACGCGGCCACTTCACCGCGGTGGGCGACGACGACCAGAGCATCTACGGCTGGCGCGGCGCCACCATCGAGAACCTGAAGCGCCTGCCGCAGGATTACCCGCAACTCACCGTCATTCCGCTGGAGCAGAACTACCGCAGCACCGGCCACATCCTGCGCGCGGCCAACGCGGTGATCGCCGGCAACCCGAAGATCTACGAGAAGAAGCTGTGGTCCGACCTGGGCGACGGCGAACCGGTGCGCGTGGTGGAGTGCGACGGCGAGGAACACGAGGCCGAGCGCGCCGTGGCGCGCATCCAGAGCCTGCGCGGCGGCGGCAGCACCACCGGCGAAGACCTGAAGTTCATGGACTTCGCGGTGCTGTACCGCGCCAACCACCAGGCGCGTGTGTTCGAGCAGAAGCTGCGCGCGGCGCAGATCCCGTACAAGGTCAGCGGCGGGCAGAGCTTCTTCGACCGTGCCGAGATCAAGGACCTCTGCGGCTGGCTGCGCCTGCTCGTCAACAACGACGACGACCCGGCCTTCCTGCGCGCGGTGACGACGCCCAAACGCGGCATCGGCCACCAGACGCTGGGCGCCTTGGGCGAGTTTGCGGCCACGTGGAAGGTGAGCCTCTTCGAGGCGCTGTTTTCGCCCAGCCTGGGCAGCGCGCTGAAGGGCAAGGCCATCGACGCGCTGCACGAGTTCGGCCGCACCGTGAACGACCTGCAGGACCGCGCCGCGCACACCACAGGTGCCGAGGACGCCAAGGCGCTGCTGCTGGGCTGGCTGAAGGACATCGGCTATGAACAGCACCTGCACGACGACGGCGACAGCGAAAAACTCGCCACCGCACGCTGGGGCAACGTGCTGGACTTCGTCGACTGGATGGCGCGCCGCTGCGGCGGCGAGATCACGCAGGACGGCGGCACCTTCGAGAGCGAACGCCAGAGCGTGCTGCAGGTGGCGCAGACCATCAGCGTGATCATGAGCCTGGCCGAACGCGGCGACGAGCAGGACGTGGTGACGCTGTCCACGCTGCACGCGGCCAAGGGGCTGGAGTGGCCGCACGTGATCCTGGCCGGCATCAACGAAGGGCTGCTGCCCTTCAAGAGCGGCGACGAGGAAATGACCACCGAGCGCCTGGAAGAAGAACGCCGGCTGATGTACGTCGGCATCACCCGCGCGCGGCTGACGTTGACCGTCAGCACGCTGAAGCGCCGCAAGAAGGGCCGCGACACGGTGATGGGCGTGCCCAGCCGCTTCATCGGCGAGATGAAGCTGGACGAGGCCAGGTCCAAGGAAGACCCGCGCGAGAAGCTCAAGCGGCTGCGCGCCGAGCTGGCCGCCAAGGCGGCGGCCGGGCCGGTGCTGCGCGACTGACGGGCGGGTGCAGCGCAGGCTGCACGCGGCACCCGGGGCCCCTGCCGCCGGCACCGGGCCGGCGGCAGCCCGCACACCCGGCTACGACGGCAGGAAGTCCACCGGCCAGGTGACCACCATCACCTCCACGTCCTTGGCGCCGAAGTCGAAGCTGCGGATCCGCGCCAGCAGGCGTTTTTCCAGCTCCTCGTTCTTCAGCTCGCTGCTGACGATGCGCAGGCCGGTGACATCGCCGCCGGGCGCGATCTTCAGCTCCAGCACCACCTTGCCCTGCAGCGCCGGGTCGTCGCGCAGCGCGCGGTTGTAGATGGCGTAGATGGCGCCCTTGTTGCGCTCGAAGACGAGCTTGATGTCCTCGATGCTGCGGCTGCTCTTGCCGCTGCCGCTCTTCTGCAGCGTGCCGCCCTTGCCGCCGCCGACGCCGGTGCCGTCGCCCGTGCCGCCGCCGGCCCGGCCCCCGCCGCCACCTGCACCGCCGCCGCCACCACCGCCGGCCACGCCTTCCACCAGCGTGCTGCCGCGGCCGGCCAGGCCGCCGCCACCGGTGTCCTTGCTGTAGGCCGCGGTGTTGATGCCGCCACTGCCCTGCGTGGCGTTGCTGGTGATCATGCTGCGCACGGGGATGCCGGGCTCCTGGCCGGCGCCCACGCCGACACCCGTGCCGGTGCCCACACCGAGGCCCGGCTTGATGTCCTGCTTCAGCTGCACGGCCGCGGGTGCCGCCACCATCTGCGACAGCTCGTCCTTCATGGCCAGCAGGCCCACGCCGCTGGCCTTGCGGCGCGCGTTGTCGATGGCCACCTCGCCCGGCGGCTTGTTGGGCTGCGGGTTGCGCGCCTCGGGCACCGGCGCTTCCCTGGGCTTGCTGGACTTGATCGGGTCGGGCTTGTCGGGCGCCTTCTCGGGTTTGGCGACGGCGGGCTTGTCGGTCTCCGCCGCGTCGGCCTTGGGTGGCGGCGCGGGCGGCGTGGGCGGCGCCACGGGCCGCTCCAGCAGCAGCCGGGCCATCGGTGCCGGCAAGGGTTGCACCTCGACACGCTGGCGCTCGGGCAACGGCACGAAGGGCATCACGACGCCCAGCGCCAGCACCACCAGCAGCACGATGCGGGCGATGCGCTGGAAGCGCTTTTCATCGTCGGCCGCGTTCGACCACGGCAACGTGGGCTTGCGGAACGACGCCATCGGAGACAAAGCCATCGCGCTCATGTCAGGCGTCCTTTCTGCGGACGGCGAAGGACACGTCGGCAAAGTTGGCCTGCGCGCAGGTGGTCATGACCTTGCGCAGCAGGCTGTAGGGCATCTGCTTGTCGGCCATGATGGTCACGGCCTGTTGCTCGGCCTTGTTCTCGGCGCGCACGGCCTGGCGCGTGCCCAGCAGGTCGAGCTCGGCCTTCAGTGCCGGGATGGTCGCCTCGGGAGCGGCCATCACCTGCGCCACCGAGGCGATGCGCCGGCCATCGACGATGATGTCGTCGCCGGCCACCACCAGCAGCACGGTCTCCTTGGGCGCCTTCTCGGCCATGGCCAGCGGCAGGTCCACGGCCTTGGGGCTGGCCAGCGTCTCCACGCCGGTGGCGCTGCTGAGCAGGAAGAAGATCAGGATCGTGAACACGTCGATCAGCGCGACCAGGTTCATGTCCATCGCGGTGCTGTTGCGCGCCTTGCGCTCGGCGCGTTTTTCGCGGGCGGTCAGCGTGGCCATCAGCTCTTCCCCTTCACGGCGGGCGTGGGTGCGCTGCCGGCCTGCCGGCGCACGGGTGCGTCACCCACCGAGATGTTGGGGAACAGCTCCGCACGCAGCAGCTGCGCGCCCTGCGCGGTGACGCTGCTGCGCACGGTGTCCATCACCTGCACCAGGTCGTCGTAGGGCGTGTCGGGCTCGGCCAGCACGCTGGACTCGGTCTTCTCGGGGAACTTGGCCTTCACCATCACCATCAGCGACGACAGCGCCTTGTAGTCGTGCGTGGGGCCGGTCTTCTCGATGCGCTGGATGAGGCCGCCGATGCGGTCGCCCACCTCGATGGCGTCGCGGCGGATCACCACCTCCAGCTGCAGGTCGGCGCCCTTGATCTGTTCCACCGCGCTCTGCTGCGCGGGCAGGTTCAGGTCCATCACCGCCAGGCGCGAGAACACCGCGGTCGACAGCAGAAAGGGCACCAGCACCACGATCAGGTTGATGAACGCGGTGATCTCGAGATGGGGCGCCTCCTTGCGCAGGCGGCGGCGCTTCATGACGCGCGGTGTTCCTTGGTGGACAGCTGCTCACCGGCCAGGCGCTGCACCAGGTTCAGGAAGGTGATCTTGGCGGCTTCCAGGCTGTCCACGATCTCGCTGGCGCGCGCCTGCAGGAAGGCGTGGATCAGCAGGAATGGAATGGCCACCATCAGCGCAAACGCGGTGTTGTTCATGGCGACAGAGATGCTGGCGCTGAGCATCTCGGCCTTCTCGGCCGGGTTCACGGAGGCCACCGCCGTGAAGCCCTTGATGAGGCCGATGATGGTGCCCAGCAGGCCCACCAGCGTGATGGTGTTGGCGAAGGTGGCGATGTAGTGCGTGCGCTTCTCCAGCCGCGGCACGATCTCCATCATGCCCTCTTCCATGGCGTTGTCGATGTCCTCGCGGCGGCGCGCGCTCTGCATGCGCGTGAGGCCGTTGCTGACGATCTTGCCGATGGCCGACTCGGAGCTGGAGGTCATGTGGTGCACCTCCTTCCACTTGCCGCTCTGCAGCAGCGGCAGCACCTGATCCCAGAGCTTGCGGTTCTCGCTGCGCGCGCGGTTCAGGAACAGGAAGCGCTCGATCGCAATGGCCAGGCCCACGGCCATCATGGCCAGGCTCGGGTACAGAAAGGGGCCGCAGTCGACGAAGAACTTGACGACGGTATCGAAGGTGGACATGGCGTGCTCCGGAGGAACCTGAAAACGGGAGGGGGTGGAAGGCGGGACTGAAGGACTCAGCGTGGCGGCGCGGCCGGCACGGGGGAAGGGGGTGCCGCGCTGGGTGCGGCGGTTGCAGCGGGTACAGCGGGCGAAGCCGTGGCGCGGGCCTGCACCTGGGTGTTGTAGTCGACCTGGCGGCGGTGCACCTCGCGGTCCACCGGGGCCAGCACCTCGTCCAGCACGCTCTGCACCGGACGGCCGGACAGCGTGCCCGGCAGCGGCTTCTTCCACGGCACGATGTACAGCACCTTGGGCAGCTCGCGGTTGCCGATGATCTGCGTGCGGTCGATGTCGGCCCGGTCCTGCGCGTGGGCGGCGCCTGCGGCGAGCAGCACCAGGGTCAGGGCCACGGACCGGGTCAGGCAGGGGCGATTCATGGTTTCTCCTTGCGGGCCGGCGCGGGCGCCGTGGCCGCAGCGGTGGGTGCCACCCCGGACGCAGTGGGCGCCGCCGCGGCTGCAGGCGTTGCCGCACCGGGCGCCGGCTTGCGGCCTTTCAGCTCGGCCAGCCAGCGGTTGATCTGGGTCGCGTCGGCCGGCGACAGCTCGGCCGCGCGCTGGTACAGCGCCTGCGCCTGTACCGCATCGCCCAGGTACAGGTCGTGCAGGATGGCCAGGTTCAGGTGCGGCAGCGGCGCCTGCGGGTCGGCTGCGATGGCGGCCTCGTACGCACGGCGCGCCGGCTCGAAGCGGCCCGCCTGGCGCTGCGCCAGGCCCAGCTGGTTGAGCAGCGCGGCCGAGCGCGGCGTCTTCAGCAGCGCGGCCTCCAGCGCGGCCACGTCCTGACCCAGGCCGGCGTCGCCGCGCTCGGCCTTGCCATAGCGCACGGGCTTGAGCGTGGCCAGCGCGGCCAGGCTGCTCTTGATCCACGGGTCGTACAGGCCCTGCGTGGTGCGGCGCGCGTTGGTCTCGTGCAGCTCGATGGCTTTTTCCTCGAAGGGAAAGGCCTGCTCCTCCAGCAGCACGTTGTACTGCTCCAGCTCCATCTTGCTGAGCCGTTTCGGCCGCTGCGAACCGATCAGCGCCTTGCCGAAGTCCTGGTACAGCGCCGCGGTGTGGAAGGTGGCCGCGGTGGTGACCTCGGCCACGCCGGCTTCTGCCGCGGCCGCGTAGGCCAGCAGCACCTCGTCCATCTTCGCCTTCTTCAGCTTCAGCTGGCGCTGCAGCGGCTCGATCAGCGGCACCTTGCGGTAGGCGTCCAGCGCCGGCTCGGCCAGCAGCAGCGTGGCCTGGCCGCCCAGCAGCCGCGTGCGCGGCGTGCGCGCGTCGCCGGCGTCGCGGTCGGCGGCCTGCACCGCGCGCACCCAGGCCGTGCTGCGCGGCAGCTGGCCGTCCTGGCGCGTGAGTTCGGCGAGCTTCCAGCGTGCCTCCACCGCCGGCTCCAGCGGCTGCGGGTGAGCCTGCAGGTAACGCTCCCAGCCGCGCAGCGCGGTGGCCAGCGCCGGCGAGCGCGGCGGCGCCTTGTCGGCGGCCTTGTGGTGCAGCTCGGCAGCCTGCCACAGCGCGCTGCGGGCGAGCTCGGGGTCCCTGGCGCCGGCGGCGACTTTCTCGAATTCGGCCGCGGCCAGCGAGCTGCGGCCCAGCTCCAGGTAGGCCAGCGCCAGCCGCGGCGCCACGTCGGCCTGCAGCGGATGCGCCGGGTGCTGGCGGCGGAAGTCTTCCAGCGTGCGCGCCGCGGCCTCCCAGTCCTTCAGGCCGATCAGCGCCGCCGCCGCGTCCACCATCGCACTGGCGCGCACGGCCGAGCCGGTGGCCAGGGTGGACAGCGCCGCCACGCGGCTGAAGTGGCCCACCGCGTCGCGTGCATTGCCGGCGGTGCGGGCGGCCTCGCCCTGCTTGTAGATGGCCGCGGCCTGGCGCTCGACGAGCTCACTGCGGCCAGGAGCGCGCTCGGGCGTGAGCGCCAGCACCTCGCCGTAGGCAGCCTCGGCCTCGGCGAAGGCAGCGCGCTCGAAGCTGTGGTGCGCCACCACGGTCCAGGCCACGCGGCGCAGTTCGGGCGCAGGCGGCGGCGTGAGCTTCAGCGACTGCCGCGCCACCGCCACGGCCTTCTCGCCGTCGCCCAGCACGAAGAGCTTTTCCGACGCGTTGGTCAGCACCGCACCGGCGCGCGTGTCGCTGCCGAAGGCGTCGGCAAAGCGCAGCGCGCTGTCCACCGTCTGGCGCTGCAGCGGGGCCTTGTCGGCGGCCGCGGCTTCCAGCGCGGCATAGCTCAGCAGCGCCGAATAACCGGCGTCGGCGGCGCGTGCAAACGGCGTGGCCGTGCCGCGTGTGCCGGCGTAGGCCACCCGTTCGAACTCCTGCGCCGCCACGGCAAAACGTTTGTCCTCGAACAGCAGCTCCGCCATCAGGAAACGGTTCTGCGGCGCGTCGTCGTCACGCGGGAAGGCCGCCAGCAGCGCCTCGTACCAGCGCACCGCCTCCTGCACGTCGGCGGGCTGCTTGTCCTTCTGCGCCAGCGCGTGGTGGTGGCGCGCCAGGTCGCTGAGGTGGGTCTTGACCAGCGGCTGCGCACGCTGCCAGCCACCGGGGTTGGCGCGGCGGAATTCGCTGTCGGCGCCGTAGCGCACGACGTGGTCCTTCTTGGCCGCCAGCGCCAGCGTGTCGAAACCGGCGCCGGCGTAGATCTCGATCACGCGCGCCTGCAGCAGCGGCGCCTGCGCGTGCAGCGGCTGGCGCCGCACGAAGGCGGCCAGCGTGTCGGCGGCGTCCTTGATGCGGTCCTGCCGGATGTAGAGCTCGGCCAGCTGCTGGTAGACGCGGAACTGGTAGCCCTCGCGCACGGGGCTGTCGATCAGGCGCGGGATGGCCTCGGCGCCCTGCAGGTTGCTCAAGGAGATGCTGAGCACGCGGAAGGTGTCTTCCACCAGCTCGCGGTCGGCGCGGGTCAGCGCGCGCAGGTCTTCCAGCTGCGCCTCGTCGCGCACGGCGGGGCTCAGGCCCCCGAGCTTGAGGTCCAGCACGCCGAAGAAGGGCTTCAGCGCGTCGTCCAGCCGGCCCAGCTTGAACAGGCTCCAGCCCTGCATGTACAGCGCGCGGTCGGTGTAGGGGTTGCGGCTGGCGGTGCCCAGCAGCGTGGCGTAGGCGGCCTCGGCCGACTTGTAGTCGCGCGTGACGAAGAGCAGTTCGCCACGGCGGAACTGGGCCTCGTCGGCGTGCACGCTGCCGGGGTGCTTCTGCACCAGCTGGGTCAGCGTCTTCAGCGCCACCTCGAGCTGGCCGCCCTGCTCCTGCGCACGCGCCAGCTGGTAGAGCACGCGGTCGTTGCGCGGGTCTTCGGGGTAGGCCTTGAGGAACTCCTCGTAGCGCGTGATCGCGACCTTGTAGTCGGGCACCTCAGTCTCGGCCGCGGTGGACTCGGCGGCGCGGCGGTCGGCGTTGTCCATCTCCAGGTCGCCCAGGCGGCGCATGGCCTCGGGGCGCTGCGGCGCGTTCGGCGCGGCGTCCAGGAACTGGCGGTAGGCGGCGATGGTCTGCGCCTCGGCCACCGGGGGCGTGCTGCCGGGCAGGTCGGCGGTCATGGCCACGGTGCGGTCGCGCAGCGTGGCCAGCGTGGGTTCGTTGTCGCCCGGCAGGCGCTTGGGGCCGCTGCAGCCTGCCAGCGCAGCGGCCAGTGCCAGCGCGGACCAGCGCAGCGCGGTCATGGCCGGGCTCCCGGTGTGGACGGTGTGGTCGACGGGATGGGTGCGGCCGGCGTGGCCGCGGGGGCCGGGGCGCGCTCGCTGCGCTGTGCCAGTTGCGCGCGGTCGAGGATCTGCGCCATGGCCAGCCGGGCCTGGGCTTCGTAGACGCCCAGCCGTTCCTGCTGGCTGCGCAGCTCGGCCACGGCGATGTCCTGCAGCGCGGTCTGCGTCTCGGCGTCGAGCGCCGCCACCTGCGGCTGCAGCGCCTGCACCCGCGCGCCGAGCTCGGCGATGCGCGCCGCAAAACGTTCGTGGCGGGCCGGCTCCTGCTGTTGCGCCTGCAGCAGCGCGGCGTCGCGGGCACGCGCGGCCACCAGGCCCTGGTCGGTGTCGCGCAGCGCCTTCTGCGCCACCCAGCGGCGCTCGGCGAACTGCTGGCTCAGCTGCCAGGTCAGCGCGCCGGCAGCGCGGCGCAGGCGCTCGGCGGTCTCGGCCGGGTTCACCAGCTCGCCGGCTTCCGGCAGGCCCTGGGCCCGGGCCAGCGTGGCGCGCGATTGTTCGATGCGGCCGAGCAGCGCGCGCTCGCGCGGGTTGGCAAACGCAGCGGCGTCCTGACCCTCTTCGGCCCGGGCGAGTTCGGCGGCCAGCGCGTCGCGCCGCTGCTGCAGACCGGCCAGGTCCAGCGCGCCGGCCTGCGCGCGCACCTGCGGCAGCCGGGTGGCGAAGGCGGCCTTGCGGTTGTCGAGCATGTCGGTGTAGCTGCCCAGGCTGGCCTGCCACTGCTGCAGGTTGCCGGCCAGGAAGCGCAGGTCGCGCAGGTGCTTGTAGGCTTCCTGGAACGGGTGGTCGGCCAGCAGTGGCAGCAGGTGGCTGGTGTGCGGCATGTCGGGCAGCTGGCCGATGCGCGCAAAGGCGCCGAGGCCGGTGCCGTCGGGCGCGGGGTTCTGCGCCAGCAGGTTCTTCACCAGCAGGCCGGCGCGGATGGCGGCGACGGAATCGTCCAGGCCGCGCTTCTCGCGCGAGAACACGTCCACCGCCTGCTGGTAGCTGCCGAGCGCGGCGGTGTAGGCGCCGATCTCGCTCATCGCATAGGGCACGGCGATGTGCGCTTCCAGCACCGCGGCGTCGGTGATGGGGCGCTGCTGCAGCTCGGTCCAGGGCACCAGGGCCAGCTGCGGGTCGTTCAGCTCCGAGGCCGCCCAGCCGTAGCCCAGCAGCGCCTTGTTGGCCTGTGCGCCGCCGAGCCGCACACGCTGCAGCGCGTTGCGGGCCTCGCGCGGCTTCTTCTCCTGCAGCGCGGCAAAACCCAGCGCCACGTTGGCGCGGTCGCGCAGGCTGCGGAACTCTTCGTTGGCGCCCGGCGCCTGGCCGACCTCGTCGAGCAGCGCGGTGCCGCGAACCAGGTTGTCGGCCTCGCCGGTGCGGATCAGCGCCACGCCCAGGTTGAAGCGCGCGTACAGGCCCGCGGTGGGGCTGCCCTTGAGGGCGTCCAGCACCGCGGCAGCACCGGCGTGGTCCTGCCGCGCCATCATCAGCTGCGCCTGCAGCAGCTGGCGGTCTTCTTCCAGCGTGCTGCCCTGCGCCGGCACCTTGCCGGGCAGCGAGCTCTGCAGCGGCGCAGCGATGCGGTCCAGCGCCTCCTGCGCCTGCGCCAGCAGGCCGCGCTGGTGGCGGATGCGCGCCAGGAAGAACCACGCGCGGTCGCGCACCGCGGCCGGCGCGTTGCGCTCGATCAGCCGTGCAAAGACATCGGCCGCCTGCTCGTGCAGCCCGTAGCCCAGCAGCAGCCCGCCGCGCAGCATCTCGGCCTCGTCGTCGTGCGGCGACAGCCGCGCGAAGTGCTGCGACACCATCAGCCCGGTGATCGCGCCGAAGTGGCGGTCCTGGTAGAAGTGGAAGAGCGTGTCGCCATAGTGCGGTGCGCCGATGACGAGCGGGCGAACAGGCGCTTCGATGGCACCCTGCGCAGACGCTGCGCCCACCCACAACGACACCATCGCCGCGACAGCGGCGATGCCCTCAAACAGCCGCCGCGGAACCGGCTTCGCCGGTCCGCTGGGGGCGCCCCCCTGGGGGGGAGCGCCGCAGGCGCTACGGGGGGGACCCATTACCAGATCTTGACTTCGAATTCAGGCTGCAGCTTGGCCTGCGAATCCTTGATGCGCAGCTCGATGTAGCGCGGCTCGCTGCCCTTGTCGAACTTCAGCGTCGCGCCGCGCTTGTAGTCGCGCTCGTGCGGGCCGCGGCCGGTGAAGAAGGCGTCGATGGCGTGGGTGCCGGCGCGCAGGTTGCCGATGAAGATGCGCTGCACGCCGCCGCGGTGCAGCGCCTGCACCTCCAGCGGCGTGTACAGGTGCTGGCTGACGACCTTGTCGTCCAGCTTGATCTGCACCGACTCCAGCTCGAAGAGGCGGCCCACGTCCATGCTCACGAACACCGCCACCTGCGTGCCGGCCGGGAACAGCAGTTCCTCCTCCAGGATCAGCAGGTCGCGGTTCAGGCGGATGACCTCGGCCTTCAGCGCCTGAACGCGCGTGTCGAGTGACGCCGGGGGCGGGGCGGCTTCAGCGGCCGAAGCCGTGGGCGCCGGCGCCGCGGCCACGGCCGGTGCGGTGACTGCGGCGGGCGCTGAGGCCACGGCAGCAGGTGCGGCCGCGGGCACGGGCGCGGGCGCCACCGGGGCGGTCTGCGCCACCACGCTGCCGGCCAGCGCCAAGGTCCACGCGGCCGCGGCAAGACGGAAGGAAAGTGAATTCATCGGCAGCCTTCAGGAACCGTCAGAACGTGGAAGACACGTACACCTGCACCACGTTGGCGTTGTACGAATAGAGCCCGCCGGTGCGCAGGTCGGTGAAGTCGGCAAAGCGGAACTGCTTGCGCTCCAGCACCGCGGTCAGCTTGGGATCCCAGCCGGCGCGCCACGCGGGCATCGCGTAGGTCAGCTTGGCGGCCACCGCGGTGGTGCGGAAGGTGCTGAGCTGCCGGTTGCGCGAGTTGAACTGCTGCACCGACTCGGCGTTGTCGCTGTAGAACAGCGCCTTGTTCTGCGAGTAGCCGCGCAGCGACACGTCGAGCAGGAAGCTCTGCCCCAGGTACTTGCTGCCGCCGATCTCCACCGTGTGCGCCTTGATGGCCCAGGTGTCCCAGTAGTAGCGGTACTCGGCGCGCAGCGAACTGCGCGCCACCAGTGCGCCGGTGTCGTGGATGCTGCGCAGCTTGACCGCGCGGCTGGTGCGCGTGCGCGGGTTGCGCTCCTGCTCGGTGGCACCGAACACACGCGCCGCGCGGTAGGGGCTGCCGAGGTAGCCGCTGTCGGAGACGACCTCCAGGTTGGCGCTCATCAGCCAGCGCGGCGTGAGGATCTGCGTCAGGCCGGCGCGGTACTGCCAGTGGCTGGCGGTGTCGATCCAGCCGGGCGTGTTCTTCTCGCCCACCAGGTCCTTGGCGCGCGTGAAGCCCATGCTGACGGTGCTCATGCCGCCGAAGACCTCGTGCGAGACATCGACGCTGAAGCCCTCGGCGATGTAGTCGGGTTCGGTGCTCTTGCTGTAGCCCACCGAGAGGATGGAGTCGCCGCGCACCACGGTGTCGGCCGAGACGTCCCAGGCGGTGCGCGTCTCGCGGAACGGGCTGGCGGTGGTGACGACGTCGATCGACGCGTTGCTCACCGCGTCCACGTAGTACTGCGCCGAGAGCGACACGCGGTCGGCGATGCTCTTGCGCACCAGGAACGCCGGGCCGTCGGCCTTGACACCGCCGCCGTCGTAGACGTGGAAGATGGCCTCGGCCTTGTCCTCGGGCAGCACGGCGCCATGAACCGCGCTCGTGGTGGCAAGCGCCCCGCCGAACAAGCCTCGCAGCGCACTGCCAAAGCGCGTGAGCGCCAGGCGCCATCCAGCAGACGCCGTGGATCCGGCTCTGCCGGTCCACCGGGGTCGCCCCCGCGGGGGGGAGCGGCGCAGCCGCTTCGGGGGGGAGTCAATTACATCCACAGCCACCGCCTTGAACGCCCGTCGCGCCGCGAGCGCCTTCGCGCACGTTGTGGATGTGCTCTCGATGCTTGTCGGCCAGCGCTGCACGCGAGAACTGCATGATCGGGTCGGACAGCTTCTCGCGCTCGTAGGGCTTGACCCAGGGCTGCACCGAGCCGCAGCCCTGCAGCAGCGCCAGCACGGCACAGGCCGCACCCAGTCTGAATGTCGCGTTCATTCTTTGACCAGTTCGCGGATCTGGCGCTCGTAGGCTTCTTCGACGCCTTCGCGATAGCCGCGGTGCAGGTAGCGCACACGCCCGTCGCGGTCGATCAGCACGGTGCTGGGCATCGCGCCCAGGTCGTAGCGGCGCGTGACGGTCTTGTCGGCGTCCAGCAGCACGGGGAACTTCAGGCCCCACTTCGCCGCGGTGGCGGCGCCGTGGCGCGCGTCGTCGTCGATGTTGACGGCGAGCAGCGTGAAGCCGCTGCTCTTGTACTTGTCGTACAGGCGGTTCAGGTGCGGCATTTCCTGCCGGCACGGGGCGCACCAGCTGGCCCAGAAGTTGACCAGCACGACCTGCCCGCGCTGCTCGCCCAGGCGCAGGTTGCGGCCGTCGACGCCCTTGAGCGTGAAGTCGGGCGCCGGCGCCTGCAGCGTCAGGTTGGCCTGCGCCAGCGTGCCGGCGCACAGCAGCACGGCGGTGGTGAGAAGGTGTCGCAGGGGCATCGTCATGCTCAGAAGAAAAACGTCAGGCCGAGGGTGACTTCGAGGTTCTGCGTGTTCTGGCGCTTGCCCAGCAGGTCGAGGCTGAAGACGTGGTCGCGCACGTCGGCCTGCACCGAGAACCAGTCCTTCAGCACCAGCCGCAGCCCGAAGCCGGCGTGGAAGGTCTGCAGCTTCTGGCCCGCGAAGTCGGTGCTGCCCACGCCGGCCAAGATGTAGCCCTGCGTGGCCTTGGCCAGGTTGCGGCCGAAGAACACCTCGCCGGGCAGCACGTTGTAGCCGGCCGAGATGGCGTAGTAGCTGAGTGTCTCGGTGCGGTTGACGAAGATGCCGCCTGGCAGCACCTGGCGGAAGTTTTCGTCGCTGACCTTGCTGCGGCCGAAGGTGGCGTCGACGAAGACGTCCTCGGTCACGTGGTAGGCCACGCGCAGCCCGCTCACCGCCGCGGCGCCGAAGTTCTGCGTCGCGTAGGTGCCTGCGTACAGCCCGACCGCAAAGTCGTTGGACGGGTAGCGCGGGCGCTTGACGTCGCGGCGGTCGACCTGCGGCACGATGACCTGCTCGGCCACCGGTGCGGCCGGTGCGGCCGTCTGTGCAGCGGCCGGCAGGGCCGTGGTCGCCAGGGTGAGCAGGGCCAGCAGGGCCGGGGTGGACAAAGGGTTCATGCGCGGGCCGGTCAGAAGAAGAAGGCGATGCCGGCCGTGAAGGCGCGGTATTCGATGCTGCGGTTGTCGGCCACGAAGGCCGTGTAGAGCGAGCCGTCGACACGCGCCACGAAGCGCTCGGCCAGGTACCAGCGCAGGCCCAGCGTGGCGTGCGCCAGCCGGGCGTCGGTGGCCACGGCGTTGACGAGGCTGGCGTTCGGGATGTTCTTGAAGCGGCCGAGGCCGACGCTGAAGAACGGCGACAGGCGCTGGTCGGACCAGGGCTCGGAGGTCAGGCTCAGGGCCCAGAACTCGGTGCCCGAGAACACACCCTGCACCTGGCCCAGGCTCAGCTCCAGGCCCACCGTGTCGGCCAGCCGGTACTGCGTCCAGAGCTTGAGCATCGGCTCGGCCTTGAAGCGGCCCCAGGCGCCGCCGAACTCGAGCTTGCGGCCCAGGTAGTCGTCCACCACCAGGTCGCGGAAGGTCTTGTCGACACCGGCTTCCGTCAGCGTGGCCTCCAGCTGCTTGCGCGGCACCCAGCCCACCTGCCCGCCTTCGGCGCGCACGCGGTACCAGTCGGTGCGGCGCAGCTCGACGCTGACCCACTGCCGCCGCTCCACGACGAAGAACACCGGGTAGCCGCGGCCGGGGCCGGTGTGCATCTCCAGGAACGCATCGTTGACCTGCAGCCGCTCGGCGCTGCGCAGGCCGGTGCCGGCGGGGGCTGCAGCGGGCAGCGACGCGGGCGACGACGTTGGCGTTGGCGTTGGCGAGGCAGTCTGCGCATGCACCTGCAGCGCAGCCATCAAGCACAAGCCCGCCGCCACGCGACCCAGCGGCCGCCGCGGAACCGGCTTGGCCGGGCCGCTGGCGGCGCCCCCCTGGGGGGGAGCGCCAAAGGCGCTTCGGGGGGGGGTCAATTTCATTCAGTGTTGCAGGCGCCGTTGACCGGATCAGCCGGCGTGAACATGGTGTTCGCCGCCACGCTGAACTCGTCCTGGCCCTGCGGCATGGGTCGATTCACCCAGTATCGGATGAGCTTGGCCGCGGGATCGTCGGGGCTGTCGAAGATCAGCCCGCCGCCGTGCAGCACGCCACGCACCAGCGGCTTGTTGATGAGCCGGCTCTGATCGGCGCTGCCCACCACCGACTCGCCGAGCGACGAGTAGTAGTTCTTGTACATGTCGCTGGCGCGCACGGCCTCGGGCGCGATCGACAGGTCGACCGCCGGCGCGGTGCCGAAGAGCCGCAGCGCACCACCGGTGCCGCTGCCGTTGTCGTGGCAGCCCGCGGCGGCGCAGGTGTTGACCGTGATGACGCCGTTGATGTTGACGCGCAGCGGCAGGTTCAGCACCGGGTTCACGCAGCGCTGGAAGTACGCAAACGACAGCTTCTGCCCCTGCGCCCCGGGCGGGTTGGCCACGTTGGACGGGTTGTCCAGCGGGCCGCCACCGCCGCAGGCGGCCAGCACGGTGGCGGCCGCTGCGCCCAGGGCGGCCAGGATCGGAAGGGCGGTTCGCGGGCGTGGGGTCATGGGCTTCGAGTCGACGGGTCAGGGCGATGAGGTGCAACCGCGCGAGATCCAGCTCGCGATCTGGTTGTAGCCGGTGCTGCCCGCGGGCAGCAGCGCCGTGGTCTGCCCCAGCTCGCCGCTCGGGTGCGGCACCGTGCTCGGGCGCATCAGCAGCGCCGTGGCTGCCGGTGCGCAGGCGTTGTTGATGAGGCTCAGCGTGACGTTGAAGTCGCCCTCTTCGCTGCCGGTCAGCACGAAGCGGTTGCGCGGGTTGCCGGTGCCGGCCTGGTGGCAGCTGGCGCACTGCGCGCTGAGGATCGGCTGCACCTGCGACAGGAATGTGGCCTGACTCAAGGCGGTGACCGTGCGCACGCCGCTGTTGGCGTCGAAGGGGTCGTTGTAGTACTGGCCGCCCAGGTCCATCCACTCGGCCAGCAGGCGCCGCTCGGCCTTGTTCAGCAGCGTCGCGTGGTTGGGCGCGGTGGACGGCGGCGCGGGGTGCGCGGTGGCAGCCGCGGTGCCGGCCTTCAGCGTCTGGCCCCACAGGATCTCGGTCAGCCGGCTCTTGCGCGCCTGGCCGGCGGTGTTGGCCGCGCCGGAGCTGGTCTCCACCAGCGCGGGGCCGCGCACGACCTCGGGCACGCCATCGCGCAGACGGATCACGGGCTGGCCGTTGGCGTCGAAGGTCGGGTCGCCGAGCAGCAGTTCTTCGTACGACACCAGGCGGCCGGTGCCCGCAATGGTGGGCCGCAAATCGAGCTTGGCGGTGTCGGCGTGGCAGGCCACGCAGGTCTGGCTGCCGTTCACGCCGCGGGCGCGAGTCCACAGCGGCTGGATGTGGTCGGGGTAGTTGATGACGCCATTCACCGGGGCCGGCGTGGCCAGGTCGTCGGCCGGGTTGGCGTTGCCGGTGTAGCGCAGCGAGATCGAGGCGCGCCCCGCGACGCCGGCCTGCGTGGTGTCGGCCCAGATGTCGTTGAACACCGGGCTCGTGGCCAGCGCCAGTGCGCTCGGGTCCAGCCGCGTGCGCAGCGAGGCCAGCGTCTCGCCGCTCTGGTGCTGCGACGCCAGCGCCGTCTTGATGGCCGCCGGCATGGTGTTGACCACCGGGCCACTGTTCAGCGCGGCACCGCGGCGCGGGCTGTGGCAGCCGTCGCAGGTGCGGCGTTCGCCCGGGCGCACCTGGATCCAGTTGGTGTGGGTCTGGATGGCGCGGCCGTCGGCGTCGATCACGCTCAGCGCCAGCGGCACGTCGGCCGGCACCTGCAGCTTGAAGCTGCCGTCGGGCTCGATCGGCGCGTAGCCCAGGATCTGCTGCTGCTCGAAATCGGTCTCGCCGATGGCCTGGCGCACGCCCATGCCGCCGGTGGGCGGCGGCACGCCGCGGATGGCCCGCACGAAGCGCGCCGGTGCGCAGCCGTAGGCCGCGTCGGCGGGGTTCTTCAGGCGCGCCAGGTCGGCCACGCGGGAGCGGGTGTCGCCGGCCTCGTGCGGCGTGGTCAGCGGGATGGCCTGCGCGCAGCCGGCGGCGCGGTCGGACGCGGTGAGCATGACCTCGCCCATGCGGTTGAGGCCGTCGGTGTCGTAGACGCTGCGCACCTCGATCAGCGCCAGGTTCTGCGCCGCCAGGGCGGCGTCCACCGTGGTCGGCTCGACCACGTTGGGTTCGGTGCGCGCGGTCAGCGCCACCGGGTCGGTGAGCATGAAGCCCGGCGGCGGCGCGGCCACGATCAGCCAGGTCTGGTTGGCCGGGTTGAACATGTAGATGGCGTAGGACGAGGGCGCGTTGTCGCGCACCGAATCGGCGGCGCGCGCGGCCATCGTGCGGTTGGTGTCGGACAGCGCGGCCTTCTCGGCGTCGGTCAGCGTGGTGCACGAGACCACGGCGCCGTTGCGCGTCACCTCGCAAGGCCGCCAGGCCACGAGCACGCGGTCGGTGCCGTCCCACAGCGGGTACGGCGTGGTGGCGCGGCCGAACAGCGACAGGCCGCGCCCGTCGGACAGCGTGCGCTCGGTGGCCGAGACCTGGCCGCCCTGCGCCGGCACGTTGATGTTGGCCGGCGTGTTGTATTCGGAGTAGCGCGCCGCATCCACCATCAGCAGCGAGCCGCCTTCCTGCGTGCCCGACAGCGGCATCAGCGAGCTCACCAGCTGGCCGGGGAACTTGCCCTTGGGGTCCATGTCGCGTGGGTGCAGGAAGCTGTTGCCGGGGCTCTGCGCGCCGTACAGCACGAACATGTCGGTGCCGTCGGGCTTGCTGCGGAAGACGGCGAAGCGGTTGCGGTCGGCCACGTGCTCCCAGCGCGCGAACATGATGTCGCCGTTGGGGCGGATGACGGGGTTGCGCTCGTGGCTCTGGTTGAAGCTGATCTGCTGGATGTTGCTGCCGTCGGCGGCCATGCTGTGCAGGTTCATGACGCGCTCGCGCTCGTACTCGTCGGCGGCAAAGTAGGCGCGGCCCAGGGCCTGGTTCTGGCTGCTCTTGGCCTGGCGGTTGGACGAGAAGATGACGCCGCGGTTGGCCGGCAGGTAGACGGGGTCGACGTCGTCGTGGCTGGTGCTGCTGGTCAGGCGCGTGAAGCGGCCTTCGGCGAACTTGCCGCCGGCGGCCGAGAGGTCGTATTCCCAGATGTTCCAGCGCCCCGTGCAGGCGCGTGCGCCGGCGGCGGTGCCGTCGACGGTGGCGGTGTTGGCGGCCGGGCAGCGCAGCGCGAAGACGATCTTCTTGCCGTCGTAGCTGACCTCGGGGTCGGACGCGTCGCCCTGCCCTTGCGTGAAGCGTGCGGTGAGGTTGTGTTCGGTGGCGCTGGCGCTGGACTTTTCGCGCAGCATCAGGTCGCCGCCGGGCGCGCTGTTGGCGGCGTCGGTGGGGTTCATGCCCACCGCGGTGGCGCGCTTGACGTAGGCCACCGGCACGTCGCCGTTGACCGTGACCGTGTCGTCACCGCCGCTGGTGCCGCTGCCGGAGCAGGCGGCCAGCACCACGGTGGCCAGCACGAGCAGGCCGGCCAGCACGGGGCTGGCCCCGATCGGTGTTCGGGCGGGCGAGGAGGAGGGCTTGTTCATCTTGATCTTCTCCTGGAGGCTTGTGGGTGTTCAGGCCGGCTCGGCCTGGGGCTGGACCTGGGGCCGGGATACGGCCTGGGACACGGGCAAGCCGTTCAGCAAGCCCGAAGAGACATGGAGCGCACCGTGGGCGTCCACCACCACGGCGTCCACGCCGGGCTGGCTGTGCACCAGCGCCAGGCCGTCGGCCGCGCCCATCACGAAGACGGCCTTGGACAGCGCCTCGCTGGTGAGGCCGTCGTCGGCGAGGATGGTCACGCTGTGCACGGCGCGCGGGCTGGTGCCGGTGGCGGGGTCGATCAGGTGGTGCACACGCTCCGCACCGTCGTCGAAGAAGCGTTCGTAGTCGCCCGAGGTGCTGATGGACACGTCCTCCAGCGGCAGCACCGCCACCACCTCGCCGGCGCGGCGCGGGTCGCGGATGGCCACGCTCCAGGGGCGGCCGCGGCGGTCGCCGAGCACGCGGCTGTCGCCGCCGGCGCTGACATGCGCGTGCTTGATGCCGCGGCGCGCCAGCAGCGCGATGGCGTTGTCCACCGCGTGGCCCTTGGCGAAGCCGCCGAGGTCGATGCACATGCCCTCGCGGGCGAAGCGCAGCGTGCGGTTGCGGGTGTCCAGTTGCAGCTGCTGCCAGCCCACGCAGGCGCGCGCGGCGTCCAGCTGGGCCGGCGTGGGGCGCACCCGGCGGCGGTAGTCGTAGAGCCGGCCGACGGCGGCATAGCTGATGTCGAAGGCGCCGCGTGTCAGGCGCGAGAAGGCCAGCGCGCGGTCGAGCAGGCGCACCATCTCCTCGCTCAGCGCCACCGGCTGGCGCGCGGCCTCGCGGTTGATGCGGCAGAGCTCCGACGCCGGCTTGTGCGGGCTCATCAGGCGGTCGACACGGTGCATCTCGTCCATCACCGCGGCGGCGGCGGATTCGCCGGCGCGGCGGTCCTCGGCCCACAGCTCGACCTTGATCGCCGTACCCATGATGACCTCTTCGCGCTGCACCCAGCCCGCGGGCGCACGCTCGGTGCGGCGGGCAAAGTCGAAGTGGCGCTGGATGGGGCTGGTGAAGGGCATCAACATGGCGGGCTCGATGGCACTGCAAGGCTGGCGCTCAGGATGAGCGGCATGTCCGCAACCTGAAGATCAGGCCGGACCGACGGTATCGACACCGGCGCCCCCGAGCCGTGACGGCTGGTGCGGGGATGCGTGCAAATGATTCAGCGCACGGCGACAGGGCCGAGGCGCCGGCACGGCACCCGGGCGGGTACGGGCATCAGGCCGTGATCTGCATCACGAAGCGATGACCCTGGCGGCCTCGCGGCGACGTCCGGCGTCCATCCGGCCGGCGAATCCGCGGCCGACGGCAGGCGCCGCCGCTGTTGCCATTGCTCACATCTGCCGGGGCCCGGCGATGGAACCAAACGCTCACATGCCCTTGAACAGGCCCGTGTAGCTGCGGCTGACTTCCAGCTTCTCGGGGTGACCCTTGACGGCCACGATCTGCCGGCCGCGGAAATCACGCGACACGCCGGCGATGGCCTTCACCGCCACCAGCGTGCTGCGGTGGATCTGCCAGAAGAGCTGCGGGTCGAGCTCGTCCACCAGCTCCTTGATCGGCTTGCGGATCAGCGCCTCGACCTGCGCCGTCTGCACGCGCGTGTACTTCTCGTCGCTGATGAAGAACAGCACCTCGTCCACCGGGATCATCTGGATGGCCTGGCCCACGGTGGCCTGGATCCACTGCAGGTACTGCGGCGCGGTGCCCGGGTGCAGCCCGGCGGCGAGCTTGTGCAGCAGCTGCTGCAGGTGCGGGCCGGCGGGCGCATCGCCGGCGCCGCCGGCGGCCCGGGCAGCCAGGCGCTTGCGGATGCGCTCCACCGTGAGCTGCAGGCGGTCGCGTTCGGCGGGCTTCAGCACGTAATCGGCCACACCCTGCTCGAAGGCCTCCACCGCGTACTGGTCGTAGGCGGTGATGAAGACGATCTCGGGCACCAGCACGTCGCCGTCGTCGCCGTCGTCGCCGTCGTCGGCTTCGGCGGCGGGCGCCATCTGCGCGATCTGCCGCGCCGCCTCCACGCCGGTGAGGCCGGGCATGCGGATGTCCAGGAACACGATGTCCGGGCGGTGCTGCTGCACCAGCTCCACGGCCTCGAGGCCGTTCTTGGCCTCGGCGACGATCTGCAGTTCGGGCCAGACTTCGGCCAGGCGGGCGCGCAGCTGCTCGCGCATCAGGCGTTCGTCGTCGGCCAGGACGGCGCGGGGGGCGTTGGGTGCGTTCATGGCGCCGATGCTAAACAGCCCCGGTGTCCGCGGGCACGGCCGGCCGTGCCCGGCGCCACAGCCACCACAGCAGCAGCGCCAGCGCCCACAGCGGCGACAAGGCCAGCGCCAGCACCAGCAGCAGCGCGGCCAGCCCCACCGCCAGCCCGACCGCCGCGGCCAGCAGCGCCAGGCCCACGGTCAGCGCCACACCCAGCAGCGCCATCAGCAGCACCAGCGGCACCGCAACGGCCAGCACGGTGACGATGACCAGCGCCGCCAGCGCGGCCCCCAGCACGGTGCCGCCGTCGATGTCCCAGTCGCCGGCGCTGCTCAGCCGCCAGGGCTCGCCGTCGACCACGAAGGTCAGGCCCTCGCGCGCGCCGTCCAGCAGACCCAGCACGATCAGCGTGGTGGCCAGCACCATCAGCGTCAGCACCACCAGCAGGCCCGTCAGCAGCCAGCGCGCCGCGCGGCGGGGCGGGCGCACTGGCCCGGTGGCCAGGGCGGGGCCGGAGGAAGCCGCCGTGGCTGACACGTCGCCGTTCATGCGCTCGCTCCTTCGATGGTCTTGTAGGGCACGGTGATGGTGACGAGCGTGCCGCTGGGCCGGTTCTCGGCCACCGTGAGGCTGGCCTTCGGGCCGTACAGCAGCTGCAGCCGCTCGCGGATGTTGGCCAGGCCCACGCCGGTGCCGGCGGTGCTGCCGGAAGACCCGGCCTTGCCGAAGCCCAGCCCCGTGTCGGCCACCGTCATCTGCAGCTTGCCGTGCACGATCTCGGCCGCCACGCGCAGGTGGCCGCCCTCGGGCTTGGGCTCCAGGCCGTGCTTGATGGCGTTTTCCACCAGCGTCTGCAGCATCATGGGCGGGAACTCGGCCGACAGCAGGCCGTCGGGCACCGCGATGTCGGTGCTGAGGCGCTCTTCCATGCGCACCTTCAGGATTTCGAGGTAGGGCCGGATCACCGCGATCTCGCGCCCGAGGTCGCGCACCCCGGTGGTGCTGCCGTTGGGGCCGCCGTTGCCGCTGGCCTCGCGCATGGTGGGCATGCTGGCGCGCAGCAGCGCAATCAGGTTCTTCTGCATCTGGCTGGCGCGCGGCGGATCGGTCTCGATCAGGTGGTCGATGCTGGCCAGCGTGTTGAAGAGGAAGTGCGGCTCCACCTGGGCCTGCATGGCCGCCATGCGCGCCTCCACCACCTGGCGCTTCAGCGACTCGGACTCGGCCGTCTCGGTGGCCTGCGCCGCCTTCACCTCGGCCTGCATGCGGCCCTTGTAGGTGAACTTGATGATCGCCGAGCCCAGCACCCACAGCACCGTGAACTGCATCAGGAAGTCGCCGATGCCGAAGCGAGTGGTGCGTGTGCGGCGGGCCTGGCGCGCCTCGGAGCGTGTCGCCTCGGCCACCGCCTGTTCGGCGTCGCGCAGGGCCTCGGCGGCATCGCGCTGGGCCTGGGCGGCGTCGCGCTGGGCTTCTTCGGCGGCTTCGCGCGCCTCGCGGATCGACTCCTGCACCTGGCGCCGCACGTCCTCGACCGCGGCGCGGATCTCCTGCTCGGCCATCGCCCCGGCCGGCACCGCCGCGCGGATGCCCTGCTCGGCCGCCGAGGCGGCCCGGTCGACGGCGCGGTGCGCCTCGTCGGCGGCCTGGCCCGCGCTGGAGGCCGCCTGCTCGGCGGCGCGCACGCGCGGCGTGATCTGCACGCCGTCCTTGCCGATGCGGATGTCGATGCCTTCGCCGAGCTTGTCGCCGCTGCGGCTGGTGGGGCCGGACGGGCCCGGCGCGGCCGGCGGCGCAGGCGGCACCACGGCGCGCGGCGCCGCCGGGGGGGACGGCAATGACGGCGGCGCCGGCCGGGCGGCGCGCTCGGCCCGGGGCTCGGCGTCGTCGATGCGCTCGGTGACGGTCCAGGTGAAGGGCGGCAGGTCGTGCAGGATGCCCACCACCACCAGCAGCAGCACCGACAGCCCGATGAAGCGCCGCCAGCTGATGCCGACCAGCCAGTTGGCATAGGCGTGGAAAGCCCGCACCGCAGCGGCAGAGAAGCGTTGCCAACGCGCACGCCAGCGCGCAGCGGTGGGGTCGGGGACGGTCATGGAGGGGGTCGGGGGCAGGCTCGGATGGGTGCACTGTAAGCACCCGCTGCCGCAGCGCCAGCGGCAGGCGATGCGGCGGGGCCCGCGACGGACAGTCTGCGCGGGGCGGCGACGGACCGCCCGGTGCGCGCGTGCGGCGGGCGGGTGGTCGAACCCGCTCTTCGGGCCCGAAGGCACCAGCGGCGGCCACGCCGAGCGGCGCACGCGTAGGGGTCACGACCTGGAATGCCGACGGCGGCTGCCGCGCCCTGAGCGCCCGCTCGCAGCATCCGATGGGCATTGCGCCGGCCGCGTCGCCGCTTGTGAGGGACGCGTTGCCGGTCATCGTGCTGGCTGCAGCGCCGCCAGCCCGGAAGTGCGTCCGCCATGAAAAACGGGCGCCGAAGCGCCCGCCTTTTTTCTAACGTGAAGCCTGAAGAATTACTTCTTGGCTTCTTCCTTCTTCGGCTCGGCCTTCTTCTCGTCCTTCTTGGCTTCGGCCTTCTTGGCGGCGCTGGCGGCCGGCTTGGCGGCGTCGGCCTTCATCGGGGCGGCACCGGCGTGCGAAGCGGCTTGGGCGGCGGTCATGGCGAAGGCGGCCAGGAACAGGGCGGTCAGGGTCTTGGACATGTCAGTCTTTCTCTATAGAGGTGGAAGTCACTGCCCGGCACCGGCGCCTGGGCGGAAGAATCCGCTTCGGCCCGGTGCCCGGACGGCCTGCTCCTTGTATGCAAAAACCTGCATGCCATGGGCCGGCTTCTCGACAACGCGCCACCCGGGGTTCGGTTGACCGGTTTTTTTCTAAGGGTGTTCCCGGCCCTGAAACGCATCCACCGTGCAACAGGCGCCGTATCAGCGTCGATACCATGCGCGCCATGTCGAACATCTCCCCCTGGCGGCCGGTGGCCCGCACGCGGGCCGCCCAGCTGGCCGGCCTGTGCCTGATGCTGATGGCCGCCGCCACGCCCGCCGCCCACGCGGCCCCCTTCACGCCCACGGCCGACAGCCAGGTGCTCGAGCGGGTGCCCGCCCGGGCTACCGACCCCGCCGCCCGCGAGATGCAGGCGCTGCGCCAGGCCTGGCGCGCCAGTCCGCAGGACCTGACGGCAGCCACCCAACTGGCCTGGCGCTACCAGGCCGAGGTGGCCGCCACCGGCGAGCCCCGCTACATCGGTTACATCCAGGCCACCTTGCAGGCTTGGTGGAACCAGCCCGAGCCGCCGCCCGACGTGCGTGTGCTGCGCGCCGTGGTGCTGCAGTTCGACCACCAGTTCGAACCCGCACTGGCCGACCTGCGTGCCGTGCTGGTGCAGGACCCGGTCAACCAGCCCGCCGTGGCCTGGCAGCTGGCGATCCAGCTCGTGCAGGCCGACTACGCCGGCGCGCGCGCCAGCTGCGAGCAGATGGCACCGCTGACCAGCGTGCTCATCGGCGTTGCCTGCCGCGCCCAGGTGGACGCCACCACCGGCCGCGCCGCGCCGGCGGCCGCGGCCCTGCGCACGGCCCTTCAACGCGAAGCAAGCGCTGACCCCGCCGAACGCCTGTGGGCCTTGACGCGGCTGGCCGAGATCGAAGAACGCCGCGGCGACGCCGCCGCCACCGAGGCCGCGTTTGCGCAGGCCCTGGCCCTGAACCTGCCCGATGTGTACCTGGAGGCGGCCCGCGCCGACTTCCTGCTCGACCGCGGCCGCGCGCCCGAGGTGGTGGCGCGGCTGAAGGACCGCGCCCGCGCCGACGTGCTGCTGCTGCGCCTGGCCATCGCCGCCAAGGCCGCCGGCGACCCCAAGGCCGCCGACTACCAGCGCGAGCTGCAAGCCCGCTTCGACGCAGCCCGCCTGCGCGGCGACACCAGCCACCGCAAGGAAGAGGCCCGCCACGCGCTGGCGCTGGTGGGCGACGTGCCGCTGGCGCTGCGCCTGGCGCAGGAAAACTGGGCCGAGCAGAAGGAGCCGGCCGACGCCCGGGTGCTGCTGGAAGCCGCGCTGGCCGCGCGCAACAAGGCCGCGGCCGCGCCGGTGCTGAAATGGATGGCGGACAGCGGCATCGAGTCGGTGGCGCTGCGCCAGCTGGCCGGCCGCCTGGAGGCGCTGTCATGAGGCGCCTGCTGCAGACCCTCGCGGCGGCGCTGACACTGGCTCTGGCGGCCGGCACCGCCACGGCGCACAAGCCGTCGGACAGTTACCTGACGATCGAGCTGCAGGGCACGCAGATCACGGGCCAGTGGGACATCGCGCTGCGCGACCTGGACTTTGCGCTCGGCCTCGACGCCGACGGCGACGGCAACATCACCTGGGGCGAGGTGCGCAGCCGGCACGACGAGATCGCCGCCTACGCCGGTGCGCGGCTGGCGCTGCGCGGCGACGGCCAGCCCTGCACGCTGCAGGTGGGCACGCAGATGGTCGACACGCACACCGACGGCGCCTACAGCGTGCTGCCGCTGCTGGTCGCCTGCACCGCGGCCACGCCGGCGGCGCTGGAGGTGGGCTACACGCTCTTTGCCGACCTGGACCCGCAGCACCGCGGGCTGCTCAAGCTGACCACGCCCACCGGCACGCGCACCGCCGTGCTCGGCCCGCAGGCCAACCCGCAGAGCTTTTCGCTCGGCGCCGCAGCAGCCGGCTCCACCTGGGCGCAGTTCGTGACCTTCGTGCGCGAGGGCGTCTGGCACATCTGGATCGGCTTCGACCACATCCTCTTCCTGCTGGCGCTGCTGCTGCCCGCGGTGGGCGTGTGGCAGGCGCGGCGCTGGCAGCCGGTGGAGCGGCTGGCCCCGGCGGGCTGGGACGTGCTGCGCATCGTCACCGCCTTCACGGTGGCGCACTCGGTGACGCTGACCCTGGCCACGCTGGGCTGGGTGTCGCTGCCGTCGCGACTGGTGGAGTCGGCCATCGCGGCGTCGGTCGTGCTGGCGGCGCTGAACAACGTGTGGCCGCTGTTCCAGGGTCGGCGCTGGCTGGTGGCGTTTGTCTTCGGTCTCATCCACGGCTTCGGCTTTGCCAGCGTGCTGGCCGACCTGGGCCTGCCGAAGGACGCGCTGGTGCTGGCGCTGGTGGGCTTCAACATCGGCGTGGAGCTGGGCCAGATCGCCATCGTGGCGGTGTTCCTGCCGCTGGCCTTCTGGCTGCGGCACACCGCGTTCTACGGCCGCGGCGTGCGCGTGGGCGGCTCGCTGCTGATCGCGCTGCTGGCCGCGGTGTGGCTTGTGGAGCGGGCCTTCGACCTGGAGCTGATGCCCTTCTGAGGCCGGCGCGCCGGCCGCCTCAACCGGGTGCAGCCGGCTCCAGCCAGGCGGCGATCTCCGCCAGCGGCTTCTTCACGCCGCCATGCACTGGCACCTGGCAGCCGGCGCCCGGATAGCCCACCACGAGCAGGATCACCGGCTTCTCCGACGCCGGCCGGCCGCACAGCTCGGTCAAGAAGCCCATCGGGCTGGGCGTGTGCGTCAGCGTCGCCAGCCCCGCGTGGTGCAGGGCCGCGATCAGGAAGCCGGTGGCGATGCCCACCGACTCGGGCACGTAGTAGTGACTGAAGCGCGTGCCGTCGGGCCGCACGCCGTACTTCTGCGCAAAGATCGCGATCAGCACCGGCGCCTCCTCCAGGAACGGCTTGGCCGGGTCGGTGCCCAGCGGCGCCAGCGCGTCCAGCCACTCCTGCGGCGCACGGCCGGCGTAGAACTCGCGCTCCTCGGCCTCGGCCGCCACGCGGATGCGCGCCTTCAGCGCCGGGTCGGTGATGACGCTGAAGAACCACGGCTGCTGGTTGGCGCCCGACGGCGCGCTGCCGGCGGTGCGCAGCGCGGCTTCGATCACTGCGCGCGGTACCGCTCGGGTGTCGAAGTCGCGCACCGAGCGGCGCAGCGCCATCTCGGCCTGGAAGGCCAGCGCCCGTTCGGTCATGGCCGCGGGCGGGCGCTCTTGCCAGCCGCGCAGCGGCTCCAGTTCGAAGGGCGGGGGCGTGTGGCGGGTGGTGGTGTCCGTCATGTCGGGCGGCGGGGCGCGGGCGCGAGGCAGGGGCCCGCATCATGCGGCAGCGCCGCGCCCGGGCGGCGCCACGCGGCTCAAGTTCGACCGGCGGCGACCGAAAGACCGGTCATGAAGACCCTGACTGCGCCACGCGCCTCCACTCTCGCGTTGCTCGCGGGGCTGCTCTGCACGCCGCCGGCGCCGGCCCAGACCGCGGCGCCCGGAGGCGGCGCCGCTGCGGTGCGCGCACCGGCCGCAGCGGCGCCCGCGCGCGCCGAGCCGCGGCTGGCCCTCGTCATCGGCAACAGCGCCTACAAGGACGCGCCGCTGCTGAACCCCGCCAACGACGCCCGCGCCATGGCGCAGGCCCTCCGGCAAGCCGGCTTCGAGGTGCTGCTGCACACCGACCTGCAGCACCGCGAGATGGTCAGCGTGATGCGCGACTTCGGCACCCGGCTGAGACAGGGTGGCGTGGGCGTGTTCTATTTCGCCGGCCACGGCATGCAGGTCAAGGGCCGCAACTTCCTGGTGCCGGTGGGCGCCGACATCCAGCGCGAGGACGAGCTGGCCTATGCCGCCGTCGACGCACAATCGGTGCTGGACAAGATGGAGGCCGCCGGCAACGGCACCAACCTGATGATCCTGGACGCCTGCCGCAACAACCCGTTTGCGCGCAGCTTCCGCTCGGCCAGCCAGGGCCTGGCGCAGATGGAGGCGCCGGTGGGCACGCTGGTGGCGTTTGCCACCGCCCCCGGCTCGGTGGCCAGCGACGGCAGCGCCGACAACGGCCTGTACACGCAGCACCTGCTGCGTGCCATGCGCGAGCCCGGTGCCAAGGTGGAAGACGTCTTCAAGCAGGTGCGGGCGGCCGTGCGCCGCGACTCCGCCGGCAAGCAGGTGCCTTGGGAGAGCACCTCGCTGGAAGGCGACTTCTTCTTCATCCAACCGCCCGCCCCCCAACCCGCGCTCGACCCGCTGCTGGCGCTGGACGACGCGCTGTGGGACAGCGTCGCCGGCACGCGCGAGCCGGGCGAACTGCGCGCCTACCTGCGGCGCTTTCCGCAGGGGCGTCACGCCAAGGCGGCGCAGACCCAGCTGGCGGCGCTGGGCAAGGCGTCCGCCACCCCGTCGATCGTGCCATCGCCCACGGTTGCACCGGCGGTGCCCTCGGCCCCACAACCGGCAGCCGTGGCGACGCCGGCGGCTGCGGCCGCCGCGCTGCCGGCCGCGCCGCAGCCCCAGGCCGGCGTCACGCCGCCGCGCCGGGCCGAGTCGCCCGCCAACGCCCACGGCTACACCGTCGGCGACCGCTGGAACTACCAGGTCATCGACCGCTACCGCGGCGAGATCGTCCGTCACTACGCGATGCGCGTGACGCGGCTGGAGCCCGCTGGCCCATGGGCCAGCGGCACGGCCCGCTACGACGCACTCGGACGCGTCGAGTCGTGGATCAACCCGGCCGGCGAAGCGCGCAGCCACCTGCCCCATGCCGGGCGCTGGTGGGACAACATGCAGGTCGGCGAGCGGCGCAGCCACGAGTACGAGGACCGCTGGCCCACCCACAGCAACAAGGTCAGGATCGAGAGCCGCGTGGTCGGCATCGAGACCGTGCGCGTGCCGGCCGGCGAGTTCAAGGCCTATCGCATCGAGCACAAGGGCACGTCCACCGCCATCGGCCGTCCCGGCGCAGGCAGCGTCTCCTTCACCGCGTGGTTCGCGCCGGAGCTGCACACGCTGGTGGCCCTGGACATCGAGACCACCTGGGACGGCCGCCCGGCCACGCGCGAGCGCGAGGAACTCACCAGCCTGACTCTCGTGAACCGGCCCGGCCTCCACTGACCGGGCTGCCGCAGCGGCAGCGCCTTCGGCCGGTCAACGCGCCAGCGTGGCGCGCACCGCCGCCAGCAGGTCGGCCTTGGCGAAGGGCTTGTCCAGGCTCGGGCAGCCGGATTCCTCGAACACCTGCCGCGCCTGCGGCGACAAGGTGTCGCCGGTGACGAACAGCATGCGCCGCGCCAGGTGCGGCTGGCGCTCGCGCACCGCGCGCCAGAGTGCGGCGCCATCCAGGTCGGGCATGCGCACGTCGCTGACGATGGCGTCGAAGCGGGCCTCGGCCAGCAGCTCCAGCGCCACCGCGCCCGACTCGGCGGTGGCGACGTCGAAACCCGCGTCTTCGAGCACCGCGCGCATCAGGTCGGTGATCTCGGCCTCGTCGTCCACCACCAGCAGGCGCGAATGCAGCTCGCCGCCGGCGCTGGCCAGCAGCAGCGGCTGGCTGACGCCGTGGGCCTCGCCGCTGATCGGCAGGCTCAGGCGGAACGAGGCACCGCCCGCCGCGCCGGGGCCTGTCGCCTCGAGCATCAGCTCGCCGCCGTGCTCGCGCACGATCGAACGCGACACCGACAGCCCGAGGCCGGTGCCGAAGCCCGCCGCCTTGGTGGTGAAGAAGGGCTCGAAGAGCCGCTCGCGCACCGCCTGCGGCACGCCCGGGCCGTTGTCGGCCACGCGCAGCCAGACACGCGGCTCGCGGCCCGCACGCAGCGGCTCGACGCCGGCGCTGAGCTGCAGCCGGCGCGGGCCCTGCACACTTTCCAGCGCCTGCTGCGCGTTGACCATCAGGTTCAGCACCACCTGGCCCAGCTGGTCGGCGTCGGCCTGCACCTGTGGCATGCCGTCGGCCAGCTGCAGGTCGACCTGGATGCCGTGGCTGCGCAGCGTGTAGCCCAGCATGTCGGCCGCGGCGCGCGCGATGTCGCCCAGCTGCACCGGGCTGCGCGAGGGCGGCTTCTGGCGCGCCATGTTGAGGAAGGTGCGCACGATGCGGCCGCAGCGTTCGGCGGCTTCGCGGATGCGACGCGCGTCGCCCTGCACCGCCGTGCCTTCGGCCTTTTCCTCCAGCAGGCTGGCGCGGCCCATCACGATGGCCAGCGGGTTGTTCAGCTCGTGCGCCACGCCGGCCAGCAGCGTGCCCATCGCGCTGAGCTTCTCGCTCTGGCGCAGCGCGTCGCGCTGGCGGTCGATCTGGCGCGCCGACTCGTGCTGCGTCGACAGGTCGGTGATGAACGCGGTGTCGAAGGGTTCGCCGTCGATCTGCACCTGGAAGGCCAGCAGCTGGATCGGGAACTCGCGCCCGCTGGCGTGGCGCGCGGTGGTCTCCCAGGGCGGGTGGCGCGCCGGATCGACGGCACCGGCCCGGCGCTGCAGCTCGCCCTGCAGGCGCAGCGGCAGGATCGTCTCGCCGAGCCCGCGCCCCAGCGCCTGCGCGCGGCTGAGGCCGAACATGCCTTCGGCCGCGGGGTTGAAGTCGACGATGCGGCCGTCGCCGCTGGTGGTGACGATGGCCGTGGGCGCGTGGTCGACCATCGCCGACTTGAAGGCCTCGTGGGCGCGCTCGCGGCGCTGCAGCAGACGCTGCACCTTGAAGGTGTCGGTGACCGCATCGACCCAGCCCTGCCAGCGCGGCCCCAGCTGCGGCACACGCGCCGTGGGGTCGGTGGACAGCTGCCGCAGGTAGCCCAGCACGGCCAGCGCCGGAGTCACGAAGCCGCGCGCAAACAGCCACTGCCCGGCCACGAACACCGCCAGCAGGGCCAGCCCGAGCAGCGCGTTGGGCAGCAGCGAGGGCAGCACCGCGGCGCGCAGCAGTGATTCGGGCACGGCCTTGACGAAGACCCAGGGCGAGCCTTCGGGCGCCGCCGCCGCCAGCACCCAGCCGTCGGCCCGCAGCAGCGTGGCCCGGGCCCGCGGCAGCGCGGCGAGCGCTGCATCGTCCAGCGGCATCGGCAGCCGGCGCGCCAGTGGCACCGCCACCTGGGTGTCGGCCAGCCCCAGACCGGCCGGCGCGAGCAGTGGCTGGGCCGGGTCGGCCAGCACGTTGAGCGCCCGGTCGGTGACCCACACCCGACCGCCCGGGCGCTGCCAGGTCCTGGCCATCGCCTCCAGCGCGTCGAGCCGGAAATCCAGGCTCACCTCGCCACGGTAGCGGCCGTCCACCATCACCACGGCGCCGTGCGACTGCACCAGTTCGCCATTGAGCTGGCTGACGTAGGGCACACCCCAGAAGGTGATGTCCTCGGGGTCGCGCGCGAGTTCACGCTCGCTGCGGCCCACTGCCGCCCGGCGCGGCCCGTCCAGCGCCTGCAGGGTGGGCACACCCATCGCGGCGAGCATGCGCGGCGTGCCGATCCACGGGTAGCCGAAGCTGACGTTGGTCTCGGCGGCGGCAAACCAGGTGGCTTCGAAACCCGGCGCGCGCTCGTGCACCACGCGCGCGGCCTCCACGAAGAGCTGCGCGCGGCGTAGCCAGATCTCGTCGGGCGCGCGGCCTTCGGCCGGCGCCCACCAGACCTGGCCGAAGCGCTGGCGCACCGGCTCCGGTGCCGCGTCGAGCGACCAGCCGTCGGTGCGCCCGCCGGCCAGCCAGGGCGTCAGCGCGGCGCGCAGCGCGGGGCCGCCGTCGGGCGGGTCGTCCCAGCGCGATTCGAGCGTGCGGCGCAGGTCGTGCACGTGGTCCATGGCCGGGCGGGCGATGGCGGCCAGCGCCTGCCCGCGTTCGTCAGCGCCGTGCTGCAGCTCCCGCTCGGCCTCGGCCAGGCGCTGCCTGTACTGCAGCAGCGTCAGCACCGCCAGCAGCGCCAGCACCGGCACGATCAGCCACCAGCCGAGCAGCCGCGCCGAGCGCAAGGAGCCTGCGCCGGCAGGGGCGAGCGCGTGCGGCCGGTTCAGGCCAGCACCGTCGGCACGAACACGTAGCCGACGTTGCGCACGGTCTTCAGCACCTCGGGCTTGTCGGGGTTGCGTTCGATCTTGCGGCGCAGCCGCATCACGCGCAGGTCGATCGAGCGGTCGAAGACGTCCCAGCCTCGGTTGTGCGCCTGCTCCATGATCTGGTCGCGGTTGAGCGGGCGGTTGGGGTGGCGCGCAAACAGCGCCAGCAGGTCGTATTCGGCGGCGGTGATCTCGATCTCGGCGCCGTCGGCGGCAAACAGCTTGCGCTGGTCCAGATCGAGCAGGCGGTCGCCGAAACCCACGCGGCGCGCCGCGACGGGGGGCGCGGGCACCGCGGCCGCCGCCGGCCCTTCGACGGCCGGCCCCTGCACGCGGCGCAGCACCGCGCGCACGCGGGCCAGCAGCTCGCGCAACTCGTAGGGCTTGCTGACGTAGTCGTCGGCGCCGAGCTCGAGGCCGACGATGCGGTCGACCGACTCGCTGGCGGTGGTCAGCATCACGACGGCCACGCCCGGGTGCGCCTGGCGCAGCCACCGGGCCAGCGAGAGGCCGTTTTCACCGGGCATGTGGATGTCGAGAATGGCCAGCGACGGCGGCGCGGCGGCGATGGCCTCGCGGGCCTGGTCGGCGTCGGCAGCGGTGCGCACCACGAAGCCATGACGGCCGAAATACTCGGCCAGCAGGCCGCGCAGTTCGGGCTCGTCGTCCACCACCAGCAGCGAGGGCGACAGGGAGTTCACGGCCATGGGCGGGGCGAGGGCTGGGAGTTCGGGCCGATCATATCGGCCCGCCGTGGCCGGCCAGCTGCCGGGAAAGAAGGCGGTGAAGACAGCGTCCATCCCTCCATGGTGGGATGCAGCGGTTTCGTCCTTGAGTCAAGGTTCACCGGGCAGGTTGCAAATGTTGCGCACCAGCAGCCGGGGGCGAACAAAACAAACAGGGCGTGCCTCAACCGGAAACCGGCGCGATACCGCACTGCAGCACAGTCTGTTTCCAGAACGCCCCTTCCTCTCCACCCCACCGAGGCCCGATCGATGAAGCGCAGCACCCCGCAGGACATCTGGCGCAGCGAGGCCTTCGCCGAGGATCTGTTCGACGAGGCCTTCCCGGCGCGCCGACAGCCCGCACGGCTGTCCATGCTGAGCAGCACGCTGCTGTGTGCGGTGCCGGTGGTGGTGGCGCTGCTGGGCGGGGTGGTGGCCTTCTTCCACACCATGGGCTGAGGCCTGCGCACGCAGGCTGGCCACACCGGATTCAACAAAGACGCCGTCAAGGCGCGGGCATCGGCTCAGGGAAACGCGGACGACACGAGGCACACCGCCCAACGGGCGGCCCCCGGCGTCAAGGACTGACCAGCACCCTGCCGAACATCGCGGGCGCCTCGAAGCGCAGCCCCTGCGGCGCAATCAGACGCTTGAACTGCCGGGCAAGCACTTGCTCATGGCGTCGGGCATGCGGCAGGCGACGTCGCGCCGAGCCGGTTGGCTTGAACCAGTTCCGGCGGATCGGTCACGCCGATCCCGCCGTCAAGCCCGTGCCGGCCGACATCACACTCACATGCGGCGACTGAGCTTCCACAACACCGGCCCGGCGCAGCAGGCCACCTCGACGGCCGCGGCCTCGCCGGTGCCGGCGCGCACCGCGCTGGCCTACGTGCTGGAGTGAACCGCGGCGGGCAGCGACACGCTGAACACCGAGCCCACGCCGAGCTCGCTGCGGGCCTGGATGGCGCCGCCCATCAGCTGCACCAGCGCCCGCGTGACCGCCAGGCCGATGCCGGCGCCGTCCACCGCGCTGCCGGCATGGCCGCCGCGGTGGAAGGGCTCGAAGATGCGCGGCAGGTCGGCTTCGGCGATGCCCAGGCCGGTGTCGCGCACCGCCACGCTGGCGTGGTCCGGGGTGGCCGAGACCTCCACCTCCACACGGCCGCCGGCGCGGTTGTACTTGATGCCGTTGGTCAGCAGGTTCAGCAGCACCTGGCGCACACGCGTCGGGTCGGCCAGCACCACGCCGTCGGCGCCCGGCATCAGCAGCAGCCTGACCTGCGCCTTCTCTGCCGACGGGTGCAGCATCGCCAGTGCCTGCTCCACCAGCGCGCGCAGCGCCACCGGCTCGGGCTGCAGCGCCATGCCGCCGGACTCGATGCGCGTCAGATCGAGCATATCGTTGATCATGAGCAGCAGGTGCTCGCCCGCCTCGCGGATCAGCCGCAGGCGGCGCTGCTGGCCGGCGCCGGCGGGCTCGTCCTGGTCCAACTCCATCAGCTGCGCAAAGCCCAGCACGGCGTTGAGCGGCGTGCGCAGCTCGTGGCTCATGCGCGCCAGGAACTGGGTCTTGGCGCCACTGGCGGCCAGCGCCTGCGCGGCGGCCTCGCGGGCGTGCTCGAGCTCGCGCCGCTCGGTCACGTCCTCGAAGCTGCCGTGCCACAGCGTCGTGCCGTCGGGCTGCGCCTGGTGGCTGGCGCTGACCCGCATCCAGCGCAGCGCGCCGTGGTCGGGCCGGTGCAGGCGGAACTCGTGCACCAGCTCGCCCATCACCGCGGCCGGCCAGCGCCCGGGCAGCGAACGCACATCGTCGGGATGAATCAGCCGCACCAAGGCGTCGGCATCGGCGCGCAGCTGCTGCGGCGTGAGGCCGAGCACCTCGGTGCAGTTGTCGCTGATGTAGAGGATCTCGCGGTGGCCGTCCGGCCCCCGACGGCTCTGGAACAGCACCTGCGGCACGCTGCGCGCGATGCTGGCCAGCCGCATCATCGACTCCTGCGCCGCCAGTTCGGCGGCGCGGCGCTGCGTGATGTCGCTCTGCGTGCCCACCATGCGGCGCGCGCTGCCGTCGGCGTGGCGCTCGACGACACGGCCGCGCTCCTGCATCCAGCGCCAGCCGCCATCGGCCGCGCGGATGCGGTAGGTGTGTTCGTAGACCGGCGTCTCGCCACGCGCGTGGCGCTGGTAGGCGTCGTCGTTGGCGGCCAGGTCGTCGGGGTGGATCAGCCGGTTCCAGTCGGCCTGCGTGTGGCCGATCTCGCCGGTCGCATAACCCAGCATCGCCAGGCCCTCGTCGATGTCGCTGAGCCAGTCGGTGTCGATGCACCACTCCCACACGTAGGTGTCGGCGCCCGCCAGCGCAGCGCGGATGAGATCGGCGGAGGCACCGCCGCCGGCTGGCAGGCGGCTCAAGGCTTTCTCAGTGACCCGCGTGGGTCTTCTCACCGGCGCGCAGCCGGTAGACGGTGCCGCAGTACGGGCAGCGGCCCTCGCCGGTGCTGGCCACGTCGATGAAAACCTTGGGATGGTTGCTCCACAACGCCATCTTCGGGTTGGGGCAGTGGGTCACGCCCGGGCCGATGAGGTCGGCGGCGCCGAGCTCGACCACGGCCTTGGGTTCGGGGCTGGCGGTGCTCATGGTCCTGGTCTCCGGGCTCAGACCAGCGTCAGCCATTCGGCGTACTTGGGGTTGCGGCCGTTCACGATGTCGAAGAAGGCCGCCTGGATCTTCTCGGTGATGGGGCCGCGGCTGCCGGCGCCGAGCTCGATGCGGTCGAGCTCGCGGATCGGCGTCACCTCAGCGGCGGTGCCGGTGAAGAAGGCCTCGTCGCAGATGTAGACCTCGTCGCGCGTGATGCGCTTTTCCTTCAGCGTCAGGCCCAGGTCCTGGCAGATGTGGAAGATGGTGTCGCGCG
>LNFM01000479.1_pt1 | contig 108996 bp, 96 predicted proteins | sample 596031 | NCBI WGS metagenome assembly LNFM01 (sample SAMN04254537, study PRJNA301005) | activated carbon metagenome | isolation source: dual media filters at the Ann Arbor, Michigan drinking water treatment plant | place: USA: Ann Arbor
ACGCGCTACGCGAAACGGCTATCGTCTTTTCTGGCCGCAATTCAGATTCGTTGTCTCGTCCTGTGGCTTCGCATCTCGTGACGACACTGCCTAGTGATAAAAATTATAAATTACAGCATGTTAATAAAACTAAATAGAGTGTAAAATTTATCATGTCAATTCACAGAGATATACTCAATTAATCCGGCGAGGGAGGGGCCCCGCATGCCATATTGTCTAATGGTTTTTACTGCGTCACAAAGCGATAAAGGGATGCGGTGCTTAAGGGAAGAGACGGGTGAAAAAGCGGAGTTTACACGCGTCTGCCGCTTCCCGGCCCCGCATTTGAGAGTAGGAATAGTGAGGTTACGCATTGAGCATTACAGGTGAGCACGAGCCATGAATGAGCATGAACGCAAGAAGATGATTAAAGAAACGTTCAATACCGTTGCGGCGGGTTACGATAATCATGCGTTGCGCTATTTCTCGGAGAGCGCAAAGATTCTGGCGGCATGTTTGAATCTTAAGGGTGATGAACATGTGCTTGATGTTGCCACGGGCACAGGCGAAGTCGCGCTTGCAGTTTGCCGGGAAGTGCCGCGCGGCCGGGTCACCGGTGTTGATTTTTCAGAAGGCATGCTCACCCAGGCCAGGACAAAAGCAGAAGCAGGCAATGTCGGCAATGTCCATTTCACCGAAGGGGATATGCAGGTACTGGAGTTTCCCGGCGATCATTTCGATGCGGCCGTTTGCGGATTCGGTATTTTCTTTGTTGAAAACATGGAGCAGCAGATCAAGCATATCTCGGACAAAGTAATGCCCGGAGGCAAGATTGCAATTTGCGGATTTTATGAGGGTGCCTTTTTGCCTCTCGTTGAGCTCTTTTTTGAACGCATACAGCAGTATGGCATTGAGAGGCCACCGTTATCCTGGAAACGCATCGGTACGGTGGAGAAAATCACCTCACTTTATCAAAGCGCGGGGCTTCAGGAAATTTGTGTTGATCGCAGGAACATTGGCTACTATCTGAAAAATGCCGGTGAATGGTGGGATGTTCTATGGTTTGCGGGTTTTCGCGGCCTGATCAACCTGCTTTCTCCTGCTGACCTGGAAAGATTCAAAAAAGAGCATCTGATGGAAGTTCAGGCGCTGGCGTCAGGCGAGGGGATTTGGCTGGATGTCGACGTGTTATATGCCGTGGGCGAGAGGCCGTAGGGAGGAAATCTGCGAATCCATTGACGATCAATGTATAATCGCAGTTTTGTAAAGTGAATATGGATGGTGCCGAAGAGAGGACTTGAACCTCCACGGGGTTGCCCCCACTGATACCTGAAACCAGCGCGTCTACCAATTCCGCCACCCCGGCAAGGGTTCCCCGGTTAACGATCAACCAGAAGGTGCGCACTGTACCGGGAGCAGGTTTTGTTGTCAACCGGACAGGCGATTTTTTTATCGGTACAATACTCCTGAAGACGGCGATTGGAAGACCTCCGGGAAGAACCGAAGCCCTCGTATATGATATGATTTCCGGGATTCCAAAGACACTTTGGAGTCTCTTGTTTTTAATAAAGGGTTTTTAGTTGGAAAATATCTCATTGATTCATGTGTTGTTACAGGGCGTTCTCGTACCGGTCAAACAGAGGGCGGTAATTTAATGGCCAAACGTCCGACTGTCCCGCATCAAGATCCTCATGCCGGCCGTGAGGCCGAAAAGTACGAAAACCCCATCCCCAGCCGCGAGTTCATCATGCAGCTCCTGGAGACGCAGGGCGAGCCGCTTACCTATAAGCAGCTTGTCGACGTACTGGACTTGCACGATGAAGAAAGTCTGGAGGCGTTGCGGCGGCGCTTGAACGCTATGGAGCGTGACGGCCAGCTGGTGCGCAATCGCCGCGACGGCTATGGCCTGATCGACAAGATGGATCTGGTGCGTGGGCGGGTGATCGGCCATCCAGACGGGTTCGGTTTTCTGGTGCCGGATGAGGGGGGGGAAGATCTTTTTCTCACACCGCGCCAGATGGGATTCTGCATGCACGGCGACCGGGCTGTGGCGCGTATCGCCGGGGTTGATCGCCGTGGCCGCCGCGAAGGCGTGCTGATTGAGATTCTGGAGCGCAACACGCAGCACGTGGTGGGGCGTTTTTATCAGCAGGAGGGACGTGTCGGCTTTGTCACTCCCGACAACAAACGCATTACCCATGACATCCTGGTGCCTGCGGATTATCAGGGCGGCGCGCGGCGCGATCAGATCGTGGTGGTGGAGCTTATCGAGCAGCCGAGCAAACATGCCAAGCCGCTGGGACGGGTCGTTGAGATACTGGGAGATCACATGGCCCCCGGCCTGGAGATCGAGGTCGCCATCCGCGCCCACGAGATTCCCCTGGCGTGGCCGGAGGCGGTAGAAAGCGAGACTGTCCATCTCACCCCGGAGGTGCCCGAGGCATCCAAGGAGGGCCGCGAGGATTTGCGTGACGTGCCTCTGGTGACTATCGACGGCGCTGACGCACGCGACTTTGATGATGCAGTGTATTGCGAGCGCAAAAAATCAGGTGGCTGGCGGTTGCTGGTGGCCATCGCCGATGTATCTTCGTATGTGCGCCCCAGCACCGCATTGGACGAGGAAGCACAGGAGCGGGGCACTTCCGTGTATTTCCCGCAGCGTGTGATTCCTATGCTGCCCGAAATTCTGTCCAACGGGTTGTGTTCTCTGAATCCCCATGTCGACCGCCTGTGCATGGTGTGCGAAATGTCCATCGACGCCGAGGGCGAGATTACGCGCCATCGCTTTTTTGAAGGGGTGATGCGCTCCGCCGCACGGCTGACTTATGACGAAGTGGCGGCGATGCTGGCGGAGCAGGAGCCTGCCCTCAGCGCAAAACATGCCGCGATACTGCCGCACCTTGTGGAATTGCACGCGCTGTACAAGGCGTTGCTTGGCGCGCGCCAGCGGCGCGGCGCGATTGATTTCGACACCACCGAGACACGCATCGTGTTCGGTGAGGGGCGCAAGATTGAGCGCATCGAGCCGCTGGTGCGTAACGATGCCCATAAGATAATCGAAGAGTGCATGATTGCCGCCAATGTCGCGGCGGCGCGTTTTCTGCTCAAGCGCAAGATTCCTGCGGTATACCGTGTGCACGAATCACCAAAAGTCGAGAAGATTACCGACCTGCGCACATTCCTGGGCGAGTTTGGATTGCAGTTGCGCGGCGGCGAAGACCCCGAGGCGCAGCACTATGCCGAGCTGCTCAACATCGTGCGTGGCCGCCCTGATTTTCGTCTTATCCAGACAGTTATGCTGCGCTCGCTCAATCAGGCCAAGTACACCCCGGATAACGTCGGGCATTTCGGCCTGGCCCACGAGGCGTATACGCATTTCACTTCCCCCATTCGACGCTATCCCGATCTGCTGGTGCATCGCGCCATCCGCCACGCCCTCAAGGAAGGCAAGGTCAAAGGGTTTGCCTACACCGTTGAAGACATGGAAGCCCTGGGAGAGCACTGCTCCACTGCGGAACGGCGTGCCGACGATGCCACGCGCGACGCCGTCGACTGGCTGAAGTGCGAATTCATGATGAACAAGGTGGGTGAGGAGTTCGACGGCCTCATCACCAGCGTGACGTCGTTTGGTATCTTCGTCGAGCTGAGCGATATCTATGTTGAAGGGCTGGTGCATATTACCGCGCTGAGCAATGACTACTACCACCATGACAGCGCCGGACACCGGCTGTGCGGCGAGCACACCGGCAAGGTATACCGGCTGGGAGATCCGGTGCGCGTGAAGGTCATGCGCACCGATCTCGACAGCAGGCGCATCGACTTTGATCTGGTTGACAAGAGTCCCGCAAAGGAAAAGATCAAGGATAAGGAAGATGTAAAACCGAAGCCGAAACGCAAGAGCAGAAGGAAATCCTCGGCGAAGAAGCAGAGTTCGTAATGGCGGGCGATCAATTGATCTACGGTCTCCATGCCGTTCAGGCGGCGTTACAACGTGACGCGGAGCATGTAACCGTTATTTTGCTGGACGCCAGCCGCAAGGATGCGCGCATGCAGGTCATCGCCGATGCGGCAGCTACACACCACGTTGAGATTCAGCGCGTAGCGCGTAAGGAACTCGATGCTCTGGCGCCAGAGGCGCGCCATCAGGGCGTGGTGGCGCGCTGCCGGGTTCGGGCGGCATGGAAGGAGGATGATCTTGAACGTATCCTGGATGGTCTCACCGAGCCGCCCTTCCTGTTGGTGCTCGATGGCGTGCAGGATCCTCACAACCTGGGCGCATGCCTGCGCACCGCCGACGCCGCTGGCGTACATGCGGTGATCGCTCCTCGTGATCGCGCCGTGGGCCTCACCCCCGTAGTGCGCAAAGTCGCCAGTGGCGCGGCGGAAGCCGTACCCTTCATCCAGGTCACCAATCTGGCACGCACCCTGCGCATGCTTCAGGAGCGGGGCGTGTGGACGGTGGGCGCGGATGCCGCGACTGATAAGGATCTCTTTGATGTAGACCTGCGCGGCCCGCTGGCCCTGATTATGGGCGCAGAGGGGCAGGGCATGCGCCGCCTCACCAGGGAACACTGTGACGTGCTGATCCGCATCCCCATGCGCGGCGCGGTGGAGAGCCTGAACGTCTCGGTGGCGACGGGTATTTGCCTATTCGAGGCGCTGCGCAGACGGGCGTAGGGTTGTGAGGTGAATCCATTTCACCCTACAAATACTATCAACACCGCTCAGCCGCCAGCAATAATCCGGCGCGCGCATTCCACGCCGCTGCGCACGGCACCTTCCAGTGTGGCGGGATAACCGGTGTCCGTGTGGTCGCCTGCCAGCCAGCAGCCGCGCACGGGTGTTGTAGCACTGGGACGCAAGGTGTTGATGCCGGGGCGGCAGGCGAAGGTGGCGGATTTTTCGCGGACGACCAGGCTGTGCTCCGGCGTGGCCCAATGCGGAAAAATCCGCGCCAGTTCCGCGATGGCGTGTGCACTCAATTCGTCCTTTCTCATTGCCATATGCGGCCCAGGGCCGCTAATAACGACCGCCATCAGGCCGGGCTGTCCATATAGGGCACGGTCGAAGACCCATTGCGCGGTCGTATCCAGCAGGCCGATCATCGGCATCTCAAGGCGTGTCTGTGGTGGATACTGTATGTACACAGTGCAAATTGGCTCATGGCTTATCTCTCCCAACTGCTGTGCTATACCGCGCAGTGCGGTATGGGGTTCCAGCAGCCGCTGGCAGGCGTTGGGCGGGATGGCGAGTATCACATGGCTGGCGGTTATTTCATGATCATTCACGGATACCTTGCGGACGGCGTTATCCTGAACAGTGATCCCTTTTACTCGATGGCTGAGTTTGACCGTGCCGCCATGTTGCTCGATGAAGCGCCGCGCAGGCTCGGGAAATGTGCCGCCCAAATCAACGCGGCTCAAAAGAAGATCGGAATCGCTGCGGCTGCGGGCGAAAGCATCCTGAAGCACGCGCAAAAAAATCTGCGCCGATGCGTTGTGCAGCGGCGTATTCAAGACGGCCAGACACAGTGGCTCCCATAGGGCGCGGATCAAAGCGGGGGATTGTTTGTTGCGTGACAACCATGCCGCTACGCTGACGTCATCACCGGCATTGAAACCGCTGCGCAGCAGGCCACGGCATATCGACAATGCATTCAGGCGTTCCGGCAGGGTTAATCCTTCGGCGTTCAATAAGGCGGTCAGGAGGTGGAGCGGCGCGGGCAGCGATGGGCAGGTGATGCGAATGTCCGCACAGCCAAACGCCTTGTACACGAGTTGCAGAGGGCGGCGCTCGAACACGGTGGCTTCCGCTATGCCCACAACATTCAGCAGCCTTAGCGTTTCACGGTAGGCGCCGAGCAGCAGGTGCTGGCCGTTGTCGATGCGTTGACCGTTCACGGTGTAATCCAGCCCGCGCGCCCGTCCGCCGAGCTGCGGCGCCGCTTCCAGCACAGTCACCCGGACGCCGTGATGGCACAGCTCCACTGCTGCCGCAAGACCCGCCCAACCACCGCCGACTATGACAACATGCATCTTGTGCCCTTTAGTTCTACTGTGTCACAAAACGCTGAAGGGCGCATTGCGGCTTTAAAATCGGCCTCTTGTGACACAGTAGAATTAGCTCCTATGCTTTTTGTATGCCGTGCTTGCGCTGCTTTTTGTAGCGGCCTTTTTCGTGGCGCGCGGTTTGCCAGGCGATCCAGAGTTTGCGCAGCGGTGTTAGTGAAACGCGCCGTTCGAGTATGTTGTAACCGTCGTCCTCGATTTCCTTAAGTGTGGCCTGATAAATGGCCGACATGATGAGTCCGCTGCGTTGCGGATAGCGGTCGATCTCCGGCAGATGGGCATAGGCCTGGGTGTAGTATTGGTGCGCGCGCTGCGCCTGGAACTTAAAGAGCTCGCGCATGTTGTCTGACATGCGGTGCGCCATGATGTCCTCTGGAGTGACGCCGAAACGCTCCAGCTCGTCGAGGGGCAGATAAATCCGCCCCAGCAGGCTGTCTTCACGGACATCGCGCAGGATGTTGGTGAGCTGGAAGGCCATGCCGAGTTCATGGGCGTATTTCAGGGTGCGGCGGTCTTGATAGCCAAAGATCTCCGCCGCCATCAATCCCACGATGCTCGCCACGCGGTGGCAGTAGAGGGCGAGATCCTTGAATGAGGCATAGCCCTGGTGATCGAGATCCATCTCCATGCCGTCGATGATTTCAAGGAAGTGCTCTTGCGGCAGATTATAGGTGGTCACCGGCCCGCGCAGTGCCTGGCCCACCGGGTGGCGCGATGTGCCGTCAAAAACCCTGCCGATCTCCTCGCGCCACCACTGGAGCTTGATGCGCGCCACATTGGCATCATCGCACTCATCGACGACATCGTCCACCTCGCGGCAGAAGGCGTACAGGGCTGTGATGGCCTGGCGCTGCTGTGGCGGAAGGAATAAAAAACTGTAATAAAAACTCGATCCGCTCTTTGCGGCCTTGTCCTGGCAATATTCGTCGGGGGTCATGCGCTGGCTGGCAAATGTGAATATAGGAAAGTACGATGATAACAGATCTGGCGGCCTGCCGGACTTAGCTCGAATCTACCGCAAAAGCGGGAGGGTGGTTCATTGTTCCGCTACGATCCCCTAAGTCCGACAGGCTACTGTTTCCGTGTCAGCGCTCCCCACATCATCGCCAGCCAATCATTCGCCTTGAGGCGGGGCCGAGTGAAGGCGTCGTCACGTTGTGTCTCCAGCGCTTGCAAGACGCGCAATCCGCCGTGGAAGGTGAGGCGCAGTTCAAAGCCCATGCGGCCTGGCAGGACACAGCCTAAGGGCGATCCCGACAGCAGCAGGCGCCGCGTGCGCTCGATTTGCATAGCCATCAGGTTGTGCATTGCGGCGTCGGTGCGGCTTTGCCGGAGATGGTCTTCAGTCACGCCATAGCGCGCCATTTCATCTTGCGGCAGATAGATGCGATTGTTTTCGTGGTAATCCTGGCCGATATCCTGCCAGAAGTTGATGAGCTGCAAGGCGCTGCATATCGCATCCGAATGGGCAAGATTGACGGGCGTGGCAAGGTTATAAAGATGCAGCAGCAGGCGTCCCACCGGATTGGCCGAGTGGCGGCAGTAATGGAGCACCTCGTCATAATTCGCATAGCGTTTCTTGGTCACGTCCATGCGAAATGCAGTCAGCAGGTCATAAAAGAGCTGCGCAGGCAAGGCGTGCTTGCTCATCACATCTTTTAGCGCAATCAACACCGGGTCTTCAATCGCGTTGCCGTTGTTGATGGCGTCAAGCCCCGCCACGTAGGCATCGAGTTTCGCAAGGCGCACCTCAGGCGCAAGATCACCCTCATCTGCAAAATCGTCCGCCGTTCGTGCGAAGGCATAGATGACGCTGATTGGCTCTCGCAGGCGTTTGGGCAAGAAAACCGAGGCGACAGGAAAATTTTCGTAATGGGAGCGCGCCAGGCGCAGGCAGTGCGCGTAGGCGCCGGGGAGGGTGAGTGTCACAATCCGTAGGAGCGGGCTGGCCCGCTAAGTAGTTAATAAGGGCTTAAGTATAGAAGATAACGGGGTGAAAATGAATCGTGGGCAATACCCAAAGGGCACAAGGCTCGCTCTTATTGGAGTGGCGTTGTATGCGTGTGCGGCGCTGTCTCATCCTCTATGTTTCTTACTCCAATCTCAATCTGCTCCAGTGTCTCCAGTGGTTTTGGGGTGTTGATGCCCATTTCGGTGAATTTACGGGCGCCGGGGATGATCTGGCGCTCGAAGGAGCCGACGGCCTTGTTGTAGTGATCCAGGCTATGGCTGAGGTTTTTGCCGAGACGGGACAGGTGCCCGGTAAAGACGCACAGGCGCTTGTAGAGGTCCACGCCGAGATCGCGCACCTGTTCGGCATTTTTGGCCAGCACCTGCTGTTGCCAGCCGTAGCCGACGGCGCGCAGCAGGGCGACGAAACTGGTGGGGGTGGCGAGGATGACTTTCTGGCGTAGCGCGTCCTCAAGCAGCTCGCGGTCGACGTCGAGTGCGGCGCTCAAAAATTGGTCGCCGGGGATGAACATCACTACGAAATCGGGGCTGTTTTTGAACTGGCTCCAATAGCTGCGTGCGGCCAGTTCGCGCACACGATCGCGCACCTTGCGCGCATGGCGCTCCAGATGCCAGCCGCGCACGGTGTCGTCTGGAGCCTCCATGGCGCTGAGATAAGCGTCAAGCGGTGTTTTTACATCCACGATGATCTCGCGTCCGCCGGGCATGCGTACGATCATGTCGGGGCGCATCGCTCCATCCGGGGTGGGAGTATGTTCCTGTTCATAAAAATCGCAATGCTCGACCATGCCGGCGAGTTCAACGAGGCGTTTCAGTGTCAGTTCGCCCCATTGCCCGCGCACCTCGGGACGGCGTAATGCCTGCACCAGATTGCGCGTTTCGGCGTGAAGTATGCTTTGGGTTTGGGCCATGACTTCCAGATGTTTGGTGATGGAGCCATGGGCCTCTTTGCGCTCATTTTCGATCTGGCGTACCTGTTGTTCGGTTTTCAGCAGGGTGTCCTTGATCGGCTTGAGCATGTTTTCGATAGATTTTTCCTTCTGTTCCAGATCGTTCTGCGCCAGGATGTGGAATTGCTGGAGATTTTCCTTGGCCAGCCTCAGAAATTCCTCTGAGTTGCTTTTTAATGCCTGGCTCGAGGCGACAGAGAAGGTTTGCACAAGCTGTTCCCGCGCCTTTTCGATAGTCGAGATTTTTTCCTGCGTCGACTGCCGCTCCATTTCCAGCGTGGTGGTGAGCTCGACATTTCTTTTGATATTGTCTATGAGTTGCCGCTGTGAACGGTGATGGCCGATAAACCAGCCCAGCGTGGCGGCAAGCGCGGTGACAATTACCAGTACAATAAGGGATAGGGGTTCGGTCATGGTCGCTGTCTGATCGTTGGTCCTCAATGGTGGCAGAGGATTGGGTTTTATGTCGTTGTGTGACGGCCAAGCTATCAGAATACATCGGCACTTTTCAAAAAGAGTTTAGAGCCTGTCTGCGAATAAATCATCCCTGCGTTGCTGCCCCAAAACACGCCAGGCAAGGCGCGAGGCGCGATGTTTGGTTGTTCCAAATAAGCGGCGAGCAACGCCGCCTGGCGTGTTTTGGGGCAGCAACCCGGAGGGACGGGGCCGGTTTTGAGCAGTGCGGCGTCACGCTTCGCTCATGTGCAACAAGCACACTACGCTCAGCCTTCCTTGCCCTGCATGATTTATTCACAGGCAGGCTCTTAGCCTGTCAACCCAACCAGTCGAGTATTTCCAGTGGATGCTGAATCATGGCGTCGGCATTCCACAACTGTGGCTCATCGGCTGTCCCAATGTAACCGAACAGCGCAGCGAGTGTTTTCATGCCGGCACGCCTGCCTGCCTCGATGTCGCGCTGGGCATCTCCGACGTACAGGCATTGCCAGGCATGGCTGCCTGCCTGGTGGCAGGCATACAGCATGGGGGCGGGGTGGGGTTTGCGCTCCGGGGTGGTGTCGCCACTTACGATGCAGGCAGCACGCTGGGTTAATCCCATCTGTTCCATGAGCGGGTTTGTCAGCCAAGCCGGTTTATTGGTCACTACACCCCAGTTCATGCCGCGCTCCTCTATGGTGCGCAACACTTCATCCATGCCGGGAAACAGGCGGGTTTCCAGGGTCAAATGTTCACGGTAGATGTCCAAAAACCGCTGGCGTAGTGGTGTGAAACGTGCGTCTTCCGAAGTAATCCCAAGACCGAGTTGAACCATTGCGGCGGCGCCGTGCGACACTACGGGACGGATGGCGGAGAAGGGTAGGGCGGGCATGCCCTGTTCCTCGCGCACCTTGTTCAAGGCAAAGGCCATGTCAGGCGCGGTGTCGGCCAGGGTACCGTCCAGATCGAACAGCACGGTGCGTATGGTAGAGCCTGTCTGTGAATAAATCATCCCTGCGTTGCCGCCCCAAAACACGCCAGGCAAGGCGCGAGGAGAGAAGTTTGGTAATTCCAAATGAACGACGAGCAACGCCGCCTGGCGTGTTTTGGGGCGCAACCCGAAGGGACGGGGCCGGTTTTTGAGCAGTGCAGCGTCACGCTTCGCTCATGTGCAACAAACACACTACGCTCAGCCTTCCTTGCCCTGCTCAAAACCGGCCGCCGTCGCAGGGATGATTTATTCACAGACAGGCTCTTACTGCTCACCTCTATTCCTCGTCTCTCACGCACCAGGCAAGATAGTTCACGTCGATGTCGGTTTCCAGGACGTAACGCCGGGTGAGCGGGTTGTATGTCATACCGGTCAATTCGCGCAGGTTCAACCCGGCGGGCCGCATCCACTCAGCCAGTTCAGAGGGACGGATGAATTTGCTGTAATCGTGCGTGCCTGCGGGCAGCATTTTCAGAAGATATTCCGCGCCGATGATGGCGAATAGATAGGCCTTGGGGGTGCGGTTGAGGGTAGAGAAGAACACATGGCCGCCGGGCTTGACCAGCCGGGCGCAGGCGGAAACCACAGAGGCCGGGTCGGGCACGTGCTCCAGCATTTCCATGCAGGTTACGACATCGAAGCTCGCTGGCTGCTGTTGCGCCAACTGCTCGGCGGTAAGCTGCCGGTAATCCACCTCGGCGCCGGACTCCAGCAGGTGCAGCCGGGCGACAGAGAGCGGCGCGGCGCCAGCATCAATACCCACCACGGATGCGCCTCGCAGCGCCATGCTTTCGGACAGTATCCCTCCGCCGCATCCGACATCAACGACACGTTTGCCGGCAAGGCGCGCCCGGCCATCGATGTAGTCCAGACGTAGCGGGTTGATGTCATGCAATGGTTTGAATTCACTGCGCGGATCCCACCAGCGTGAAGCAGGCTCCTCGAATTTGGCAATCTCGCGGGGATCGATGTTTTGTGTAGTCTGGGTCATGTCGTTTAGGATAGCATGTATGGTACTTGCAAGTAATGTGGCACGCCTTGTGCCGTGATTTCAAGAATAATTTTCAGCGTTTTTGATTAAGGGAAAAATATGAGTCTGTGGCGAACCAAATCCATTGAAAAGGCGCTTGAAGCCGCAAACAATAATGGCGGGTTGCACCGCGCCTTGAGCAGCATGGATTTAACATTGCTGGGGATTGGCGCCGTTATCGGGGCGGGGATATTTGTGTTGACTGGCGTGGCGGCCGCCACCCAGGCTGGTCCCGCTCTCATGCTGTCTTTCGTAGTCTCGGGGCTGGCATGTATCTTCGCCGCGCTGGTCTATGCGGAGCTGGCCTCCGCCGTGCCCATATCGGGGAGCGCCTACACTTATTCTTATGTCGCGCTGGGTGAGTTTGTTGCGTGGATTGTGGGTTGGAACCTGGTGCTGGAATACGGTGTGTCGAGCGCCGCTGTGGCCATTGGCTGGTCAGGGTATTTCAACAGGGCTCTGGAGGGGGTAGGACTGGGATTGCCCATGGACTTCATAAAAGCTCCACATGAGGGTGGCCTGGTCAATCTCCCCGCTTTGCTGATTATCATTTTGGTGAGTGTTGTTTTGGTGATTGGCGTCAAGCAGAGCAGCCGCTTCAATAACCTGATCGTGATGGTGAAGCTGGCCATCATCGCGCTGTTTATCGTAGTAGCCGCCGGCCATGTGGAACCTGCCAACTGGAAACCCTTCATGCCGTTTGGCTGGGAAGGGGTGATGGGCGGCGCGGCGCTGATCTTTTTCGCATATATAGGTTTTGATGCAGTATCCACCGCGGGTGAAGAGGCGCGTGATCCCCAGCGCGATTTGCCGCGCGGCATCATCGGCTCGCTGGTGATTTGCACGATTATCTATATTGTCGTAGCGGCTTTGCTTACAGGCATAGTGCCGTATACCCTGCTCGACGTCAAAGATCCTGTTGCCTTTGCCTTGGCGCATGTGGGTGAACGCCTTGCATCGAACCTCATTTCGGTGGGCGCCATCGCCGGACTCACCTCCGTGTTGCTGGTGCTGCTTTATGGGCAGAGCCGCATCTTCTTCGCCATGTCACGTGATGGATTGCTGCCCGCGGTATTCAGCCAGGTTCATGCGAGATTCCGCACCCCCGTGCCGGTGATTATGGTGACGGGCACGGTGGCCGCACTGGTAGCGGGCTTCATGCCAATAGGCCAGGTGGCAGAGCTCGCCAATATCGGCACGCTTTCCGCGTTCGCCCTGGTGTCGGTAGGTGTGCTGGTGCTGCGCCGCACCCACCCCAACCTGAAACGCCCCTTCAAGACCCCATTCATGCCCTGGACGCCTGTCCTGGCGATTCTGTTTTGCAGCTACCTCATCGCCAGTCTGGGTGCGGTAACACTGTGGCGTTTTGTGATCTGGACGGCGATTGGCGTAGCGATTTATTTTGCCTATTCGCGTAAACGGAGCCTTTTGGCCACAACATCAGCACACTGATTTTTTTAGAGTGCCCGAAAAAATCAGGGTACCTCAGTGAATGAGACCGCTATCAATATGAAACGGACATACGACCATGGGTGGTCAATGGTCCGGAATTGGCACTTCCCCGCCATTCGAGATATGACGCAGTCTGTCAGGTTAAATCTGAACCACTACAAATGATTACTTGACGTCTCTATGCTCCAGGGTGATGCCAATGATCTCAATGATTACCCCAAGGGCCAGCACCGCCAGGCCAGCCCATTCCTCTGTCTCTGGAGCGAAAAACATCAGCAGGCCGCCAAGCACTATCAGGCTAAGTGCTATTGTGCGCCGTGTATGTGGGCTTCTTATCATGTTATGTGCTTCCTTTGAGGTTCACGCTGTAGGCGCCTGTCTTGACGCGTAAACATTCTGCGCCGCCATTTCCGCTGCGCCGGTCTTGATATCCGCGCCTGCCGCGCCCAAAATCTCGTCAAGGGCGCGCAGACACAATAAAACATTGTCCGGCCTGCTGGTATAACCCATCAGGCCAATGCGCCAGATCTTGCCGGCCATTTCGCCTAATCCCGCGCCGATTTCGAGCTGGTACTCATTCAATAAGCGTTTGCGCACTTCAGCATCGTCTGCGCCTTGCGGGATGCTGATGGCGTTCAGTTGCGGCAAGCGCTGTGTTTCATCAACAAAAAATCGCAACCCCATCGCCTCGATGCCTGCCTTGAGCGCGCGATGATTGAGCGCGTGCCTTGCCCAGGCATTCTCCAGGCCTTCTTCTTTCAACATCACCAGCGACTCGTGCAAGCCATAGAGGGGATTGATGGGGGCGGTGTGGTGGTAGGTGCGCTTGCCTGCATTCCAGTAGCCCAGCACCAGGCCAAGGTCCATGAACCAGCTTTGGCAAGGCGTCTTGCGGCGCTTGATGGCATCGACAACACGCGCTCCGAAGCTGACCGGAGACAGCCCCGGCGTGCAGCTTAGGCATTTCTGACTGCCTGAATAGATGGCGTCGATAGCCCATTCATCGACTTTCAGTGGCGTCCCTCCCAGCGAGGTCACCGCATCGACGATGGTGAGGCAGTCATGACGATGAGCGATATCCACCAGTGTTTTGATATCGGATTGCGCGCCGGTTGAGGTTTCGGCGTGGACGAAGGCGGCCAGCTTGGCATCAGGATTAGCCTTTAGTGCATCCTCCAGTTTGTTTGGATCGACGGCCATACCCCAGGCATCGTCAACCACCACGGCTACACCGCCACAGCGCCGCACGTTTTCTATCATGCGTCCACCGAATACTCCGTTGCGGCACACGATCACTTTGTCGCCGGGTTCCACCAGATTCACGAAACAGGTTTCCATGCCTACCGAGCCTGGCCCGGAGACGGGAAAGGTGAGTGCATTTTCCGTTTGGAAGGCATAGCGTAGCAGGGTTTTCAGCTCCTCCATCATGTCGATAAACGCCGGATCAAGATGGCCGATGGTGGGACGCGCCATGGCGGCGAGCACGCGCGGATGGACATCGGAGGGGCCGGGCCCCATCAGCGTGCGCTGTGGGGGATGAAATGAGCTGATGTCCTTGTATGAGAGCGGCATATCCATGTGTTTTCCTGTCGTCACTTTATGAACGCGCACTAAAAATGGGTCTTTCCGTTAGCGGGGAAGAGCGGGTGGATAATTTCAAGTAATCACCGTCGGCGCATCCCTGCCGGTGCGTTCGCGGATGCCGGACAGTGTATGGGCAATTGTAATCAGATCCGCCAGTGCCGCTTGTGTATCCTGTCGATGCTTCGCAGGATCCGGCTCGTAGGCCTCGACGTAGATACGCAGCGTTGCGCCTTCTGTTCCTGTGCCGGAAAGGCGGAAGACAATACGCGCGCCGTCTTCGAAGCCGATGCGCAGCCCCTGTCTGCTGCTGATGCTGTGATCCACCGGGTCGGTGTAACTGAAGTCATCGCAATAGCTGACGCGGCGCTCGCCGAATTTTTCACCCTTGAGTTTTGCCATCCTTTCATTCAGGTGGGCCATGATGCCCTGGGCCGCCGCGCTGTCCAGTGCTTCGTAGTCGTGGCGCGTATAGAAGTTGCGGCCATATTTGGCCCAGTGCTCCCGCACGATGTCTTCTGCCGATTGCTGGCGCACGGCGAGGATGTTGAGCCAGAACAGCACCGCCCACAGGCCATCCTTTTCACGCACATGACTGGAACCTGTGCCGAAACTTTCCTCACCGCACAGCGTGACCTTGCCGGCGTCCATCAGGTTACCGAAGAATTTCCAGCCGGTGGGGGTCTCGTAGCAGTCGATGCCGAGCGCCTGTGCGACACGATCCACCGCTTCACTGGTGGGCATGGAGCGTGCCACGCCTGCCAGGCCCGAGCAGTAGCCAGGGGCGAGCGTGGCATTGGCGGCGAGGATTGCCAGGCTATCGCTGGGGGTGACGAAAAAGCGCCGGCCTAGAATCATGTTGCGGTCGCCATCACCGTCGGAAGCCGCACCGAAATCCGGCGCATCGTCTCCGTACAGGATGTCGACCAGTTCATGCGCGTAAGTGAGGTTGGGGTCGGGGTGGCCGCCTCCGAAGTCCTCCAGCGGCACCGCATTCATCACTGTGCCGGCCGGCGCGCCCAGGCGTTTTTCCAGAATCGCGCGCGCATAGGGGCCGTTTACCGCGTGCATGGCGTCAAAGCGCATGCGAAAGCCTTTGCCGCTGAGCAATTGCCGGATGGCTGTGAAGTCGAACAGCGATTCCATCAGTTCGGCATAGCCTGCTACGGCGTCGATCACTTCAACCTGCATATTGCCCATGTGCGTCTGGCCCAGCGTATCCAGCGTCACGTCAACGGTTTCAATAAAGCGGTAATGCTCGATAGTGCGAGTGCGGGCATGGATGGCGTCGGTGACTTTTTCCGGGGCGGGGCCGCCATTGCCGACATTATATTTGATGCCGAAATCGGCATCAGGGCCGCCGGGATTGTGGCTGGCCGAGAGGATGATGCCGCCGAATGCGGCGTGCTTGCGGATCACCGCCGATGCGGCGGGCGTGGAAAGGATGCCACCGCGCCCCACCAGTACTTGGCCGAACCCCGCCGCCGCCGCCATTTTGAGGATGATCTGGATGGCCTGACGGTTGTAGAACCGGCCATCGCCGCCGACTACCAGCGTCTTTCCCTGATAGCCTTCGAGCACGTCAAAGATGGACTGGACGAAATTTTCCAGATAATGCGGTTGCTGGAAGACGGTGACCTTTTTACGCAGGCCCGAGGTGCCGGGTTTCTGGCCTTCGAAAGGTTGGGTAGGTACGGTATGGGTGGTCATGACGAATCCTTCGTGATTTTTGCTGTATAGGCCATTCAACCACAGCTGAGGACGGAAATCGAGGGGGGGCGTTACCGCTTGTTAAGTAATGTTACGCACCGTCCACGAAAAACACGAAAGGCACGAAAAATGGGGACAATCTTGGCGCAAGAATGCGCTTGGATTTGCCAGTCAACTTCGCTTGCTATGAGCATACCTGCCTTAAGACGGCTGTGGACCATCGTAACCCTCAACGATGACAAGATCCATAGCCGAAGCCGACAACCTAAACTTAATCGCCGCCTGATACTCGGGAGAATTCCAGCAATCGAGGGCTGCTTGATAAGACGGAAACTCAACTATGGTGTTTCGTGTTCTGTTGGTTCCTTCCGGGACGGTGTATTGGCCAGCCCGCGCAAGGAACCTTGCCCCATATTTTTTGAACACATCAGTGTTGGTCACAGCATACTTCTTAAACTGCTCTTGATCGGTGACATCTACATGAACGATCCAGTACCCCTTTGGCATTAAGTTCTCCCGTGATGAACATCATTCCATTGAAGATGTTCGGTATCAGTTATTCGTCACGATAACGGCGCATTAAGTCCTCATAGGCATCGATACGCCGGTCGCGCAAATAGGGCCAGATGCGCCGCACCTGTTCGCTGTGGTGCAGATCGATCTCTGTCACCAACACGGAGGGCGCATCCGCCGGTGCTAATACCAGCATTTCACCTTGAGGACCCGCGGCAAAGCTGGATCCCCAGAACTGTATCCCTTCAGTGTGGCCTGAGGGGTCCGCTTCAAAGCCGGTGCGGTTGCAGGCGAGCACAGGCAGGCCGTTGGCGATGGCGTGGGCACGCTGGATGGTGATCCAGGCGTCGCGCTGGCGTGCTTGTTCCTGTGCGCCATCGTCCGGGTTCCAGCCGATGGCGGTAGGGTAGAGCAACAGATCAGCGCCTGCCAGCGCCATGAGCCGCGCGGCTTCCGGGAACCACTGGTCCCAGCACACCAGTACGCCGAGGCTCCCAACGGAGGTTTTGACCGGGTTGAAACCGAGGTCGCCCGGAGTAAAATAGAATTTTTCATAAAAGCCGGGATCATCGGGGATATGCATTTTGCGGTATTTTCCCGCGATGCTGCCATCGGCTTCGAATACCACGGCGGTGTTGTGATAAAGCCCGGCAGCGCGGCGTTCAAACAAGGATGCAACGATAACCACATTGAGTTCAGCGGCGATTTGCCCGAGTTGTTGCGTGCTGGGGCCGGGGATGGTTTCGGCCAGATCGAAATAGCGCGTGTCTTCGGTCTGGCAAAAATAGATGCCCGTGTGCAGTTCTTGCAGCAGCACAAGCCGCGCACCTTGCGCGGCGGCCTCGCGAATACCGGCAATCGTGCGGCCAAGATTTGCCGCACGATCATTGCCGCAGGCGTGCTGGATCAAGCCGATTTTCAGTGTGTTTGCTTTCATAGTGCCCCATCAGGTAATTGCATGGTAACGCAGTGCAGGCTGCCATGCTGCATGATCAATGGCAGGCAGGGGATGCCGATGATTTCCCGCTGCGGAAAACAGTCCTTGATCCGTGCCAGCGCAGCCTCATCGGCGGGATCGTCATAAACAGGCACTAGCACGGCGCCATTGATGATCAGAAAATTGGCATAGGTGGCAGGCAGGCGGTGCCCGTCTTCATCGTACTTTGCCTGTGGCCAGGGCAGGGGAACCAGATGATAGGGCTGACCGCCGCGGGTGCGAAAGGCTTTGAGCTCTTCCTCCATGGCCTTCAGCTCCGGGTAATGTTCGTCATGGTGGTCATCGCACGCGACATAGGCAATGGTGCGCGCATCGCAAAAGCGCGCCAGGGTGTCAATATGACTATCGGTGTCATCTCCGGCAAGATAGCCGTTATCCAGCCATAGAAAGCGATCCACGCCTAGCAGATGGCCAAGCAGCGACTCGATCTGGTGTTGATCCAAATGCGGGTTGCGCATCGGTGACATCAGGCAGCGGCGCGTGGTTAGTAGCGTGCCCGCGCCGTCCACCTCGATGCTGCCGCCTTCCAGAACCACATCGATGTTTTGCAATGGCGTCACATTGAACGCCCCAGCCGCATGCAACCGATGTGTCAGCTGGTTGTCCAGTACCGCATCGAATTTATCACCCCAGCCATTGAAAGTGAAGTCAAGCAGGCGCGGGGTGTTGCCTTCCTCCAGCACGGTGATCGGCCCGTGGTCGCGCGCCCAGGTGTCGTTGGACGGAACGGCATAGAGTGAGATTTGATCGAGAATCGCATCAGTGTGCTTCAAAAGCTGCTCTACATGGGCAAGGTGCTCCTTATCCCAGCAGGCGATTACCACACGTTCGCGCAGGCTGATCTGGTGTGCGATTTCGACAAAGACCGGCTCAACTTCGGCCAGTGTTGCGCACCAGTCACTGTGTTCATGTGGCCAGGTGAGCATTACCCCGCTTTGTGGAGTCCATTCGGGAGGGAGGTAAGGAGTGTTGCGAGAGTTTTGCATATGCGAAAATTTGCACCAATGTTGTGGCGTAAATTTTAACACAAGGAACCTCTGATTTATTCAGAGGTTCCCCGGCACACGGATGTGCCTGCATTTTCCGATAGCGGCAACTGATTGAAAAATGAAGAAAAGAAAGAAATCATATTTTTGATTTTCGTGCTCTGAGAATTCCATGAAGAAATTATTCAGGGCTTCCACAGGATAGCTCCGTGGTTATTGCGGGATTTTGCCGTGCACAGGAGTGCTCTATGCCAGTTTGACGCAGTTGCGCCCCGCGGCCTTGGCCTGATATAGCGCCTGATCGGCCCTGGAGAGTAGAGACGGGGGATTCTCCCGCGCACTTAAAAGCGCAACGCCCAGGCTGACCGTAGAGGAGATCATTGCCTCATTGCATATGTATTTTGCCGTCTGCACTTTCTGGCGGATACGTTCGGCCAGGCAAAGCGCACCTTCCTCAGAGGTGTTGCTCAACAAAACCACGAACTCCTCTCCGCCATAGCGAAACAGGATGTCTGTGCTGCGTATACTGGCGACAGCGGCATTGGCCACGGTTTTAAGGGCACAATCGCCAATGGCATGTCCATATCTGTCATTGACGCCTTTGAAATGATCGATATCCATGGCGATGAGTGACAGGGGGGTGCCATATCTATGGGCAAGTTCGACTTCGCGCTGCAAAGTGGCGTCCATGGCGACACGGTTGTTTACGCCAGTCAGCGGATCCTTGAGCGCAGCTTCCACGGCCTGTTTGTACATCAGTGCATTGCGTAATGGATAAACGAGGCTGCAAAGCAGGTGCTCAATCAACATGGTTTCAGCTTCGGTGAATTTTCTCTTCCGTGTAAAAGTCAATTCCCCCAGCCATTGTTCACCAATCGCCAGCCGGTAATTACCCGAATGGCGTGCCCTTTTGCCCTCAATGATCTCTATGTTTTGTGGAAGATGGCGGTAGGCAATACTGTCATAAGGAAGCAGTTTTCTGATTTCCATGAAGAACAGTTTCAAAATTTGATCGATTTCCAGCGTCGTTTGCAGAACGCATGAAAGGTGCGAGGCTTTATCCGATGGGGGTGTTTTTATAACAGTATCGTTTGATAGCGGCAGACGCGGCAGATAGTCCTGAGCGGAATCCGTGTAAATGAAATTACTGGTGGCTTGTTGTTGTGCGATAGTCATAAACACCTCCTGGGTACGAGGATGTATGCGAAAAATGTGCCATATTAAGTGGCCGCGTTTATTGTCACAATAGTTATTGAGAGCCTGGGTTTTAGAAGGTACACACCTGGAATTCCTACAGAGAATAGTCAATATATTGACGTGCCAATACCCTGTTTGCCCTTGGTACTTGGGTACATTATCCTATCTGGATGATGCAGGCGATGGCCGCTATGCACAAGAACGTTTTATGCGAGCGTACCCAATATGAATGAATTGATTTCTAAAAGACGCTGCTCTTCAAGCGATGCCTTGCTGGTGGCGGCTCTACTGCTTTTTTCGGGCAGCGCTGGCGCCGGCTATGCGATAACCGCAAAAGATGTGCAAATGCTGCCATCCTACTGCCGCCAACTCCCGGCTGGATTCTATGAACCCAATGCTCAAGCATACCGGATCGCGGGTTCTTTTCCGGCAGGGATGCCCCATGGCCATCATTACTGCCATGGATTGAAATATATCGCGCGCGCCACGGCGCAGTCCACAAACCGGGGGGAGATACAAGAAAATCTGCGAGGCGCAGTGGATGAATTCGGGTATGTATTGGGCCATACCGAAGTGATTCCGGAGTATTATCCCTATCTGGCCATGGTAAGAGCGGATCTTGGGCGGGTCTATGATCGCCTGGGAAAGCCTGCAGACAGTTCACGGGAGTTTATGGAGGCGATCCGCCTGAAGCCTGATTATGTCGCGGCTTATATCGGCTTGATCGACTTCTACCGGAAACTTGGTAACCGCGCAGATGCATTGAAAACTGCCCAGGAAGGGCTCACGCATGTGCCGGAGTCCAAAACATTACAGCGGTATTATCGTGATCTGGGTGGAAAACTGCCTTATCCGGCGGCTATCGATAGCGCATCAAAAACAGACAATCCGGCAGAAGCTCCTTCGGGTAATAATACGGCGCCTAATGTAGCCGTGCCCGGCAAGGGGAACGACACCCCGGCGGCAGAGCCGCCGGCAGCGTCTTCCCGCACAGATGATCAAAAACAATCCCAGGAAGCAAAACCCCAAGAGCCCAAAATTGGCTCCCCAACTAACCCGTGGTGCCGCTTTTGTCCGCCACCCGAATTGCAATAATGTTCAAGTTGGGTGTGCTTGGTGGCTAACCAGATCAGCCTCCATCCACGCCCTGAGTTTTTGCCTCAGCTCTTCCGCAACCTCGGGGTGGAGATCGATCACGTTCGAGTAGCATCCGGGGTCATTTGTCAGATCAAACAATTGGTGGATTTCTCCGTTACGCATTGGCTGATAGGTGAATTTCCACTTTTCGGTTCTAATCATCCTATCCTTCGCGCGGACGATAATGTTCTGGTATTCCGGCTTGATCGCCAGAGTACCGTTTCGCTTATCCGGCACCTCCAGCAAATCAGGCAGGTCGGGGTAATGGAGATGATCGGCGGGCATTCCCGGGGGCGTTGTCAACCAGATGCCGGTTTCATTGTGAGCTATCAGGCCAAGGTTGATGTCGCAGTTGTCCATATAGGGCGCAAGCGATACGCCTTCCATCTCCGGTGGTTTTTCCACTCCAAGGAGATCCAGCAGGGTGGGTGCAATGTCCACGGTCCGCGTGATATGTGAAACCAGGCCGCCGGGTGGTTTGCGCGGATCTTTGATGATTAATGGGACGCGTGCGCTGTGGTCACCCATGACACTGTTTCCTTGCCCCCATGTGCCGTGTTCAAAAAACTCCATGCCATGATCGCTGTAGATGACGATGATGGTGTTTTCTTCCAGGCCGCAGGCCTTGATGTGTGCAACGATCCTGGCCACTTCATCATCAAAACTTTTTACACAGCCATCGTAGAGATTAATGATCTGATCAAGGTCGAACTCCTTTTTGCTATCACCCTGCCGACGGATGATCTCAAATGGATCCGTCAGGCGCGCCATCACAAACTTCGATTCGCCGTTGTATTCAGGATCGGAGAACAGCGTGTAATAGGGGTATTCCGATCCAAACGGAGGGTGGGTCGCCGCTATGAAGATGTTCAGGAAGAAGGGTTGATCCTTGCCGGCCAGATCGCTGATCATCGCTCGCCCATCACGCCCCACCTCACGTGTCAGAGGGACGCCGGCGAGATAATACAGTTCGGGCAAGAAGCGTTTGCCGAAGCGGTTATGCGTGAAGAGGGAAAGAAACAGACGCAGATCCTTCGGGCCCTGGCGGATCAGATATTTCAGGTTCCATTGGTCCTCGGGCAAGTCGCGTTGCGCAAAACCCAAATCGAATTTCTTCATATCGGCCGCCGCCCAATCACCCACCACCGCTGTGCGATACCCGGCCTGAGCCAGTAGCGCGGGCAAGGCCGGTGTCGGCAGGGCCAATTCGTCGTCGCCCACGAAATTGTCGCGGACACCGTGGGTATGCGGCCAGGTTCCCGTCAACATGGAGATCAGGCTGGGGGCTGTACGGGCACAGGGTACGTAACAGTGGGTAAAATGCGTGCCGCGCATGGCGAGCGCATTCAGGTAAGGGGTCAGTTCGCGGTGATGCTGGCCGTTGCCTATGCGATCGGCACGCAGGGTGTCTGATCCGACCATGACGATGTTCGGCCGGGCGGGGTCGGTTGCAGCGCCGCTGGCTGGCAGGGTTTCGTCTCCGGGCGAGAGCGTCCGGACCACGGCGGCCACTGTGCCCGCGAGTATCCCCCAAACCACCAGGCGAGTCCAATGTTCTTGGGTCAGCATATCGGTCAGGTCTGCAATGACCGCAAGCGCTGCCGTCAGGGCAAGAGTCAGCTGGAAGATCTGCAATCGTCCCGGTGAGAGCAGGTGCCACAGCGGATACAACCGGCTCAGCCGGTAATGCGACGAAGCGGCGATCGTGGCTGGCAGATAGAGTAGATGGCGGCAGAACTGCAACGACGTGACGGCGCAGATGCCCCCGAAAGCGGCAATCACCGCGCCTGTAGTGGTGAATTCGAGGCCCGCAATTCGGTTCAGGGATGAATACACGGCGACACCTGCCACCGCCATAAATCCGCCTATTAGCAACGCCCAGGCGGCAAGGCGCGTGAAAGCGAACAGGGTGTAACGGGCGTAATGTTCTTGAATTTCCTGCTTTAGCGAGGGTCCCGTCCGTGAAAAACCGATGATCGACTTCACCAGAAGGGCCAAAGTGAATAGGGTGGTGGCCCCGGCGGCGGACAGTATGCCTTCCCATAATACCTGTGATGGCGATGACACAATGGCGGAGGCTGTCGCCATCCCTAACGTCAGGGCGAGGGGGGCGATCCCCGGCGCCATCTTGCCGGTGTCGACGGATAATTGTACATTCGTGGCAGAGGCGGGTTTTGCCGCTATCGTGCTGTGTATCAAACGTTGTAAACCGGCACGTAGCGGGTTCAACACGGCTGTCATCGTGCTGTGTATCAAACGTTGTAAACCGGCACGTAGCGGGTTCAACACGGCTGTCCATGTCGATTCAAATGCCCCAGATAACTCCCCTACACTTGCAGCCAGCCGGACGAGATAAAAAATGCGGCGATTGTGATCTCGTGAAAAAACGACGCTGCCCAGGTAACTTAATACTTTATGGAACATGTAAAGCCTGGGCAGAGTCCCTTGAGAATGTACCAGGAAATTTGATAGCGAGCGGGAATAACTCTTACGAAGAATATAAGGTGTACTCATTCGCTCTGCATCAATAGAGTGTAACTGCCTTACATGAGGCAGGTAGTGTGTGGTATATCCATGTAACGCTGCTCTCTTCAGAAAATCATGGTCTTCTCCACCCGCCAAGTTGTGACCGATAGGCCCAAGATCGGTGGAAAATGTCCCAATCGTATCAAATACGCGGCGTCGAACCGTGATATTCCCTCCGCTGGGAAACCGATCTCCGGCGCTGAGGCGAATAGATTTGATTCCCAGATCAAACTCCGGGAAAGGCCGAATCGTTATCGCGTAAGGCTCCTTGGCATGTACCCACGATGGTTCGCTACCGTCCCAAGCCGGCCAAATGCGGCCGCAAAAAATATCGTCTTGCGGATAACACTTGATTCCATCCACGAGGTGCGCAAAAAAACCTGGCTCGACGACTTGATCGTCATCGATAAAACACAGTACATCATGATCCGTGTGGGCGATGGCCGTATTCAGCGCGTAGGATTTCCCAGCTTTGGGTTCTTCCAGCCAGCCCAGCCTTAAAAAGGCTTGCGAGTGTGCCGAACGGAATGCCGAGAGTTGGGCTAGCGTGTCATCACTGCAATTGTTTGCGACAACCAATATGTCAATTGGTGTCGGTCCCGCGTAGCCAGCGGCATAAAGCGAGGCCAGTGTTTCGATGAGCGAGTGGCTGCGGTTGTAAGTGCAGATCACAACTGCGAGATTGGGTTTGGGGCTCATGGCGTTACGAGGCTCTCGCGCTCGCGGGCTCCCCCCGTCCTCGGCCAACGGATTGTTCGGCGTAGAAGCACTACTGGCCACTCCTTGATAAGTATTCAAATGTAGAAATCCCTAACCCTGAAAGGTGGCGCACTCAGCAATCGCTCCCCAATGAATTCGGAATTGCGAACATAAAGAGTATTACCACCGGTATTGTATTTCCCGCCCAAATCGATCAACTGCCGCTCAAACGGCTTATATTGGCAGCTAGAGAAAGCGTGATTAATCAGTGTCTGGTGAATGTCCTCGTCGCTGAAACCGTAACGGTTACCGCTCTGGTTTAGCTCGATAATAACGGCGAGAAGGTCAGGATGGCGCAGCGTGCTCACGGCACCCTGCAACACCTCGTGCTCCCAGCCTTCAACATCCACCTTCAAGTGATCTTAGTCGAGTGCATGGCCATGCTTATGGAGCACTTTTAGCCACTCATTAATCAATTTGCCCTCGGTGCGCATATCCCATTGGTAGCCGGTACGACAAAATGGGTAAATATTGTTTTCGACTGCCCAGATCAGGTCCGGCAGGTAGCGAATGTAATTCTCATCATGCCGCCATGGGTGGATTGTCCAGTACGTATAAGCGGTGAGGTTCCACTGTTCGAAGTCCTTCTCCCTGAATGTATAAGTCAAGCTTTTTTCCAGAGGCTCACCGGATTTTGCCTGCATCAACGGCAGGCAAATTTTGAGCTTTGCCATATCCATCAGGAAGTAGCGCGTTGAAGTAAAGTCAACACGCCGCCACTTGGTTGGCAAGGGCCGTTCAAACGAACGGCCAGTCAGCTTCTCGAGCCAAGTCTTCGCCAGGGGCGGCCCAGCCCGTGGGCATGTGACGATCACACTGGGCTCCTGCTGAAACAACTCAATTCCATCAGCAATCCACGACCCGTTACCGGAACGATGAAAAAGCATGTCCGAATCGGCATGGAAGACATAATCACCCGTGCAACGATCCAACGCGTATAAGTACTGGTAGATGGGGGCGCCTGAAAAGTCCTTGAGGTCGACCTTCTCGGTACCAAAGTACTTGTACAAGATTCGGTTTTGCTCGTGCCCACTCCACGGGATGACGTCCACGCGATCGATGATTTTGTCCTCAAGCAGCCGCTGAAGAATATTCTCGATATCGTGTTGACTGCCCTGGATGCGTTGGGTGTATTTTCCCTCTTGCTTTCCCGGGTCATAAGCGACCAGCCGCTCGGTGAACGGATAGTTGAGAGCCCGCATCATGTGGCGGAGGGTGGGTTCGAGAAAGGGGGCGTCCGTATTGCATACGTTTATGGTGAAGCTGACGCTAGGAGAGAGTGCACTCATGTTAATGAAATCCGATATTTCTTTTGTTTTTTACCCAACGCAATGGTTTTCGAATTCCTTCCGGCAAACAGCAATAGGCTAACTTGAACAAGGTGTTTATGTCCAATGGCTTCAGTTTTATGGCTCGGAAGAAATGAGGGATTGCCTGGCGATAATCACCAATATTGTACAAATAGTGGTTAGCCACACCGCAATTGAGGGCATGCATGCGGCGAACATAGTCTTGTCGGTTGATTAGCGCGACTGCTCCTGGATCGGCCCTGAATACGCTATCGATAGCCTTTAGCCGCAAAATAAGCATCTTATAGCCCTGCGTGGATTGCTGCGTTTCATGCTTGCGCCAGTAGCCTAGGATGGTTTGGATCTGTCCGATAGGATAGAACCTCGCGATTCGTAGCCACAGTTCGTAGTCGTCTACACCCGGAAGGTCTTCGTTGAACTGCCCAACTTCTTCAAATATCCCGCGTGGGATCATTGAGGTTAACGGTTGAATATCGTTGCTGATAAATATCTGGTTGAAAACGAAACCAATCTGAATTGACGCGCGTGGATTATCAAAATGGCTCTCATTGCGACATTGATATTGAGGCAGTAGCACACCATTTTGATCGATCAGTGCCAGATCGGAGTGGATTAGACCAAGCTCTGGGTGCTTACCAAAAGCTGCTATTTGAATTTTAAGCTTGTTTGGCAACCAGATATCGTCTTGATCTAGAAACGTAATGTAACTACCCGTTGCTTGCCTAAGAGCGTTGTTTCTACTTGCTGCTACTCCTTGATTTTTCGTGTTGCGCAGGTAAATTACTCTTGGGTCGTAAAAATACTGCCTTACAATTTCGTCAGACCGGTCAGGCGAGTTGTCATTTACGATGATTAACTCAAGGTTATGGTGAGTTTGACTAAGCACGCTGTCGATGGCATTCGACAGATATCTCTCACCTCCGTAAACGGGCATAATTACAGATACTTTATTAAGCAATTGTGGTTACCTCTGCCGTAATTTACATGAAGCATGTCTAATGGTGTCTGGCTCTTTGTCGCATGGGTTTGGAATAGCACTAGTCATTGTGTATGTACTTTAGTGCCCATATGATTCTACGAATCAACTGATAGTATTTATCTCCAAACACCTTTGCGGTGATTGACCTATATGAGTGTCTCTTGCAGGAATTAGCTAGGGCGACATATTGATCAATATCACTGATTAGGGGATGTAAGTTGTGAAAGGTATCCTCTTGAAGTTGAATCTCTCTCTTTATTCCAAAAAATAACAAATCAAAGGAGTCCCAGTTTGTTTGAAAATGAAAGGTTGAGAAGAGTTTTTTTAGGTCTACCTTTCTCTCAAAGTCTCGTTTAGTAAGGTTTCGGTAATAGTCCCATCCAATATCAATGGTGAGCGGTGAATCCTTTGGTGTGGTTTTCGACGTGCCATGCTCGGGGCGTCCGATAGTGGCGCATGTCATGACGATGAGCCCCCCGGGTCTGCAGAGTCGCACCATATTCTCAAAGGTTTCGTGCCAATAGGGGTTGTGCTCCATGACCTCGCACGATATCACCACATCAAAAGCATTATCGGGCGCATCATATTTCTGCCCTTCGCAAACCACGTCAACGTTCTTGCCGGGTGCAACGTCTAGACCTATGTACCGGCAATTTTGGAAGTAGTCCCGAACACTGCCATTGATATTTAAGGAGCCCACCTCTAGAACCCTCTGGTTCATGAAATAGTGAGGTAAGTGAACAGAAACTAAATTGACAAAGTGTCTTTGGCTCTCATGCGACATACTGTACCCCTAATATTTGTGCGTCAAGGTTAAATGCGCGAGAGTGTCGCCATTTTTTGCAAAACCTTTTGGGACATCCAAGCCCCCGAGTAGATGCAAATTGTGGCGACAAGTATGCCTTCGGCGGCCTGTGTTCTCCTGCGTACGCTACGGCACCTCACTTCGCGGGGTGCCATAGCTTTCACTATGACTTGACGTCGTGTCGTTGCTATCCCATTTTCTCTACGCCTGTGCTCTCGCACAGACTCCGACAAAATAGGAGACCCTATGGCTACACAGGGGTCGTCGCACACGCTTCGCTTCCCTTCCCTGTGCTCCTTCAATGCCTGCTTAGCGAATGCTCTAGGTAAATGGGCAAGCCGCCCTTCCCATAACGCAAGTCGAATGCGATTTCGCAGCGCTCTTGCCATTCAGACTGTTTCCGTCTTGCATGGAAAACTGTTCATATCCTAAACCTCACGATATTGGTGGCGAACTTGCCACAGTCCGAGAAACGTTCCGAGAAAATGACAGACAATCATTTCTCGGTTAAATGCCTCGTCGCTTGGTTGGGTCAGATGCCCGACGATCGCATTGAAATTCGCACACATGAACTGTTGGAACAAGTAAAGGGGAATATTGCACAGCCGTCGCGTGCCTGGAACTCCACGGCTGGCGGCCAGGTTCCGGCTTGTTTGAAAGCGCCAGCGGCGAAAGTAGCGCTTCGTCATACGGAACGCTTCAACCTTATGGTGAACCCTGGATTCCCCAAGGAAGACTGCTTTCAGACCCGCGGCCAGAATACGCTCAAACATCTCACCATCTTCGCCGCTGGCGAGCACCTTCCCCTTGCGGCCACGATTTGTATCGAACAGGCCAACACGATCAAATACCGCTCGCCTCATTGCCATATTGGCGCCGAAAGGAGCTTGACTTGCCTCGGTGATCGGGTAGTCATCGGTTCGGTCAGTGCGAATTGCCAGGAAACCGTAAAACCGTTCAGTCAACCATTCAGGCGGCAGCGTTTCCCAGATTGGCGCGATGTACCCCCCGCATGCTGAGGCCTGATATTTTTCCAAGCCCCGCAACGTCGTCTCAAGCCAGTCCTGCTCGGGCAGTACGTCATCATCGGTAAACAAGAGTACTTTGCCTTGGGCGCAGGCAATGCCGTGGTTGCGCGCATGGGAAAGCCCTTGCTGGCTTTCAAACTCGTAGCGCAGGACGGGCCAGTCTTTAATGAATTCTGTGACTATCTGCCGCGTATGATCACTGGAGTTGTTGTCCACGACAATGACTTCCCACGTGCGATCAGGCGCAGTCTGTTGTAACTTGAGCGCACCAAGCGTATCCATGAGGGATTCTGCCCGGTTATAGGTGCAAACTATGACACTGGCTTCCATGGGTCATCCATCATATTTTTTGTTGACTATCAATTGCGAGTGGCGGAACAAAGTGAGCGAATGGCCGTGTTATCTACCACTTGTAGCCAAGCTCCTCCGCCATGGGCGAGACTACGCGCTTTAACAGCCACTTTTCCAGCCTATTGACCTGGGCTTTTTCTCCACCCCGCTCCGAACTGCCCACTTTGGCCCCGAGAACAGAGCGATCAATCCGAATTTTCAGATGTGCTTCGATCTCCTCAAGAGGTGTGCGGCCGGCAACGAGGTCCTCATACCGAATCACGAGCGCATCCAACCTCTTCGCCTCCCTGAGAAATCCTTCCATCAGTTCTCGCCAATGTTTGCCGAATGCCGTGGGTGTGAACACAGGCTCATCGGGAAACGTGTTGTACCAGTTGCGGCCGTATCGGCAATAGGACTGGTAGGCATCCAGCGGATTGCGATATAGAAAAACGAATCGCGCCCTGGGGTAAAGCCAACGAAGATAAAAGCAATGCTCCACGTCCAGCCTGACTTCCTTGATGCCCCAGCGTGAAGCGCCGGCCGCCTTTGCTGGGTGTGCAAATAGGGTGTCGAATAATGCCCGGTGACTATCGCGCAAATCCGCCAGGGACGGAAACAGATTAGCGATCCAGTTTCCCGACAGCTCTCCAGGGGGCGTGCCATCATAATAGTAATCCTGCGGAGGCCAGCCAGCCCGGAATGCCTTGGTGGTATCTGCCAAGGCTTGGATCATGCCGCATTCGTCGTAAGGCTCTCCCCAGATCAGCACGTCTTTGTCGGACATGATGAGCCGTTGCAGCAGGGTTGAGCCGGAACGCCAGCCTGCGGACAGCAGAAAGATGGGAGCCTCATCATCACCCGCATCCGCAGGCGGGCAGGTGGCCAGCAGCGTTTCGACACCGGACACAATGTCCGGATTCTTTTGCAATGCCTGGCGATGGGCAGCACGCGCCTGTGTGGGACCGATGAACGCGTTAGCTAGATATTTCAGCATGGTACAGCCCTTAGCCTTTGCATATGTGAGTTTTTCAGGTTTATTTATACTTGAGAGTGCCTATGCGCCTCACCAGGCCGGCCAGCTCGTTTTTTGTCTCGTCGAACCTAAATTGCTGTGACCGATAGCCTTCCAGCAGGGCTAATACACGGCTTTTTAGATGCCGCCGCAGATACTCGGTTAGCATCTCCCGGTACATAGTGGTAAGTCTGAACGAGAACTTGCGGACCGCTCGATGGCTCCAGCGGAGAAAGGGATTATTCAGGTCGTCGGTGTTTCTCACAAGCAGTGTCACCAGGGCTTCCAGAACGTCTGTTTCGCTAAGGAGGCCGTTCTTATAACGCACAAGCACGTCGGCGGCCTTGACTTCACAAAACCTTGAGCAGTACAGCGCATCGTCGTGTCGCCGGAAGAAATAGAGTGGCTCAGAAATATGGCGCACGCCGAAGCGTTTTGCGATGCGAATGAAATAATCGTAGTCTTCAACAAGAAACAACTCAGGATCGTATTCACCCACTTCTTCGTATACCTTGCGCGTATAGAGAAAACAGGCGCCAATGTGATTCGATTTTTCTAGTTGAAGTTTGTTTGAAAGCCTTTCATGCCGGGCATCCAATGGATTACCGGCTGCGTCCAGATCGGCGAAGAGATAATAATCGGCGTATACGAACTCGCAATCTTTGGCTTGCAGAGCATCAACCATCTTTTCAATGGCATTATCCGCAAACACATTGTCGTCAGATGTCCAGGTCAGATAAGCGCCATTGGCGAGTGAAAACCCCTTGTTAAGCGCTCGCGGAAGTTTCAGATTTGGGTCGTTTTTGACATAGCGGATGCGCGCGTCGTCGAATGACTTGACCACGGTAGCGGTGTCGTCGGGTGAGTTGTCATCAACGATGATCAGCTCCAGGTTTTTGTATGTCTGTCTCAATACACTGCGAATAGCATCCGGCAGCACATGAGCCCGCTTGTAGGTGGGCAGTACTATGCTGACGAGAGACTGCCTGGGTGCTTCGCTACTCATGCCCTGGTTGTGCGCCTGCATCTTCGAGAATACGCTTCACAATCTGTGTGCTGGCCGTCCCATCCCCGTATGGATTTGCCCGGTTCGCCATGCCATGATACGCATCGGCGTCGTCAAGAAGCTTCGAAGCCTCTGCCACAATATCGTGGGCATTCATTCCGACAACTTTCACCGTGCCAGCCTCTACGCCTTCCTGCCGTTCCGTGACTTTTCTCAGTACCAGCACCGGTTTGCCCAGGCTCGGTGCCTCTTCCTGCAATCCCCCCGAATCCGTCAGCACCATATAGGCCTGTTTCATAAGATGGACCAGCGGCATATAGTCCAAGGGGTCGATTAGCAACACATTATCGATTCCGGAGAGGATGCTGTTCACCACCTGCCGGACGTTCGGATTGCGATGCACAGGGTACACCAGCACGATCTTGTCCTTGTACTTGAGTGCCAGATCCCTGAGGCCGTGGCATATCGACTCAAACGGGCCGCCGAAGCTCTCGCGCCGATGTGCCGTAACCAGAATGATTTTTCTCGAATCGAATGGAATTGTTTCCAGGGGCGTGCCTACAAAACTGTAGGGCCGGTTCGAAACATCGAGTAATGCGTCGATCACCGTATTGCCTGTCACTGCGATTTGACTGTCAGGAATACCTTCGTTAAGCAGATGTTTTTTTGCGGTCTCGGTATGGGCAAAATACATGTCCGCCATGGAGTCGATGATTTTCCTGTTGGCCTCTTCGGGGTAGGGGTGCCGCTTGTCGAAAGTTCTGAGTCCGGCTTCAACGTGGCCGATCTTGACGCCGCAGTAAAAAGCGGCCAGGGCCGCCGCCATTGAAGTGGTTGTATCGCCTTGCACCAGCAGTAGATCGAAATGCTCCTCGCGTAGAATACGGCTGACTTCCTGCAGCACGCTGATGGTGATGTGTTCCAGGGTCTGATTTTCCCGCATTAGGTTCAAGTCATAATCTACCCGGATGTTGAATAGCTTGATCAGCGGTTCCACCATTTCCTTGTGCTGGCCGGTAAGACAATTCCTGTTGTCGATCAGTCCCGGATATTTTTCCAGTTCCGAAATGAGGGGTGCCATTTTAATAGTTTCGGGGCGGGTTCCGAAGACGGTAAGTACTTTAAGCATGTTTGCCTTCCCCGCGCATTTTCAGGTGATAGGCGTCGAGAAAGTACTTCACCGCCCAACTGATTTCCGCGCCTGAAATGTATTGCGCACCCTTGCCGTAGCTGCCGTAGAACCCGCCGGATTTATTCTGGATTTTTTCGAGGTAATGGATGGCGCGGTCGGCACGGTCCTTATTTCCCAATCGGTACCAGACGACGGCATACTGGGCGATGGCGGTTGAGCAGGTCCATTCAACATTTGGATAAGCGGGGATGCCGCCGTCGGGCCGCTGGCATTTTTCCACATCGGCCATGCCTCGGGTTGCCAGGTCGATCTCCCCCAGTTCCCATAGCGCCTCCATGGCATAGGCGTGAAAGTGTGCAAGCCGGTTGAAGGGCACCAGCGCTTCCTGTTGTTTGTAATAGGACAGCACGAAGTTGGCCGTCTCCACGTATTCAGGTACACCCAGCAGCTTGCCCGCCTGAATGAGCGGGGGAAGCACATAGGTGTGGATCAGATCGTTGGCGATGTCAGACCACTGCTCGGTCGATGGCGTGGTTAGACGACCATCCGGCGCTACCTGCGCTATGACCCAGTCGCACGCTTTCCGTAGCGGGGCTTCGATGCCGTCCATATCATCAAGTGCTACGCATAGACCCCGCATCACTTGGCCGGTATCGAACGTGTAGGGCACGCCGTCGGGCGCGGGGAAAGCCCCGTCAGGGTGTTGTATGGAAAGCAGCCACCGGGTACATGTCCGGGCCAGCTCCCGTTCATTCCAGTTATATAATGTTGGGATGTAGTAGCCGGTCACTTCTGGATAAGGTACTGGGGTCTTGGTGTGTACGATGATTCCCTTATTCGCCACCATGTTCTTCTTGAACCAGTCCATGGCTCTCTCATAGCTTGGTGCTGGTTTTTGCCGGAAAAACATCTTTCAATTCCTCAGTTTCGCAAAAATATTATGCAACATAATGATTTTTAAAATTTTTATATAAAAACTAATGCGTTTTTCACATGGAGGCAACTTTCGAAAACACGGTATTATATTATAAGGAAGCGGGAGTTGCTCAGTCATGCACGCGGTACGTGCCAGCATAGATACACCAACCCGAACCTTATGGTGAATATACTGCTATAGTGTGTCCTATGGCGGCCGCATGGCTGGAACCTCACTATTGCGTCGTCTCGCTTTCCGTACTTCGGAAAATATCTGGAAGACACCAAGTACACTCAGTTCGCGGTTGTCGCACGTCCACAGAATTAGCCAACCTCGTCCATGTTTGGCCCCCTCACTCACTGGGGGCTAGCTTGCACTTTGGTAGCGCACTCGAATTGGCTAGGTCCAAAAATACCTAAGTAATAGCTTGAAATGCTTGGTTTGTGGAAATGGCAACATGGAACGAAATAGGGCGCGGAGTCCCATCCATTTATTTTTATCACGAAGAAAATAGGCCTTGGTGAAGTATGCATCGGCAAGATGGGTCTCGATAAGTTTGACCTGATTTGATATTTCTGCATGTTTTTTACGGTAATGACTGGTGAGCGATTGGGCTGATACCAAGCTATTTTCCAGCTGCCTCAGAGTTGCTTGATCTTTATCTTGGTCCGATAGCCAACCGAAGTTATTTCCATGGATTCGCCAATATGTTACTGGTTCTTTCGTCAAAGCGAGTTTACACATGGTGGATGCCTTGATTGCCCAGCCAGATTCTGAAAACAGGCCGCTTTCATCGAACCCGCCCACAATGTTCCATGTTCCTTTTCGAGCCGCTGGCCTTTGAAAGTCGATAGGGACGGAATGCAGGAGTTCGGAGAACAGCGTGTCGTCGAACCGGTAAAGTCCATTAGTTTCTGTTGGGCAAACGCGTTGAATAATTCTGTCAATCGCTTTCTTTCTACTTTTTGCGGGATTGGTGGCATAAGGGCCAATTGGTTCAACCCCTAGAAACAAGCAATCGAGATCCGGCAGATTGGCGAACGCATCGTGTATCTTCTCCAAAGCCGTAGGGGCAAGAAGATCGTCATCGTCCAAAAGGGTGATGATTTCTCCTGTTGATGCCCTGATGCCCGCATTTTTCGCTCGCGCGACACCAAGTGGTTTTTCATGCCTGAGAAAGACGGCTTTATCACCAAACAGAGCCTTCAACTTGTGCAATGAAAGGGGGGGCGTGGATCCGTCATCCACTATCACTGCTTCCCAGTTGGGGTACGTTTGCGCAGCAATGCTGTTGGCAGCTTCCTCTAAGAAGTCTGGCCGGTTATGCGCCGGAATGACGATGGAAATTTTCATAGGACGCACACTCAGGCAATGGCGCGAATAACCCAATGGCTCATTTAGATTCTTTGATCTGCATGATCTTGTTAGCTCCCACATTACGCAACTCTTGTACCACGCCGCTTGGCCAACGAATTTCTATTTTGTCGACCTGCGTGTGCTTGGCAAGGCCGAAATGCAAGCGCTGATGGTTTTGCCCTCGCTCATGCACGCCCCCATCCTGAACCCGTATCTGAGTCACGCCACCTGCGGACACACGCACCACGGCGCCGATGCCATCACGATTGGATGTTGTTCCCTCCAGATCAATTTCCAGCCAGTGGTTGCCATTTCCGACATTGCGATATAGCCGGTAGGTGCCGTTTTCGGAGGGCAATCCCAGGCTACGGCCCATGCTTCCTCCCGTCGCGGCGAAAAGATCCAGAAACCCGTCGCCATCGAAATCAGCCGTCGTGACGGAATCGCCCACGCCGGCCCGGCTACCGGCTGCGCCTCCCGCTTTGGAAACCACATCGAAGTGCCCATCCCCCCGATTGAGCAGGAGCAGGTTTTCCTGTTTACCGATATCGCCCGAGGCCAGCACAAAAAGATCCACATCCATGTCGTTGTCGAAGTCGCCGGCAACAACATTCGTACCTGCAACAACACGCTCGTTGATGCCCCGCTTGTCACTCTCATCGACCAGCTTGCCACCCCGATTCATGAACAGCCGTCCGGGTGCTTCCTCGGCTTTCACGGCGTGGTCGATCGCCTCCAGTTCGGTAATGGCCTCGGAAGAGGTGACTTTTACCGCGATTTGCTGATACTTTGATTTGTCTCCCGCAAGCGCCTCACGCGGTGCGGTCACACGCACCTCCCACTTGCCTGGCGCCGTCATGCCGATATAAACCCCCGGCTGCTTACCCGGTTCGTTGGCAGGCATATCTGCGATACCTGGTGTTTTAGGCGACAAGCTGAACTTGAAATCCCCCGGATGTGTGCCCCGTTTGCCAAGATGGATGCGATCAGCCGACACTGCATCAGCAGGCCAGGCAGATGCAACCCGGAATGTCAGTTGCCCGGATGAACGGAAGCTAAAGCCCGCTGGTTTGCCTACGTTGGCATAATCGTTCCGCACATCGGCGATGATCTCGTTGCTTCCAGTCTGGCCGAAAGCAACCGGGCCTGGCGGATTTTTTCGCGCCAGGTAGAGATCGATTTTCCCGTCGTTATCGAAATCACCAGCGGCGATGTCCTCATAAGCCGTTTGGGGGAGAAGATCGACTTCCAGCGCGGGCACTTTTGTGGTATCGAACACCTGCATAGCCCGATTATGTGACGAAACTCTGCATGCCAGATCGGGGTGACTGTTGTCGAGCTCGGTAATTATGCAGAATATCGGCGACTTTGAGGCGAATTTCAGCACGTCTGTCGAGGCGGTGAATTTGCCATCTTGCTGAAGAAAGATAAAGGGCGGTTCAATGTTATCGAATCGGCTTTCCGCCCCCTCGAACAGATCGAGCCGGCCATCCCGGTTGAAATCGTACCACAGTGGCATGCGCGTCCGCCCGTAAGGGTTGGATACCCCGACGGCGGCGGCTACGTCTTCGAATTTGTCACCGTGATTCACGAAAAGCCGTTTCGGTTCCGTGCCCACCCCCCGGCCTGCTCCGGTTAACTGTACCAAATCCTGTCGGCCGTCATTGTCGAAATCGGCCCAGGCGGCCCCGTGCTTGTCACCTGCCAGATCCTGAGGCACGAAGAACTTGCCGGTCACATCCGCGAAGCGTCCCTTCCCCAGATTCCGGTACAACTTTGCATCGCTCAGGTGGTTGGTGACGTAAAGATCGGGCAGACCATCGCCGTCGAAATCGCCCCAGGCGGCGCCATGGGTCATGCCGACATAGGCCTCAAGCCCGGAGTTGGTAGTCGCATCCTGGAAGAGAGTGAGTGTCTTTTCCTGACTGAAGCACCCTGCGAGCAAAATCATAGGGGTCGCCAATGAGGCTCTGCGCAGCGAGGAGCCGCAAATCATCTTTTTTATTGCAATCTTCTTTTCGGAATTCATGGTTGGGTCCTCAATGCACTAATCTTACTGGCCAGTCTGGCGGAAAAGCCTGCCCAGTAGTGGCGTATTAGCCAAACGACTGATCACCGCCCGCATGCCACGCGTATAAGTGTTTGGACGGGGAGCAGTGGCGGAGCAGACTTCAAGGAACCGGCGTGATAACTCATTCGGTACAAAGTCGGCTGATCCGGCATGGCGAAGAGCACGGCCAGTCCACACCTGATAGACGGTCTTATCTCCCAATACCTTACCAATAGCTTCGACCCATGCTTCAGCGTTACGGTAGTCCTGTATCAAGATTCCTCCGTCCCCGACGGATTCGGGCAAACCGCCCCGCGCGCTGGCGATTACCGGGATACCGCATGATTGTGCCTCTATGGCGACCATGCCGAAGCCTTCTTCCCAAACGGATGGCACGAGCAGCAACTTGGTCTGGCCATAGATCGACCGCATGTCGGAAACTCGCTGCTGGAAGCGCACGTTGGGCGTCTGCGCCAGCCGCTTCTCCAACTCCATCAGCGCTGCGTCGCTCAGTTTCCATGATTCGAGCAGCAGGAATTTTTCGGCAGGAAGGCGTTTCGCAATCTCGAAGAACGTATCGACACCCTTCACACGGAACGGATTGATCATCGTTACATAGCCTTCCCGGTTGCCTTCCGTACCGAAATACAGATCGGAGGCTGGATAGACGACATGAGCACGACGCCCGATCACCTTGCGCACCTTGTTCGCCAGAAAACCGCTGCTGCATACGAGATGGCAGCCCAGGTCTGAAATCGACCGCAGCTCGGCCGGATCGAACTCCGCATCATGAACATAGAAAAGTCCCTGAATTCCCTTTTTGCTGGCGAGTTCGAGGATCTCTCTGGCACCTTCCAGTTGAGTCCAGAAAATATCGGGCTTGAAGCGGTCAATGAAGTCGTCCAAAGCGCTAATGAAATCCGGAAAAACATGTACCGGGTAGCCGCAGTCGAGTGCGCCGTTCCAGCCATTATTGCTCGCGGCTCTAATACCGAGAGTGGCGTATTCCGAAGTATTGGGATAGTTCCACGATGACACCGAGTAGTCACTGGAGCCGATTGCCGCGCACTCAATCCCCAAGTCGTTTGTCAGGCTATATAGCAACTGATGCGCGCAGCGCGCCGCTCCTCCCAGGAAGAAGGGGTAGGGTGGGCGTTCACTGGCGTAGAGGATGCGCATAGTAATGATCAATTCGTAGCGGGGTGATTCAACCCTGTACTACCCGTTTAGATGACCAGTCCTTATTCATTTTGCGGACTATATCCGGGCAATTGCCAAATCGTCTTAGCCAGAAATCGCGAAAGCCGAGAAAGGCGGCGCGATTGCGCGGATCAAAAAAAGCAGCTCGCACAGACCACCACCAGCCTTTCATTGTGAAAGGGGAGTGCATTGTCTTTCCCATCAGAGGGCGCACAAATCGCCGTATCAAAGACCTTGCGCTGCTGAAGTAGATACAAAACCGCAGGCCCAATCCCGCATTTCGCTCTGCCCATAATAGCCGATTTCTGGCGCTGAAATATTCTTTTAAGGGTGAGTCTTCCCCCCCAAACGAGGCCGATATCTTGTGCCACAAGCGCGCCTCCGATACATAAACACAAGAAAAGCCGGCACGTTTTGCCCGGCTGCAGAAATCTATTTCCTCGTTGTTGAGAAAGAACTTTGGCTCTAGCGGGCCGATCGCCCTGAATACCTCGGGCCGGATAAACATGGCGCAACCGATTACCCATTCCGTTTCCGTCAGATTATCGAATTGCCCTCTGTCCAGTTCCCCTGCACCATACTCACCAAAGCTTAATGTCCGTGCGTCCCAATACCCTCCGGCGTACCACAGGGTTTCCTTATTGTCGTAGTAGTAAATCTTGCCGCCAAATACTCCACCCTGCGGCACGCGTTCCGCCGCCTTGACAAAGGCTTCGAGTATACCCAGATCGACGACGGTATCGTTATTAAGCAAAAAGACAAATTCTGTGCCAGACTCAAGTGCATGCGCGATAGCGCTGTTGTTGCCCGCTGCAAATCCCAAATTGGCGCGATTCTCAATCACCTGCACCTTTGGATAATCACGCCGGATGGCATCAACTGACCCATCACTCGAACCATTGTCCGCAACGATGACCCTGAAATTCGGGTAGTCGATCCGCGTAACGGACTCCAAGCATGCCAGCGTGTCGTCGCGGCCGTTCCAGTTGAGGATGATGATATGCACGAGTGGCGTATTCATCGTTCAAGCCTCCAGCCGATATGGCGCATCCAAAGTTCCTGAGCTTGATAAGATAGATGCCAAAAGGAGCGTTCCAGGCGTGGATAACGATCAATTAGTTCGTCCGATCGTTTGAACCATCTGTGGTCCGGTGATTCGTGGCGATTTGCCAGCGCGCGCGCGCTGGCATACTGGTGTATAAGCAAGACCATAAACTTTAGTGACCAATCTCCAACTGTCGCACCTGAGACATAGGGCCGCCTAGTCATAAGATGTCAAAACGATATTTTTTTGAAGGTACTGTGAGTGCACCCAAGTCGTCACTTATGCACGGTCGATCCCGCAGGCTATCCAAAGATCCTCTTGAAGCGTTGGATATACCACGTCAGACGGTTCCGCGTAAGAGCGTACATACGACGCCAGAAATACTCTCGCCAATTGCCAAACCAGAGAGGCTGGGCCTTCACTGCTACCCACAGATCAATAGTGTCGCCATTTGGGGTCGTCGCACACGCTTCGCTTCCCTGTTCTCCTTCACCGTAGCTCCTCTTCTATTCGCTCAAGCTTCGCGCAGTGCCATGCCGCTTGACGACACAGCTCGACGCCCCATTGTTTTACCATATTTCGTCTAATCCGCTCGCGCGCGAATGGATCGTCAGTCCAATACAATGCAGCCTTCAGACTGCACACCGACGCCACGAGATCATTCGCATCTCTCGACAAATTGCTGTTATGGATTCTGTACGTTGCCAATGGCTTGCTGAGACAGGCGACCCTGTGTTTCGCTGTGATTCGTAGCCACAGGTCATAACGGCCAATCTTCAAGGAAGCCCCCGATGTCCTCAAGGACGGATCTTCTTATCATTACAGCGGGGTAATTCAGAACATGATTCCGGGCAAAAAAGGCAGCGAAAGTAACCTCTCCCCCGTCATCATCTCAGTTGATTATGTTGCACTTCGATAGTTTGTCTTCCTCCAGTAATAGGACGGGCGAAAAAACCATACCTAACTGTCCATCACCCTCAAAACACCGTACTTGACACGCGATTTTTTCAGGTGCCCAGACATAGTTGTGCTCCAGAAAAGTGACGTAATTGTCAGAAGCAACCGCAATTCCAGCGTTGCATGCCCCTGAAACTCCTTTGTTCTCTTGGTAAAAGTAGCGAACTTTGCTCTCGTAGCTTCGGACTATATTTTCGCTGCCATCTGTTGAGCCATCGTTAACTATAATTATCTCGTGCGGCGCAAGGGTTTGCGCAAGTGCGCTTTCGATAGCCTCCGCAATATACTTCTGCCCATTGAATGTCGGCAAGATTACGCTAACGGATCGCTTCATGGCTCTGCAACAATAAAGTAGAGTTAAATGGGGTAGCTTGGAAGTGGCTCTTGGGGCGTCATTTTCAGCTGATGGCACGCAAATAGAATCCAGCGCGTCCGCCACGGCGCTCGGCATTCACCTTGACAGCCATGGCCTCGAAGTTCTCCTTTTCTTGCGGCGTAAACAGGTCGGAATCCGGATTGATCCACAAAGAGCGCGGATCGTTAAGGGGAATGTCGCGGGCATATTGCTCGCTTCCGTAGAATTCAAAGGGAAGTGAGTCGTAAACCACATCATAAAGTTCAAGCCCGGCCTGCCGCCCTAAGTCGGTGATGCTGCCCACCGAATGAAGAAAAAGATGGCGTGGCGCATCAAGCTCCACCCAATTTGTGCCATATTTTTCCCAGGCATGTGAAGGCACTATGGGTATGCGCACCAGGCATGTACCCCCTTTTCCGAGTCTGGCGCGTACCGCCTTAAGCAGGCTGAGTTGATCAGAGATGTGTTCAAGGGAGTGATGAAGCGTAATTAGGTCGAACTTGCCTTTGATATCTTCCAGTTCGCGCTTAAAAATACGGATGTTGCCGTGTTGTTGGTCTGCCGGGATAAAAGGGTCTACCCCGACCAGATCGTAGAATCCCAGACCAGCCAGAGCCGCCAACCACTTTGAATGGGCACCACAGCCCACGTCAAGAAAACGCGCCGAGAAGTCTTTTAAGCCGCATTTCCTGAGAATTTCACCGGGAGGGATTCCCCCAGACTGATCAAAAAGCGCTGTGGGTAGCTCCACGTAGGGTTCGAGCAGCGTATTAAGCTTGTATCCTTTTTCAAAAAGCGCTGTCCGGCAGCGTTGCTTTTGTAGCCAGCGATGCAGTGCCCCATGTTTAGGAGGGGGGGGGGTTAGATTGAACGAATAATAGTCCGATGGGTAAAAACGCCCAAAATCTGCAGTAATTTCATCAGCCTGGAGACAACCGCAGGCGGTGCATTGAAAATAACGGAAAACCTCGCGCGAACCGAACATCATCTCCCTTATTTCGTAAACAGGATGATGCTCGTGAGTGCCGCAAATTCGGCATGTTCTCAAAGTCGTGGTCATGACATGGGGTTCCCGGCAACTGCTATGTCCCGCGAGTAAGTGTCTTTCCCGTCTGTTAGAAGCCATTGCGCATCCAGGGCAAAGAACCCTTCACGCACCGTGACTGGCAGATCACCGACCACCTGAAAGTGCTTCAGATTTTCGCCGTAGAAGATGGCACCAGCCGCTTGACCCGCCGTTACGCCAAAACGCAGCGAATAGATGCCCGGTAGAAGCGCCAAACGTGCAATTTTGCAAAGGACATCATGCTCACCCAGCGGAAGGTAATTGATATGGAGCTGCTCTTCGCTGTTGTGAGTGGTTAGATATACAAAATCTGTTGTATGGAAGCCGAAACCAAAAGTGACATCGCTTAGATGTTGATACACCCGGATTTTGAATTGGATCATGCAGTCCTGGTTAAATGAAAGATGATCGGTTTTTTGTCCATTTTGGTCGAGGAAACCCAATTCCATTAATTCGAGATCACCGCTGGTGCGCGTGCGTGCCTTTGCATGGGCAGCGTTTGCATTAATCTTTGCATCACTTTGTTCGTAGAAACTGTCGCAAACGGCTTGTGGCGCGCCATCTTGATTGATTCGCCCGTGGTCAAGTAGGATCACGCGGGTACAGAGGCGTTGGACCTGCCGGATGTTATGACTGACCAGTAAAACGGTTTTATTCTGCCGTTTGATCAAATCCTCCATCCGGTCAAAGCATTTACGCTGAAACGCCAGATCGCCCACCGCCAGCACTTCGTCCACGATCAAAATATCAGCATCCACGCTGGTAGCAATGGCAAACCCCAAGCGCACCGACATGCCAGAACTATAACGCTTAATCGGAGTATCAATAAATTCTTCCAGCTCCGCGAAGGCAACGATCTCATCGAATTTTTTCTTGATTTCGGCCTTGGGCATGCCCAGGATAGCGCCATTGAGAAAGACATTCTCGCGCCCGGTGAGGTCACCTATCAGTCCCGCGCCGACCTCGATCAGCGGTGCCACTTTGCCATGTATTTTAACGTTTCCCCGGGTGGGTACGCTGATTTGCGCCAGCATTTTCAGTAGCGTGCTTTTGCCTGCGCCGTTGTGGCCGATGATGCCAAGCACTTCGCCTGCCTCAACCTTGAAGTCCACATCGTTCAGCGCCTTGAACAGCGGGCGCTCGGGTAAGGGCTGGCCGCGAAGCTTGGCGGCGGCGCGCTGTATCGTATGCTTCAGGCTTTGCAGTTGCCCGAGGCTGTATTCTTTGGTGACGTGGTTGACTTCTATGATGGCCATGACTATGTATGATCGCTTTTTATAATTGCTTTCAATATCTTAATTATATTTTGTATAGTTTGTGTTTTTTTTCTAAATCTGCGATTTTCAAACCACATCCGCAAAATAAGATTCCGCACGCTTAAAAACGATATAGCTAATGGGCAACAGGATGGCTATCAGTACCATGCCCGGCAGCATCGCGGCGAAGTCGGGGGCTTGGCCATAGAGCAATACCCGCTGAAAGGCGTCGATGACCCCGGCTATGGGGTTAAGGGTGTACAGTGTGTAGAGCAGGTTTGACCATTCCCCGGCAGCCTGATTGGTCAGGAGTTTTTCCTTGACCAGGGTCAAGGGGTAGATGACCGGCGAGGCATACATGAGCAGGGAGAGCAGGATCGGCAGTGCCGTGGCGACATCGCGGTAATAGACGTTCATCGCGGCCCCGATGAGGGCGATGCTCAGTGATGCCAGGACTGTATACAGGATGATCAGGGGCAGCCAAAGCGCGTAAATACTGGGCATCATTCCGTAATAAACCATTAAGCCGGCGAGAATGCCAAAGTTGATGCCGAGCTCCACCAGTTTAGTCATGACGCTGGTGAGGGGGAAAATCTCGCGGGGAAAATAGATTTTGCGGATCAGGTTAGCGTTGGATACCACGCTGCCGACACCTTCCGCTGTGGCTTCCTGGAAGAAAATCCAGGGTATGAGTGCCGCGAAGGTGAGAATAGGGTAGGGGATGTGACCGCTGTCGATGCCTACAAAACTTTTGACGAGGGTAAAGATGAGCATCAGTGTAACGGGTTTAAACACCGCCCAGGCGATACCTATATAGGCCTGCTTGTAGCGTAAGGTGATGTTTTTCCACGCAAGCACCATCAGCAATTCGCGGTAGGCAACGATGTTTTTGGCGGCTTGAATCATAAGTTCCAGGGGGTTAGGATTCTGTATTATTGGCCAATTTTACCACACATGGGGGATTTTCATTGTGTAAGCCAGGAAGGAAGCCATGCGTAGGATAATCCCGTCCCACCCGTCCCACCCGTCCCACCCGTCCCACCCGTCCCACCCGTCCCATTAGCTGTTTGTTTGCGCGCGATTATCTCAGGTATAGTTGTATCGGTCATTGTTGGCTGTTTTTGAGGTCATATTGACACGGAGGCAGGATACCTTGAATACTTCGAAGAGAGCGGGGGTTAGACAAAGCCTAAGCGTGGAGGGAGTAAATCAATCCTCAGGCAGTTGATGTTAACGGATATTTATAAGGAGATAGTCATGAACCTGAAAGGCAGCAAAACCGAAGAGAATCTGAAGGCCGCTTTCGCGGGCGAGTCGCAGGCTAACCGCCGTTATCTGTATTTCGCCGCCAAGGCCGATATCGAAGGCTACAATGATGTGTCTGCTGTGTTCCGTTCCACTGCTGAAGGTGAGACAGGCCATGCGCATGGCCATCTGGAATACCTGGAGGTCTGCGGTGATCCGGCTACAGGCCTGCCCATTGGCGCTACCGCCGACAATCTGAAGGCGGCGATTGCCGGTGAGACCCACGAGTACACAGACATGTACCCTGGTATGTCCAAGGCGGCGCGCGAGGAAGGTTTCGATGAGATCGCAGACTGGTTCGAGACCCTTGCCAAGGCCGAGCGTTCTCATGCTAACCGCTTCAAGAAGGCGTTGGATAGCCTGGGTAGCTAAAGAACCAACCACCCCGCCTCGGAAGGGTGCGCCGCGCGTACCCTGCGAAGCTTTCGGTATCCACGCAGGGAGCGGCCATGTCAAAACCGGTCTCAAACCAACGGGAAGGCAGCCTCGAAGCGCCAGCCCGTCACCCGCTGGACTGGAAAAATCCCGATTTCCATGATGAATCATCCTTGTTCCAGGAACTGGAGCGGGTATTCGACATCTGTCATGGTTGCCGGCGTTGTTTTAGCCTGTGCCAGGCGTTTCCCACGCTTTTTGATGCTATAGACTCCTCGGAAAGCCTTGAGCTGGATAGCGTTGATAAAAAGGTCTATTGGCAGGTGGTGGATCACTGCTATCTGTGCGACATGTGCTACATGACCAAGTGCCCCTACGTGCCGCCGCATGAGTGGAACGTTGACTTTCCGCATTTGATGCTGCGCGCCAAGGCGGTCAAGCACCGCAAAGGGAAATACAAGCTCCGCGACAAGATACTCACCTCGACTGATGCTGTGGGGTCGCTGGCAGGCCTGCCAGTGGTGGTTCAAGCAGTCAATGCCGCCAACAAGAACAAAGCTGTGCGCAAGATAATGGACAAGGTGATGGGTGTGCACCAAAACGCCATCTTGCCGGAATTCCATGGCGACACTCTGCGCAAGCGTGCTGCGAAGCGCCCCGCAATTGAAATGATTCCTGCGCCGGCCGGGCAGACGCGCGGCAAGGTAGTGCTGTTTGGCACCTGTTATGTCAACCGTAATGAGCCGCAGATCGGCATGGATTTGATTGCGGTATTCGAGCACAACGGCATCCCCGTGACCCTGGCGCAGAATGAGAAATGCTGCGGCATGCCAAAACTGGAGCTGGGCGACCTTGAGGCGGTGGAGCGTGCCAAAGAAGCCAACATTCCAGTGCTGGCAAGACTGGTGGATGAAGGTTGGGATATTATTGCACCGGTGCCTTCCTGTGTGCTGATGTTCAAGCAGGAGTTGCCGCTGATGTTTCCGGATGACGCGGAGGTGCTCAAGGTGCGTGATGCGATTTTTGATCCTTTTGAGTATCTGATGCTGCGCCACAAGGAAGGCAGGCTGAATACCGATTTCAAGCAGCCGTTAGGCAATATTTCTTATCATATAGCCTGTCATCTGCGGGTGCAGAATATTGGACTCAAGACCCGTGATGTCCTGCAACTGATACCGGGCACTCAGGTTGATCCGATTGAGCGCTGTTCGGGGCACAATGGCACATACGCGGTGAAGAGCGAGTCTCATGAGATCTCGATGAAAATCGGTAAACCGGTGTTTAATCGCGTGCGGCAGGCCAAGGCGGACCATTACAGCAGTGATTGTCCAATGGCAGGCCACCAAATCGAAAATGGTCTGGATGACGGCAGCAAGCCCAAGCACCCGATGACGCTGCTGCGCATGGCGTATGGAATTTGACCCCAAGTTTTTGTAGGGTGCGCATTGCGCACCATTTGTTTTCATGGGGTGCGTGGAACGCACCCTGCGATTTTTCGAACCCTTGTGAAAGACTTGTGATGCAAAAACTGACACGCGCTGATTTATACAGTCTCGAAAAGTACGCCGAGATGCGTCCCGAATTCCGGGGCCGGGTGATGGCGCACAAGAAAAACCGCCAGGTGGCCATCGGGCCGCATGCCATGCTGTATTTTGAGGATCGTTTGACCATTCATTACCAGGTTCAGGAGATGCTGCGCGCGGAACGGATTTTTGAGGCCGCAGGTATCGAAGAGGAATTGGCGGCGTATAATCCACTGATTCCCGATGGCAGCAACTGGAAGGCTACCTTCATGATTGAATATGCTAATCCCGGCGAACGCCAGAGGGCACTCGCCGGCATGATCGGCATCGAAGACCAGGTGTGGGTGCGGGTTGATAGCTTTGAACGCGTCTGGGCGATAGCCGATGAGGATCTGGAGCGTGAGAATGAGCAAAAAACCTCTGCGGTACACTTCCTCCGGTTCGAATTAACGCCGGAGATGATAACGGCAGCCAGGGCGGATGCGGTCGTCGCGATGGGAATAGGCCATGCGGCTTATGACTATACTGTAGACTCTGTTCCCGATGCAGTGCGTGCCTCACTGACTGCGGATCTTGAGTGACTATTTTTTCTGAAAAAAACACATAGTGAATTACCGCCATAGTTATCACGCCGGCAATTTTGCCGATGTATTTAAGCACACCCTCCTATCCTTGCTGCTGCAAACACTGCACACCAAAGAAAAGCCATTCTGTTATCTCGACACGCATGCAGGCGCTGGCTTGTATGACCTGCACGCCACGCACGCGCAAAAGACGGGGGAATACCGGCAGGGGATCGGGCATTTCTGGGAAACACAGGATGTGCCGCAGGAAATGGCGGGATATCTCACCGCCGTGCATGACGTCAATGAAGACGGCGCCTTGCGCTATTATCCAGGCTCACCGCAGATCGCACGGCACTTCCTGCGTCCGCAGGACCGTATGGTGCTCATGGAGCTGCATCCCGAAGAAGCTCATGCCCTAAAACAGGAATTCCGTGGTGATGCGCAAGTTCATGTGCATGAAATGGACGGATTTCTCGGCCTGAAGGGCTTTCTGCCCCCTCCAGAAAGACGCGGCCTGGTGCTGATAGATCCGCCGTTTGAGAGAGCCGATGATTTTGAACGGTTGGTGGAAGGACTGAAAACCGCGCACCAGCGCTGGAGCACGGGCATGTATGCGCTGTGGTACCCGCTAAAGGATCGGCAGGCCGTACAGCGATTCCATCAACAGCTTGTTGCCAGCGGACTGCGTAAACTGCTGCTGGCCGAGATCCAGCTTCATGCCGAGCCCCTGCCTGGGCAATTGTTTGGTTGCGGCATGATCATCCTGAATCCACCGTGGCGGCTCGACGGGACATTGCAAAACCTGTTGCCCAAGCTGATCGCTGGGTTACACGCTGCAAAGGGGCAGGCGAGGGTGGAGTGGTTGGCACCGGAGTAAATTCCTAAGCACGCAGTAGTGCGTGTTAAGTCACGATGCGCGATGGGCAGACATCCGCAAGGCAGCAGCGCATGCATAAAGGCTGCTTGCGGCAGATATCCTTGGCGTGATTGACAATCAGTGCGTGGTATTCGTTGAACAGGCGCGTATCGGCTTTGGTGCTGTCGTTGCCCAGTGCTGTCTCGAAGGTGTGGCGCAATGTCTCGTAGCCCTCATCGCCCTTGATCAGGCCGAGGCGGGAAAACAGCCGCCGGGTATAGGCGTCGATGACGAACACGGGGCGGTGAAACGCATAAAGCAGGATGTCGTCAGCTGTTTCAGGACCGATGCCATGCACGGCCAGCAGGGCATGGCGCAGGGCATGTGTATCCAGCGCCGATAATGTTTTCAGTCCGCCCTGTGCCATGTACCAGGCGCAGAAACCTTGCAGGCGCTGTGCCTTGATGTTGAAATAGCCGGAAGGCTTCAGCCACTGGGCAAGCTGCTCATGTGAGGCGCGGGCGATGCGCGCGGGATCGAGATGATCTTGCGCCTTGAGGTTGGCAATGGCTTTTTCGACGTTGGTCCACGCGGTGTTTTGTGTCAACACCGCGCCGGCCATGATTTCAAAAGGGGTATCCCCTGGCCACCAGTGTTGCGGGCCGTAGTGTGCGTAAAGGGTGTTGTAGACCCTCGTAAACCCCATATTACTTCTTGGCCCTGGATGGCTTGCGTTGTGGGCTCCGGGGGGCGGGTTTTGAGTTGCGCGTTTCACGTTGCGGGCTGCCCGCCTCACGTTGCTGGCCTCGTGTGTCACGTTGAGGGGTGCGCGTTTCACGCTGGGGTTCTCGGCCTCGGGTCGGTGCTCCCCGCCCCTTGGCGCCATGCCTCTGATCCCTCGCATGTGGGGTGCGGTCGATTATCGCTGGCGTGGCGGCGTCTTCTAGCCCTGCGGCCTGCATCAACTTGACGATATCGGCGGCCTCAAGTTCCTCCATCTGTCCTGTGCGCATCCCTTTGCGCAGCAGGATGGGGCCATAGCGCACGCGCATCAGGCGGCTGACTTTCACGCCCTGGCTTTCCCACAAGCGCCGCACCTCGCGATTACGGCCCTCTTTGAGTACCACGTGATACCAGTGGTTGCGCCCTTCACCACCGGCGTCCTCGATGGCATCGAAATTCGCCATGCCGTCATCCAGCATCACGCCTTGTTTCAGACGCGCCAGCATCGCCTCATCCACCTTGCCCAGTACGCGTACCGCGTATTCGCGTTCCACCTCCGTGGAAGGGTGCATGAGCTTGTTGGCCAGTTCGCCATCAGTGGTCAGCAAAATCAGACCGGCGGTGTTGATGTCGAGGCGCCCCACGGCGATCCAGCGTGCGCCGCGCAGCCTGGGGAGGTGGCCGAAAATAGTGGGGCGTCCTTCGGTGTCGGAACGTGTGCAGACCTCGCCTTCCGGTTTGTAATAAACCAGTACGCGGCGTTTGGCTGGAGCCAGCCGGTAGGCCTGCACCTCGCGGCCATCAATGGCAATGTTGTCTTGTGGCGTTGCGCGGTCGCCCAATTTGGCGGGTTTGCCGTTGATGGTGGTGCGTCCGGCCTCGATCCACTCTTCGATCTGACGACGTGAGCCAAGGCCTGCATTGGCGAGCACCTTTTGCAGTCTTTCGGCGGGGAGCGGAGGGGGAGCGGCTTGAGTCCTGGCGGGGGGCTGATGTTTTTTCATGGTGTGTGATTGTATTGTTCCGTTGTCATCGCGGAAGCGACGGTGTCATTATCTTCGGCGGTATCGGGCAGGTCTGCAACGATGGGTTCGGCCTCGGGCAGATTTTCAAAAAGATCCGTTGGCAGCTCGTCGAGGTTGCGGATCTCGGCCAGCGGCGGCAGATCATTCAGACTCTTGAGGTTGAAGGAATCCAGAAACTGGCGGGTCGTGCCATAAAGGGCTGGGCGGCCCGGTACTTCACGGTGTCCCACCACGCGTATCCATTCGCGCTCCAGCAGGGTTTTGATGATATTTGAACTGACCGCCACGCCGCGGATATCCTCGATTTCGGCACGCGTGATCGGCTGGCGGTAGGCCATCAAGGCCAGCGTTTCCAGCAGGGCGCGTGAATAGCGTGTAGGGCGTTCATCCCACAGGCGGGAAACCCATGGTGCAAACTCTTCCTTTACCTGAAAACGGTAACCGCTGCTGACCTCCTTCAGTTCGATGCCGCGTTGCTGGCAATCCTGGTGTAATTCGTCCAGGGCGGTACGAAGTTCTTCGCGCGCAGGCTGTTCACCTTCGGCAAACAGCGCCGTCAATTGCTCCAGTGTCAAAGGATGCCCTGCCGCCAGCAGTGCAGCTTCGATAATGTTTTTAAGAGGCTGCGTGTTCATTAATATGGCCTGGAATTTTTACGTAGATCGGACCATAGGATTCGGTCTGGATCAATTCAATAAGTGCTTCTTTTACCAGTTCAAGGATGGCGAGCAGTGTTACCACTACGCCGCGGCGTCCTTCCTCAATCGTGAAGAGCGTGGTGAATCCGGTAAATTTTTCAGCGCTGATGCTGTTGAGTATGTTGGACATGCGTTCACGCACCGACAGCGGCTCGAGCTGAATGTGGTGGTGCGAAAACATGTCGGCGCGCGCGAGCACATCCTTCAGCGCGAGCAGTATCTCGTGCAGCGTCACGGCGGGGGCGATTTTAAGCACCTGCGCGTCAGGTTTGTCCACCTGCGCGGGGAAGACGTCCCGCCCCATCTGCGGCAGGGCGTCGATATCCAATGCAGCCTTTTTGTAGCGCTCGTATTCCTGCAGGCGCCGCACCAGTTCCGCGCGCGGGTCGCCTTCCTCGCCTTCCGCCACGCCTGCCGGGCGCGGCAGCAGCATGCGCGATTTGATCTCCACCAGCATCGCCGCCATTACCAGATACTCGGCCACCAGCTCCAGGCGCAGCGTCTTCATCAGCTCGATGTAGACCATGTATTGCCGGGTGATTTCGGCAATCGGTATGTTCAGGATGTCCAGATTCTGGCGTTTGATCAGGTACAGCAGCAGATCCAGCGGCCCCTCGAACGCCTCTAAAAATACCTCGAGCGCATCCGGGGGGATATAGAGATCCTGCGGCAGCAGAGTCATCGCCTCGCCATTCACCATGGCAAGCGGCAATTCCTGCTGTTGCGGCGTTTCCGTCATTTGGCTTTCACTATTGGCGGTGGATGGCAAGCGGCTGCTCATGGTTATAAATATTGCAGCCCCATCGCCTGACGTACCTCGGTCAGCGTCTCACGCGCCACATCGCGCGCCGCCTCGCAGCCGTCAGCAATGATGTTGCGCACCAGATTGGGATTGGCGATGAATTCCTGCGCCCGCTCACGGATCGGCACCTGCTCGGCAAGCACGGCATCAATCACCGGCTGTTTGCACTCCAGGCAGCCGATACCGGCGGAACGGCAGCCTTGCTGCACCCAGTCTTTTACTTCATCCGTCGAATAGACCTGATGGAGCTGCCACACCGGGCACTTCTCAGGGTCGCCGGGGTCGCTGCGGCGTACCCTGGCCGGATCGGTGGGCATGGTGCGCAACTTGTGCTGCACCGATTCCGGCGCCTCGCGCAAGGTGATGGTGTTGCCATACGATTTCGACATCTTCTGTCCGTCCAGCCCCGGCATTTTGGACATCGACGTCAATAATGCCTGGGGTTCAGGCAGGATGATCCGGCCGCCACCTTCCAGATAGCCAAACAGGCGTTCGCGGTCGCCCAGCGTGATGTTTTGCTGCGCTTCCAGGAGGGCGTGCGCGGTTTCCAATGCTTCGTGGTCGCCTTGCTCCTGATAGCGCTTTCGCAAGTCCTGATAAAGTTTGGCGTTCTTCTTGCCCATCTTTTTGGCGGCAGCCTCGGCCTTCCCGGCAAAATCGGCTTCACGTCCATAGAGATGATTGAAGCGCCGCGCAATCTCACGGGTCAGTTCGATATGCGGCACCTGGTCTTCGCCCACCGGCACCAGTCCCGCCTTGTAGATAAGCACATCGGCGCTTTGCAGCAGCGGATAACCGAGAAAACCGTAGGTGGCAAGATCCTTTTCCTTGAGCTTTTCCTGCTGGTCCTTGTAGGTAGGTACCCGCTCCAGCCAGCCCAGCGGGGTGATCATCGACAACAGCAGATGCAGTTCGGCATGCTCCGGCACATGTGACTGAATGAAAAGCTTCGCCGCACCGGGATCAACCCCCGCTGCCAGCCAGTCAATGACCATATCCCACACGCTGTTGGCGATGATCGCCGGATTTTCATATTCCGTGGTCAGTGCGTGCCAATCGGCAACCATGAAAAAACATTCATATTCGTGCTGCAGGCGCGCCCAGTTTTTCAGCACGCCATGATAGTGGCCGAGGTGCAACTGGCCACTGGATCGCATGCCCGACAGCACGCGCTGGTGTTGTGTTGCCAAGGAATTCAAAGGTTACTCCGAAGTAATGATTGTCACATAGGCTGGTTGGGCCAGTCACGTAGGGTGCGCCACGCGTACCATCGCCCGATCACATGCCACCGCTTGTTGCGGTGCGTGAGACGCACCCTACACCTACAACCCCATAATAAAAAACAGCACTCCCTGCACCATATTCACCACAGGTAGCATGATATAGCCGAGCACGCCTGTTGCCAGTAGTCCGAGCAGGATAAAAAAACCATACGGTTCAATGCGGTTGAAGGAATAAGCGGCGCGGTTCGGCAGCAGGCCGGACATTACGCGCCCGCCATCGAGCGGAGGCAGCGGTATGAGGTTGAGCACCATCAGCATGACATTGATGGAAATGCCTGCGCTTCCCATGTATACCAATGGCCGCGCCAGCCAGTCGAGTTGTCCTCCCAGTAGCAGTCCCAGCTTCATGATCACTGCCCAACATATTGCCATCAGCAGGTTGGCGGTGGGTCCCGCCAGCGCCACCAGCGCCATGTCGCGCTTGGGGTTTTTCAGGTTTTCCCAGGTCACCGGCACAGGTTTCGCCCAGCCAAAAAGAAAACCGATGAAATACAGCAACAGGGCAGGCACCAGCAGTGTGCCTACCGGATCAATATGCTTGATGGGGTTGAGGGTCAGGCGGCCCAACATTTTCGCCGTGGGATCCCCAAAGCGTTGTGCCACCCAGCCGTGAGCGACTTCATGGACGGTGATGGCAAATAACACTGGCAGTGCCCACACCGCCAGGCGCTGCATTATATTTAGTTCTTCCATAGGCAGAGTATAGCTGTTTTAAGGGGTTCGCTGTAACCAGTTGGCACTTTCCTCATTCCGCCCGCAGGGAGAAGTAGAGGGTAAGGTATATCCTGTCAAGCCTCAAAGGGCGCGGCATCTCCCAAGCCGTGCCGGGCGACAACGGGTGCGCCTCCGGTGAGCTCGACGACTGTGGTGGGTATGGCGCCGCAATTGCCGCCATTGATGACAAGATCGACCTGATGCCCAAGCGTGTCATACATTTCCTGCGGGTCGGTCATGGGTATGTCGTCGTCCGGCAAGATCAGCGTGGAACTCATCAGCGGCTCCCCCAACTCTTTCAGTATGGCTTGGGCAATCGGGTGGCCTGGAATGCGCAATCCGATGGTTTTGCGCTTGGGGTGTTGCAAGCGCCGCGGAACTTCATGGGTTGCCTTGAGGACAAAGGTATAAGGGCCGGGTGTGTGCGTTTTCAGCAGCCGGTAGGCGGCATTATCCACCATGGCATAGGTGGCGATTTCAGAAAGGTCACGGCAGACGAGGGTGAAGTTATGCTTTTCACCCAGCTTGCGTATCGCCCGGATGCGGTCCATTGCATCCTTGTTGCCGATTTGGCAGCCCAGGGCATAACACGAATCGGTGGGGTAAATAATCACGCCACCCGCGCGGATGATGTCCGCTGTTTGCTTTATCAGGCGTGGCTGAGGATTTTCGGGGTGAATTTCAATAAACAGGGCCATATATAACCATTACAGTGACGGGACAGCATCGTGGCGGTACAATATCATGATAACGCCGTCATCCCAAATGTGACTGGACATTAACCCCGGCATTACAGGAAACCACATCCAAGCATGAAGATTCTTTTTGATTTTCTTCCTATTTTCCTTTTCTTCGTTGCCTACAAGATATATGGCATCTATACCGCGACAGTCGTGGCGATAGTCGCTTCGTGTCTGCAAGTCGGCTTCTTTTGGCTAAAACATCGCCGCGTTGAAATGATGCACGTGATTACTATGGTGCTCATTGTGGTGCTGGGCGGCGCCACATTGCTGCTGCAAGATGAGACCTTCATCAAATGGAAGCCCACCGGAGTGAACTGGCTGTTTGCCGCCGTCTTCCTCGGTAGCCTGTTCGTCGGCAAAAAGACCATGCTGGAGCGTATGATGGGTGCCAGCGTTACGCTGCCCAAGCTGATCTGGTCGCGCCTGACGACGAGTTGGGCGGTATTTTTCTTCGGTCTTGGCGTGCTTAATCTCTATGTTGCCTACAACTTCGATACCGACACCTGGGTCAATTTCAAACTGTTTGGCATGATGGGGCTGATGCTAGTGTTTGTCATCTTGCAGGCCATCTATCTCTCGCGCCACGTTCAACCCGCGCCTGAACCGGTGGCGCAAGATTCCACTAATAAGGAGGGTTAACGTGTTGTATGCCATCATTAGTCAGGATGTGGAAGAAAGCCTGGCGAAGCGTACGGCGGCGCGCCCCGAGCACCTCAAACGCCTGGAAGCGTTGCGTGATGCGGGACGCCTGATAATCGCCGGCCCCCATCCCGCCATCGACAGCGAAACCCCCGGCCCCGCCGGCTTTAGCGGCAGCCTGGTGATTGCCGAATTCCCTTCCCTGGAGGACGCCCAGGCCTGGGCGGATGCCGATCCTTACGTGGCAGCAGGTGTTTACGCCCGCGTCATAGTCAAACCCTTCAAGAAAGTCTTGCCCTGATGCCGAATCCCACCCGCATCACCCTGATCCGCGAACGCCTCACCGCCGCGCTGTCTCCCATCAAGCTGGACATCATCGACGACAGCCACAAACACGCCGGTCATCCCGGTGCCAGGGGAGGGGGTGGCCACTTCACCGTCACTATCGTGGCCGATGTATTTGAGGGGAAGGGGCTGCTGCAACGCCACCGCATGGTCTACGCGGCCCTGGGCAGCGCCATGCAGAGCGAGATACATGCCCTGAGCATACAGGCCCACACCCCGCAAGAAGCCGCGTCGCTGTAATCGGGCGGGGGGAGTACAGCCGTCTCCGCGAGTTCCGTGCTCCCCGTGGCTGACCGCTTTTCCTGTCCTGAAGGTTGTTTTGCCGCAAAATACCGTGGTATCGTGGAAGTCGGTTCGGCCATGGTTTTTTGGGGATGAGCGATGTTCCGGTGTGTTGCGCGGTTATTTCTATATTGTTTTCTGGGCGGATTTGCTGTTGGCCTTTATGCGGCGGATGCGCCGCAGACAACCAGCGCCACGGTGAGCGGCAAGAGGATTGTGCTCACTACCGCTTATGGCACAACGCTTGATGCCTATGCCGCCGGACCGGAAGACGCCAAGCGCGGAATACTCATTCTTCATGATCGCCGCGGCCTGGGCGATTACGCCAAGGGGTGGGTGGATCGTTTCGCTGGACTGGGTTACCGGGCGCTGGCGATTGATCTCTATGATGGCCGCTATTCCAATGATCCGATGCTGGCAACACAGATCATGACCTCGGTTGACCAGGAATCCGTCAATGCCAATCTTAGTGCTGGCCTGGATTATCTGAAAGCGCCAGGGCGCAAACTTGCCGCGCTAGGCTGGGATTACGGCGGCGGACAGGCCCTGTGGGCGACATTGCAAGATCCCGGCGCGGTATCCGCTACGGTGATTTACTATGGCCCTTTAATGACGGATCTCGCGCGGCTGCGGACGTTGCAGGGCGGGGCAGTGCTGGGGATTTTCGCCAGGCGCGATGTCTGGATTACTCCGGCCAAGGTAACCGCCTTCGAGAATGCGCTGCGTGAGGCGGGTACCGCGCCGTTGACGGTCACGCGATACGAGGCCGATCACGGTTTTGCCAACCCCGCAACCAGGGCCTATGATCGCAAGCTGGCCGACGAAGCCTGGCTCAAGACTGAGGAATTTCTGGCGCGGCATCTTGCCGATTGATATTGGCTGGCTGAAAACACCTCCAAAGAGTCTGGTTATCGCCCCTGTTTTTTCACTATCCCTTGGCCGCGCGCCGCATTATAATCAGCGTTTAAGATCGAAATAACGAAAGCGTAAACCGCCCGTTGTGACGGGCGTTTTTCTACCAGTGGAGATGATGACGTGGAATTGACCGGTGCCGAGATACTCGTCCGCTGCCTTAAGGATGAAGGCGTCGAATATGTGTTTGGATACCCTGGCGGGGCGGTGTTATTTATTTATGATGCGCTGTATCAGCAGGATGATGTAAAGCATATCCTGGTACGCCATGAGCAGGGCGCGACGCATGCCGCCGATGGCTACGCGCGCTCCACCGGCAAGCCCGGCGTGGTGCTGGTAACCTCCGGGCCGGGCGCCACCAATGCCATCACCGGCATTGCCACCGCCTATATGGATTCCATCCCAATGGTCATCATCACCGGCCAGGTACACACTTGGGCGATAGGCTCGGACGCCTTCCAGGAAGTGGATTCCGTCGGCATTACCCGTCCCTGCGTGAAGCACAACTTCCTGGTGAAGGACATCAAAGACCTGGCGACGACCATCAAAAAGGCATTCTACCTTGCGACTACCGGGCGCCCCGGTCCTGTTGTGGTGGACGTTCCCAAGGATGTCACCATGCACCGGGCGGAATATTCCTACCCCGAAGAGGTTGCGATTCGCTCCTACCATCCCGTGATGAAGGGCCATCCGGGGCAGATCAAGAAGGCCGTGGATTTGATGCTGTCGGCCAAGCGCCCCATGATCTATACCGGCGGTGGCGTGATATGGAGCGGCGCGTCGTCATCGCTGACCGAGATGACGCGCATGCTCGGCTATCCCATCACCAATACTCTGATGGGACTGGGTGCTTATCCCGCCACCGACAAGCAATCCCTGGGCATGCTGGGCATGCACGGCACCTACGAGGCCAATATGGCCATGCATCATTGCGATGTGCTGATTGCCATCGGCGCGCGCTTTGATGATCGCGTGGTGGGCAAGGTCGAATACTTCTGTCCCGAGGCGGAGATCGTCCACGTGGATATCGACCCATCCTCGATCTCCAAGAGCGTCAAGGTGGACGTGCCTATCGTCGGCGACGTGGATCATGTCGTGAAGGAAATGATCCGCCTGCTCAAAGAGGACAAGCGCACGCCGGATCATGCGGCGCTTGCCCAGTGGTGGGATCAGATCAACGAGTGGCGCGCGGTCAACTGCCTGAAGTACGACCGCAACAGTTCGCTCATCAAGCCGCAATTCGTGCTGGAGACCCTCTATAACGTCACGCAGGGCGACGCCTTTGTCACCTCCGACGTGGGTCAACACCAGATGTGGGCGGCGCAGTTTTACAAATTCGACAAGCCGAATCGCTGGATTAATTCGGGTGGTCTTGGCACGATGGGTTTTGGCCTGCCCGCCGCGATGGGTGTGCAGCTCGCGCACCCTGATGCGACGGTGGCATGCGTGACCGGCGAGGCCAGTATCCAGATGTGTATCCAGGAGTTGTCCACCTGCCGTCAGTACGGTTTGCCGATCAAAGTTATCAATCTCAATAATCGCTACATGGGCATGGTGCGCCAGTGGCAGGAGTTCTTCTACGAAGGCCGCTATGCCATGTCGTACATGGAGGCATTGCCGGATTTCGTGAAGCTGGCGGAGAGTTATGGCCACGTCGGCATAAAGATAGAAAAACCTGCCGACGTCGAACCGGCGTTGCGCGAAGCCATGAAGCTAAAGGACCGCCTGGTATTCATGGACTTTATCACCGATCAGACTGAAAACGTTTATCCCATGATCGCCCAAGGCAAGGGGCACCATGAAATGCATTTGTCGCCGGAAAGAGAGTTGGCTTGATCATGCGTCATATTATTTCAATACTGATTGAAAACGAGTCTGGCGCGCTGTCGCGTGTTGCCGGATTGTTCTCGGCGCGCGGCTATAATATCGAGTCGCTCACCGTCGCGCCCACCGAAGATCCCTCCTTGTCGCGCATGACGCTTGTGACGCGCGGTTCGGACGAGATCGTGGAGCAGATTACCAAGCAATTGAACAAGCTGGTCGACGTAGTTAAACTTATCGATTTGACCGAAGGCCCTCATATCGAGCGTGAGATGATGTTGATCAAGCTTCGGACGGCGGGTGATGCGCGCGAGGAACTGAAGCGCCTGGTTGATATTTTTCGCGGCCATATCATCGACGTGACAACGGGCACGTATACCGTCGAACTGACAGGCACGGGCGACAAGCTGGATGCCTTTATTCAGGCGGTGGGTTCTGCTGCGATACTGGAGACAGTGAGGTCAGGGGTGTCCGGGATTGCCCGCGGGGAGAAAAGTTTGCATCTGTAGGCTTAGCTTTGGCCTTCCTGGCCCGCACGGCTAAAAAACGAATTTTTATTTTACATTGCACTAAGGAAAAACCATGAACATTTATTACGACAAAGACACCAACCTTTCAATCATCCGTGAAAAGAAAGTGGCCATTATTGGTTATGGTTCACAGGGTCACGCGCATGCCAACAACCTGAAGGATTCAGGTGTCGATGTGGTGGTGGGGCTGCGTTCCGGCTCCTCTTCGGAGTCCAAAGCCAAGAATGCCGGCCTTGCTGTCAAAAGCATCGAAGAGGCAGTGAAAGGCGCCGATGTTGTGATGATCCTGGCGCCGGATGAGCATCAGGCCAAGCTGTACCGTGATTCGATTGAGCCAAACATCAAGCAGGGCGCGGCACTGGCCTTTGCCCACGGTTTCAACATCCACTTTGGCCAGATCGAGCCGCGCGCCGATCTGGATGTGATCATGATTGCGCCCAAGGGTCCCGGCCACCTGGTGCGTTCCACCTATACACAGGGCGGCGGCGTGCCCAGCTTGATTGCAGTCTACAAAAATGCCTCCGGCAAGGCCAAGGAGATTGCACTTTCCTATGCCAGCGCCAACGGCGGCGGCCGCGCGGGCGTCATCGAAACCAACTTCCGTGAAGAGACCGAGACCGACCTGTTCGGCGAACAGGCCGTGCTGTGCGGTGGTGCGACCGCGCTGGTACAGGCTGGTTTTGAGACCCTGGTGGAGGCCGGTTACGCCCCCGAGATGGCTTATTTCGAGTGCCTGCACGAGCTCAAGCTGATTGTCGACCTGATGTATGAGGGTGGCATCGCCAATATGCGCTACTCGATCTCCAATACCGCCGAGTATGGTGATCTTACCCGTGGCCCGCGCATTGTCACCGCGCAGACCAAGGCGGAAATGAAGCGTATCCTCACGGAGATCCAGAACGGTGAGTTCGCGCGCGAGTTCATCCTGGAAAATCAGGCCGGTGCCGCCACCTTGAAGGCCAAGCGCCGCATTGGCCGCGAGCATCAGATCGAAACCGTCGGCGCCAAGCTGCGCGACATGATGCCGTGGATCAAGGCCAATAAAATCGTGGATCAGAGCAAGAATTGATCACGCTACCTGGAGTGCCCTCTCTCCATGGGGGGGAGGGTGACAGGGAAAGGGGTGATTGCCTGTGACGGACGAAGAAACACCCGATACCAGTGGCGTCCCGCGCAGCAGGGGAATTTACCTGTTGCCCAACCTGTTTACCACAGCGGGCCTGTTTGCCGGGTTCTACGCCATTGTGGCGGCGATGAACGGGCGTTTCGAGCCGGCGGCGGTGGCGGTATTTATCGCCATGATCATGGACGGTATCGACGGCCGCATCGCCCGCCTCACCAATACCCAAAGCGACTTCGGCAAAGAATATGACAGCCTCGCCGACATGGTTTCGTTCGGGCTTGCCCCAGCGCTGGTGGTATACGTATGGTCATTGTCCGCGCTCGGCAAGATCGGCTGGCTGGCTGCCTTCATCTATGCCGCCGCCGCCGCTCTGCGTTTGGCGCGTTTCAATACCCGCATAGGCAAGGTTGATAAACGTTACTTTCAGGGCCTGGCGAGTCCTGCCGCAGCCGGCTTGATCGCGGGAATGGTTTGGGTATGCAATGATTATGGCCTGAACGGCAAGGACTTGGCGGTTATGGCGTTTTTTCTCACCGTCGCCGCCGGTGTGCTGATGGTCAGCAATATATACTACCTCAGCTTCAAGGATCTCGACCTCAAAAACAAGGTGCCTTTCATCGCTGTCGTGGCGGTGATGCTGATCTTTGTGTTTATCTCGCTCAGCCCGCCGGAGGTGCTGCTCGGCGTGTTTTTGCTGTACGGACTGTCAGGGCCGGTATCCGCTGTATTCCGCATGTACAAAAAGCGCGGGCAACGTAAAGCCCTTCCGCCGCCTGAGTAAGCGGTTTTTTCGCTTGCATTTGGACTCGGTTTATATTAGCGTATCAAACATGTTCACGATCCGTGCAAAAGGTTATGCCCAGCCTGCCGTTTCCACCGTAATCACCGTTAAAGGTGACAATGAGGTGGCAATGCCGGGCAACGCAACTTTGCGCGCTGAGTTTTCTTTCCTTCCGCTGTCACACCTGCGACTCCTGCTGCCGTAAGGCAGACAACTATTCCTTTCGGCTCCCATGGGAGCCTCATAACACAAAACAATTCCAGACCTGCCCGGCGCTTAAATAAAGCGCAAGCAAGCGATTGCTCATGTCTGGACCATTCAAGTAACATGATAGCCAAAAAGCGGAGCACATCATGAGCGACAAATTGATTATTTTTGACACCACCTTGCGTGACGGCGAGCAAAGCCCTGGCGCGTCCATGACGCGCGATGAAAAAGTGCGTATAGCCAAGGCGCTGGAGCGCATGCGGGTGGATGTTATCGAGGCCGGTTTCCCGGTCGCCAGCCCCGGTGATTTTGAGGCGGTGCAAGCGGTGGCGAACGCCGTCAAGGACAGCCGCGTATGTGGTTTGGCGCGGGCGCTGGACAAGGACATCGACCGCGCCGGTGAGGCCTTGCGCGGCGCCAATGCGGCGCGTATTCATACCTTTATCGCCACTTCGCCCATCCACATGAAAATGAAGTTGCGCATGGAGCCGGATCAGGTGGTGGAGCAGGCCGTGAAGGCGGTGAAACGTGCCCGGCAATACACCGATGATGTCGAGTTTTCCCCTGAAGATGCGGGGCGCTCGGAAATTGATTTTCTCTGCCGGGTGATCGAGGCGGTGATCGATGCGGGCGCACGCACCGTCAACATCCCCGATACTGTGGGTTACAATTTGCCGCACCAGTTCGGCGCGTTGATTCGTACCTTGCTCGAACGCGTGCCGAACGCCGGCAAGGCGGTGTTTTCCGTGCATTGCCACAACGACCTCGGTTTGGCGGTGGCGAATTCGCTTTCCGCCGTATTGAACGGCGCGCGCCAGGTGGAGTGCACCATTAACGGTTTGGGCGAGCGTGCCGGCAATGCCGCGCTTGAGGAGATCGTGATGGCGGTGCGCACGCGGCCCGATATATTCTCCTGCCAGGTGGATCTTGATACTACCCAGATCGTGCCGTGTTCGCGCCTGGTGTCGGGCATCACCGGTTTTGCGGTGCAGCCGAACAAGGCGATTGTTGGTGCCAATGCCTTCGCCCACGAATCCGGCATACACCAGGATGGTGTGTTGAAGAGCCGCGAGACCTACGAAATCATGCGCGCTCAGGATGTCGGCTGGACCGCCAACCGTATGGTGCTCGGCAAGCATTCTGGACGCAACGCCTTCCGTACGCGTTTGCAGGAACTTGATATCAGCTTCGAGTCAGAAGAAGAGATGAACGCCGCATTTGCCCGCTTCAAGGATTTGGCCGACAAGAAACACGAGATTTATGACGAGGATCTCCAGGCCTTGGTCACCGAGGCCAATCTTGCCGCGGAGAATGAGCACATCAAGCTGGTTTATTCGAAAGTGTGCTCAGAGACCGGCGAAATGCCCAACGCGGTGGTGACGTTATGGATTAATGGCGCTGAAAAACAAGGTGCGGCCCAGGGCGATGGCCCGGTGGATGCGGCTTTCAAGGCCATCGAGTCTATCGTCAACAGCGGCACGCAATTGATGCTGTACTCTGTCAATAATATCACCAGCGGCACCGATTCCCAGGGTGAGGTGACGGTGCGCATGGAAAAGGGCGGCCGCATCGTCAATGGCCAAGGCGCGGACACCGATATCGTGATCGCCTCTGCCAAGGCGTATATCAATGGTCTGAACAAGATCATCGCGCCAGCAGAGCGCGCCCATCCGCAACTGTGAAGCAATACTCGCATGGGAATCGCGTGGGCCATGGGTGAAAGCCGTGAATAACAAGCGATTGGAATACCTTGATGCCATGGGCATTCAGGCATGGGAGCGCCGGATAGGGCCTCTGCCGGAAATCGATGGCAGGGGCGGATTTGAAACCCGCCCCCACCCATGCGAAGAAGGAGGGAAGGCCATCCTCTCTAACTCACCTTTGCAAAAAGGGGACAGGGAGGATTTACAAACCAAAGAAGTTTCTACGCAGAACGACATCCATCTGCTCGGCTGGGATGGGCTGCAAGCACGCGTGGCGGTGTGCATAACCTGCGCACTCCATAAGGGGCGCACCCAGACCGTATTCGGTGTCGGTAGCCGCCAGGCCCAATGGATGATCATCGGCGAGGCCCCCGGTGCTGACGAAGACCGTCAAGGTGAACCCTTCGTGGGGCGCGCAGGGAAACTGCTCAACGCCATGCTGCTCGCCATAGGGCTGAAGCGCGAAGAAGTGTACATTGCCAATGTCGTCAAATGCCGCCCGCCAAACAATCGTGATCCGCTGCCTGAAGAGGCTGCGGCGTGCGAGCCTTACCTCAAGCGCCAGATTGCCCTGCTTCAGCCCAAGGTCATTCTCGTGGTAGGCAGGATAGCGGCACACAATCTACTCAAGACGGACAGCACTCTGGGCGCCTTGCGCGGCAAGCGATTCAGTTATGCGGATACCAGCATACCGGTGGTGGTGACCTATCATCCCGCTTACTTATTGCGCTCCCCCAGGGAAAAACGCAAGGCCTGGGAAGACCTGCAATTTGCGCGCAGGGTCTTTTCGGAACAAAAATAGCTTTCCTGCGGCCCGCGTGGTAAGGGCACAATGCCTCCCAAAAAAAAATTAACCGCCTGCCATATCAGGCCCATGACTGTTGAGGATCTGACCGCCGTCATGGCGATTGAGTTGCGCGCCTATCCGTTTCCGTGGACGGAAGGTATCTTTCGCGACTGCCTGCGAGTGGGGTATGGCGGTTGGGTGATCGAATACAACGGCGAAATTCACGGCTACAGCGTCATGATGGCGGGTGGCGGGGAGGCGCACGTCCTGAATCTCTGCGTCAAACCCGAATCGCGCGGGCTGGGGCTGGGGCGTATGATGATGGAGCACATATTGACCCAGGCAAGCCGCCTCAAGGCCGACACCCTGCTGCTCGAGGTGCGCCCCTCGAATCAGGCCGCGATTCATCTCTATCATTCGATGGGATTTAACGAGCTGGGGGTACGCAAGGGCTACTACCCGGCCGTGGGCGGCAGGGAGGACGCGCTGATCCTGGCGCGGCATGTGTGATCAGGTTTTTGTCCATCTACGCCAGCCAGGGAAAGTGACGCGTAAACGAGCGCAGGCTTCTCCCGGCCGCCGAAGGCACGGCATCAGCTTTAGCCCTAAGTACCCATCATGTTGAGCGGTAGCGGCTTGCCCACATAGTATCCTTGCGCATAATCAACCCCATACTCCTTGAGCAGTATCAAGGTTTCGCTGTTTTCCACAAACTCGGCGACGGTGCGTTTGCCAAGGGTGCGGGCGACTTCGGTCATGGATTTGACCAGAGTCTGGTCTACAGGGTCGTTGACAAGGTTGGTGATGAATGCGCCGTCTATTTTCAGGTAGTCAACAGGGAACTGCTTGAGGTAGCTGAAGGAGTTGAATCCCGCACCGAAATCGTCAAGCGCGAACCGGCAACCCAGCGTGCGCAACTGGGTGATCATGTTGCGTGTCTGCGAAAAATTGGCGATGGCCGCGGTTTCGGTAATTTCGAAGGTGATGCGTTTGCCCTCGACCCCTGTTGTTGCGAGCTTTTCCCTGATCAGGGGTGGCAGGGCGGGATCTTGGAAGGCGTGGCTGGACAAGTTGATATTGAGGGATAAATGCACGGGCAGTGTGCGCAATACATCAATGGCGTGTTCCACTACCCACAGGTCGATATCGTGTATCAGTCCCATGCGTTCCGCCACCGGAATGAAATTGATCGGGCTGATCAGTTCCTGATTATTCCCGATCATGCGTATCAATGCTTCGTAATGGGTGGTCTCATAGCTAGGCAGGCTGATTACGGGCTGGAAGACCAGGCAAAACTTGTCGTTAAGCAAAGCGTCCCTGATCCGTGGCACCCATTGCGCGGCGTGGCGCAAGGGCAGCATTTCCGTATCTTCATGGCTGAATACATGAACCATGTTGCGGCCACGTGTCTTGGCGACGTAGCATGCTTGATCGGCGCGGGTCAGCGCATCGCCCGCCGTTATGTTTTCGTCGGGGTGGATTAGGGCTATGCCGATACTGACACCGATGTGGTAAGTCCGGCTGTCTGTCTTGAAATAAAATTCATCCATCAGGCAGCGCAAGGATTCGGCGGTACGAACAGCGTCATCCAGGCTGATGTTTTCGATAAGCACGGCATATTCATCGGAACTGATGCGCGCCAGTGTGCCGGTCGCGCCTACTTGGCGCCGGAGTTTGTTGGCGACATTGACCAGCAGGCGGTCGCCTGCGGTATGGCCTTCCGTGTCGTTGACTACTTTGAATTGATCGAGATCAAGGTAGAGCAGGGCGCTGGTGGTGTTGTTGTAATGCGCATTCAGCACGGCGAGTTCAAGTTCCTGTTCCAGACGGCGGCGGTTGCTCAATCCTGTCAGGTCGTCATGGCCTACCAGGTATTGCAGCCGTGCTTCCATCACTTTGCGCTCGGCCAACTCGGTTTCCAGTTCATGCTCGCGGGATTTACGCAAATCGCGTTCTTCCTTGAGGGACAGCGCTGCGATCACGCGGGGTATCAGTTCCATGCCGCGGATGGGCTTGAAGAGGATATCTGTGGCGCCTGCGTCAAAGGGCATTTGATTGGATTCTTCGTGGGGGGCGATTATGATGACGGGAATCGCATGCCAGTCGCTGTTGGCATGCAGCATGCGGCATATTTCATAGCCATTCATGCTGGGAACGGTGACATCCATCAAGATTGCGTTAATGTCACTGGTGCCATTTTTAAGGCTGTTTCTTAAATGTTCTAGTGCGGCTTCGCTGTTTCCAGCCACTATCAGGTTAGTGAACCCATTTTGTTCGAGCGCAGACCGCATCAGCGCAATATCGCCGGGCTGGTCGCTGATGATGAGGAGACATACTTGGTTCGCGTCGCGCAGTGTTTTCGATAGCGCTTGGTGATTGTGCCCTGAGGACGGTTTGTTGACCGAGGTGTTGTTAACCACAAGAGTCTCAGGTTTTTCGCGAAAAGGCGTCATTCTTCAATTTCTTTGGTTCTTGTGGTTTGTTTTATATTCATCGTGGAGCATGGATCATCGGCACAATATACCATTACCTTTAGCCTGGCAGCATAGGGTGAATTTTATCTAAAGTAAAATTTTTGCTGTCAGGAGCCACTTTGTTCGTCTTCTATTGTATTGCTCATGGGCGTTATTTCTCTCGCGTCACCTGCTGGGGAAGTTTGCCCGACAGCAGATAAACGAACGAAAGCACTTCCGCAACCGCAGCATACAGCGAGGCTGGGATTTCCTCTCCCAGTTCCACTTGGGAAAGTAACTGTACAAGGTTGGCGTCCTTATGTAGCGGAATGTTGTGCTCATCCGCCAGTGCCAGAATCTGTTCAGCAATATATCCCTCGCCCTGGGCGGTAACGCGGGGCGCGCCTGTGCCGTTATAGCGTAGCGCCACGGCACTTTTTGGGGGCAAAGGCTTTTTAGTCATGCCGTGAGGTCCACCAAGGCCATTTCATTGGTGATTGCCGCCCCAGCCGCTGCGCGGGGTGGTTCTCCCTGCTGGCAGTGGATAGTGTCTGTTTTTAGTCCTGCGCGCGCGAGTCCATGGTAAAGTTCATCGATATGCTTGTCCAGCAATGCCACGGTCTCGCTATGCGCTGCCCATAACGTGGTGGAAACCCGTTGACCGGCAAGCGTGATGCGGGCATGCATGGGACCCAGGCCGTCGAGGTCGAACCCCAGTGAAACCGTCCACGATGGGTTCTGCGCACTCGATTGTTTTGCAGTTCGATCCTGCTCAATGCGCATGTGGAGCAGATCGGCGCGGCTGTTGTGGCGTAGCGGCAATTCGAGTGTCCAGAATGGCGCGGGATGCTCTGCGGTCGGTAGCGAGGTCAGCTGATTGAGTTGCAATCGCGCCAGGGCGCCTTCCGTTTGATGTGTCAATTCCGCTATCGCGCCAGCGGGAGATTGGGCAGGAAGTGAGGCGGGCACTGCCGGCTGGGCCTGCAAAGGGGAACCCCACAATGGCGGAGGCTGCGTGGCGGAGGGCTGGCCCGGTGAATTTTGGCTCCGGGCGCCCTCCGCATGCAGTCCCTCCAGGAGCCGCAACAAACCTGCCTTAAGGTCATTTGGCAAGCCTTGTTGTTCTTGTCCAGGGAGCTGATGCGCCAGCTTGTTTTCCAGGAATAGGCCCGAATTGTAAAGGGCGTCTTTGAGGCCTTGGGCCGTGGCAGCGCTGGCGGCGCTGGCAAGGTTGTTGAATAGCTGGCTGGCGAGCTGCGTCACTGCGGGGGGTAGCGGGGATGCTTGTGCCTTTTCGGACGGCGTGGCAAGCCACGCGAGATTGGCCAGCAGCGGTGGAAGCGCCGTCTGGCGCGGCAAGGCCACTCGCAATGCCTGGCTCAGCGGGTCGACGGGCACAGCGGGTTCGATTACCTTCAAAACGGTTTGTTTGCCGGTGTTGGCAACCTGTAGACTGAGCTGCTGGCCGGGGGAGACGGGCAACTGGCTTTGTGCCTGGACCAGAATATTGTTGATACGCAGTGTTATGGCGCCCTGGGCTGCCGTTTCAATGACTGTTGCATTGAGAATCTGCCCCACACGCCATGCGTCCAATGCTTTGGGGCTGCTTGGTGTGATGGCTGGAGACGCCTGTTCCGGGGCGTTTATTCGCATGTCACGAACCTACCGTGATCAACGTGATGCTCTTCAGGGGAACGATGAGGTGACAATGAGGGCGCAAATTGTTTGCCATCGCAAATATACCTCCAATTGTCGGGCAGCGGCCACAAAGTCAGTATAGACTAAACTTGGAATAATTCCATACACTCGTTTATCAGGGGTGAAACGTGATATGCAGAACCAGTATTTGTGGTACGTCCGCCGTGGCGGCGAAATCAGAGGTCCCTTTGCAGCAGGCTTGGTGTCGCGCCATATCCTGCTGGGGCGCATCAGCCTGGATGATGAGTTGAGCCAAGACCGGGAAACATGGGCACCAGTGAGTGCCCTGCCGGAATTGATCCCCGAAGCAATGCGGGCCGATCCTCATGATTCCCTCGCGCGGGAGCGCCTGCACGCGGCACGGCGCTGGGCTGACGAGCGGCTGCGCGAGCGGCGTGGCGCGAACGATATCGTGCCTGAGGGGGTGAGCCGGCGTAGCGGTGATCGCAGGCAGCAGGAACCGGCCGAGGTGGTTCAGCACCGGGCCGCCAAGGCCGGCAGGGATGTGGGACAGGAGGCCCGATTTAACGGTAAGTGGGCCGCCATCGTGATCGGCGGCATAGTCTTGTTTGTCGCTGGGCTGCTGTATTTATCCCAACCGGCGTCGGAGAATGCGGCATGGGATTGCACTGTCTCGGCACGCCCTGGTGTTAATTGGAGCGATTGCCGGATGGAAGGCGTACACTTGGACAAGGCCGATCTGACCGGCGCCAAGTTACGTAATGTGAATCTGAGCGGGGCGTCGCTACGCGAGGGCAGGCTCAAAGGCAGTGACCTGTCCTTTGCCACCCTGAGCATCGCCGATCTGAGCGCGGCGGATCTGCAAGGGGCGGTGATGCTCGGCGTCAGCCTGCGTAACGCCGATCTGAGCAATGCCAATTTGCAGGGAGCGAATCTTTCCTATGCGGATCTCTCGGGTGCCAGGCTGGAGGGGGCGAATCTTGAGGGGGTACGGCTAGATAATGCTATTTGGGTGGATAAAAGCGCCTGTGCAAAAGGGTCATTAGGCCGTTGTATTCACTAAATAAAGCGCCGTTCTTCCGTTTTCAGTGTTTGACTTGAGAGCACATTTTCAGTAGTTTTCCCGCCCATTGCTGTGTTTTCCGTTACTTTTCGAGACCTTCAAAAACATGAGTACTGTATATAACGCCGCCGCCATCGAGGTGCTGAGTGGCCTCGACCCGGTGCGCAAGCGCCCCGGCATGTATACCGACACCACGCGTCCCAATCATCTTGCCCAGGAGGTGATCGACAACAGTGTTGATGAGGCCCTCGCCGGATTTGCCAAATCCATCGAGGTAATCCTTTACAAGGACGGTTCGCTGGAGGTTAAGGACGATGGCCGCGGCATGCCGGTCGACATTCATCCCGAAGAAGGTGTGCCAGGGGTGGAAGTGATCCTCACGCGGCTGCACGCGGGCGGCAAGTTTTCCAACAAAAGCTACACCTTTTCCGGCGGGCTGCACGGCGTCGGCGTGTCGGTGGTCAATGCCCTGTCACAGCGGCTTGAAGTATGGGTGCGGCGCGGCGGCAAGGAATATCACATGGCCTTCGCCAACGGCGACAAGGCGTCCGATCTTGTGGTCATTGGCCAGGTGGGCAAACAGAATACCGGCAGCCTAGTGCGTTTCTGGCCAGACCCCAAATATTTCGACACGCCGAAATTCCTGGTGTCGAAACTGCAACATATCCTGCGTGCCAAAGCCGTGCTGTGCCCAGGTCTGCGGGTGAGTTTTTTTGATGAAGCCAGCGGTGAGAAAGCCGAGTGGCAATACCAGGACGGTCTCAGGGATTATCTGCTCGACGAACTGAAAGATGCGCTATTGTTGCCGGATGAGCCGTTTATCGGGCGCATGGAGGGCAACAAGGAAGCCGCCGAATGGGCTGTGGTGTGGCTGCCGGAAGGCGGCGAGGTGATTGCTGAAAGCTATGTGAACCTGATCCCCACCGCACAGGGCGGTACGCATGTGAATGGCTTGCGTACTGGTCTCACAGAGGCGATCCGCGAGTTCTGCGAATTCCGTAACCTGCTGCCGCGCGGCGTGCGCCTGACCCCGGAAGATGTATGGGACCGGTGCAGCTACATCCTGTCGGCGAAGCTCCAGGACCCGCAATTCAGCGGTCAGACCAAGGAGCGGCTGTCGTCGCGCGAGTGTGCCGCATTCGTCTCCGGCGTGGTGAAAGATGCCTTCAGCCTGTGGCTCAACCAGCACACCGAGATGGGCGAGCGCATCGCGCAATATGCCATTGGCAATGCCCAGATCCGCTTGCGTGCCGGAAAGCTGGTGGTGCGCAAGAAAGTCACCAGCGGTCCTGCGTTGCCCGGCAAGCTGGCCGATTGCACCTCTCAAGACCTCAAGCGTACAGAGCTGTTTCTGGTCGAGGGTGATTCCGCGGGCGGTTCCGCCAAGCAGGCGCGTGACCGCGAGTTTCAGGCGATCATGCCGTTGCGCGGCAAAATCCTCAACACCTGGGAGGTCGGTTCCGACGAGGTGCTGGCCTCGCAGGAGGTACACGATATTTCCGTGGCTATTGGCGCGACACCGGGCTTGGATAAGCTCGATGGTTTGCGCTACGGCAAAATCTGCATCCTTGCCGATGCCGATTCCGATGGGGCGCATATCGCCACGTTGCTGTGCGCGCTGTTCCTGCGCCATTTCCGGCCGCTGGTCGAGGCGGGGCACGTGTTTGTCGCCATGCCGCCGCTGTATCGCATCGATGCCGGCAAGGAAATTTTCTACGCGCTGGATGATGCCGAGAAACAGGGCGTGCTCGATCGCATCGCGGCAGAGAAGGTTAAAGGCAAGGTCAGCATACAGCGCTTCAAGGGGTTGGGCGAGATGAACCCGCTGCAACTGCGTGAAACCACCATCGCCCCCGACACCCGCCGTCTGGTGCAACTCACCATCGAAGCTGATGACGACACCAACAGTCTCATCGACATGCTGTTGGCCAAGAAACGCGCCGGTGATCGCAAGGCGTGGCTGGAGCTGAAGGGTGATCTGGCGGAGGTTGTGTGATCCTTAAAACCGCTTCATGTGGTGTGTGAAGCGTACTCTATCCCTGATTTGGTAAACCATGACGAACATTTCTGAAACAAGCTACGAAGGCATCGAACGCCTGCCGCTCAAGGCATTTACCGAAAAGGCGTACCTGGATTATTCCATGTACGTGATTCTTGATCGCGCGTTGCCCCATATCGGCGACGGGCTCAAGCCGGTGCAGCGGCGTATTGTCTATGCCATGTCCGAACTGGGCCTGTCTGCTGCCGCCAAGCACAAGAAGTCGGCGCGTACCGTGGGTGATGTGCTGGGCAAATTTCACCCGCATGGCGATACCGCCTGTTACGAGGCGATGGTGCTGATGGCGCAGCCCTTTTCCTACCGTTATCCTCTGGTCGACGGGCAGGGTAACTGGGGCTCGCCGGACGACCCCAAGTCATTCGCCGCGATGCGCTACACCGAGGCTCGCCTTGGTCGGTTTTCCGAGGTGCTGCTGGCCGAGTTGGGGCAGGGCACAGTGGATTGGGTGCCGAATTTTGACGGCACGCTGGACGAGCCAGCGTTACTACCTGCGCGCCTGCCGCATGTGCTGCTCAATGGCGGGACCGGCATCGCGGTAGGCATGGCCACCGATATCCCGCCGCATAATGCGCGCGAGGTAGCGAGCGCCTGTATTCGTCTGCTGGATGAGCCAAACGCAACGGTCGAGCAGTTGTGCGAGCACATCCAAGGTCCGGATTTTCCCACCGACGCTGAGATCATCACGCCGCGTGAGGATATCCTGCGCATTTACCAGGCCGGCAACGGCAGTGTCCGCATGCGCGCCCGTTACGAGAAGGAAGGCGATGGCATTGTGATCACCGCCTTGCCGCATCAGGTGTCCGGCGCCAAGGTGCTGGAACAGATCGCCGCGCAGATGAATGCCAAAAAACTGCCGATGGTGGAAGATCTGCGCGACGAGTCCGATCATGAAAACCCCACGCGCCTGGTCATCGTGCCGCGCTCCAATCGCGTCGACGTGGAGGCGCTGATGGCGCATCTGTTCGCCACCACTGATCTGGAACGCAGCTATCGCATCAACATGAACATGATCGGTATCGATGGCCGGCCGCAGGTGAAGAACCTGCGTGTCATTCTTGGTGAATGGCTGTCATTCCGCACCACCACGGTTCGCCGTCGTCTGCAATACCGCCTGGACAAGGTTCTGCAACGGCTGCATATCCTCGATGGACTGCTCATCGCCTATCTGAATCTCGATGAGGTTATCGCCATCATCCGCTACGAGGATCATCCCAAAGCGGTGCTGATGGAGCGCTTCACGCTCAGCGATACGCAGGCCGAGTCGATACTCGAATTGAAGCTGCGGCACCTGGCCAAGCTGGAAGAAATGAAGATACGTGGCGAGCAGGATGCGCTGGCCGCCGAGCGTGACGGCCTGGAAAAAACACTGGGCTCGGCGCAACGCCTCAAGACGCTGATCCGCAAAGAGCTGATGGAAGATGCGGAAAAATACGGTGATGAAAGGCGTTCGCCGATCGTCGCACGCCGTGCGGCCCAGGCGATGGACGAGACAGCATTAATCCCCACGGAACCCGTAACGGTGGTGCTCTCGGAAAAAGGCTGGGTACGCGCCGCCAAGGGACATGACATCGACCCCACAACGCTCAGTTACAAGGCGGGCGATACTTTCCTGGCGGCTTGCTCGGGACGCAGCAATCAGCTTGCCGTTTTTTTTGATTCCACAGGCCGCAGCTATTCGCTGCCCGCCCATGGCCTGCCATCCGCGCGCGGCCAGGGTGAACCGCTCACCGGGCGCGTCAGCCCGCCGCCGGGTGCCACGTTTGCCAGTGTGATTCTGGGCAACCCGGAAGATCTTTATCTAATAGCCAGCGATGCCGGTTATGGATTTGTCGTGAAAATGGAAGAGCTTTACGCCAAAAATAAAAACGGCAAGACCGTATTGACCCTGCCCGAAGGTGCGCGCGTGTTGCCGCCGGTATTGATAAAGCAGGTGGATACCGATCGTGTAGCAGCCATCACCAACACTGGCCATCTGTTGCTCCACCCAGTAAGCGAGTTGCCCGCGCTGACCAAGGGTAAGGGCAACAAGATCATTGGTGTTCCCCCGGCAAAAGCCGCCGCACATGAAGAGTTTGTCGTTGCAATTGCCGTAGTGTCGCGTGACGGAAACCTGACCGTCCACTCAGGGCAGCGCCATTTCACCTTGAAGCCCGCTGATTTGGAGCACTACGCGGGCGAGCGTGGCAGGCGCGGTAGTCTTTTGCCCAGAGGGTTCCAGCGTGTTGATAAGGTCAGCGTAGAGTAGCAGGGCGTACAGATAGTTATTCCGTTTCGCAATAAAAAGTGAAATATCGTAGGGTGCGTTCCACGCACCAATGATTGTGGTGCGTGGAACGCACCCTACGATTCCACGATTGATGTGAAAATGGAATCAGAGGTTCTCTAATGCTGCGTCCAGCGCAGCAACTCATTCGCCGATAGCGGGTGGCTGATGTAGAAGCCTTGGGCGTAATCACAGCCCATTTTTGCTAGCGATTCCCATACGTCGCTGCTTTCCACACCTTCCGCCACCACCTGGAGGCCCAGGTTATGGCCAAGCTCAATGGTTGAACGCACGATGGTGGCGTCGCTTTCGTTGCTTTTCATGCCGCTCACAAAGGACTTGTCGATTTTTATGCTTTGTATCGGCATCTTTTTTATGTAAGAAAGGGAAGAATAGCCCACGCCGAAATTGTCGATAGAAATGGCGAGTCCCAACTCATTTAGCTTTTCCAGGTGGTGATCATCACGTGCGGCGGCGGACATTAATACGGCCTCGGTAACTTCAAGCCCCAAACTGGCTGCTGGCGTACCGCTGGCATGCAAGATCCTTGCGACATTCTCGACCACTTGGGGGTCGTGGAGGGCGCGTGCCGAGACATTGACTGTGACCGGCAAACTCAGCCCTGATTCATGCCATTTTTTTTGCTGAGAGCATGCATTGCTTAGTACCCATTGCGTGATTTCATTAATCATGCCGGTGCGTTCCGCCAAAGGAAGGAAATCCGCGGGATTGATCAGGCCATAATGGGGGTGGCGCCAGCGTAACAAGGCCTCAACGCTATGAATTTTTCCGGTTTTGATATCCACTTTTGGCTGATAGCGCAGAACAAATTGCTTATGCTCCAGTGCATGTCTGAGGTCGGCCGATATCCGCAGCCGTTGTCCATTATTGATGTCTGACTCGGAACGATAGATCTGGAAACCTCCTCCTTTGCTTTTTGCTTCATACATCGCCGCATCGGCGCGATTCATCAGGATTTTTGCATCCAGGCCGTGCTCAGGAAATATCGCTATGCCTATGGACGTGCCCACATGAGTTTCGTGTGCCTCGCAGTGGAATGGCTCCGCAAAACATCCAAGGATAGCTTTGGCAATCTTTTCCGCCGCCTCCCTGCCATGCGCAACATCCGGTAGTAGCACCGCAAACTCGTCGCCTCCCAAGCGGGCAAGGGTATCTGATTCGCGCAGCACCGCGCGCAAGCGCGAACTCGATTGTGACAATATCTCATCCCCGGTGGCGTGCCCCAGTGTGTCGTTGACGATTTTGAAATTGTTCAGGTCGAGTATCATCAACACCGCTTGCTGTCCCTCTTTACGGCGCGCGACAACCAAGGCTTGATTAAGCCGGTCATACCACAACGTGCGATTCGCAAGCCCGGTCAGAACATCGGTGGTTGCCAGATATTGCAGGCGCTCGATAGCTTGTTTCGACTCAGTGACATCTTCCATCAGGCCGTCGATACGCACCACATTGCCGTTAATATCGAAAAAAGGATTGAATACCCTGCGGAACCAACGCAGCTCCCCCGTCGCCGTATTCATCCTGCTTTCCACTTCGATACGCTCGCCCTTCAGTGCCTGTTGCCAAGCCAGCCGAACGTTTTCCTTGTCCTCCATAATGGTGTTGCCAAGGCATGGAATGGGTGTCTCCATGTCGATGTCGCAAATCTGCCGCGTGTTGGGGCTGATATACAAAAGCCTGTTTTGAGCTACATCGACAGACCATAATATTTGCGGAATGTTCGCCAACAGGCTGGAGACCTGATCTTGCAATTCCCCGACTTTGCGCTGCTCTTCCTGCAAAGCCTGGAATGCGTTATCCCAGTAGCCTTTCAGCATCAGCCCCATGTCACGGAACAACAGTTTGATGAGTGCTGCGGTGAGCGGGTTACGATGCTCCTCAAGAATTTCACTTTCAGCGCTGATGATGGATTGCAGGTGATCCAGATAGAGCCGGTAGGCTCCCATCACCCATTCTGGTGCAATCTTGGCCTGGTAATGAATCTTGCCGATATGCGTTAATTGCGCGGCGGATTCATCATTTATATTCGCATCAAGAAAGGTCGAGAGGTGCTTTAATTGATTTTCTACCAGCGTCGAAATCGAGTTGCCATGGTTTTGGTAGTCTTGCAATATGGCGGCGGTTGCCGGGGAAGATAGAAGGTAATCGTAAAAGATTTTCGAGAAACAGACCGCACCTTGAAGAAAATAGTGATGGTAACGTTTTACTAGCTGAATATCATCATCGGTGAGTTGCAGAAAGGCGTTAAATTCATTGTTGATGGTTTGGCCAGCAAGGTTTGTTGAGGGAAGGGTATTTGCAATGTCATCTTCAAACCTGATTGTATTCATGGCCTGTTTTCTCGATACCTGAAAGTCTTTAGATCATCAAATTACTGTACTCGCTATGGTGGGGTTTTTTAAGCATGGGTCCTCATAAGGCGCGTCTCTAATAGGAGACAAAAAAGAAGGGGGCGATGCTTGAGGTTTTAATGTTTCTTGATGTTTTTATTATGATAATTATGTAATTAATATTTTTTTTGAAAAATATCCATAATAATTATGAGGATTATTTAGGGTGGCGATTACAGAAAAATAGGCATTTGCTTACAAAGGAATGGCGCAGACATGTCATGTAATTGATTTACATCAAATCCGCATTCAATAAAAAATGCGCCCAGATGCTGGAGGCATAGCCCAGCGCAATCGCCCAGGACCATTTCAGGTGGGCAAAGAAGGTGTATGTGCCGCGCGCCTGGCCCATCACTGCCACGCCTGCCGCGGAACCAATCGAAAGCAGTGAGCCGCCGACCCCAGCAGTGAGTGTTACCAGCAACCACTGGCCATGAGACATGTCCGGATTCATAGTGAGTACGGCAAACATAACGGGGATGTTATCCACCACGGAAGACAGTAGGCCTACCAAAATATTAGCGGTGGTAGGGCCAAGATCGGTGTACATGGTTTGTGACAGCAGCGTGAGATAGCCCAGCGCACCCAACCCGCCTACGCACAGAACCACCCCATAGAAAAACAATAAGGTGTCCCACTCGACACGCCGCAGACTGTTGAAAATGTCGAAGGGGCGGTCATGCGGGTTGGTGTAGATATCAAGTCCAAAGGGTTCCAGTTCGGGCGGGCATGGCAGGGCACGTTGTCTGGCATGATCATTCCGTTTCAGGAAATAGCCATGGATTTGCAGTAGACCCAGCCCTGTCATCATGCCCAGCACTGGCGGCAGGTGCAGGAATTGATGGAGCGATACAGACATTATCAGGGTAAACACAAAGAGGCCAATGATAAAGAAACCTCCCCGTTTTACATGAATAGTCTCACTCATGGCCTTGGGCTGTGCTTTTGGGATGGCGAACGACATGAGCATGGCCGGGACCAGCCAGTTTACCAGCGCAGGAAGAAACAAATCGAAGAATTCATGAAACTTGACGATACCTTTTTGCCACACCATCAACGTGGTAATGTCGCCAAATGGGCAGAATGCGCCCCCGGCATTGGCGGCCACCACGATGTTGATACATGACACTACGACGAAACCAGGATAGCCGGTGCCCACTGCGAGCGTGATCGCCGTCATCAGCAAGGCGGTGGTCAAGTTGTCGGCGACGGATGAGATAAAGAAGGCAAGCACACCGGATATCCAGTAGATTTTACGCAGGGAATAACCAGCGGAGACCATCCTGGCGCGCAAGGCATTGAATACATCGCGCTCCTCCATGGTGTTGATATAGGTCATGGCGGCGAGCAGAAAAAGCATGATCTCCGCGTATTCAAGTATGTTGTGGCGCAGGGCTGTGCCGGCGGTGACGCTGTCGCCATGCATGAGATAGGCGATGCCCACCAGCATCCATATCGCCCCGGCGGCAACGATGACAGGCTTGGACTTGCGCAGATGGAGAAACTCTTCACTAATGACCAGCGCATAGGCGATCGCGAAGAGCAGCAACGCCAGCAGGCCAAAGCCCGTGCCGGTGAAATCAAGCGGGGAGGCGCCTTCTCCGGCGGAGTTTGCGGCGAATGCGGCGCCAGTGCAGGCAAACCCCGTATATAAAAATAAAAATGTTTTATAAATAATATGAAATAATTCTTTTTTCATTCTGCGCATTAACTTGTGGGTGAGCGCCGGCTTGTGTTTTTCTCATCTTGCCGCGTGGCGCATTCAGTAAAGGCTGTATATGTTACCCTGTCTACGGTGACTGTGTCGCCCAATCCAGGAGCCTGCTTTCTCATTCGTTATTCCTACTGCGTCACAAAGTGATCAAGGGATGCAGTGCAAGGCATTGCGGGCGAGAAAGCGCAGTTTACAGATAGTAAATGAGCATTTTGAGTCCGATTTTAACGCCGCAATGCACCCTTCAGCGCTTTGTGACGCAGTAGGATTATGATGGACGACATTTTTTCCGCGCTCGAACAGGGCGCCACATTGCTGACCGCCAACAGGCGTCTGTCGCGTCATTTGCGCCGCCTGTTTGATACCCGCCAAGAGGCGCAAGGACGCGCGGTATGGCGAAGCGCTGACATTCTGCCATTGCCCGCCTGGCTGGGGAGGTGCTGGGGTGAGATGGCGGAGAGCGCCGCTCTGGGAGAGTATCCCACGCTGTTAAACACCCAGCAGGAACTGACCCTGTGGGAACGGATCATTGCCGAGTCGCCGGAAGGACAGGGGCTGTTGCGCGTTTCCGCTACGGCACAGGACGCGCTGGAGGCATGGGCATTGCTCATGCAATGGAAGGTCAGGCTTGACGACAGAAATAATGTCTTTAATGAGGATGTCCTGGCATTCCAGCGTTGGGCCAGGTCTTTTGAAGATCTCTGCCGTGTATCTGGATGGATGGAGAATGCCCGCTTGCCGGATTTTATCGCGCGGCAGATCCATGCCGGCGCATTGATGACGCCCCGCCATCTGCTGTTGGCGGGATTCGACGAGTTGACACCACAGCAACAAACCCTTTTCGAGGCGTTGCGGGCGGCAGGCAGTGAAGTGAGTGAAATTCAACTGCCGTCCTTCCCGCAGAGCCGGGCGCGACGCATTGGATTTGCCGGCGCCGATGCCGAGATCACTGCCGCGGCGCGCTGGTCGCGTCATCTGCTGGAGCAGGGGAATGCCTATGCCATAGGCGTGGTCATCCATGACTTGGGTACGCTACGGGAAAAGGTGGCGCGTATTTTTAATGAGGTGTTGCTGCCTGCCTCCATTATGCCCGGTGAGACTGCGGATGCGTCGCTCTGCAATATCTCCTTGGGCATGCCCTTGCTCGATCAACCCCTCATCAATGCCGCCTTGCTGATTATTGAAATGGCACGGGGAAAACTGCCGCTGGAAAAGCTGGGTGCCTTGTTGATCTCGCCGTTTTTGGCGGGGGGCGAGCAGGAAATGACACGCAGGGGATGGCTGGATGCACGGTTGCGCCGCTTTGGTGAGTTGACGGTCAGCGTGGAGGAGATAAAACGCCACGCTATTACAGCGGATGCCTGTCCGCTGCTCGGCGCGCGCCTGCAGCAGTGTATCGAGTTGATGCATGCCTTGCCGCGCCACCAAGCACCCAGTGCGTGGAAGGCAACATTCTCTGGTTTGCTGGCGGCCATGGGCTGGCCCGGTGAGCGCCCGCTGAATAGTCAAGAATATCAAACGGCGATGGCCTGGCGTGAGTTGCTGGCCGATTATGCGCGGCTGGATGAGGTGGTGGCAAGGCAAAGCCTCAATGAGGCACTGGCCTGTCTGCGGAAGATGGCCGCCGATACGCTGTTTCAACCGCAGGGGATGGATGCCCCAATACAGATCCTGGGCGTGATGGAGGCGGCGGGGATACACTTCGATCACCTCTGGGTGATGGGCTTGCACGACGAGGTATGGCCGGCGCCGCCGCGTCCCAATCCGTTTCTGCCGCTCTCGCTGCAACGCGCGCAAGGCCTGCCGCACGCCTCTGCGGCGCGCGAACTGGCATTCGCCCGGCGCATGACGGAAAGGTTGCTCGCCAGCGCTCCTGAAGTGGTGATGAGTTACCCGCAGCGTGACGGCGACCGCCATCTGCGTCCCTCACCACTCATCGCCGGCCTGGAAGAAGCCGTGCCAGAGGATCTGCCAGGCTATATGAGCATGGCGCAAATAATTTCCTTTGCGGCTATCACGCACCAGGCCGCGGCTATTGAGAGCATGGAAGATTATCAGGCCCCTTCGTTGCAGGAGGGCTCGCTGGTCTCCGGCGGTACTGGCGTTTTCAAGCAACAGGCGGCATGTCCATTTCGCGCTTTTGCCGAATATCGCCTGGGTGCGCGGCCACTGGCAACCACCCAGATCGGCTTGAATCCCATGGAACGCGGGCAGCTTTTGCACTCGTCATTGGAACAGACATGGCAAAAACTTCAATCTTATGAAAACCTGTGCAGTTTTTCCGATGAAACGATAAAAGATATCGTTAGGCAAGCCGTTGCGGCAGCTATCAGCGCTATGGCAGGAAAACGGCGGCTCACCTTCACTGAAAAATTCACGGCGCTGGAAAAAAATAGATTGGAGGGACTCGTCACAGCCTGGTTGGCGCTGGAAAAACAGCGTGCGCCTTTTACAGTGTTTGAGCCGGAACAGGAACGCGTGGTGCAAATTGGCGGAATAAACGTGACCACCCGCATCGACCGTGTTGACCAGCTGCCGGACGGTAGACAGGTCATCATCGACTATAAGACCGGCATTTCAAATATAAGCGGCTGGTTTGGTGATCGCCCGGACGAACCCCAGCTGCCTCTGTATTGCGCCTTTAATGAGCAAGAGGTGGCGGCGCTGATGTTTGCGCAAGTCAGAAGCGGCGACATGAAATTCAAAGGGCTGGCGCAATATGCCGGAATAGCCCCCGGCATAACGGCTATCAGCGAGATTGAGGATATATCCTCATGGAATGGTCTTGTCGATGAATGGAAGGCGATACTGCACAGCCTCGGCGCAGCGTTCCGCGCCGGCCATGCCCCGGTTGGCCCGAAGAATCCGCCGCAGACGTGCAAATTCTGCCCACTTACACCGTTGTGCCGCATTCATGAGCATGAGGGGCCGGGGTTTGCGGATGACGAGCAGATGGTGGGGAATGAGATTTGAGAGTGCTTCTATAAATTTCGCATACCCCCTTGACTTTTTAAAATAAATGGCTCATAAACTTCAAGGGTACTTGATAAATGCCGCCTTATCTGGGGTGGAGCATAATTCCCCGCTTCCCCTCAATGTTTCTGGCAATTCATACATGGAGGAATCTGCCATGACCATCTCTCACACACTCGAAAGTTATATGATGCGTAAAGGGATCAAGTATGACTTGATCTCGCACCCTCGCACACAAAATAGCATGCAAACCGCGCAAATAACCCATATTCCCGGCGACCGCTTGGCGAAGGCGGTTTTACTGGAAGATGAAAGCGGTTATCTCATGGCTGCTTTGCCCTCCACTTATAAACTTGAAATGGGCGAGTTGCATCGTACACTGCATCGCAGGCTGGGCCTGGCCACTGAAACCGAAATCTCCGCATTGTTTAAAGATTGTGAAGCCGGTGCGATACCACCCTTAGGTGCGGCCTATGGGGTTGAAATGATCTGGGATGACAGTCTCGCGGAACAGCCGGATATCTATTTCGAAGCGGGCAGCCACGAGGACCTGATTCACATGAGCGGCGAACAATTCCGGAACTTGCTGTCCTATGCCAGGCATGGGCGATTCAGCCGGCATATGTAACATCTTGAAAATGCGTTGCCGCTATGCGGCGCTTGGTGGGTTACGCAAGCGCTGACACATCCTGCTGTGGCTTTGAATCGTACCCAGTCAAGGAAGCTCTGAAATAATTCCATCCGCGAATTTTCAGAGCGCGTCCGTGTGCCGGGGAGCCTCTGCCTCTGAATAATTCAAAAGCTCCTAAAAATTGCTCTCGCGCTTGCTGCGATACCCTTACTTCTGACAGGCTCCAAGAGCCACGCATTGCTGTCTCCGATGCTGTATCCTTGGCACGAAACAGCGGTGGCGAAAGAGTTGATGAAGATGCGTATGTTGGCGAAGATGTTTCTGGTGGCGGTGGTTGCCACAGTAGTCTATGTGTTCTTCACGCAGGATTTAGATCGTTATATCACCCTGGACTACCTCAAGTCCCAACAAACGGCATTTGCCAGTTACTATCAGCAGCACACGCTCCGCACCCTGCTTATCTATATGGGGGTCTATGTCGCCATGGCCGCTTTCTCGTTACCTGGGGCGACGATTATGACCCTCGCGGGCGGAGCTTTGTTCGGATTTGCGACCGGCACCGTTGTCATCTCCTTTGCCAGCACTATCGGTGCGACACTGGCCCTGCTCAGCGCACGTTTTTTGTTCCGGGATGTGGTGCGGGCGAGTTTTGGCGAGCGTCTGCGCGCCATAGACGAGGGGATGGCGCGCGAGGGAGCCTTTTATCTGTTCACCCTGCGTCTCATCCCCATCTTCCCTTTCTTCGTGATCAATCTGGTAATGGGACTCACCGCCATTCGCGCCACTACCTTTTTCTGGGTAAGCCAGCTGGGTATGTTGCCGGCTACCCTGGTCTATGTAAACGCTGGAACCCAGTTGGCGCGTCTCGATTCCTTGCAGGGCATCTTGTCGCCGGGTTTGTTATTGTCCTTCGCTCTTCTGGGTGTTTTTCCCTTGGTTGCGAAGAAGTCCGTGGATGGTGTTAAGGGCAGGCAGGCGCTGCGCCATTATCCCCGGCCGCGGCGTTTCGATTACAACCTGATTGTGATCGGTGCCGGTTCGGGTGGTTTGGTGACAGCCTATGTCGCCGCTGCGGTGAAGGCAAAAGTGGCCTTGATCGAGCGTCACAAGATGGGTGGCGATTGTTTAAATTCCGGCTGCGTACCCAGCAAGGCGTTGATCCGTTCCGCCAAAATAATGTCCTATGCGCGCCGTGCCGGGCAGTTCGGGTTTAAGAAGGCGACAGTGGACTATGACTTTGCGGATGTGATGGAGCGGGTGCAGCGGGTGATCAAGACGATCGCGCCCCACGATTCAGTGGAGCGCTACACTGCCCTCGGCGTTGATTGTATCCAGGGCGAGGCGCGTGTCCGCTCGCCTTACGAGGTGGAGGTGAATGGACGCGTGTTAACCACCCGCACTATCGTCATCGCCACTGGGGCATGGCCCGCCGTGCCTTTTATCCCCGGCCTGGAAGATGTGGATTATCTCACCTCGGATACAGTATGGGATTTGCGCGAAAAACCATCGAGGCTGCTGGTGCTGGGCGGTGGGCCAATAGGTTGTGAGCTGGCCCAGGCGTTTCAGCGCCTCGGTGTGCAGGTCACGCTGGTGCAACGCTCGAACCGGATCCTAAACAAGGAGGACAATGAGGTTTCGGCTTTTATCACCGAACGCCTGCGCGCCGAGGGTGCCGCAGTCCTGCTCGACCATAATCCGCTCGCTGTACGCGCCGGGGAGGGAACTAAATTCTTGATCTGTGAATATGGCGGCAACGAGGTGCAAATTCCGTTCGACAAGCTGCTCATCGCTTTGGGCCGCCGTGCCAATGTGAATGGCTTCGGCCTGGAAGAGTTGGGTGTAAGTCTTGCTGATAACGGCACCATCTCCGCTGATCCCTGCCTGCGCACCAACTATCCCAATATCTATGTGTGCGGTGATGTCACCGGGCCATATCAGTTTACCCACACTGCTGCTCACCAGGCCTGGTATGCTGCGGTGAACGCCTTGTTCAGCCCATTCAAGCAATTCAAGGCGGACTATCGCGTCATCCCGTGGGTCACCTATACTGATCCGGAGGTGGCGCGCGTCGGGCTCAATGAGCAGGAGGCGCGGGCGCAAGGTGTTGCCTACGAAGTCACTCATTACGGTATCGACGACCTGGACCGTGCCATCACCGAGGAAGAGGCGCACGGCTTCGTAAAGGTGCTCACCGCGCCCGGCAAGGATAGGATTCTTGGTGTCACCATCGTTGGTGCCCATGCCGGTGAGCTGCTGGCGGAATTCGTGCTGGCCATGAAGCACGACCTGGGACTCAACAAGATCCTGGGCACTGTGCATCCCTATCCCACTCTGGCAGAGGCCAACAAATACGCGGCTGGCGCTTGGCGCCGGGCCCATGCCCCGCAGGGGTTGCTGCGCGTTCTTGCACGGTTTCATACGTGGCGGCGCGGCGGGTAGCGCATGTGCCTGATCTGCTAGTCAGCCTATAAAAAGCAGTTAGCCACACAGAACACAGACCCGTATCACCTCTGCGTTTTCTGTGAGCTCTGTGGCGTGCGTCTGTGATTTTGGAGCCGTTCAAGATCCTCCGGACGGTCTACGTCCCAGCGTGTCGCCAGCTCGCGCCATGTCCAGCCGAGGGTGTGCAGACGCTGGCGCGTGGCAGCCAGCACTTGTTCGCTGCCCCATTCGATGTCGCGGAACAATGCCGCGTCGTGATGCCGCAAACCCAGTAACCAGTAGCCGCCGTCTGCCGCGGGTCCCAGCACGGCATCCGCTGTGAGCAGCGCTGCTTGGGCTGCGTGCAAATCTTCGGCGCATAGAGTGGGGCAGTCAGTGCCTACGAGAATTACCGCTTTTGCACGATGCAGCGCTGTGGTGGCGGCGTGCAACATGCGCTCTCCCAGGTCGACGCCTTGCTGTGTGTTTAAGGTGACGGGAAAGCGCGCCTTGCATGCCGCGAACCACGGGTGCTGCGTATCAGGCGCGCACCACAGTTCGACATTGCCGGTGTTGGTAGTGCATACGGTGTGCAGCGTGTGCAGCATCAATTCACAGTGCAAGCGCGCTGCCGCTTCGGCACCGAGCGTGGGAATCAGGCGTGTCTTTACTTCCCCTGCGACGGGGGCCTTGGCGAAGACGAGGATATGTATTGCATCCATTTACGGACGATGGTACAGGCGGGCCAGGCGCGCCGGATCGGCGCCCAGGAAGTAGGCGAGGCGCAGGCGCCACATGAGCAGGATGGTGGACACCACGCCGTTTTGTTCCCAGCGCCGGCTCGACGTGGTGACCTTGGCGCGCAGACAGAGTGGGCGGCCATGACGTCTTAATTGCCGTGACAGTGCGATGTCTTCCATCAAAGGCTGCTCGGGAAATCCACCCACCGCCAGGAACAAGGCTCTCTCCACGAATAACGCCTGATCCCCGGTGGCGATGCCCGTGAGGCGAGAGCGCATGTTCATCATGCTCTCCACTATGCGCAGCAGGGGATGAGCGCCCGTTAAACGCACGTCAAAACGGCCCCAGAGGTGATTGCGGACGGCGATGATGTGCGTCGCAGCATCAAGGGGTAGCATTGTGTCGGCGTGCAGAAACAGTAGTACGTCTCCCGCCGCCGCGGCAGCACCGGCATTCATCTGGCGGGCGCGCCCGCTCGGCGCGATCAACAGATGATCCGCCAGCGGCGCGGCTTGCGCCATTGTGTCGTCAGTGCTGCCGCCGTCCACCACGATGATCTCGTGCCCGGCGTGACGCAGCGCTTGCAAGGGAGTCAGCGTAGCGGTAATGCCGCGCGCCTCATTCAATGTTGGCATAACGATGGAGATGCGGCGTTTCGTCATGGTTAGCCGTCTAGCGCGCCGCCGCAGCTCGAACCCTGGCCGGCAGTGCAGCCATAGCAGTGATCTCCAACCACGATGGAATCGCCTTGCATATCGTTTCCAGCCAGATCGTTGATGTGGAGGCGGGACCGGCCATTGCGCCGCAGCGGCAGGAAAAGCATCTGGTTGAAATCGCAATCATAGGCATAGCCCTGCCAGTCCACACTGAGCAGCGTGCGGCACATAACGCCTTCCAGATTGGCATCCTGGTGGGCCGCGCGCAGCAGAGCCATATAGCTGTGAAACTGGCCCTTGGACACCAGCATGCTGCCGAAACGCTGGATAGGCATATTGGCCAGCGTGTAGAGGCGGTTGAAAACGATACCGTAATGCTTGCCGAGGTGTTCCTTGTAATCTGCCTCCAGTTGCATTTGCGGCGGCGGCAGTATGGGGCCTTGCGGGTTGTAGACCAGGTTCAAGACGTGGCCGGAGTTGTTTTGGCCATAGCCCAGGGCGTTGAGTTTGCGCAGGGCGCGGATACTTGCCGCGAACACGCCCTTGCCGCGCTGGTGGTCGACGTTCTCTTCGAGATAACATGGCAGCGAGGCCGTTATCTCCACCTGTTGCGCAGCGAGAAACCCGGCGAGATCTTCTTGCCCCGGCTCCTCGATGATAGTGAGGTTGCAGCGGTCGATCACGCGCATACCCAGCGCGCGGGCGCGCTGCACCAGATAACGGAAGTGAGGGTTGAGTTCTGGTGCGCCGCCCGTCAGATCCAGCGTGGACACGCCTGATGTCTGCATGAAGGATATCACCTGGTCGATGGTTTCCCGTGACATCATCTCCTTGCGCTGCGGTCCGGCATTGACATGGCAATGCACGCACTGCTGGTTACAGCGGTAGCCCAGGTTGACCTGCAGTGTTTCGAGCCGTGCGCGGCGCAGCGGCGGGAAATTGGTTTGCTCCAGAAGCGGTAAGGTTGCGTGCATACAGCCATTCCTTTTTTTCAAAATAAAACCATGGTGTTGAGGCCAGCGGTGATCACTCAACCAGAGAGGATTCAGGACGAATCTACCGTAAAAATGGGAGAGTATCCATTTTTTGCGGCGACTCCCCAAGACCGGTAGACTCCATCTTATGAAATATCCGGATTAAGCTCATTTAACCACTTGCAAAATGTGTCCTTTCGCTCCATTGTATATGTTGTATCCAGAACGTTTTTTGTACCAACACTGTAAGGGAGGTTGTTATGGAAGCGCGCGTAGAAACTCATCCCACGACTGATAAAGTCGCCAAGACGGCGCATGAAGCCGTCGACAAGGCATCCGTCCCCGCCGGACACGCTGAAGAACGCATCAGGGAGACCGCTCAGAAGGCTCAGGAAACCCTTAAGGAGACCACGCTGAAAGTCCAGGAAAGCACCAAGGAGCTGGGGCATTCCATGACTGAATACATCAAACAGAATCCGATGACCTCTGTTGGTATCGCGGCGGCAGCGGGGCTGGTAATTGGCGCCTTGCTCAGACGCTAACGGGCACATAACCTGATGTCTTCAACCGCCCCGCCGACCCCGCCGTCGGGTGAGCCGAAAGGTGTGGCAGCGGAGGAATCCCTGTCAGGCGCCGGGGTTTCTCTGCTGCGCACCTTTCGCTCCATTATCGGCGATATCTTGGGGTTGCTTGCACTCGAAGCCCGTCTCGCGGGCTTGAGTATTGCCGCCATGCTGGGTTTGGGCGTGGCTGCGGGGTTATTATTCATTACGGCATGGCTGCTGTTTGTGGCAGGTATCGCGTACTCACTGGTGGATCTGGGCTTGGGGTGGGGCGGGGCGTTGCTAATCACTGCGCTGCTCAATATTGTTCTGGGGGTATTCCTGGTCAGGCTGATATTTCTTTTTAGCCGGAACCTGTTGTTCAAAGCCACCCGCCGCCAGATTGCGCCACACGCAAGGGGAGGGGATTGCAATGCGGCACCTCAAAAAAACGATTGATGAACTCGAATCGAAAATAGATCAAAACAAGGCATTGGCGTGCGGGCAAGTCTGCTCCCTGAGACAGACTTTTTACAGCAAAATCACCACGCCTAAAGTCTTGATCGCAAGCCTCGCAGGAGGGTTGCTGCTGGGCTTGTTTGCAGCAAGGCGCGGCCGGCACGGTAAAGCGGCTGATAAATCCTGTGCTGCGAAATGCCAAACCGCGGGTTGGCCATGCAAGCTGGATGCATTTTTCCCCTTGATACCACTGGTGGTATCCACTGTGCATGCGTGCCGTGGCATGAAATGCAAAAGTGATGCGGCTCGTTAGAACCTGTTCACGATCTCGCTAAAGGGGGCATCGCGGCGTTAAAAGTGGCCTCTTGTGCTCACATACTACGTGTATGCTCCGCTTTTTCGGCCACTTTTGCCTTGCGCTGGGAACCCTTCGCTGCGCTCTTCCCTTGATCGAGATCGTGAACAGGTTCTTAGCGAGCAAGATTCGATCCGAATTGAAAAACTGTCCTCTCCGTAGCGGATGTCTACGGTAACGGCAATGGACACCTCTTTAGACCCTGCATCTGGCGACTGGCACCCCATTCATGATTTGACGCGCCTTGCTGCGCAAGACAGCAACTTTGGTGGAAGAGTGTTCGCACATCCTCTGCGCAAAGCCTGGATTCCACCGGATATGCCGAACAGTGAGGTAACTGAATAAAACGGACACTCTTGATTGGTACAATAGCCCATCAATGGAGCCAGATCTGGCCAAGGTGACGAGTCGATGACAACTGAGCAATGCTCTTATTCCCCGTCCCGTCTTGGTGCCCAAGTTGTCGCGTCGTCTCAAGAGGTGCGTTGCAGCGGGGCATGGACGGTTCGCGAAGCGGGGCATCTGGAGCGGCAATTTGCAACCATGACATGGCCCGCCAGTGCGCAAGTGATAGTCGATGGCTCTGCGGTTACGGCGATGGATACGGCCGGGATTTGGCTGCTGCACCGCGCCATTCGCTCGCTTGAGCAGGCAGGCCGCAGTGTTAAGCTGGAAGGGCTGCGTCCCGAGTTTCAGTCATTGCTACAGATCATTCAGGCTCAAACGATGGAGATTGGGCCAAGGGGGGGCAAGGCCGCAGCGTTTCGACCCGTAATCCTGGAGCGAGCCGGGCGCCTGGCATGGGGGCGCTGGGAGCATATTTTCGCAATGCTTTCCTTCATTGGCGAAACCGCGCTCACGTTCGCGCGCGCCATACCGCAGCCAAGACGCATTCGCTGGCGTTCTGTCTTATATAATCTTCAGGTCTCCGGTTTCTATGCGCTGCCTATCGTGGGGCTGCTTTCTTTCCTGATGGGGATTGTCATTGCCTATCAGGGGGCGGGGCAGTTAAGCCGCTATGGAGCCAGTATTTTTATCGCGGATCTGGTTGGCTTGTCGATGTTGCGCGAACTTTCCCCTCTGCTTACGGCGATCATTGTCGCGGGCCGCTCCGGATCCGCCTATGCGGCGCAAATCGGCACTATGAAGATCACAGAGGAAGTCGATGCTCTGCGTACCATTGGCATCACACCGATCGAACAGCTGGTGTTGCCAAAGCTTTTGGCGTTGCTCATCGCGCTACCGCTGCTCAGCGTCTTTGCAGATGTCCTAGGCGTATTCGGCGGCATGGTAATGGCAAAGACTCAATTAAATGTGGGGTATGGCGATTTTCTGAATCGTCTGGGCGAAGCTGTTACGCTGTCGTCATATCTGGTGGGGATAGGAAAGGCGCCCGTATTCGCCGCCATCATTGCCGTGGTCGGCTGTTTCCGCGGCTTTCAGGTGAGTGGTAGCGCCGATAGCGTTGGCCGGGAGACCACGGTCAGCGTTGTTCAGTCGATTTTTCTGGTGATTGTCGCCGATGCCCTTTTTTCCGTCGTGTTCAATTGGCTGGATCTGTAACATGAACGACACGGAGCAGGCGCAACAACCCATCATTCAGGTGACAGACCTGTGTACCCGCTTCGGCGACGCGGTAGTACACGAGAATTTGAGCATGAAGGTCAGGCGCGGAGAGATCTTTGCGCTGGTTGGCGGCAGCGGTTCTGGCAAATCGACCTTGTTGCGGGAGATTATCATGCTGCAACGCCCTGTGTCGGGTTCAATACGGGTGTTTGGTCAAGATGTGGCCGGCCTCGACGATGAATCGGCTCTGCCGCTGCGCCGGCGCTGGGGCGTCATGTTCGAGCGCGGCGCATTGTTCAGTTCGCTGACGGTTGCGGAAAATGTAAGTATGCCGTTGCGCGAACACATGCAGCTAAGCGACGAATTGATCGATGAACTGGCGATGCTCAAGATCGCACTGGCTGGTTTGCCGGCGAGCGCCGGGGCCAAGTACCCCAATGAGTTGAGCGGGGGGATGCGGAAACGCGCGGCGCTGGCACGCGCTATTGCGCTCGATCCGGAGCTGCTGTTCCTTGACGAACCCACGGCGGGACTTGATCCTTTGAGCGCGAGTGGGTTCGATGAGTTGGTGCGGCACTTGAAAGAACTCTTGGGTTTGACCATTATGCTGGTGACTCACGATCTCGACCTATTGTGGCGCGTTGCGGACCGCGTCGCGGTGCTGGGTGACAGGCGAGTGCTCGCGGAAGGTACCATGGAAGAGCTATCCGAATCGGAGCATCCCATTGTTCGCGAGTATTTCTACGGGCCACGCGGGCGGGCAGCACGGAACCAGGCATGGAAACAAAAGTAAACTACGCCATCGTCGGGCTATTTGTACTGGCGCTGATGACCACATTGGCCGCTGGCGTGCTTTGGTTTTCCTCTGGCAAGCAGTATGGCAAGACCTATGACCTCTACGTAACATACATGACCGAATCCGTTTCCGGCCTGAGCCTCAATGCGCCAGTGAAGTACCGGGGCGTTGAGGTTGGTGTGGTACGGAAAATATCCCTTGACGTGGCAAACCCGGAGCAAGTGCGCCTGGATCTGGCTATCGAACGGGGCACACCCATCAAGACAGATGTCAGGGCCATGTTGAGGCTCCAAGGCTTAACCGGAATCGCCTATGTGGAGCTGGAAGGCGGAAGCCGCGAGGCTCAGCCACTCACGCCAACAATAAATGGCGAGCCACCGGTGATTCAGAGCGGGAAATCCTTGCTGGCACGCCTGGATACTGGAGTAAGCACTCTGCTGACCAATCTCAACCGGACATCGGAGAATCTCAATAGGCTCCTGGATGATAAAAATCAGCGTATGCTGAGCCAGACGCTCACGGATCTTGCTGCTTTATCCCGCCAGCTTGCCTCACGGCGAGAGACGCTCAACGCCATGCTGACCAATGCGGGGCGTGCCGCAGAGAACAGCGCCCGTGCAAGTTCAGAGTTGACGGATTTGATCGGACGGATGAGCCGGAGCGCCGACGCCATGGAAAAAATGGCGGCAGAGGTAGGTCGTGCGGGTATTGGCACTCGCCAGGCTGCAGAGAGCATGGGAAGTGACATGCATCGGTTTACAGGGGCAGCGTTGCCCGAGCTGCAAAGGTTGCTCACGGATATGCAGGGGCTAACTGCCTCTGCCCGGCGGGTAATAGACGAATTGGAGCGGAACCCCGAGATGCTGGTGAGGGGGAAAGATCTTCAGCCGCCAGGGCCTGGGGAATAAAAAGAAGAGAAACCATCATGCATAAGCACAGCCTTGACTTGCTTCACGCACGGATCGCCGGACGCCTTCTTCTCACATCATGCCTTGCCTTGCTCGTGGCATGCACCTCGCTGCAACCGGTGAAGCCGCAGCCGATCGCTACGTTTTCGCTTGATCCCGATCTGTCACTGGTAAGCGTTGCAAGGTCTGATGCCTTCACGATAGCAGTCAGCGTGCCGCGCGCCATGCCTGGCTTCGATACCTCGCGTATGGCATACGTAAACAAGCCGCTGGAGTTATCCTATTTTTCAAGAAACCAATGGGTGGATGCCCCTGCACGTATGATTGCACCTCATTTGGTCAGGGCGCTAGAGCGCAGTGGCCATTTCCTTGCGGTGGTGGAGTCGCCGAATTCTACCGTGGCGGACTTGAGGCTGGACAGCGAGCTGATTCGCCTGCAGCAGGATTTCACCACGAACCCCAGCAAAGTACGTCTCACGCTGCGTGCACAGGTAGTTGATGTTGCGGCGGGAAAGGTGCTTGGTACCCGTGAATTTGACGCAACCGAAGAGGCCCTCAGTGATGATCCCTATGGCGGCGTAATTGCGGCCAACAAAGCCCTCGCGCGGGTACTTGCCCCACTGGCCGAGTTTTGCGGTAATGTCTCGACTGAAAAGAGCAAGAATACAAGCTCTGCTCAGCGCCACTAGCGCTCAACAAGCAGGCAACACCATGGTTAGCGTTACCGACAGACATACTGGCACCTCCAGCAAGGAAGCCATAAACATTGATGATTGGCTTGCCTCACTCGCCGCTGGCTTGACGCCGCAAGAGATGGAGGTTGTCGAGCGCGCCTGCCGTCTGGCGCAGAGAGCCTATATCCCCTCGAGTGGGTCCTCTGTCCAGCATGCAGTCGCGGCGGCGAATATTCTCGCCGCCCTCAATCTGGACCACGAGACCATTGCCGCCACCCTCTTGCACGAGGTGGTGGAGGACACGGCCGTTTCCCTGGCGGAGGTCGAGGCACAGTTCGGTAAGACCATTGCCTCCCTCGTCGACGGCGTCACCAAGATGGACGCCATCCAGTCGTTCCAGCATTTGCCTGAGAGCCACAGAAAAGAGCGCCATCAGACCGAGGCGCTGCGCAAGATGCTTCTTGCCATGGTGGAGGATGTGCGGGTTGTCCTCATCAAGCTGGCGGCCCGTACCCATACCATGCGCACCCTGGGCGCCCTGCCCGAGGATCAGCGCCGAAGTATCGCCCGTGAGACCCTTGATGTTTATGCGCCCCTGGCCAATCGCTTGGGGATGTGGCAGATCAAGTGGGAGCTGGAGGATCTGGCCCTGCGCTATCTGGAGCCAGCCACCTATAAGAAGATGGCCATCATGGTCAGTGAGCGGCGTGTCGACCGCGAGCAGTATCTCACGCGCTTCGTGGCAACGCTGCAAATGGAATTGGCCAAAGCGGGTATCCAGGCGGAGATTAAGGGGCGGCCCAAGCATATCTATAGTATCTGGCGAAAGATGCAGCGTAAAAATCTGGATTACAGCCAGATCTATGACGTGCGCGCGGTGCGCGTGCTGGTGAACACAATCCCCGAGTGTTACTCGGCCTTAGGCATCATCCATACCCTGTGGCAATACATCCCCGGGCAGTTTGACGACTACATCGCGACGCCCAAGGAGAACAACTACCGTTCCATCCACACGGCCATTATTGGGCCTGAGGGGAAAACGGTGGAAGTGCAGATTCGAACCCATGACATGCATCAGCATGCTGAACTGGGGGTTGCGGCCCACTGGCGGTACAAAGAGGGGGCGGCGGCCGATGCCAGCTTCGACCGCAAAGTCAATCTGTTGCGGGAGTTGTTGGAGTGGAAGCGCGATATCGAGGAGGCTGGCGACGCCGGGGAACCTGTACGTGCCGACATCTTCGAGGATCGGGTGTATGTCTTTACCCCCAAGGGCAATATCGTGGATCTGCCCGCAGGCGCCACGCCTCTGGATTTTGCCTACCAGATCCATACCGACCTGGGCCACCGTTGCCGCGGTGCCAAGGTCAATGGCCAGATGGTGCCCTTCACCTACACACTTCAGTCAGGCGAGCAGGTGGAGATTCTCACCGTCAAACGCGGAGCCCCGAGCCGCGACTGGCTCAACGTGCATCTCGGCTACCTCAAGACGGCACGTGCGCGCAGCAAGGTCCAGCACTGGTTTCGCCAGCAGCATCATGAGGAGAACATCGATACGGGCCGCGCCATTCTCGAGCGTGAGTTCCAGCGCCTGGGGCTGACGGGCATCAACCACGAAACCCTGGCGCAACGCCTGGGTTACCACAAGAGCGATGATTTCCTGGCCGCTATTGGGCGCAACGATGTCAAGACCGGCCAGATCATACACGCCCTGGACGAGATCCTGCGCTCCAAAAAGGCGGAGGGGGAGATCACGCTGCCCGTGCACGCCCCCAAGCCAAAACCTCAGGGCAGCGGCGATGTTCAGATTCTGGGGGTGGGAAACCTGCTGACGCAGATGGCCGGTTGCTGCAATCCCGTACCCGGCGACCAGGTGGCCGGCTTCATCACCCGTGGCCGCGGCGTGAGCATCCATCGGCGCGATTGCCCCAACTTGCTGCGCTTGGCAAAGGTGTCACCACAGCGCATTGTCGATGTGGATTGGGGCCAGGCGACATCCGCCCGCTATGCTGTGAATCTGCACATTACGGCCTTCGACCGTCAGGGATTGTTGAGGGATATCACCGGGGTGTTGACCAACGAGGAAATCAACGTGATCGCGGTAAACACCCTCTCGGATAAAAAAAGCAACACCGCGCGAATGACGCTCACTGTAGAAATTTCCAACCTGGAGGCATTGAGCCGGGTACTGGCCAAGATTAGCCAGCTTCCCAATGTGAGCGAGGTATGGAGGCAGAGTAGCTGATGGCGCTGTCAAACGTGGATGCTCGCAGATTAGGAATGCTGAGGCGCAGCATACCAAAGCACGGCGAAGTAATGGCATGTGGTGCCGGCCATAACAAACAGATGCCAGATTAGGTGGCCATACCGTAGCCGCGAATCTGTTGCGAAGAAGGCTACACCGGCAGTGTAAGACAAGCCTCCTGCGAGCAACCAGAGCAAGCCTGCGGTTGGCACTCTGGCAAGCAACGGATCGACAGCGATCACGACTACCCATCCCATCAACAGATAAAGGCCAGTGGAAAATATCGGATGGGTGGCCTTATTGAATGCCTTCATCGTTACCCCGGCCACGGCAAGGCCCCAAACAACCCCGAACAGCGTCCAGCCCCATGTGCCGCGAAGCACCCCAAGCGTGAACGGCGTGTACGTGCCGGCGATAAGAAGAAAGATAGCGGAATGCTCAATAATCCGAAAAACCCCCTTGGCCTTACCCAGGGGGAGTGCGTGGTAGAGTGTGGAGGCAAGGTAAAGGAATATCATGGTCGCGCAGAAGACGCTCGTGCCGACAATGAACCCGTCGTCTCCGTGCCGTGCTGCATTCATGACAAGAAACGGGGTTCCGGCGATTGCGGCGACCAGCCCAATGCCGTGGCTAATGCTGTTCGCAATCTCTTCCGCGAGCGACTGCTCACGCTTGGGGCCTGCAAGAAATAGGCGCACGAAATTTCCTTTCAAGGGTTAACATTTGCGTTAATCAGTCAACCAAAGCAGAGTAAAGCGACTTTTGCCGAGATTGACGATCATAGCCACTAGCCGTAGGCAAAGGCAATATTGAGCCTCTTTTGATATGAAATGATCCTAAAGGGGTTGCGTATTTTCGGACGGGTGACCACAAGGTATAATTTCTTTATCGATAGCCCCCTTGTCTGATTTATGAAAAGGATCATAGGAGGGGGTTTTTTCTGTGAACAAACATCAACCAAGGAGCTGATGCACCCCATGACAACAGAGACGCACAAGGAAACCCTGGGCTTTCAGGCCGAGATTCAGCAACTCTTGAAGCTGATGATCCATTCGTTGTACAGCAACAAAGAGATCTTCCTGCGCGAGCTGATTTCCAATGCCTCCGATGCGGCCGATAAACTGCGCTTCGAGGCGCTGACGGATAACGGTCTCTACGAGGGAGATAGCGATCTCAAGATTAGCGTGTCCTTTGACAAGGAAAATCGCACCGTCACGGTGACGGACAACGGCATCGGTATGAATCGCAGTGAAGTGATGGAGAACATCGGCACCATCGCCAAATCCGGCACACGGCAGTTTTTTGAATCTCTCACCGGTGATCAGGCCAAGGATGCACGGATGATTGGACAGTTCGGCGTCGGCTTCTATTCCGCTTTCATCGTCGCCGACAGGGTGACCCTCACCACGCGGCGCGCGGGACTGGGTGCGGAGCACGGTGTGCGCTGGGAGTCTGGCGGCGAGGGGACGTATACGCTCGAAACCGTCGACAAACCTATGCGCGGCACGGAAGTCGTGTTGCACTTGCGTAGTGACGAAGATGAATTTCTGGATGGCTACCGCTTGCGCCACATCATCCATAAATATTCTGATCACATCTCACTGCCCATCGTGATGAAGGCGCAGGATAAAGATGAATACGAGGCCGTCAATCGGGCCTCAGCCCTGTGGGTGCGTCCAAAAAAAGAGATCAGCGATGAGGAGTACACTGAATTTTACAAGCATGTGTCGCATGATTTCGAGGAGCCGCTCGCGCATGTGCATAGCCGCGTCGAGGGTAATCAGTCCTATACCACGCTGTTTTATATTCCTAAGCGCGCCCCGTTCGACCTGTGGGATCGTGATGGCCGGCACGGAATAAAACTGTATGTGCGCCGCGTTTTCATTATGGATGACGCCGAGCAGCTGATGCCCAATTATCTGCGTTTCGTGCGTGGCGTGGCGGATTCCGACGATCTGCCGCTCAATGTCTCCCGTGAAATTTTGCAACGCAATAAACAGATTGACACCATCCGCGCTGCCTCGGTTAAAAAGGTGCTCGGCCTGCTGGAAGATCTCGCAAAAAACGATAAGGAAAAATACGCCACATTCTGGAAAGAGTTTGGCCGTGTACTCAAGGAAGGCCCGGCGGAAGATTATGCCAATCGTGAGCGCATCGCCAAACTTCTGCGCTTTGCTTCGACGCATAATGAAACGGATGCCCAGGATGTCGCGCTGGAAGATTATATTGCACGCATGAAAGAAGGGCAGAGCAAGATCTACTACATCACTGCCGACAGTTTCGCCGCTGCCAGACACAGCCCGCATCTGGAGATTTTTCGCAAGAAAGGCATTGAGGTGTTGCTGCTTTCGGATCGCGTCGATGAATGGCTGATGGGGCATTTCACCGAATTCGAGGGCAAATCCCTGCAATCCATTGCCAAGGGCGACCTGGGCCTTGATTCTCTTGAAGACCAGGAAGAAAAGAAGGAACTGGAAAAGGCCGCCGGTGAACTTAAAGACCTCACCGCAAAGATGAAAGACACGCTGGGAGAGAAGGTCAAGGTCGTGCGCGTTAGCCACAGGTTGACGCGTTCCCCATCATGTCTGGTGGTAGAGGAGCACGACATGGCGGTTAGCATGCAGAAGCTGCTCAAAGCGGCAGGGCATGCTGTGCCTGCTGTTGCGCCCAGCCTGGAAATCAATCCGCAGCATCCGCTGGTGATGAGGCTGAACAACGAATCGGATGCCCAGCGTTTTGCTGATTGGACACACATCCTATTCGACCAGGCCTTACTCAACGAAGGCGGCCAGCTTGATGACCCGTCCGCTTTTGTGCAACGGTTGAATGATCTGCTGGTAACGCTGGGCAAGTAATCCGCCCATGCTCTTGCCGGACTAACGCACCTATACCACAAGCTTTAAGCGCAGGAGCAGCAGACATAAAAAAACATGACACACAAACCCCGGAAGATGTGCGTCTTGACAAGTGGCTATGGGCTGCGCGTTTTTTTAAAACCCGTGCATTGGCAACAAAAGCCGTGGAGGGTGGCAAAGTACATGTCAATGGCGCACGGGCAAAGCCCGCCAAGCCGGTTCGTGTGGGCGATGAAGTGCGTATCCACCGTGAACAATATGAATATGTGATCAGCGTGCGTGGCACCGCCAGCCAGCGCCGCCCCGCGCCGGAGGCGGCGCTGCTGTATGAGGAGTCCGGGCAAAGCAAACAAGCGCGCGCTGAACTTGCACAGCAGTTGCGGATGGAAGCAGCAGGCAACCTGCACGTACAGAAACGTCCCAGCAAAAGAGATCGCCGTCACATCATTAAGTTCAAGCAAGAAAGCAGATAGATATACTAACTAATTGATATTAATTAATATTTAAAGTGTATTCCAGAGGGCGGAGCGGCATGTTATAGTCTAATTTGTATCCTTCCTTACTTGAAGAATAATTTATGGATCTCACTTCTTTTCTCTCCGAAATGGTGCGCAGAAGCGCATCTGATCTGTTTATTACGGCAGGTGTTGCTCCCAGTTTCAAGATCAACGGCAAGGTTGTTCCCATCGCTCAGGGGCGATTCACTCAGGAAGAAGCGCGTGATGCAGTACACGGCATCATGAATTCCAAACAGCGCCAGGAATTTGAGGCGACCCAGGAATGCAATTTTGCCATCCACCGGCAAGATATCGGACGCTTCCGTGTCAATGTTTTCCAGCAACAAGGCCATGTGGGCATGGTGGTGCGCAGAATCGAAACCAAAATCCCCACGTTTGAGCAATTGAATTTGCCACCCTTGTTGAAGGACCTCGCATTGACCAAGCGTGGCCTGATTATCGTCTCGGGGGCGACAGGATCAGGAAAGTCGACATCCTTGGCGGCGATGATCGGCTATCGCAACAAATACACCAACGGGCATATCGTCACCATCGAAGATCCGATTGAGTTTATTCATGCCCATGCGGGTTGCATCGTCACTCAACGTGAAGTGGGTATTGATACTCAATCTTTCGAGTCGGCATTAAAAAATACGTTGCGCCAGGCCCCTGATGTTATAACGATAGGCGAGATTCGCAGCCGCGAGGTAATGGAGCATGCTATCGCATTTGCCGAAACAGGCCATCTTTGCCTGGCAACGCTCCATGCCAATAATGCCAACCAGGTGCTCGATCGCATAGTCAATTTCTTTCCCAGGGATCGCCGTGACCAGCTGCTCATGGACCTGTCGTTGAATCTCAGGGCAGTGTTGTCGCAACGCCTGATTCCCACGCCGGACGGTCATGGCCGCCGTGCGGCGGTTGAGGTGCTTATTAATACACCCTTGGTGGCCGACCTGATTCTTCGCGGGGAAAATCATTTACTGAAGGATTTGATGAAAAAATCCAGCCAGCATGGCATGAAAACCTTTGATCACGCTTTGTATGAGCTATACAGTCAAGGGGAAATTACTTATGAGGACGCCATCAGCCACGCCGATTCCGCGAATGAAGTGCGATTGATGGTGAAGCTCAGTGTCGGCGAGATTCCCGCCGCGAGAAATTTCACTCTTGAAAGTGCCGAGGATTTGAATTCCTGAGGCGTCAGGCTTCCTTGGGCGGGAAAAATTTCTGTTCATGAGATACTGCCTGATAGAATACTTGATGATCCAATGCTAATCTTGCGCCAGCCTCCACTATTGATTTAGGCCCGCTTACAAATACCTCAACCCCATCACGCTGGCTGGCAGGCAGCGATTCTAGCCAGGCGCATGCCAGATCAATAACATTGCCATCAAAGCAGCCTGGTGCCCCTTGGGTATTGGCAAGGCGGCTGGGAATGCCCCAGTCCTCCATGAGCGGCATTGCCGCGATGACGCCCGGAGGCATGCCGCGGATGATGAGACGCGAGGGGTGCGGGGTGAATGGGAACGGCCCATCGGAGCCCATCAAGAACAATGGCTGGCTCGCCTTCTCATGCCGCAAGGTGCCGGCCAGGAATACCAGGGACGGGATACCCATTCCTTCCCCTATGAGTAATGCCTGTGGTTTATCTTTGCGGGAAATAAAGGCATTACCGAATGGGGCTGCCAGCTTGATGTGATTTTCAGGTTTTTGTTGCGATAGCAGGAGAGTATCCGGTTCGACAGCACGGTAGAGAAAATCCACCCAGCCCACGCTGGGATTCGTGCGCATGACCGGCAGCGAGCATTGGGTGGTATTATAATAAAGGGTGGCAAAATGGCCTGGTCGGGCGAGCGCGGCACATACTGGCGCTTGCAAGCGAAGCATATGGTAATGATTGGCGAGTTCTTGATGCGAGAGTACCGCCGCTGTTTCATAGTGATTGTCCAGCATGGTTGGTGGCAGACTCCGTGTGAACTTTCCGGTTTATTTATTGCCTTAAGAAAAGGCGGCGGGCCTTCATCCTCATGGCGAAAGAATGGATGATATGATTACCATAAGGAAATAGGATTTTTACTTTTAAACTAAAAGAATTACAATGACATCATGCTGTACTTTATAAAGAACATTTCCAAACCCGCAATTATGGTGCTTACCTGCCTGACGCTGATCTTTTCGATCTATCAGAGCGTTGGGGATGCTTTTGCCGTTCCCACGGACAGCATTTTACAACAGGAGTATGATCCTTATACAGATCCCGCGACCGCTCCGGGCGCGGATATTTCAGAACTTTCTGAAATGGATCCTGCGCTACCCTCATATCCTCAGCGAATACAAATCTCATACATCGCCAGTTGGTTGCCTTACCATGCCGTTTTTGACAGCATGATGCCTCTTCAGCTCACCAGACCTCCCACTCTCGCTTAATTCCCCCCAAAAAACATTATGTGACAGTCATATAATGTTTTCATAATCTATTCTGTTTCATGGGGAATGTCTTTTTACGCTGACCGTCAGCATGTTATATCCTCATGATTACTGTACGGTCAGCATGCTTGTTTTTTAGAAAGTTGGGATGATTATGAATGCTATTGCTTCTGCCACACCGTCGCGCGGCATGTGGTTTTTCTTGCATACATTGACGGGTATCATCGTTTTCCTGGTCACATTATCTGCAAGCGCAAATCCTGCGCCGCCGCTTACACTCCAGATGATCATGCAGCTTGCCGAACAGAATAATCCCGGATTACAGGCATCGCGTGACCAGTTGGACATAGCGCGTGGTGTGCGGCGTACGGCGCAGGCCTATCCAAACCCTGATGTCGAAATTGGCATGGGTCCATCACGCACCCGTCAATCGCAGGGGCAATCCGGGCAAAACAGGCTCATTGGCTTGTCTCAACCTATTGAATATCCCATCGTGCGCGAAACCCGGATTCGCGGCGCCGAGGCAGGCATCACCGCGACTGAGGCCGGGTTTCAATCTGCGCGAATCAATTTTCTGGCGCAGATCAAAAACTCTTTCTATGACATCCTGCGCCGCCAGGATGAACTGCAAGTTGCCCAGGTGAGCTTCGATCTGTTGGGACAAGTGCGAGACCGTGTCAAGCTGCGCGTCAACATCGGCGAATCGCCGCGTTATGAGTTGGTTAGGGCCGAGGCGGAGTTGCTGGGCGCTGCCAAGAACCTTGAAAGTGCGGCGTTGCGGGTCGATCAGGCCAAGGATGCCCTGCGTAATATGATTGGCCCGGTGCTGCCGGAGGGTTTCGAAGTGGCAGGTAGCTTGCAGGCAGGCCAACCATTGCCGCCGTTGGACGCACTCCGCCAGGAGATAATGGTGCGCAGCCCTGATGTTGCCCAAAGCCAGGCGCGTGAGGCGCAAGCTAAGGCGCGCCTGGAGTTGGAGCGGCGTTTGCGTATGCCCCAAGTCACCGTGAAGGGGATAGTCGAGGAAGACCCTGATCTGCGCAACTGGCGCATCGGCGTATCTCTGCCGTTGCCGTTGTGGAACCGGCGCGAAGGCCAGATCGCCGAGGCGGCCGCATCATTGACGCAGACCCAATCGCTGCTGGCGCAGCAGCGCCTGACCTTGCTGCGTGAGCTGGAGGCGACCTATTCCAATTATCTTATCGCCAACCAACAGGTGGCTGCCTTTGAGGGTGGTTTGTTGAAAGAGGCCGAATCCGCGGTCAAGGTAGCTGAGGCGGCGTACCGTTTTGGCGAGCGGGGAATTCTTGATTATCTCGACGCGCTTCGTGTGTTTCGCTCTGTCCGTCAGGATTTTCTTGCCGCGCGCTTTGAGTTGCAAGCGGCCCTGATCCAAATTGAACGTTTACGCGCCACTGATCTTCCCGGAGAACAATAATGACTATTGCATTTGCCCTGAAGGGCACAAGTACCCTAAAGTGCACCAGAAAAATCGTACCTTTTGCCGCCATTTCTCTCCTCGTGTTTGGGCTTGCGGCATGTGATTCCGCCAAAGAGCCTGCTGCTACCCAGCCCGCATCAAATGCGGCGCAGGATCCTAATCTTGTAACAGTAAAAGCCGATCTGCTGAAACGCCTCAAGATTTTCACCATCGGCAAGGATGAGGTACGCGATACCTTGCGGGTGCCAGGCCGTGTCGAAGTAGATGAACAGCGGGTGGCCCGCATCGGTGCGACGGTCACTGGGCGCATTGCCCAGGTGCATGGCATCCTGGGGCAGGACGTGACCCGTGGCGAGGTGTTGGCCAAGGTGAACAGCACTGAGCTGGCGGAGGCTCAGCTCACTTATCTGAAGGCATTGGCCCAGGTTGAACTTCAAAGCCGGGCGGTGGAGCGCGCCAAACTGTTGTTGAGTGCGGATGTGATTGGTTCGGCGGAGCTGCAAAAACGCGAGAATGATCTCTTTTCCGCGCAGGTGGAACGGCTTGCCGCTCAGGACCAGTTGCAATTGCTGGGCATGTCGGAAAGCGCCGTCAAAGAACTCGCCAAACGCCGCGACATCAACTCAATGATGCCAGTCACCGCTACACTGAGTGGTACGGTCATCGAACGCAAGGTTACCCAGGGGCAGGTGGTGCAACCCGCCGACGCGCTATTCACCGTGGCGGATCTCTCGCATGTCTGGGTCGTCGCCGAAGTGCCCGAGCAGCAGGCGGACCTGGTGAGGGAGGGTAAGGAAGTCGAGGTGGAAATCCCGGCACTGCAAGATCGGCGTATCACGGGCCGCCTGATTTTCGTGGGTGACACGGTCAACCCTGAGACCCGTACTGTAATGGTACGCACGGACGTATCCAATCCGGGCCGCGACATCAAACCCGCCATGTTGGCCAGCATGCTGATTCAGGGGCGGCCTTCAGCGAGGCTCGTGGTGCCTGCGGCGGCGGTGGTGCGGGAGAGTAACAAGGATTATGTCTTTGTACAGACCGGTGCCACGCAGTTCCGTTTGACTCCCGTCACCCTTGGGGTGGAGAGCGGCGGGGTGCGCCCCGTCAAATCGGGGTTGAATGAGAAGGATGCCGTAGTGACCGATGGTGCATTTCATCTCAACAACGAACGCAAACGTAAAGAACTGGAGTAATTCATGATTGAAGCCCTGGTTCGCGGCGCGCTCAAGCAGCGCGTCATTATGGTGGTGGTCGCGCTGGCACTGTTCGCGTTTGGCGTCATGTCGGTGCAAAAACTCTCGGTGGATGCCTTCCCGGATGTGACCAACATCCAGGTTCAGATAGCCAGCGAGGCGCCTGGCCGCTCACCGGAAGAGGTGGAACGTTTCGTCACCGTGCCCATTGAAATCTCCATGACGGGTCTGCCCGGACTGACGGAGATGCGTTCCTTGAACAGAAACGGCCTGTCCATCATCACGCTGGTGTTTACCGATGCGACGGACGTGTATTTTGCCCGGCAATTGGTGATGGAGCGTCTGATCGAGGTGGGCAGCCGTATGCCGGAGGGCGTGGCGCCAGTGCTCGGCCCGGTCTCGACGGGTCTGGGCGAGGTGTACCAATACACGCTGGAAAGGCCCGATGACGGCAAGCGCCGCCTTACCGTCGAGGAGTTGACGGAGCGTCGCACCATACAGGACTGGGTGGTGCGGCCCATGTTGCGCGGTGTCTCCGGCATCGCGGAGATCAATTCCCAGGGGGGCTACACCAAGCAGTACCAGGCGCTGGCCAATCCTGATCGTTTACGTCACTACGGGGTGAGCCTGCAAGAGCTATACACCGCGCTGGCACGCAACAATGCCAACAGTGGCGGCGGCGTGTTGCCGCATTATGCCAAGCAATACCTGATCCGTGGCGTGGGTCTGATACGCAGTCTTGACGATATCGGCAACATCGTTCTCAAGGAGGTGGAAGGCACGCCGGTATATATCCGCGATGTGGCACAGGTCACGTTTGGCCACGAAGTGCGCCAGGGTGCGATCATCAAGAATGGCGATACCGAATCTGTCGCAGGCATTGTCATGATGCTGCGCGGCGGAAATGCCCGCGAGGTGGTGGGCCGCATCAAACTGAAAGTGGCAGAGATCAATCAGAAAAATATCCTGCCCGGTGGCTTGCAGATCGTACCTTTTTATGACCGCACCGAGCTGGTTGATTCGGCGCTGACGGGCGTCGTCAAGGTGCTCGCCGAGGGGATTATCCTGGTCGTGATTGTGCTGTTCATCTTTCTGGGGGATGTCCGTTCCAGTTTGATCGTAGTGGCGACGCTGGTGCTTACGCCGCTTATCACATTCATGACCATGAATCACTATGGCATATCCGCCAATCTCATGTCGCTCGGGGGGCTGGCCATCGCCATAGGGCTGATGGTGGATGGTTCCGTGGTGGTGGTGGAGAACGCCTTCCGCCATCTGGGAGAACGCAAGGACAGTGGCGAAAGCAAATTCCACATCATTCTGGATGCGGCGTCAGAGGTGGGCAAGCCGGTGCTGTTCGGCATAGGCATCATCATCCTGGTGTTTCTGCCGTTGCTGTCACTACAGGGCATGGAAGGCAAGATGTTCGCGCCGCTGGCTATCACTATCGCCATCGCCCTGACTGTTTCCCTCATTCTCTCTTTCATGCTTACTCCGGTGCTGTGTTCGTACTGGCTCAAAGGCGGAGCGGAACATGACACATGGCTGGTGGCGGTTATCAAGAAACCTTATCTCAAGCTCTTGGGATGGGCCGTTGTCAATCAGAAGAAAGTCACTTTTGCCGCGTTTGCTTTGTTCGTTGGAAGCCTGAGCCTCTTTCCGTTCCTTGGCACATCGTTTATCCCGATCATGCAGGAAGGTTCGATTACCCCGCAAATTATCCGTGTGCCAAATATTTCATTGGACGAATCAATCCGTATGGAAATGGAGGCGATGAAAACGGTATCTGAAGTGCCCGGTGTCAAGATGGCGGTATCCAAGCTGGGACGAGGCGAGAGCCCGGCTGACCCTGGCATGCCTAATGAGTCGGATCCCGTCGTCAGTCTCCAGCCGCGTGACGAATGGCCTGAGGACTGGAAGCAAGAGGATATTGCCAATGCAATCCGCGAAAAGCTCAAAGGACTGCCGGGCATCGAATTGGTGATGAGCCAACCGATTGCTGCGCGTGTCGACGAAATGGTCTCCGGTGTGCGCTCGCAGGTGGCGATCAAATTGTTCGGCGATGATCTCGCGGCACTCAAGCAAACCGGCGATGAGATTGCACGTGTGCTGTCAGGCATCCAGGGCGCATCGGACATGCGTGTGGAAAAAGTGAGCGGCCAGGAATATCTCACCGTCAAGATCGACCGTGCCGCCATCGCCCGCCATGGCATCAATGTCGAAGATGTCAACGACCTCATCGAGACGGCTATCAAGGGCCGTGTCAGCACCGAGGTCTTCGAGGGCGAACGCCGCTTCGCCGCAGTGGTGCGCTTCCCGGAAGCCTACCGTGAAAATCCGGAAGCCATCGGTCAGATACTGCTCAAATCACCCAATGGGGCCGTCGTGCCTTTGAGTGATGTGGCGGAAATCGAATTGCTCGATGGCCCCGCCCAGGTCAGTCGTGATGGGGCCAAACGGCGCATTGTGATCGGCGCCAACGTGCAGGGCCGCGACCTGGGCGGTTTTGTGGCAGAGGCCCAGGCGAAGATCGCGCAACAGGTCAAACTCCCTGAGGGATATTACCTGGTATGGGGTGGGCAGTTCGAGAACATGGAGCGAGCCATGGCGCGCCTTATGGTGATTGTGCCCATCACTATCGCTGCGATTTTCTTTCTGCTCTTCGTGCTGTTTAACTCGGCGCGCTACGCCGCCCTCATCATTTTGGTGCTGCCGCTGGCCTCAATTGGCGGCATTGTCGGCCTCTTTGTCAGCGGCGAATATCTCTCGGTGCCCGCCGCAGTTGGCTTCATCAATCTGTGGGGCATAGCGGTTCTGAACGGTGTGGTGCTGGTGTCGTATATCCGCAGCCTGCGCGAGGAAGGGCTGGATCAGGCCACGGCGATCATTCAGGGATGTACGCAGCGATTGCGCCCGGTGCTGATGACTGCCTCCGTCGCCATGCTGGCGCTGATCCCCATGTTGTTCGCATCCGGCCCAGGCTCGGAAGTACAACGTCCCTTGGCGGTTGTGGTGATTGGCGGGCTGATTAGTTCCACTCTCTTGACGCTGGTGCTGCTGCCCACGCTGTACCGGTGGTTTGAGGAAAAAAAAATTGAAGCATAATTGAGAGTTCCGCAATGAAAGAAATCAAAGCTATCGTACAGCCTTTTAAACTGCCCAAGATTCGCAGTGCTTTGCGCAATGTGAAGGATTTTCCAGGCATGAGCGTCTGCAAAGTGGAAGGTTGCGGCCCGGCCGTGACTGAAAGTGTTGGCAGCAACATCAAGGCTGATCTTACCGATTTCACTCCCAAGGTGCGTATCGAAATAGCCGCACCTGATGAGCTGGTGGAGGAGATCGTACGCGCCATCGCAGAGGCCGCATACACTGGGCAGGTAGGTGACGGCCTGGTTTGGGTGACACCCGTGGAGTACATGATTCGTATTCGGGAGAAGGTTGCCTGACTGTTTAACAGCAACCGTATCGGGGCTTTTGCGGTGTGAATGGGATACGGGCCATATCATGGAGGTGTTTTTTTATGTTCAAGGCCATCAAAGTATCCGTCATTTTAACCATCCTGGCGGGCGGAACAGCCGTCGCTGCTGAGCCGCGTGACAGAGTGCCCAATTTTTCCCTTGAGGTGGAAGCGGGGGCAGCATGGCAATCCCGGAATGATGTACAGATTCCCAACAATGCCAGTGGAACACGCTTTGCTCTTGATAACCTGACTGGCAGTGGCCCCTATCCCGCCGCTCGCCTGATGCTGAGTTATGCATTCAAGCCGAAGCATGAGCTGCGTTTTCTTTATGCGCCATTTTCCATCGATGAAACCGGTGTCCTCGATAAAAACGTCGAGTTTGCAGGAGGTGCTTTCGCGCAGGGTTTGCAGACTCAGGGAAGTTACCGCTTTGACTCCTACCGCCTGACGTATCGTTATCTCTTTCACGATGGACCTGATTGGCGCTGGAAGGCCGGCATCACCGCCAAGATCCGTGATGCCAAGATCGAGCTGCGGCAAGGTGGTACCTCTGCATACGACAGCAATGTCGGTTTGGTCCCCCTTGTGAATTTGTACGGTGAGCGAAGCCTCGGGGAACATTGGCGTTTCATTTTCGACTTCGACGGGCTGATCGGGCCACAAGGCCGGGCCTTTGATATGGCGGCAAAGCTAGGTTATGACATAACGCCAAATTGGACTGCGACCGCAGGATACCGTGTTCTTGAAGGTGGTGCCGACAATAAGAGTGTGTACGCCTTTGCCTGGATTAACTATGCCGTTCTGTCTATGATCTATAAATTCTGAGCTAATGGATAGCCCCGTAGCGGCGGGACAGCTTTCACCGTATCAGGGTGTACGCAATGCCAAGCGCACCACACGCGGCGATTACCGGAATAACCCCGGCTTTATAGCGGAACAACGCGATAAAGGCTGCCACGCCAATCAATAGGGAGACCCACTCAAAGTTTCCGGAAAAGCCTCGCGGCCACAGCACGTGATAGGCGAAAAAAACCGCCAGATTGAGTATCACCCCCACCACCGCGGCTGTGATGCCGGTGAGTGGCGCGGTGAAGTGCAGGTTGTGCCGCGTTGTCTCGATTGCTGGGGCGCCAACCAGAATAAACAGGAAGGAGGGCAGGAAGGTAAAGAAGGTGGCCACCACAGCGGCGGCAATACCCGCCAGCGCTAGGTGGCCGGGTCCAAATAATTGGAGCATCCAGCCACCAACAAAGCCGACAAAAGCCACGATCATGATCAATGGGCCGGGCGTGGTTTCACCCAAAGCCAAACCGTCGATCATCTGCGTGGCCGTTAGCCACTGATAATGCTCCACTGCGCCTTGGTAGACATAAGGCAGCACCGCATATGCCCCGCCAAATGTCAGCAATGCGGCTTTGGTGAAGAACCAGCCCATTTGCGTAAGCGTGCCCTGCCAGCCGTAGTTGATCAACAGCAGGGCCATGACACCCGCCCACAATCCAAGGCAAACGAGCAGGTAGCGTACCACGTGCGGCCAGTGGAGGTGAGTGTGCATGGGGCGCGGCGTGTCGTCATCGATCAGGGCAGGGCCATAATCTTTGTTGGATGCCTTGTGGCCGCTGCTTGCTGCGAATTTGCCCGGCGCCATGCGCCCCCCTAGATAGCCAGCCAGCGCCGCGCCCGCGACGATGTAGGGGAAGGGAATGCTGAACGCAAGCATGGCGATGAAGGCGATGCCGGAGATCGCCCATAACACCCCATTTTTCAGCGCCCGCGTGCCGATCCGCCAGGCGGCGAACACCACAATGGCAGTCACGGCCGGTTTGATACCATACAGCAGGCCCGCCGCCAGTGGTGTATCACCGAACGCCAGATAGGCCCAGCTCAAGCCGATAAGGATAAACAGGGAGGGCAGTACGAATAGCATGCCTGCCATGATCCCGCCCCAGGCACCATGCATCAGCCAGCCGATATACGTCGCCAACTGCTGTGCCTCCGGGCCGGGCAGCACCATGGTATAGTTCAGCGCGTGTAAAAAGCGCCCTTCTGAGATCCATCTGCGGCGCTCCACCAGCTCCTGGTGCATCAGGCTGATTTGCCCGGCAGGTCCGCCGAAACTGATAAACCCAAGCTTTAGCCAATATAAAAAGGCTGCGCCGAAGGATATGGGGTTGGGAGAAATCTGGCTGGCTGGGGCGCTATTGTCGGGCGGCATAATCTCACTTACAAATTTTGTGACGCAGCGCACAGAAATTTATCTGCCGTTGAGGATAATAGACTCCAGGGTAACAAGTGACGGTCACCCCCCCCCACCCCCCCCAAGCCGTCATTTGGAGTCCAACTTTAGCCCGGGCTGCTCAAAGCGCCTGGGCATTTTTTTGGCAGGGTTGATCTGGCAAGCCTTTTCCGGATTTCACGCGGCATTTCGGTTTTGTTCTTCATAGCCCGATGGGGTTTGATAACCGATAGTCGAGTGCAGTCTCTGGCGGTTATAAAACACCTCGATGTATTCAAATATTTCCTGCTTGGCCTCGGCCCGGGTCTGGTAGCGACGATGGTGAACCAGCTCGGTTTTCAGTGTATGAAAGAAGCTTTCGGACGGAGCGTTATCCCAACAATTGCCCTTGCGGCTCATGCTGCAGATGAAGCCGTTGGCGTTGAGCGTTTCCTGATACAACTCCGAGGCGTATTGGCTACCCTGATCGCTATGCACCAGCAGCCCCTTGCCTGGTCGGCGTCTCCAGATCGAGATGACCAACGCATCCGTCACCCATTGGGCGTTGATCCTTTCTGACATGGCCCAACCAACCACGGCGCGGGAATAAAGGTCGATCAGGACGGCCAGGTAGAGCCACCCCTCCTGTGTGGGAATGTAGGTGATGTCGCCCGCATAGACGGTGTTCGGGCGGCCCACTTCGAACTCCCGGTTGAGCAGGTTGGGGGCGACAGGACGGCTATGGTTGGAGTTTGTCGTGGCTTTGAATTTGCGACGGCCCATGCTCTCCAGCCCTTGCTTCTTCATTAGGCGGCGTGTGCGGGCGCGGCTGAGCGTTTCTCCCTCTGCGATCAATACCTGTTGAATGCGCCGGGCGCTATAGGTCTTACGGCTGTCAGCATGAATCTCCTTCGCCCTCTCTCCATGATCGCCGTTCCCGTCAGAGCGAGCATAATAGCACCCCCGAGGGCAAGTCGAGCAGCACTGCGGCCAACAGGAGGCTGATGGTAGAGCGGGTCATGGACTATCAGCCGTTTTCGATCACGCAGGTTTCAAACACCCGGCGGATACTATTTTCGGGCAGGTTGAGACCGATAAACACCATGACGCTCTCGCGGGTCTCGTCTTTCCGCCATGGCCGCAACTCGGTGCCTCCCATAATCATGTGCACACCTTGGAAGGCGATTTTGTGTGGATTGCCGGCCAGATTCAGTATCCCCTTGTAGCGCAGCAACTCATTGCCCAGTGTCGTGGACAGCACATCCAGGGCGGCGTTAAGACGATCGGAATCGTATGGCCGTGCCTCACGAATGACAAAGGATTTCACCTCGTCGTCGTGTTCGTGGCTCACGTCTTCCAGAAAATCCGGCTCGATCTCCAGGATGTCGTCCAGGTTGAAGCCGCGCACATCCAGCAGGTCGGCCAGATCGGTCTGGCCGGGATGCGCGCGCTGGATCGTGGCACGACGGTTCATGCCGCGCAGCCGCTCCAGCAGCCGGTGGTAATCGTCCTCGCCAATCAGGTCAGTCTTGGAGACCAGGATGCGGTCGGCGAAACCCACCTGCTCCTGAGCTTCATGGTTTGTATCCATCTGCCGCATGGCATGCTTGGCGTCCACGACGGTAATCACGGCATCCAGGCGGTAGGCCTCACGCACGGTGTCGTCCACGAAAAAGGTTTGCGCCACGGGTGCGGGGTCGGCAAGGCCCGTGGTTTCGATGATGACGCGCTCGAAATCGAGCTTGCCCGCCGCACGCTGCTCCCCGATCTCGCCGAGGATACGAACCAGGTCGCCGCGCACGGTGCAGCAGATACAGCCGTTGTTCATCACGACCACCTGCTCGGCGGATTCCACCAGAAGATCATTGTCGATGCCCACTTCGCCGAATTCATTTTCGATGACGGCGATCTTGCGGCCGTGGTTTTCCGACAGGATACGATTGAGTAGCGTGGTCTTGCCGGCACCGAGAAAGCCGGTGAGTACGGTCACAGGGATAGGTTCATTCATGGTCAGTGCCTCCATAAGCGGTTTGCGGTTTGCGGGTCGTAGATCTTTTTCGTTTCCAGAAAGCCGAGAGAAAAGTTCGTTTCGCTTGGTTTCCATTCCAGCGCACGAAAAAAACACGAACGGTAGTCTGCCCATGGCAGGAGGCACCGCCGGTCAGTTCCACTTCGATGAGCAGGCAATCCTGATCGTCGTCGATCAGAACGCGTTTCACCATTTGCGCTTGTCCCGACTGTTCGCCTTTTTTCCAGAGCCTCTGCCGGGCGTGCGAGTAGTAATGCGCCAGCCCGGTTTCCAGCGTTGCGGCGAGCGCCTCCCGATTCATTGAGGCAATTCGTCATCCAGTCCAGCATGAGCACTTCGTGCGTTTGCCAGTCCTGGGTGATGCAGGGGATCAGCCCCGCACCATCGAAACGGGGGTCGAAGCTCGGCATGAATTGCTTGCCTTCTTCGATCTCCACCCGCGTGCCGCGTTGCGGGAATTCCATGGTAATAGTCTCCGTCACCTGTGTCCCCATGCCACCAGGCCCACGCCACCGCCGAGCAGCGCGAACTGCAAGGCGAAGTCGAGCGGTTTGCGGTGCTTTTACAGCGCCGGCATCAGGTCGGCTACAGCGATATAAATGAAGCTCGCTGCCGCCAGTGCGAGCAAATAAGGAATCGCCCCTTGCACACCTTGCAGAACGACGTAGCCCAGAAGGCCACCCGCCACCGCCGCCGAACCCGACACGGCATTGAGCAGCAGCGCGCGTCGGCGGCTGTAGCCTGCGGCGAGCAACACCATAAAGTCGCCTACTTCCTGCGGGATTTCGTGGGCGATCACTGCCGTGGTGGTCGCTACTCCCAAGGCGGGATCTTGGAGAAAGGCGGCGGCGATGAGCACGCCGTCCACGAAATTGTGCAGCCCGTCGCCCAGTACGATCATAAGACCGGTGGGGTGTGGCGCCTCCCTTGCGTCCTGATGCACGTGGTCGTGCCGCCACAGGGCGGTTTTCTCCAGAGCGAAGAACAGGAAGATACCCGCCAGCATCGTCGCCCCCACCTGATAGGGAGGTAGTTGCTGCGCGGCTTCAGGCAGGATCTCCAACAAGGCGGCGGCGAGCAGCACACCCACCGAGAAACTCACCAGCCGCGGCGCCCAGCGCGCAAGCACCGTCAGCGACAACAAGGTGGCGGCTATGACGCTCAGCACGCCACCCGCCAGAGTGGCAAGAAAAATATAGGTGAGGATCATGGTTGACAGCCGTGTCCGTCGGCACAGCGCAGGCAGCAGCGGCAAAAATGGTAGTTGAGGCCATGCGCGCCGATCAGGAGCAGGCCTCCCAGCACCGTGAGTCCGGCCTCCCAGTTTTCAGGCGCGGCGAAGGCGGCTGAGTTGAGCGTGACAAGGCCACTCACCATGAAGAAGCCCGGGCGCCAGCCAGGGAAAGCGACGCGTAAGCGAGCGCAGGCTGGCAACCCCCGGATAGCCGCAGGGGCCGGGGGTTTTGTCGGAGTCTGGGCGCA